>Ga0118677_10000718_pt1 | contig 71722 bp, 53 predicted proteins | sample AliMusrvi5mmetaG_FD_86154 | JGI IMG/M metagenome (GOLD analysis project Ga0118677, IMG submission 86154) | reverse complement strand
TGTGGCATCGACTGGAATTGAACCAGTGACACAAGGATTTTCAGTCCTCTGCTCTACCATCTGAGCTACGACGCCATCCTCAAATGAAGTTGCAAAAATAATACATTTTTTCAAATTTTCAAATATAAATATGGACGGCGAAAACTCCTGCCGGGCAAAGAGCCGGGGAAAGCCTATTTTATCATCACGGTGCCGGTTCCAAGCGAAGATTATTTATATTTGTCGGATGCAATCTCTTTCCAATCTGAATATTTCATAAATGAGGCCATCCTTTTTTAAGCGCACAAAAAGAGCAATTAAACGGGAATTTCGCCGGATAAGAGATGAACACCGGAGTACCGGCCGGCGCCGCAGAAAGCCTCCGCTCTCCGTCAGGCTCCGGCATTGGGTAAAAAAAATGAAGGAGCGGAGAACCAGGCCCGAAAGCAGGCGACCCTCAAAATCACACCTTCCGCCACTGTCAAAAAGAATCACTCACTACCTTCATCTGCAGCGGACGAAATATGCCGTGGTGTTTTCTTCGGAATATTTGATCATCGCCCTCAATTCGACCGTTTTATACCTCCTCTCCTTTTTCCTGATCCACTTCCTTACCCACCTGGTTACCGGCATGGCAGCATGGTTCTGCGAAATCAGTACAACCCTCCATTACACTTTTATCGATTTTCACATCCGCTACTGGAACTGGACCGAGGAGATGGTCATCCTGGTCTTTTCCATCCCTGCAATTTTCACCCTCCTGATCACCCTGGCATCATCCCTCGCATTTGCCGGGCGGATTAAGATGCCCGCCATTTTCAAACGGTTGCCCTATCTGACCAAAAAACAACGGTACAAACAAAAGCAACGGCAACGGCAGAAGGATCTTGATTTGCAGGTGCAACGGCTGAATAATAAAACAGGGCCTCCTGAAAAACAGAAACTAAAACACCGGATACCCTGGACGGTAAGATTATTTTTACTCTGGACAATCTATCACAGCACCACCTATTTTTTCAGCGGGATGCTCTTCTCTTTTCTTTTTCACCGGAGATTCGGTTATGTTATATGGTATGCGTTTAATGCCTATGTTTTTGATGTACTCTTTTCCATCGTGGCATTCCTGCTGATGGTTATCATCGGGTACGCATTCGCGGTGCAGTTTTTTTATTCGGCAAGGATGTACCTGAATGATCTGAACGACAGGAACAGGATGCCGTTTGTGATCAGCCAGGCAATTTTCCCATTCATCATCGGGACAATTCTTACCATTGCCCTGCAAATCCCGGTCTTTGATCCTTCTCTCATTTTGCTGAATTTTTCAATGTTTTTTCTTTTACTGCCTCTTCCTTCCCGGGCTGCCTATTTCGACAGCCTCCATTTTGACAACCGTGAAAAACCGGTAAAAATTTATTGGAAATGGCTGGTGTGGTCTGCTGTTATTTTAGTTTCAATTATCATCGCATTGAAAACCGGGATCCAGATCAGGCGGCCTTAGCAACCCAACCCCCAACCCATGAACCTCATACTCGACTTCGGGAACACACATAAAAAACTGGCGCTGTACGATGCCGGGGGGTTGCAACTGGTTCAGTTTCATCCCGTCATCACCCGGGAGCTGATCGCGCAACTGGTGGAGGCGCATCCGGCGATCACCTCCTGCATATTATCCTCCGTGGTACAGCATTCCGATGATATTCCGGTCTACCTGCGGCAAAAGATGTTTTTTATCGACCTGGATGAACATACCCCGGTCCCGGTCACCAACAGGTACGATACGAAAAGCTCGCTGGGGAAAGACCGGCTTGCCGCCGCAGTTGCCGGTGCCATGACATTCCCGGGCGAAAATGTCCTGGTAGTGAATGCCGGAACAGCCCTGACATTTGATTTTGTAACCGGGAAAGGGGAATACCTCGGCGGATCGATCTCCCCGGGAATGCAGATGCGGTTCAACGCCTTGCATACTTTTACCGGCAAGCTTCCGTTATTATCGTACCAGGATCCCGCCGGACTGGTGGGGACAAATACCCGGATGAGCATTTTGTCGGGGGTGATCAATGGAATGGTGGCTGAAATTGAGGGCATTTCTCATGGTTACCAGGAAATTTACCCGGGTTTGAAAATCATCCTCAGCGGCGGGGACTTGAATTATTTTGTCAATCGGCTAAAAATTAGCATCTTTGCACTGCCGAATATCGTCATACACGGTTTACAACAAATTCTCCTGTTTAATGTCAATAAAGCCAAATAGCCTGCGATTCCCGATTCTTCTTTGCCTGTTTTTTCTTCACCTGATGTTATTTTCACAGATCCGGATAGTCTCACCCTATTCCCGCTTTGGCATTGGCGACCTGACGGACAACAACAATGCGTGGAACCTTTCCATGGGGCAACTTGGCATTGGACTGCGAAGCCCGAGCCACGTCAATTATGCCAATCCTGCCTCATACAGTGCCCTTGACTCGCTTTCATTTGTTTTTGAAGGAGGCTTCACCGGAGAATTTGTGAATCTCAGTTCAGATGTTCAGAATGTGAACCGCAATTATGCCTCCCTTGGATACCTGCATTTCGGAATGCCGGTGAACAGATGGTGGAAAACAGCGCTGGGCCTTGTTCCGTTCAGCGATGTAGGGTACAATGTGGCCAATTACGAAAAGTACCCGAATTCCGGAACAGTGGCCCGCCTCTATTCAGGTACCGGTGGTATCAGCCGTTTGTACTGGGGAAATTCATTCCGGTTTTTAAACCATTTTTCAGTCGGGTTAAACATCTCCTACCTGTTTGGGAGCATGGACCGCCAGGCCACGGTGCTTTTCCCCGATTCGGTGTATGCCATGAATTTCAAAGAGGTTTACCATGTCACCATGAAGGATCTCTATTACAGTTTTGGCGCCCAGTACCGTACCCAGGTGAAAAACGATATCTTCGTCACCCTGGGGGCTGTCTATTCGCCAACGCTGAGCATGGCCTCAAAAACGGATGTCTTCGCCTCAACCTTCCTGATGAATTCCACCGGTGTTGAATCCCCCCGCGACACCCTTGCGATTGCCTCGGGATACAAAGGGCGGATTATCATTCCCATGATGATCGGGGGTGGGTTGTCCTTTGAAAAAACAGACAAATGGCTCATTGGTGTTGATTACAAATGGCAGAACTGGGAAAAATTCAGGGCTTTCGACCAGAGCGATTCCCTTGTGAACAGCTGGCAGATCAGTGCAGGCGGAGAGATCACCCCAAACATTGACAGTTATAACAACTTCCTTGCCCGCATGCATTACAGGCTGGGTTTTACCTATGGAAAAACATACCTGCACCTCCACAACCAGGACCTCGACGAATATGCCATTACTTTTGGACTCGGCATTCCCTTGCGGGGAATGAAGACCATGCTGAACCTGGGGGGACAATACGGGGTAAGAGGCACTACCTCCGATCATCTCATCCGTGAAAGCTATTTTAAAATTGTTGTCGGATTTTCCATCTATGAACGATGGTTTGTCAAACGCAAATATTTCTAGCCTTGAACCCGCCTCGTTGGATGCACATTTTCACCGGATTAATCGTGCCGGTCATTTTTCTCCTTGTTTCCTGCAGCAAAGCGCCTCCTTCAAACGATGCAATCCGGGTTAAGGAGAATGACCCTGTGATGTCGGCCAAAAACATTGAAGTGCTGTTCAGCGATTCCGGAAAAGTCCAGGCGAAGCTGACCAGTCCGCTGATGAACCGTTACAGCGGGGAAAGCCCTTTTCTTGAATTTCCCACCGGGTTTAAAATCTTCATGTTCGACTCCGTTCAGAAAATCACTTCGACCATTACGGGGAACCGGGGCATGCGCAAGGAACAGTCGCACCTGATGGAAGCCTGGGGCAACGTGGTGGTGCGCAACGAAAAGAAAAATGAGCAAATCAACACCGAACACCTTCTCTGGAGTGAGAGCGAGCACAAAATATGGTCTGATGTAAAGGTGAAGATCACAAGGCCCGACCAGGTGATTTACGGTTCCCGGATGGAATCAAATGAATCTTTTACACACTATTCCATCCAGGACCCCTCCGGCGAAATGAATGTGAAAAAAGACTCTATTTAAGTTTTGTAGGCATAATTGGCTCCAATGCTTTGTTGTTTCGCGAATTATCTATACTTTTGCACCCTATTTTAAATTAAAAATATAGTAGCATGGCGATTATTGGAAATATCAGAAAACACTCAGGACTCGTTGTCATCATTGTGGGTGTCGCAATTGCTGCCTTTGTTATCGGTGACTTTAGCAAAAAAACAGCCAGGAACACCAACGACATCGGCACCGTAAACGGTGAGAGCATTCCTTACGCGGAATTCAACGCCAAAGTTGAAAAGAACCTTGAACTCCAGAAAGAGAATTCGGGCAGTGATAAAATCACGGACCAGGAAACCTACCAGCTGCGCCAGAGCACCTGGACTTCGACAGTGAAGGAACTCCTGATGGGCGAAGAATTCGACGAACTTGGACTCACCGTCTCTCCTGAAGAACTTTTTGACCAGGTACAGGGCAAGCAACCGCACCGTTTCATCCTGCAATATTTTAAAGATCCCAAAACAGGCCAGTACAGCCCTTCCGTGGTGCTGAATTATCTTAAGAACCTTGACAAAATGGAACCCAAAGCCAAAAATCAATGGCTTCAGTTCGAAAAAGCCATCAAGGATGATCGCCGTGACAGCAAATTCAACACCCTCATCACCAAAGGATATTATGTACCGAAGGCGTTTTTAAGAAGAGATTTCATCAACCAGTCCAAAGCGCTCAAAGTGCTCTCCGTCGCCCCTGCCCTGACCTCCATTTCCGACAGTTCCATCAAGCTGACCGATACCGACTATCAGAAATTTTATGACAAGAATAAAAATTACTTCTTCATGGAGGATGCTTCACGCGAACTGGACTACGTTCTGTTTGAAGTCAAGCCATCGGATATTGACCGTAAAAAAACAGCCTCAGATGTAGCCATGCTCTTCAGGGATTTTCAAACAAGCCTGGATGCGATGACCTTTACCAATGCCAATTCTGACGTGAAGGCCGACACCATGTTTGTTAAAAAAGGCACTTTCCCATCCCAGCTCGACACCCTGTTGTTTGCCGCCAAACCAGGAGCGGTGTTTCCTCCTTTTGAATTCAACAATTCATGGTACATGGCAAAATTAATTGACATGCAGGACCGCCCCGACTCCATGAAAGGCTCGCAGATACTGCTCGCCTTCGCCGGCACCGGAAATGAAAACATTAAGCGTACGAAAGCGGAAGCCAAGTCAAAAATCGACAGTCTGATGGCCGCTCTCAAAAAGAGTCCGCAGAGTTTTGCTGAAGCTGCAAAAAAATATTCCGATTACCCCTCGGCAAAAGACGATGGCGGCGATCTGAAATGGTTTAAAGACGGGAATCCCAATTTTGATCCCTTCTTCAAGGCAGGTCTCGAGTTGAAACCCAATGAAATGAAGGTTGTGGAAACACGCATCGGCTATTCGCTCTTCCTCCTCACCGAAAAATCAGCCCCCGTAAAAAAGGTGAAGGCTGCCGTTATTACCAGGGCCATCGTTCCAAGCAACCAGACCTTCCAGGATACCTATATGAAGGCCAGCACTTTTGCAGGGCAGAACAAAACAACCGATGCTTTTGAAAAAGCAGCTGTTGCCCAGGGGCTTCAGAAACGCTCTGCTCCGAATATCCGTGAAATGGACAATTACGTGATGGGTCTCCCATCTGCCCGTGAAATGGTCCGCTGGGCCTATGCTGAAAACACAAAAGTCGGGGAGGTAAGTCCTGTTTTCGATCTGACCGGGAAATACGGGATCGCGGTTTTGAAAGCCATTTCATCAAAAGGACAGCAACCATTGAATGATATCAAACCCCGCATTGAATCGTCGGTTAAAAGCCTTAAAAAGATCGACCTCATGGTTGAAAAGATGAAAAAAGAACTGGCAACAACCAAAGACATTACTGCTTTGGCTAACAAACTGAACACCAAGCTGGACACTTCGATGGTTACCTTTTCTGGCAATAACCGTTCGAACATCGGCCGTGAAGCAGAAATCGTGGGACAGTTGTTCACCTCGAAAAAGGCAGAACTGCTGGGTCCGCTGGCAGGCAATTACGGTGCTTACTTCGTCTACATTTCAGACGTTACCGAAGCCCCGGCCAAGGATGATTTCTCTTATGAGAAGATGATCCAGACACAGCAATTCAACCAACGGGTTTCCGGAAACATGTATCCCGCTCTGGAGAAAACAGCCAAGATTACAGATAACCGGTTGAAATTCTATTAAACCGGTACAAGCCTGAACGAAAAAGGCTGTCTCTTTGCGGAGGCAGCCTTTCTTTTTTTGTACCGGTTCCGCCGGATCGTGAAAGCTTATTCGGCCAGTACCAGTACCTTGTTGTTAACCACCTCGATAACGCCTCCTTTGATCTCGAAGAACTGCTCTTCCTTCTCCCCTTTGTTGATGATCTTGATCTTGCCCATCTTCAGAACGGAGATCAATGGAGCATGGTTGTTCAACACTTCAAACGACCCGTCAATGCCAGGCAACTGGATCAGCCCGACATTGTCGCCGGTAAAAATAGTGGAATCCGGGGTTATTATTTCAACTTTCATTTGTCAATTGTCAATTGTCAATTGTCGCTTATTCCTTGCTCTCCGCCAGCATCTTCTTTCCTTTTTCAATAGCTTCTTCAATGGTACCCACCATGCTGAAGGCCGATTCGGGATATTCATCCACCGAGCCATCCATGATCATGTTAAATCCCTTGATGGTGTCTTCGATGTTTACGAATGCACCGGGAATTCCGGTAAATTGAGTGGCCACGAAGAAGGGTTGCGAAAGGAAGCGCTGCACGCGGCGGGCACGGGAAACGACCAGTTTGTCTTCGTCGGACAATTCATCCATCCCAAGGATGGCGATGATGTCCTGGAGTTCTTTATACCGCTGCAGGATTCTTTTGACGCGCTGGGCGGTGTCGTAATGTTCATCGCCTACCACATCGGGCGAAAGGATGCGCGATGTTGAATCGAGCGGGTCAACCGCGGGGTAAATACCCAATTCCGAGATCTTGCGGCTCAACACCGTGGTGGCATCGAGGTGGGCAAAGGTTGTGGCGGGAGCAGGGTCGGTTAAATCGTCGGCAGGGACATACACCGCCTGTACCGACGTGATTGAACCCCGTTTGGTTGAGGTAATGCGTTCCTGCATGATTCCCATTTCAGATGCAAGGGTAGGCTGGTAGCCCACAGCCGACGGCATGCGGCCAAGAAGCGCAGAGACTTCAGATCCTGCCTGTGTGAAACGGAAAATATTGTCAATGAAAAAGAGGATGTCGCGTCCGCCTGATTTTTCGTCGCCATCGCGGAAATACTCCGCCATGGTGAGTCCCGACAGGGCCACGCGGGCACGCGCGCCAGGAGGTTCATTCATTTGTCCGAAAACAAGCGTAGCCTGTGATTTCAGCAGCTCTTCCGGGTCAACCTTCGATAAATCCCAGCCGCCCTTTTCCATGTCTTCCTGGAATTCTTTGCCATACCGGATAACGCCCGACTCGATCATTTCACGCAGGAGGTCATTCCCTTCGCGGGTGCGCTCCCCAACTCCGCCAAAAACCGATAACCCGGCATATTTCTTGGCGATGTTGTTGATGAGTTCCATGATAATGACTGTTTTTCCGACTCCGGCGCCACCGAACAACCCGATCTTGCCACCCTTTGAGTAGGGTTCTATGAGATCGATGACTTTGATCCCGGTAAAAAGCACCTCTTTTGTTGTGCTGAGGGTTTCAAACTTCGGCGGGTCCCTGTGAATGGCGTAAACATGCTCTTCCGATACAGGTCCCAACCCGTCAATGGGCTTGCCGATGACGTTAAATAAACGGCCGCGGACCATGTCACCGACCGGCATCGAGATGGGGCGCCCCATTGCAATCACCGGCATGCCCCGGCGCAATCCATCGGTTGAATCCATGGCAACGGTGCGCATGGTATGCTCACCTACATCATACTGGCATTCGAGTACGATCACGTCACCTTTATCACTTGTCACCTCAAGGGCATCGTAAATATTGGGAAGTTTGACATCTTCATCAAAAACCACGTCGATTACCGGGCCGATGATCTGAGAGATTTTTCCACTATTCTTTGCTTGCATGATATGGCTTAATATTTCATGCAAAGATAAAATATCTAATTGATTAAATGTTTGATGTGGGAAATTTTTACCGTAATTTTGTCGTTTCTAATATTTGCAACCTTACATTTTGCCTATGAAGTTATTAAAATTGTGTCTGTTGCTGACTATTGTTTTCCCTATGTTCTCCTTTGCCCAGCGAAACACAGATGCCATCATTGACACTGTTGAAACCCACAAGGGGCCTGTGATCCTCTATAAAAATTTCACCTGGGAGTACCTTCAGGATGAGCCTGTGCTTATGAGCCAGGAAGACGACTCCACCGGGTTGTTCACCACCCAATGGATCAATGACCAGATTTTTGCCTACCGCCTCAGACCCGACTCCGTTCATGATACGCTGATCATGCTTACTTCGGCAGAACGGATTTTTACCCTGCCTGTCTATGGAAAACTTTTTCGTGGATTCACCTATTCGCACAAGGGGCTTGATATAAAATTGAACAAGGGCGATACCGTCAAGGCCGCGTTCGACGGGGTAGTGCGCTATGCCAAATATAACCGCGGCGGGTTTGGCAACCTGATCATTATCCGTCATTACAATGGCCTGGAAACCTATTACGGGCACCTGTCGAAGATCAACGTAAAGGTGAACGAGGTGGTGAAGTCGGGCGAACACATTGCGCTGGGAGGCTCCACCGGGAGAAGCCGGGGGCCGCACCTGCATTTTGAAGTGAGGTACAAAGATCTGCCGCTTGATCCGCTGCGGGTGATCGACTTCGACAACCAGAAACTCATATCAAACACCTTCCCGGTAACCAGGCGGGTATTCTTTCCCAACGATTATTCTCCCAATGCCCAGGTTGTCAGGATAAAAAGCGGCGATACCATTGGCAAACTGGCGCACAAATACCGCACCTCCGTGAAGGAGATCTGCGCGATGAACAAGATCAAGCCAAATACAAAGCTGAAAGTCGGAAGGTCGATCAGGGTGAGGTGAGGAGGATTTACGATTTACGATTTGCAGGGGATGTCAGGGTTTTTCGACGGGAATTTCATGTTCGTGGGTGGAAACGAACACTTTTTTCTGAAAGAAAATGAGGATTAAAACACCCGTGGTGATCGAGGAATCGGCAATGTTGAAAACCGGCCGGAAAAAGACAAGTTCTTCACCTCCCCATAATGGCATCCATGCAGGAAAGTGCGATTCAATGATCGGGAAATAGAGCATGTCAACAACTTTTCCGTGCAAAAAAGAACCGTAGCCACCGCCTTTGGGAAAGAAAGTTGCAATTTGCATATAGGTGCTTTCGTTGAATATCATCCCGTAAAAAGCACTGTCGAGAATGTTCCCGAGCGCTCCCGCCAGGATGAGTGAAATACACAGGATAAGCAGGTTGCCCGCCCCTTTCCGGGTAACCTTGTAAAGCCACCAGCCAATGATGATTACCGCGAAGATCCGGAAGAGGCTCAGCAGCAGTTTGCCGTTCATTCCTCCCAGTTTCATTCCGAAAGCCATCCCTTCATTTTCAGTAAAATGCAGATAGAACCAATGCCCGAGTATGGCATGATTCTCGCCCATATAAAAACTGGTTTTGATCCAGAGTTTCAACACCTGGTCAATGACCAGTATGGCAAATACAATAAGTGCCGCTTTTTTCAAATGGATATTGTTGCCGGAAAAATTATTCCATGTCTGGATCGAGTGGACGGGATGCAACAGGTGCTGCAACCTGCATGCGCTTGGCTTCAATGCTCAGGGTGGCATGAGGTACACTGCGCAGGCGGTCGGCAGGAATGAGCTTTCCGGTAACCCTGCATATTCCGTAGGTTTTATTCTCAATCCTGATCAGGGCGTTCTCGAGCGATTTGATGAACTTTTCCTGGCGGGCGGCAAACTTGCTGTTCTCTTCCTTCGAAAACACCTGGTAGCCCTCTTCAAGTACTTTGAAGGTTGGCGAAGTGTCGTTTGTATCATGCTCGTTACCGGTCGTATACGATTCCGTAAGCAACTTCAGGTCATGGTGTGCCTTGTCCAGTTTCTTCAGAATAATCTGTTTGAACTCCTCAAGCTCCTCATCAGAATACCGGTTTTTTTCCATCTGTGATGTTGCGGTTGCTTTTTTCATAAGTCAAGGTTTGTTAGTCAATCCTTTTAATTTCAATGAATGTTGAAATCTGGTCTGTAATTTCAATTAAAACTTTTTGGGTTTCCTCAATTTCAGCTACAACTTCGAACGATTGAGCCAGAGTTTCGGAGCAAATATAGGAAATATAACGATGCACGGCTTCATCAAGATCGGTGTGCGACTGTAATTTAACGATAATTTTATCGGTCACTTCGAATCCTTTATCCTTCCTGAGGTTCTGGATCCTGTTGATCACCTCCCGGGCGAGCCCCTCCTGTAAAAGTTCAGGGGTAAGGGTGATGTCAAGGGCCACCGTAAGCGATCCCATGCTGGCGACCTGCCATCCGGGGATGTCTTCGGAAAGGATCTCCACATCATCCACCAGCAAATCAACCGGCTGGCCTTCCACCTGGATGGTAAGCAACCCCTCCTTTTCAAGCGTGGTAATCTGCTGCTGCGTGATTGAAGTCACGGCAGCGGCAAGCTGTTTCATCAGTTTGCCATATCTGGGGCCAAGTTTTTTAAAGTCCGGTTTGATTTTTTTCACCAGGACCCCTGCCGTGTCGGTAATGTATTCGAGTTCCTTCACGTTGACTTCCGAAAGGATGAGACTCTTCACGGCATCGATCTGGCGCGAAAGATGGTCGTTCATGACCGGGATCAGCACCCTGTTCAATGGCTGCCTCACGCGCAGCCTGGTAGATTTGCGGATGGAGAGAATCATCGATGCGATTTTCTGGGCCAGTTCCATGCGCTCTTCGAGATCCGTGTCGATCAGCGAAAGATCTGCCTTTGGAAATTCGGTGAGATGGACCGAGTCAACGGGGTAACGGCCGGTTACCGTGTTTAGGTCGACAAAAAGCCGTTCGGCAAAGAAGGGGGCAATGGGCGACGAAAGCTGGGCAATTACTTCAAGGCAGCGATAAAGCGTCTGGTAGGCCGAAATTTTATCCTGCGAATAGTCCCCTCTCCAGAAGCGGCGCCTGCAGAGGCGAACATACCAGTTACTCAGGTGGGCATCCACGAAATCGGAGATGGCCCGGCCGGCTTTGGTAGGTTCATAATCGGCATAGCATTCGTCCACCGTCTTTACCAGGGAGTTCAGCTCGGAAAGAATCCAGCGGTCGATCTCGGGGCGGTCGCCGATGGCGATTTCAGGTTCGCTGTAAGTAAATCCATCGATGTTGGCATAGAGGGAATAGAACGCATAGATGTTGTAGAGCGTGCCAAAGAATTTCCGCCTTATCTCCTCAATGCCGTCTACGTCAAACTTCAGGTTGTCCCATGGCTGCGAATTGGTGATCATATACCAGCGGGTGGCATCAGGACCGTATTTGTTGATGGTTTCGAAAGGATCAACGGCGTTGCCAAGGCGTTTCGACATCTTGTTGCCGTTCTTGTCGAGTACCAGTCCGTTGGAGACACAGGTTTTGTAAGAAACACCTCCAAAAAGCATCACAGCGATGGCATGGAGGGTAAAGAACCATCCCCGGGTCTGATCTACGCCTTCGGCGATGAAATCGGCAGGAAAGTAGCTCTCCAGTTTGCGGGTTTGTTCAAAGGGATAATGATACTGGGCATAAGGCATGGCGCCTGAATCGAACCATACGTCGATCAGGTCGGCCTCGCGGAACATCGGCATGCCGCTGTCGGTTACCAGGATGATGTCGTCGACAAAGGGGCGGTGCAGGTCGAATGAATGGTAATTCTCATCGGTCGTTTCCGCAGGATTGAAATTCTCAAGCGGGTTGGATTTCATTACCCCGGCGGCGACAGCTTTTTCGATTTCCGCTTTAAGCTGTGCCACGGAACCAATGCAAATTTCCTTTTGCTGATCCTCTGATCTCCAGATGGGCAGGGGGGTGCCCCAGAAGCGCGAGCGGGAGAGGTTCCAGTCAACCAGGTTTTCCAGCCAGTTTCCGAAACGACCGGTACCGGTCGATTCCGGTTTCCAGTTGATGGTTTTATTAAGGGCGATCATCTCGTCCTTGTAGGCGGTTGTGCGGATAAACCAGGAATCGAGCGGGTAATAGAGGATGGGCTTGTCGGTTCGCCAGCAATGCGGGTAGGAGTGTTCGTATTTTTCCGACCTGAAGGCTTTATTTTCGTGCTTGAGTTTTACAATGATGTCGATATCCACTGGGGGACAATTTCCGGCTATGCAGGCGGCGTCGTATTCAGGTTTCACATACCGGCCGGCAAATTCGCCCATCTGTTCGGTGAACCTTCCCTGCTTGTCAACCAGTGTAAGCGAACCCAGCCCGTATTGACGGCCTACGCGAAAGTCGTCGGCGCCAAAACTGGGGGCGATGTGAACGATGCCGGTACCATCCTCGGTAGTTACAAAATCGCCCATGACCACGCGGAAGGGGTCTCCCTCTTCGGGGAGGGCATAATTAAGGAGTTGTTCAAAACGGATCCCTTCAAAATCCCTGCCTTTGAATTCGGCCACCACCTGGAAAGGAATGTGTTTGTCGCCTTCGTGGTAGCTTTCCATTTCAAGCTGGCTGTTTTTCTCCGGGAAATACTGGTGCAGCAATTCTTTGGCCAGAATCACTGTTTGTTCTGTAAACGTGTAGGGGTTGAATGTTTTTACGAGAACGTATGTGATCTCCTTACCCATCGCCAGCCCGGTATTCGATGGCAGGGTCCAGGGCGTGGTGGTCCATGCCAGGATGTACAATTCTCCGAAAAGATCGCTGAAGAGGAAGGCTGAACGCGCATCCCGGATCACCTTGAACTGGGCTACCACGGTATTGTCCTTCACCATTTTGTAGGTGCCGGGCTGGTTCAGTTCATGCGTGCTGAGGCCGGTTCCGGCGGCAGGCGAGTATGGCTGAATGGTGTATCCCTTGTACAGCAGGCCTTTTTCATACAATTTGCCCAGCAGGTACCAGACACTTTCAATATACTTGTTTTCGTAGGTAATGTATGGATCATCCAGGTTGAGCCAGTAGCCCATCCGTATGGTGAGGTCGTCCCACAGGTCCTTGTATTTCATCACCTCGGTTCGGCACTCCCTGTTGTAATCCTCAATGGAAATAGATTTGCCGATATCCTCCTTGGTGATCCCCAGTTTTTTCTCAACCCCGATCTCGATGGGCAGCCCGTGGGTATCCCAGCCTGCCTTGCGGCTGACATAAAACCCCTTCATGGTCTTGTACCTGCAGAAAATATCCTTGATGGCGCGGGCCATCACGTGGTGGATGCCGGGAATGCCATTTGCCGAAGGAGGACCTTCATAAAAAACATAGGGTGGTTTCCCTTCCGTCAGTTTCAGGCTCTTTTCGAAGGTGCCGTGCGTTTCCCAATAGGATTGGATTTCGTCTCCAATCCTTGTCAGGTCGAGGTTTTTGTATTCAGCGTATCGTTTGTTCATTGTTTATCTTTCAGCCTGCCGGCAATTGTGATCCGTCAAGTCAACCGGCGATTCCCTCACCGCGTCTTAAAAAGGCGTGCAAAATTACGAAAATTTCTTTTATAACTTTGCAAATCAAACCTAACCATCATGACCGGCAAAACCACCATTGTACTTGAAAACATCTTCTCCAGGAAGAGTGTACGCAATTTCACCGGGGAGGTGGTCACAAAGGCCTGCCTGCTGGCGCTGCTGAAGGCGGGAATGGCAGCTCCTTCGGCGCGCAACCGCCAGCCGCTTGCCTTTGTCGCAGTTACTGAACGCGGCCTCCTGGATGCTTTGGGAACAGGGCTTCCCTACACCAAGATGCTGTTCAGGGCAGGAGCCTGCATCGTGGTTTGCGGCGACAGCAAGGTCGATCTTCAGCAGGGAGCCATGGATTTATGGTACCAGGATGCCTCTGCGGCCACGGAGAATATCCTTCTGGCGGCGGAGGGCATGGAACTGGGCGCGGTATGGTCGGCTCTTTACCCTTATCCTGAGCGTGAAAATCACGTGCGGAAACTCCTGAAACTGCCTCCGGATGTCAGCCCGTTCAGCATTGTCCCGATCGGGCATCCCACGGGGCAGGACCTGCCAAAGGACAAGTTCAGGGCGGAGAAGATTCACTGGGAAACCTGGTGAAACTTAGTTACCCTGTTGCCTGACTATTTTCCCGACGCCTGCGTGGTTGTTCTGTAAAACTTTTACCAGGTATATTCCCGGGACCTGATCGCCCAATGAAAACAGGTGAGTCCTGCCCGACTGAATCTCAGCTTCCAGTAACTTCGACCCCATCATATCATACACTTCGATGAGAGCGGGGGTGACCTCCGGCTTTTCGAAGAGTTCAACGGTGAAATTCCCGTTGGTGGGGTTTGGATATATCCTGAAAAACGATTTTTCCGGTGTCCTGGCAAGGGAGTCGACCTTCTGAATTGCCACCGCCGGCATCGCAGGCTGTGTGCAAAAAGGACCTGAAGGAGCGATATAACCCCTCATATAACCCCCGGGCTGAACAGTGGTGTTAGGCAGGTAATGAATCTCCTGGCCGGCAATCATGGTTGAGTTGCCTCCATTCTGAATGGTATAAGTAGTTCCGCTGCCGGCAACTGTGATTGTTTGCAGGGCATTGTAGCATAAGGTTTCTGCTATGGTGCCCATAACCGAACAGGTGGCCGGAACGTTCGGGGCCTCACGGATGCAGCGCAATGGAAAAGCATAAGATTTGGTATAATAAAACATGGAGCATCCTGCGGGATAAGAAAGCAGATACCAGCCAACAGAAGTGCTGTATTGCCCGGTGCTCCAGTAGTATCCGTTTGATCCGCGGTAACGCATCGATCCATCGCTCGCATACAACAAACCTGCAGAATGCAGTTTTAACCCAGTGTTCCATGAGTCGGTATTCGTGGTCCAATTTCCCAGGGCATCTACATTTGTCCACTCCGTATTCGTTGGCAGCCGCCAGCCAGTGCCAAGCTCAATTGCACATGGATCGTTGCCACTCTGCCAGTCAAGGTTTTCATTGACAGAGGTGATCCAGGTGGTATTCGGTGTTCGGGTGCTGCCGTCATGCCTGTATCCCTGCTTCCGGTTAAACTGCCAGTACCATCCGGCTGAGGCTTCAGTGGCATCATTAACGGAGGTTGCCTGGTGGTCGGCGCCAAGGTTACTGGTTATCCAGCATTTTGCAGATTCACCGGGAATATTGGTAACAGAGCCGTAGGTAACTGTTTTAGCAACCGGGGCTACCGATCCCGCCAAATGGTTAACCGTAAAAAATGAACAATAAGGTAATGCCGATGTAAAACTCACCTCACTGCCATAGGATGTTCCAATGCAATTTGTCGCATAAGCCCGCAGAAAATAGAGAGTATTTGGTGCAAGGCCTGTCAGATTGCTGACAAACCCTCCATTTCCTCCCCCATCTGTTGTATGGTTGCCGGTAATTAAAGGACCAGGGGAGGTGCTCCAGCAAACACCCCTGGTTGTCACCCCAACTCCGCCTGAACTTGTCACATTGCCACCTGCAGTAGCAACCGTGGCTGCGAAACCGGAAACCGCCACTGTGCTGACAGTCGGGATTGTTGAAGAATTATCTGCCTCCTTGATGCAACGAACTGGAAAACCAAACGCTTTATTACCGCAGCTCATCAAACTGTTATCTCCTCCAAATAACAGCACGTTGCCCAAGGATGAGCTGGCATTGGTAAGGCTCCAGTATATTCCCTGACTCCCGATATTATACAAAGTACCATCGTTATAGTATAGATATCCCGCCATGTGCAGCTTTAATCCAGAATTCCACGGCCCGTTCATATTGGTCCAGTTTCCGCTTGCATCCGCATTTGACCATTCCGTATAAGTTGGAAGCCGCCAGCAGTTGCCAATTTCCAGCGCACACGGGTCGTTGGCAGCATCCCAGTCAAGGCTTTCATTGATGGAGTTGATCCATGCGGTATTGGGTGTTCGTGTGGTACCATCATGTTTGTATCCCTGTTTGCGGTTAAACTGCCAGTACCATCCTGCTGAGGTTTCATTGGCATCGCTGACGGAAGTTGCCTGGTGGTCGGCGCCAAGGTTACTGGTAATCCAGCATTTTGAAGGTTCACCCGATATGTTTGTCATGGTACCATATGTAACCGTTTTATCAACAGGGGACACTCCTCCCGCGGCCAGATGGTTAACTGTAACAGACCCGCACGTGGTCGTAAAACTGATCTCATTACCATATGCAACCCCGCTGCTGTTTGCAGCATAGGCTCGAACATAATACAATGAGTGTGCGGTCAGGCCTGAGAGGCTGCTGGTAAAGGTACCGGGACCGGTGCCACTTGCAGAATGACTTCCGGAGATGGTTGGATTCGTCGCGGAACCCCAGCAAACACCCCTGGCGGTGACCGCGGCTCCGCCATCATTGGTTACAGTTCCGCCAATAGTTGCTGAAGTTGCCCCGTAATCAGATCCGCCTGTGGTAAAAACAGTTGCAGTTGATATAATAGTTCCGGTGTCCCTGAGGCAGCGCAGCGAAAAGCCGTTTGCCTTTGAGTCTCCATGAGCCACGTTGCAGCCGCCATCAAACAGGCAGAGGCTCCATCCGTTTACAGCATCGTACTGCATGCTGCTCCTGTAGGTGCCATTAATGCCCCGGTTGGCCAATGTTCCCGTACTGAAATTGAGGCTGCCTGCTGCATGCAATTTCAAACCTGAATTCCATGGATCAGTCCACGTTGACCAGCCACCTGTTGCGTCCACATTGGTCCACTCAGAAGAGGTTGGTATGCGCCAGCCTGATCCCGCCTCAATGGCACAGGGATCGTTGGCCGCGATCCAATCCGAACTTTCACTGATGGCGGCTGTCGGCCACGAGGGGGTTAAAACTGAGCCTGTATGCTTATAGCCCTGTTTCCGGTTAAATTGCCAGTACCAGCCTGCCGAGGATTCTGTGGCATCGCTTACCGCGGCAGCCTGGTGGTCGGAGCCAAGGTTGCTTGTAATCCAACATTTTGAAGGTTCCCCGGGAATATTGGCAACTGTACCATAGGTGACTGTTTTACTGACAGGAGCAACGACACCGGCAACATGGTTAATGGTTATCGCAGACCCGCAGGGAAAGGTGGTGGTAAAACTCACGAGCGACCCATAGGATGTCCCGATACCATTTGTCGCGTATGCCCTCACAAAATAGAGCGTATTTGCCGTCAGACCGGTGAGATGGCTTACAAAGACGCCTGTCCCGGTGCTGTCTGTGGTATGGTTGCCCGACGTTGTGGGATTTGATGAAGTACCCCAGCAAACACCACGGACTATGACCAGGTCTCCTCCATCATTGGTTACATTGCCACCGGCAGTGGCTGTATTGGGAGCAATATTGAAAACAACCGTTGTGGTAATAGCGGGGACTACGGCATCCCTGATACATCTCATGGCAAAACCATCCGCTTTGCTTCCCTGGTAGGTAACCCCGCAAAAATTAGGACAGAAATACATATTGTACCCGATGCTTGCACTTTGCTGCGTGCTGGTACAGTAAAAACCCATGCTGCCGCGGACATGCAAGGCGCTGTCGCCGCCATAAATGAAACCTGCATCATGAAGCTTCAAATCAGAGTTCCAGGCTCCGTTCATCTCTGTCCAGTTTCCATTTACATATACCTGGCTCCATTCGTATGCAGTAGGAATCCGCCAGCCGTCGCCAAGTTCAAGCCTGCACGGATCGTTGTCAGTTTCCCAATTAATATTTTCACTGATTGACGTAACCCATGCCGTATTCGGAGTTCGGATGTTGCCATCATGCCTGTATCCCTGCCTGCGATTGAATTGCCAGTACCACCCGGCCGAGGCTTCCGTGGCATCTCCAACCGCTGTTGCCTGGTGATCGGCGCCAAGGTTGCTGGTAATCCAGCATTTCAATGGCAAACCGGCCATATTGGCCATTGTACTGTAGGTTACTGTCTTATTCACCGGGGCTACTCCCCCGGAAGCAACATGGCTGACGGTGAACGAACCACAGGTAGGGGCAACCAGGGTGGTAAAACTAACCTGGTTTGCGTAAGTTGTACCAAATGCGGAGGTGGCATATGCCCTCAGGTAATATAAGGTATTGGAGGTAAGACCGGTGAAGTTGCTTGCAAACACGCCTGTTCCGCTGCCATTGGTGGTATGGCTGTTTGATATTGCCGGATTGGGGGCCGTACTCCAGCAAACCCCTCTTGCCGTTACAGCGGCTCCCCCGTCGGATGTTATATTCCCTCCGCTGGTCCCCGACGTATGCGTTACACCTGAGACAGGGACTGTCGTGATGACAGGCTTGCCGGCAATTGAAAAATTTGAATTGCTGAAATCAAAAAGGTTGTTGTTCCCGGTACTGGTAATTTTTACCTGGTAGCCGGCACTGATGCTTTGATCCGCAGGTATCGTCCATATATAACTTCCGGTGCTGGCAGCCGACGCTGCAATAGTCCCGCTCAATACCCCATCTTTGTAAAGCTCGATTCTGACATTTTCAGAAATATTGTCATTCCAGGTGAGGGTATCCGTCGACCCGGGCTGCCAGAATTCCCCGCCGTTGGGGCTTGTTATAACGATCATGGGAACGGGTTGGATGCTGATAACACTTACTCCGTAGTGCTGCAGTCCGGAATAGCTCCCTCCCCATGTCATGGTATGTGTTGAATAATCCCAGGTATCATGCAGATACACATTATTGCCTATGCTGTCATAGCCGAATCCGAGCATGGTATGTCCCGAAACCTGGATGAGAACGGGGCGGCCTGCATCAATTTCCTGCCTGTACTGGGCAAATGTAAAACCGAGCGTATTCCCGTTATAGCCATAGATTAACTGGTTGTAATAATTCGTGACCACGTATCCTCTTGACTCAAAAAAGAGTTTTAAACCGTAAGTTCCGTCCTGGGTTGATGAACGCGGGGTGCCGTCCCAATTATACTGGAACGAGGTAGCACCATCCTGCAGTCCGTAAACAGACTGGCTCGTTTTCATAAAATCCCCGGTGCAGTCGTCATAAGCATGCTGGGTCCACCCGTTGGTGATATATGGATCCGGGCTTGTATTCAAATAACTTATCCAGTAATCATCCACATGCCCCCGTGCAGTGCGTCCGTCCACCCCCATCCTGGTGGCGCTTAACGGACATTGTGCGCGGGTTTCCCCGTTGATCACAACATTTCCCCATGTACTGTTATCCATCGGGGCCAACCCGTTGTTTGTTGGCCCGGAGTAGATATTTATAAACCCTGAACGGTCATAAAAACCGGCCATCATTGCGGCTGAGGTGGGGGAACATCCAAAAGACCAATAATACCCTGGAACTTCAGAAAGGATTTTTGATGTCATCGTAATATTGTCGGCTTCGGGCATTCGAAGTGAATCGGGAGGTCTCCCCGGAACAAGGATTTCAACGACCTCTTTTCCAATGGAATCCACATATCGCCTGGTAACCAGGCTGTTTAAATCAAACGACTTTTGTCCGAAACTGTGACTTGCCAGTAAAATTATCAATGCCAGGAAAATTGCTTTTTTCATTGGATCCTTTTTTAGGGTCATGCTGTTTTGAAAGGTTATCATTTTCACCCAAATCGGGGTGGATTTAATTCAATTGCTTTACCCGTTCATGGTATTTTCAAAAATAGTTGTAATGACCCTGTTAAAAACTCTTAAATCAAATAACTGTAGGAGTTATCTGTTTTTCTTTAGCAACAATAGGTATTCTCTCATCACTTCAAGCCATCTTCCCCGTTTTTTTAACGGTCGATTGTTTTCTCTTTTCATCTGAAGAGGTTTGTTAATTGATTATTTTTGAATCTTATAAAATCGCCGTCGGGATCAATGAAGCACCAGGTTCGTTTGATAAAACTCCTCATGCACCCCGTCTCACTTTCCTTAATGGTTACAGTGATTATTGTGCTATTGTTTATTCCAACCCCTGCAAAGTACAAACTGCAGATCGAAGATGAAACAACAACCCATAAAACCACGTTGATTTGCTACGATGACCTGGATGGTAATGGTTTCAGCGATAAGATCTGTGCACAGGACTATGCAAGCGAAAACCAGGTAGCATCCCTGCTGATCTGGTACAACCCGGGCCTGTTCTTCAATGAATGGGATTTCCCCGGATCATTTTCCTTTGGGCAAAAGAGCTTTATTAAAACCGGAGATTACGACAATGACGGAAAAAAGGAGGTCTACCTCCTCTCCATTCGTTCCGATTCAGTTTTCCTGAATATCATCAGGAACCCAAAATCGAAAACCGCCGGCATCACCACCCGGTTTATTACCACTGTTACATTCTGGAACGGCAAACCAAATCTTAATGTCTATATGGCGGACCTGGCCGACATGAACGGAGATTCTTTCGGGGACCTTGTTTTCTCCGTCAATTCCGGATTCTCTGCTGAACCAAGGGGCCTTTATGTTTATGATATCCGGCATGACTCCCTTGGCGTTTCACCCAAAAAGGGGTACTTCGGACGTCCTGAAATAGTCAGGGATATCAATGGCGATGGCTTTCCTGAGATCATTCTGAACGGCTATGCCTGCCAGAATGTGCTCGATACGATTGCCAACCCGGTTCACGACCGGTGTTGCTGGCTGATTGTTTATGATCACAATCTCAACTACCTCTTCCCTCCGAAAAAATTTCCAGCAATCGGGTACAGTGTTCTCACAAGTGTAGTGTTTCCAGGCAAACCAGGACCATACGATTTGTTTTCCTGTTATTGTCCACCGGCATCCCCGGGGGCGACTGTGCAGCTGTACCACCTGGATCATCACGGGTTGACTCTTCGAACCTGTTCCATTCCCGGGATTCTTTCGGAAGGCGGAGGGAATTTCTTTCCTTTCAGGCAGGGAGGCAGCAATTATATGGCGATTTCGGCCTCGCGCCGCGAAATCGATTGCTTTGATACTTCGCTGGGGCTGACAAGAAGGATCACCATCAAACCGGGAATGTTTACCCAGCCATTTAACCTGGATATCGATGCGGACGGGAAGCATGAAATTTTATCCCTTGATGCGGAAAGGCATTTACTCACTGTGTTTCGTCCTGACCTTACCGATCCTGCCATCCTCAGGCTACCGGATGAAGAGTGGTCGGGATCGCAGATGTCGGTGATTGAAAGCCCGGATGCCGATCGCCTGCTCTCCCTTTTCAACGGGAAAAAGGAATTAATGCTTTCATACACATACAACCCTTTTTATTACAGCAGATGGGGGGTGTATGCAGTCATCTTTCTTTCAATTTATCTTTTTACAATCCTGGTGGGACGTATTCAGCGAAGCCAGCTTCTTAAACAGCAACAAACCGAAAAAAAAATAACCGAACTCCAGCTCAAGATCGTCCGTAACCAGATGGACCCGCATTTCACCCTGAACGCGATCAATTCCGTTGTTGATGCCATCAACCGCGAGGAGAAGGAAGAGGCGAGGGAGAACCTGCTTCACTTTTCGAAGATGTACCGGTCGCTGGTATTGTCGGCTGACAAGATAAAACGCTCCCTGCGCGAGGAGATCGATTTTACCGAGAATTACCTGGCGTTGGAACGTTTCAGGTTCGGGCAGCGGTTTTCCTATTACATCAGGATAAATCCTGATGTCGAGCTCACCTGGGAAGTACCCAAAATGGTGATCCAGTCGCCTGTGGAGAATGCGGTGAAACATGGCCTGCTGGATAAAGCCTGCGGCGGGGTAATCGAAATTCATGCCCGGCATGAGGACCACAAACTTATCCTTGAAATTACCGACAATGGCGCAGGCCGTGAATCATCTGCGATGGCAGGTAAAACATCCACCGGAAAAGGAATGGAGATTATGGAGCAGTTTTTCGGTTTGTACTATAAAATCACCGGGACCAGGGTGCAATCGAAGGTCTTCGACTTGCAGGACGAGGCAGGAAATGCATCGGGAACAAAAGTTATCGTAACCATTCCGCTGTCATAGAGGCCTGATATTTATGATCACAAATTACTTTCTCACACTGTTTTTGTTAATTTCGTAACCAAATGACAAAGACACTCCGTACCATCCTTGTCGATGACGAACCCGGTGCCATAGCCAACCTGGAAGCACTTCTCAGGGGATACCCCTCAATTGCGGTGATCGCCTCTGTTACCAATGCCATGCAAGCTGTTGATGCTATTCTTGAAAATCAGCCGGATGTGGTGTTTCTGGATATCCAGATGCCCGGGAGAACAGGCTTTGAAATTGCCCGCGATTTGCTTGACAGCGCCTTTTTCCCGAAGATTATTTTTTCAACAGCATTTGATAAGTTTGCCATCGGGGCAATCCGGCATGCTGCTTTTGATTTCCTGGTGAAACCTGTAAACCCGGAAGAGCTGAAACAAGCCATTGACAGGTTACAGCAAATCCCATCAAAATCTATTCAAACCGACCAGCTGGCCAGGCTGATAGAGCGAACGCTGTCAAAACCCAGGATCAAAATCAGCAACACGGGTGGATTTTCCCTGGTCGATCCTGCCGATATCATTTATATCCAGGCCGACTGGAATTATTCTGTATTGTTTTTCGATAAAGAAAAGAGCGAACTCGCAACCATGAATATCGGTTTGCTTGAAGAATCACTTCCCAAAAATGATTTCTTCCGGATCAGCCGGTCTGTGATCATCAATGTGACCTACCTTAAAAAAGTCAACCGGAAGAAACGCCAGGCCCTGCTGATCAAGGACGGTCAGGAGTACACATTCCAGATTCCCTTGTTAAATATCCGCAAGATGGAACGGTTTCTAGAATAATTCCGACTGCCCGCCTGTACCCTGACAAGCAACAACTCTTTTCCCTACCTTTGCAAAAAACTTGAAATCGTGAGAAAATTTATATCCATCCGTTCTGGGGCGGGAATCATCCTGCCCTTTTTACTTGTCCTCTTCATTTCCAGGGTTTTCGCCCAGATACCGCCAGGGTATTATGACCCGGCCAGCGGTAAAACCGGGGTGGCGCTGCAGGCAGCTTTGCACACCATCATCAAGGGACATACGGTAATCTCCTATGCCGGCCTCTGGACGGCCTATTATACGACCGATGACAAACCCAACGGCAAGGTGTGGGACATGTACTCCGACATTCCCAACGGCACGCCAAACGGGAATCCGCCCTATTCTTATACCTTCGGAACGAACCAGTGCGGCAATTACAGTGGAGAGGGTGACTGTTACAACCGCGAACACTCATGGCCCAAAAGCTGGTTCAACGACACCCCCCCGATGAACTCCGATATCTTCCACATTTACCCTACGGATGGAAAAGTGAACGGGATGCGCGACAACTATCCCTATGGAACCGTATCCGCCCCGTCATGGACCTCCGAGAATGGCAGCAAACTCGGCACCTGCACTTGGCCCGGGTATACCGGAACAGTGTTTGAACCCCGCGATGAATACAAAGGAGATTTTGCCCGCTCCTATTTTTACATGTCAACCCGCTACTATACGGAGGATGCCGGCTGGGCAGGCAGTCCGGCGACAACCGGCTCGCAGCTGAAGCCGTGGGCATTGCAACTCATGTTGCACTGGAGTACCATTGATCCGGTTTCACAGAAAGAGATCGACCGGAACAACACCGTTTACGGCATGCAGCATAACCGCAACCCCTTTATCGACCACCCCGAGTTTGCCGGGCAGATCTGGGGAAACACGGTTGGGGTGCAGGATATGAATGCCATGGATTTTCAACTGGTTCCCTATCCCAATCCGGCGACCGACTTTTGTTCCATAGACCTGCCTGCCGGGATCAATGCAGACAACCTACATCTCACGGTGATTTCCGTGAACGGGTTGAAATTCAATCCCGGTTATTCTCAAAATGGAACAGCACTAACCATTGATGTGCGGTCGCTGCCGCGGGGTATCTATTTCCTGATGCTTAACGGTGAATCAGCGGCATATCATGCAAAAGTGGTGAAAGAATAACTAATACGCCCACTTCACCCAGATGCTTCCCCAGGTAAACCCTCCTCCGAAGGCTGCAAGAATGATGTTATCACCTTTCTTCAGTTTGTTTTCCCACTCCCACAGACACAGCGGGATGGTGGCGTCGGTGGTATTGCCGTAGCGGTCGATGTTGATCATCACCTTTTCCTTGCCAACGCCCATGCGGCGGGCGGTCGCATCAATGATCCGCAAATTGGCCTGGTGCGGCACCAGGTATGAAATATCATCTGCCGTCAGGTTGTTCCGTTCCATGATCTCGGCCGAAACATCTGCCATGCGGGTCACTGCAAATTTGAAAACGGGCTGGCCCTCCTGGTAGATAAAATGCTCTTTGGCATCAACCGTTTCGTGTGAAGGCGGGCGTAAAGAACCTCCTGCCTTCATGTGCAGGTAGTTCCTGCCCGATCCGTCGGTGCCTGCGATCGAATCCATGATGCCGACCTCCTCGGTGGTGGGCTCAAGCAACAAGGCACCTGCGGCATCACCAAAGAGTACGCAGGTTTCGCGGGCGGTATAATCGGTAATCCCCGACATTTTATCGGCCCCGACCACGATCACTTTCTTGTACATCCCTGTTTCTATGAATTTTGAAGCGGTTATCAGGGTGAAAAGCAACCCGGAGCAGGCTGCGTTGATGTCGAAACTAAAAGCATTCTTCAAACCGGCCTTATCGCTGATGATATTCGCCGTTGCGGGGAAAGTCATGTCGGGCGTAACCGTAGCACATATGAGCAGTTCGATCTCTTCGGGCTTTGTCCCGGTTTTTTCGAGCAACCCCTTTACTGCTTCGGCGCCCATGTCGGAAGTTGCCAGGCCTTCACCTTTCAGGATATGACGTTCCCGGATGCCGGTGCGTGTCATGATCCATTCATCGGTGGTTTCTACCATGGTTTCCAGCTCCTTGTTGGTCAATATATAAGGAGGAACCCAACCATGGATTCCGGAGATCTTCGCTCTGATTTTTGACATGATGTATTAAATATTGTTAAGAGAAAATTGTTCGAGCGCGTGTTTCACCTTCTGGGACAGTTTGGCATCGTGCACCTCTTTGGCCATCAGGATCATCTTCCTGATCGCATTGGCGTTGGAGATGCCGTGGCCTACGATCACGGTGGAATTTATCCCGAGGATCGGGACTCCGCCGTAGGTTTCATAGTTAAACCTGTCGAGATAGGCATCCTTAATCCCCCGTTTGGCAAGGACCCGGTACATGGCTTCGACCTGCTTGAGAACAATATTTCCCACAAACCCGTCGCAAACGATTACATCTACGTTGTCGCGAAACAATTCACGCCCTTCAACATTGCCAACGAAATGAAAATCTTTGGAATCTTTCATCAACTGGAAGGCAGACTGCGTGGTGAGACTGCCTTTTTTCTCCTCAACGCCGATATTCAGCAATCCTACCCTGGGTTTCTTCACATGAAATACATGTTCGGCAAAAAGGGAGCCCAGGATGCCGAACTGGTACATCACATCCGGCTTTGCATCGGGATTGGTACCCACATCGATCAATACCGATGACCCGCCATTTTCCTTGGGGATATAGGCAGGGGTGCTTGGCCTGATGATGCCCTGAATGGTGTTGACGCTGTAGATCGATCCTACCATCATCGCGCCACTGCTCCCGGCACTGGCAAAGGCATGGATCTCCTTATGTTTCAGCATCCTGAAACCAACCGAAATGCTCGAATTTGGCTTGTTGATCAGGGCTTTGGTCGGCTGTTCGCCCATCTCGATCACGTCGGGGGCATCCGCGATCTCAAATAAACCGGGATCCACCTTCTCTTCTTTCAGGAAGGTTATTATCCCTTCCCGGTCACCAATCAATACAATTTGATCAGTACCGGGGAGTTCCTTTTGAGCCAGGATAGCACCATGAATCGTGGCATTTGGAGCAAAATCACCCCCTAAAACATCCAGACCGATTTTCATTGGCAGCGATTTAGGTAATAAAAACTATTCCGCAGAGGCCTTCACAACAGCTTGTTTTCCACGGTAATAACCACATTCAGGGCATACCCTGTGGTACAATACCGGGGCGGAGCAATTTGAACAGATAATGGTTGTACGGGCAACGGCTTTGTCATGCGTTCTTCTCTTGTCCCTGCGGGTGGTCGAAATTTTATGTTTCGGATGTGGCATAATACTGGTTATTTACAATTTATGATTTACGATTTACGATTTACGATTTATTCTTTTTCTTCAGCTGGGCCAGGGCATCCCACCTTGGGTCCTGCATATGACGTTCACTCAGTTCTTTTAACTTTTTCAAAACCAGGGGGTCGCACTCGCTGTTCCCCTTCTCATCCTCAGGATGCACCCTGCGGATCGGCAAAAGCAGGTGGATGTATTCGTAAAGAAACGGACCCAGGTCGAATTGGTGCGCAGTGTCAGGGATAACCTGAACATCTTCGCTCTCTTCATAATAATGGTCGCCCAACTTTACGATAAGCCGCTCATTCCCGTTTACCGTAATATCCACCGGCTCATTGCAGCGGTCGCAGGATACCCTAACGTTGCCACTGATCGCCAGGTGAAGGTCCATCATACGCTCTTCCTTCGCCATCGTAACAGCAACCGACACCTGCCCGCTGATGATTTCAGCATCTTCAACCTGCTCAAAGAACCTGTCGCCGATCTGAAAATCGAATATGTGCGTTCCTGGATTCAATCCACTGAACGCAATTTGATATTGATCCGGGTGATTCACGTTTCCCCTAAAAAAGTCTGCAAAATTAAAAATTAATTTGATGATTACCAAATACCTATTTACTTCTATCTTTGTCCGAAGGAATGAAAACTTTAACAGGAGGTGCTTATGATCAACCTATTGATAACAAAAATGCTTCCGTTGATGCCCAAAAAGCTGGTATGGATATTTTCACGCAAATATATTGCCGGCGAGACAATGGATGATGCAATCCGTGTAAGCCGTGCACTAAATGCACAAAATGTTAAAATCACCATTGACCTTCTGGGTGAATTTATCACACGGCTCGACGAGGCTACTGCAAATAAAAATGCCTACCTGGAAATCATCGACCGGGTGCAGCAGGAAAAAATTGACGGGAATTACTCGCTTAAACCCACCAGTTTCGGACTGCTGATCGACCCGGAAGCCTGTTACCGGAATATCCGTGAAATTGTCGCCAAATCTGCCTCCTTTGGAAATTTTGTAAGGGTCGATATGGAAGATTCACAATGTACCGACCTGGAAATCGATCTGTTCAGGAGGTTACACCGTGAATTTCCCAAAAATGTGGGGCTGGTTTTGCAGGCTTACATGAAGCGGACGCTTCAGGACATTAAAAACATGCAAGATCTTCACAGTGCCGAAACGCCGCTGAACTTCAGGCTGTGCAAAGGGATCTATGTGGAACCCGCAGCCATTGCCTGGAAAGGTTACCAGGAGATCAACGACCACTACCTTGAAGACCTCGGGTACATGTTCAGCGTTGGGATGTATCCCGGCATCGCCACACATGACAAACCCCTGGTGGAGGGTGCTTACAGGCTGATTGAAAAGTACAGGGTCCCCCGGGACAGGTATGAATTCCAGATGCTTTACGGTGTTACCCCAGATCTGCGGAAATCGATTGTTGACAAGGGACATCACATGAGGGTATACGTGCCGTTCGGGAAAGAGTGGTTCGGTTATTCAACCCGCCGCCTGAAGGAAAACCCCAAAATGGCGACGCATATTATCAAAGCGCTGTTTGTCAGGGGGTGATGCTTCGCACACCCGCGGGGGAGATACCGGGTGAGGGGCAAGGCTATTTGAAGGCCTTTTCCAGCATCCCGTCGCCGCTCAGTTTCAACCGGTCGAAATACCCGGGCGCAGGTTTTCCCATAAGTTTATCCACATAGATCTTTGCCAGGTACTGGCCCAGCATGAAGCCCTGCCCACGCAACCCGAGAAAGAGACCGAGTTCGGGGTCGATGATCATCCGGGGTTCTACATAATAGCCGGCCCATACCGCCTGGAACCCGACCGATGAGAGTTCGGGAATCCAGTTTGTAAATATCTCTGACGCAATTTCAACAAAATCCTGCGAGTTGATCTTAATGTTTTTATCCGCTTCCATCGATTCGATGGCCGGGGAGGCACAACCAATGATCTGTCCTGTTTCTGCAAGCTGCTGGCCGTAAACTGCCGTGAATCCTTTATACCTGCGGCGGTCGATGAGCATTGGCAGGGGTGCCCCGTCCTTGCCCAGCATCGGCAGGCGGCGGGTGATAAAGGCCTGGTGTTTTACCGGGAAGAGTCCGGTTTCGATGTTCAGCTGGCTGGCAAATTTCTCGCCTTCAGGGCCCAGTGCATTGATGAATATCTCCGTCTCGTATTCGATGTACCTGCGCTGATGATCCTGAACGAGGATGGTAAAGAGGCCGTTCACCTTGTTCACATCGATCAGTTTGCAGTCCTCCTCCACCCTTCCGCCTTTGTCGATCCCCATCCTGCGGATCAGGTCGATGACGCGACCGGGAGTAGCCTGCCAGCAATCGCGGGTGATCAATGCCGACTGATACGTACCGATGCCGGGGTTGATGCGCGGGGAGATCTCCCTCGCAAAATCTTTGGGTTCGACCATATAGGCATCCGACCACGACATCGATTCAACCAATGCCCTGTACATGGCCTCGTCGTGGGCAAAGGTAACATAGAGGTTTGGCCGGTAGTCGATGTTGTGGATTTTCTGGAGATCTTTGAAGATCTCATGGTTATGCGTTGCAATGTCTGACAATTCGGGCAGCGAGAAATTCGGACGGCCTCCGGCAATGTTGCGCCACGAGGCTCCGCGACCGTAATTGAGCAGCACCGGTTCCATGTCTGCCTCACCAAGGTAGCGGAAAAGCGCACTTCCGCCGATACCTCCGCCAGCTACAAGCGACTTTACTTTTATCCTTGGGGGTTTCTGCCCGTTTACGCTGGTGATCACCGTTTCATGAACCGACCGGGGGTAGAGTTCTCCCATGGCCACCTGGTTTGACAAGGGACCCCGGGGGGTGGGTTCGCCAACAATGGAGATGCCCGATCCCTGGAGTGTCGTTTTCAACCTCTTGATGCAACGCTTGCCCCGGCAGGCACCCATCCCAAGACGGGTGGTATGCTTTACTTCATCAACGGAGATGAATTTACGGTCGCCGATGGCTTCGAGGACCTCGTCAAGGGTCACATCGTCGCAATGGCAAACATATGTGGTCTCCCTGGGCTCCATGGCATGCGGTTTGAATTCAACCGCGTCGGGGTAATTTTCCATGACGATGAAGCCGCGCACCTTGCTGAGCGCTTCCCCGTGAACATTGAGGGAGAGAACCCTGGCGATGTTGGTCTTGTTGGGCTTGCGAAGTATTTTCTCAACGATGCCTTCCCCAAGTTTTTCCCCCTGGTTGTTTACCAGGTAGCAGGCCGCTTTCTCCGCCACCTCGTATTCGATGGGCAGGAAGAGCCAGTTTTTCTTAATATTATAGCCGAAGATCGCAAGGCCCGGGCATTGGTAGACGCAGTCCATGCAACCGATGCATTTCTGAAAATCGATTTCAGGCACGGTGCTGGTCGATGATTTGGTGATGGCGCCATGCGGGCAGGCAAAGGCACAGGGGTTGCAGGTAAAACCATAAAGACAGTCGATGAGCACGAAACCCTTTTCATTCATCCTTTGCGGCGATGGCAGGGCGGGTTCGGCAATCACCCGCACCGGGTGCTGCTGGGAATCAATATACTCTTTCGACAGGGAGAGGTAGTCATCATAATCGTAGCGTTCGCCCATCTCCTGCAGCACGTCAAAGGCTGCCTGTCTTCCACGTAGCACGGCGCTGGTCCCCTCCCCGATCCGGATGGCATCGCCCGCCCCGAAACAATGGCGGCCGAAAACCTCGTTGCCCTTGATAAGCAGCTGGTCATCCTGAACAAGTCCGGTGCAAATGTTGATGGCATCGATGCCGTCGATCACCTTCTCTGTTCCCGGGATCGGTTTGAAATCCCTGCATTCGGCCACCACGGCACCGATGATGCCATCGTGATGTTCGTTGGGTATGGCCTTCAGCAGGATATGGGAAGTAAGGATCGGGATTCCGAGGCGCCTCACGCGGTTGGCCTGGACCGGGAACCCGCCTTCGCCCGGCATGGCTTCGAGGATGGCTTTTACTTTTGCCCCGGCCTGCATGAGCTGGTATGAAGTGAGGTAACCGATGTTGCCTGCCCCAACGGTCAGGATGTTTTTTCCCAGCAAGGTAAGTTCCTGGTTCATCATCTTCTGAACTACGGCAGCGGTAAATACCCCCGGGAGGTCGTCGTTCTCAAAAGCGGGCATAAAGGGAACCGCGCCTGTGGCCACGATCATGTAATTTGCATCGACGAAATAAATTTCTTCGGTGCGGATATTTTTCAAGGCGATGCGCCCTCCTTCGAGAATATCCCACACCGTCGAATTCAGGAAAATACCCTCGTGGTTGTCGCCGGCAAGTGTTTTGGCTATATCAAACCCGCGCATGCCCCCGAATTTCTGCACCTTCTCAAAGAAGAAAAACTGGTGGGTCTGCATAAGGAACTGTCCGCCGATCTTGTCGTTGTTGTCAAGGACGATGTTGGGAACCTGGTGCCTGTTAAGCTCCTCGCGCGCGGCCAGCCCGGCAGGTCCCGCCCCGATGATGGCAACAGTTGTTTTATACACCTTCAGCGGTGTCTCCTTCATTACAGGAACGGCATAAGGGGTATAATCATGCGGAATCTCCTTCACCTCCTTTACGCCATCAATGCAGGTGATGCAGATGCGCTTGATCTGCCCGTCGACCAGCATTTCACAGGCACCGCATTTTCCGATGCCGCATTCGAGGCTCCGCTCGCGGTTGCTGAGGCTGTGGCTGTGTACAGGATGCCCGGCCTGGTGCAGGGCCGCTGCGATTGTGAATCCTTTATCGCCGACAACCTCCTGTCCTTCAAATAAAAAGGTGGATTGCTGGCAAGCGGGTATTTCGAGTACGGGGTGTTTCGTGATCTTATACATGGCAGAACGGGTTTTGAAACGACAAAATTACATATTTTCCCATTCCAAAAATATTTCAGCTGTTAATCAATTCACAAATCACAGGTTGATATAAAACCCCAGCGATATCAGGTTCTCAACCCTGATCTTTTTGCTGATCTCCTCTTCATAATTCAGCCGGGTTTGTATGCTTGTCTTCAGAAATTTATTGATCCTGATCCCGATGAGGTTCTTCAGCCCCAGGTCGGCAGGCTTCCGGAAATTCTTAAAGACCAGCAGGTCACAATTCCAGTGAACCCGTTTCAGAAGATCCCTGTCGATGAGGAGATGAAGGCTGAGACCATATTCGAAAAGAGTGCTTTTCTCCCTGGGAACGCCGTAAAATTCGGGGATATCCGGTTGGTTGAATACCTCCCTGTTGCGAATCCAGGTGAATTTACCGGCCGATACCCCCAGGCTGAGGTTCCCCTGACCGGGGAAGGCCAGGCCTAAACCAATTGAAAAGGTCCAGACCAGGGGGGTCAGGAAGGAACCGCAGAGGACTCTCCGAACGGTTCCCGACGGGTCGGGCACATAATTCCAGGAATTGAACATGCGCGTGGTAAGGTTTGAGAAAACAGTAAAGCTGAGATTTTTCGTTATTCCAACCTCCAGCCGGCTATCCAGGGTATTTTCGTCGGGATGGAACCTTGAAATGCTGTCAAAAAAATACTGGATTCCCAGGTCATGTACAAAGGTATTGCTGAATCTGACATGCCTGCAGCTGATAATCTGCGCATGGAATTTCAGGTGCTGGAACAATGAAACGACATCGATGTTATCACCCTGTCGCCCGTTCAAAAAGAGCAGCGTGGTTCCTGAAAGCGAATATTCCATCTCCCCGGTCAACCGGAACCGTACCGGGGAGATGCCCGGACCTGCAACATTTGCAAAGTTGTATAACAAGGCGGTGTCTTTCCATACCAGGATCTGCCCGGCCCCGTTCACTGAGAGAAACCAGGCACAAAGCAAAAACAATCCCCTCCTCTTTTCTGAAATTTGCACCGGCTGATTGTTTAATAAGGTCCATTCCTTTCATGGTTGCTTTGAAAATAATGAACCTGTCTACTTGATTTCCAGTTTCTGTTCCTTCGTCAGGTTCCAGCTTTTCTGCATATCGGCGTTGAGCCATATCAGCCGGATCCTGGCTGTTTTATTCTGTTTTACCGCATCAGCCAAATCGAAAAGCCGCGCGTTATAGGTACCGAGGAATTTTGCCCAGGTAACGACGATGGTAAAATCAGGATGCATGAGTGTATCCTGCCCCGGACCAGCCGCAATCGGGTGGATGTGGTCAAGGATATCCCCAAGTTGAATTCCGCCGGTTCCCTGGTAAACGGAATCGGGGCTCAGCCCTTTGATCACTTCAAATCCCGACCACTGGCATTTTGTGGTATCGCGCTGAAGCGGCAATCCCCTGCGATCAAAAATCATATGGCTGAAAAGGTGTTTCCTGTATGCTGAATTCCTGAGGCTCCGGCAATAAGAGAGGGAGTCGTTGAAAATGAACTGGTCCCTGCGGGGATAATGGTGCCTTTCGAGAAATGATGTGAGATTCGAGGGAGTGACTTCTTTGGGATCTGTGATGCCGTACCTCCACTTCACCAGGGTGATGCAACTGGCAAGGCTCAGGAAAAGCAGGCAAAAAATGGCATGTTTTGTTTTCATCTCCGGGATTTTTTTAAGAACTGTTTTTATGAAAAGATTAGATTGACCGCTGAGACGCAAAGGAGGGCGTGGAAACATTCTCCCTCCCTGGTTTTTGCGTCCCGGCGGTCGGGAAACCGGTTTACTTAAAGGTAATTGTCAGCAGATCGCCATTCGCGGCAACGGGGTATGCTCCCTGGGGAACAGTACAGTCAGGGTCGGCCCCAAGTCTGGACAGCACAGCGGGATCAAAAGTGAGCGGACCGTCGAGGTTAAATTTCCCGTCTGAAAAATATTTCAGCCAGGTTTCGCGGTTCATCCCTTTTCCCCGTGAAACGGTGAGCTGGATGATCTTGTTTTTTACCAGGACCATTTCACCGGAAATTTCACCCGGTCCGGGCTCCATCCCTTCGAGCCAGATGTGACAGCAACCTCCCTTTTCTCTTGGAAGGCACGATTTAGTCGCCCCGTCCCAGTAAGACTTTGCCGAGAAGACGATGTGCACCGGCAGCATCAGGGTCGGGGTGAGTTTTGTTGAAAAACCGCTGATGGCCAGCAGGAGGCCCATTAAAAGAAAAGCGGCACGATAATTTGTTTTCATGACATCTGAATTTTGATATTTCCCGGTCGTATCTGCCGGCGGCCGGATCCGGTTTGTTGCAATGTTTTGGAAGTGCAACACGCTACCTGAAAAAACGCCGATCCCCGGCTTTTTTTCTGAATCAAACTAGTCCATCTCCAATCCTCCCGAAATTATCTTGTTTACCTGCTTAATCGGGAAAGGAGGCAAAAGGTGAACCGCCGAAACGCACTTTTTTTTGAAAAGTCATAAAAAAAATTATAATCAGATATAAATCATTATTTTACATTTTATGCTTGGAAATTGTCTGAAAAATTTTTACTATCTTTGCAGCGAATTTCAAATAGGGATAACATCGAGAGGAAAAACATGGAAAAAGCGAAGATTTTGTTTGTTGCGCAGGAGATCACGCCATATCTGAAAGAAAGCCCGATGGGAACTATTGGCCGTTATCTGCCGCAGGGAATACAGGAGAAGGGCAGGGAAATCCGAACCTTCATGCCCCGATACGGCAGCATCAACGAACGCCGGAATCAGCTTCATGAGGTGATCCGTTTATCGGGCATGAACCTGATCATCGACGATACCGATCACCCGCTGATCATCAAGGTGGCTTCCATACAGCAGGCCCGCATGCAGATTTATTTCATTGACAATGAAGATTATTTCCAGCGGAAATATACGCTGCATGATAAAAACAACAAGTTCTTTTCCGACAATGACGAACGTGTGATCTTTTTCTCACGCGGGGTACTTGAAACCGTGAAAAAACTGGGATGGGGCCCCGATGTGGTTCACTGCCACGGATGGATGACAAGCCTGGTGCCGATCTATATTAAAAAAGCCTACTGCGACAATCCCCTCTTCAGCGACACCAAGGTAATCTATTCGATATACGACGACGATTTTGAAGAGCTCATGCATAAAGACTTCGCCGCCAAGATCAAACTTGAAGGAATTACTTCAAAGGACCTCAAACACTATAAGACGCCAAACTACGTTAGTATCATCAAGGCGGCTATCGATTTTTCGGATGGAGTGATCATCGGATCTCCAAAAATAAACCCGGAACTTGTCAGCTATCTGAAGGAGACCGACAAGCCCTACCTTGAATACCAAACCATGGAGCGCTATGTTGATGCCTACAACGATTTTTATGAAGAGATCATTGTGAACGACCCGGTAACCGTGGACTAACTGCAACTAATTAATTCGAACCGTTTGAACTCTTACCTGTCAAAACTTCCGGCTTCACTGCTGATCGGCATTTTGCTTATCCTGGCAATGTTCTCATGTAAAAAAGATCCGTATGAAATCGGGTACAGCCTCCTGCCCCCCAGCGACACACTGAATGTAAAAACAACAGATACCTGCACCGTTCAGGCATTTTCGATGAGGCAGGATTCCGTTCGCACCGATAAATGTGCCACCCTTATGATGGGATCCATCATGGATCCGATTTTCGGAAAAACGACTGCCGGTTTTTATTCGCAGCTCCTGCTTTCGGCAGAAGGGGTTGATTTCGGGACAAATCCCTCGCTCGACTCGGTGGTCCTGATGCTGAAGTACAGCAGTTATTACGGAGATACCCTTACCCGGCAAAATGTGAAGGTATATGAAATCAGTCAGGACCTGGCATACGACAGTCTCCATTATTCAAATCAACATCTTTCCACCTATCCCACGATGCTGGCTGACCAGGATTTTGTCCCCCGCATTGCCGACAGTGTGCTTGTGCGCAAAGTGAAAATCGCACCGCACCTGCGTATCAACCTCAGCAAACAATCAAACTACCTGGGTAATAAAATCCTGCAGGCGCCTATTGATGTGCTGGCATCGAACACCCTCTTCATCAAATACATGAAAGGACTCTATGTAACTGCCAGTCCAGTGAGCAGTAAAGGAGCCCTGCTGAATTTCAACATCGCCGCAGACATCTCCAGGATCGTGGTTTATTTTCACAATCAAACAGATCCGTTAAATGATTCGCTTCATTATGACCTGCTGCTCAACCAGAGTTGTGCCCGGTTTATCCATACCGATCACAATGGCTACGTTGATGCCATCCCCGACCTGAAGAGGCAAATTCTCAACAATGATTCGACCCAGGGTACAAAAAATTTATTTTTACAGGGGATGGGCGGGGTGAAAATGAAATTAAAGTTTCCTTATATCAAGGGGTTGGGTAAAGGGAAAACAGTTGCCATCAACGATGCGGTTCTTCAACTCAAAAACATGGATCCCGACACCACGCTGCAACCTCCTCCCACCCTTACCATCATCAGGCAGGACAGCGCCAACAGGGTGGGATACCTGGTTGATGACAACGAGGGTGCCGCCTATTTCGGGGGTACATATGACAAAACAACCAGGTCCTATTTCTTCCGGATCACACAGCACCTGCAAAAAGTCATCCAAAACGCCTACTCAACGCACTTTCAACTTTACATGATGGTAACGTCGCCTGTATTAACTTCCTATTCGGCTAACCGGATCATGCTTTACGGAACAAAACCAACTGTGCCGGGAGATAACGCCAGCCGTTTACAGCTGAAAATAACTTACACGATCCTGAACCCGTAAAGGTTGTACCAGTTTTCGACACCGGTATCCTGATTTTATGTTAACTTAACCGTAACTTTTAAACAGTTAAAAAAATGTGTGGAATTGTCGCTTATATCGGCCCCCGTCCTGCTTACCCCATCCTGATGAAGGGGTTGCACCGCCTTGAATATCGCGGATACGACAGCGCGGGAATCTGCCTGTTGAACAATGACATCCGTGTTTTCAAATGCAAAGGAAAAGTTTCCGACCTTGAAGCATTTGTTGAAGGCAAGGATATTTCGGGAAACATCGGCATGGCCCATACCCGGTGGGCCACCCACGGGGAACCCAATACCATCAATGCCCATCCGCATTTTTCGCAGAACAAAACCATCGCCCTGATTCACAACGGCATCATCGAAAACTATTCGGTGTTGCGCAGTGAGTTGAAAAACAGGGGATATTGCTTTAGCAGTGATACGGATACCGAAGTGCTGGTGCACCTCATCGAAGATATCATGATCAACGAGAAGGTTGCGATCGAGGATGCCGTGCGTATCGCACTGAACCAGGTGATTGGCGCGTATGCCATCGTGATCCTGGCCAAAGATTTTCCCGACAAGATCATTGCCGCCCGCAAGGGAAGCCCGATGGTGATCGGTATCGGCAAAGGGGAATTTTTTGTAGCCTCGGATGCAACGCCGCTGATTGAGTACACCGACAATGTGGTTTACCTGAACGACGAGGAAATTGCCATCATAGAACGTGACAAAGATTTAAAGATCAAGACGATCGGAAACCAGAGCCATACCCCTTATATTGAAAAACTCGCGCTGAGCCTGAATGAAATAGAAAAGGGGGGCTTCCAGCATTTCATGCTGAAGGAGATCTACGAACAGCCCCGTTCCATCACCGATTCCATGCGTGGCCGCCTGCATACCGACCATGGCATTGTGACCCTGGGAGGTATCCGTGATTATGAACAGAAAATACTGAACGCCAAACGGATCATCATCACTGCCTGCGGGACCTCTTGGCATGCCGGCCTTTTTGGGGAGTACTTGATCGAAGACCTTGCCCGCATCCCGGTCGAGGTGGAATACTCATCGGAATTCCGCTACCGCAACCCGATCCTGAACGAGGATGATGTTGTCATTGCCATCTCGCAATCGGGTGAGACCGCCGACACCCTGGCAGCCATAGACCTGGCAAAATCCAAAGGGGCGACCGTGCTGGGAATCTGCAACGTGGTCGGCTCATCCATTGCCCGTGCCACCCACGCAGGCGTTTATACGCATGCAGGACCCGAAATCGGCGTGGCATCCACCAAGGCCTTTACCGCCCAGGTTGCGGTACTTACCCTGCTGGGATTGCTCCTGGCCCAGAAAAAAGGGACTCTTCCAATCTCAAAGTTCCAGAAAATCCTGCTGGAACTCGACTCGATTCCTGCCAAAGTGGAGCGGATCCTCAAATTAAATGACGAGATCAGGAAAATTGCGACCATTTATAAGGATGTGAAGAATTCGCTCTACCTCGGCCGCGGATATAATTTCCCGGTGGCACTGGAGGGCGCGCTGAAGCTCAAGGAGATCTCTTATATCCATGCCGAAGGTTATCCTGCCGCCGAGATGAAACATGGCCCGATCGCCCTGATCGACGAGCACATGCCGGTTGTATTCATTGCCACACGACGCGGGATCTATGAAAAAGTACTTACCAACATCGAAGAGGTAAAAGCCCGCAAGGGGAAAATCATTGCCATCGTTACAGAAGGGGACGAATCTGTAAAAAACCTTGCAGACCACTGCATTGAAATTCCGGATACGGAGGAGATGCTGATCCCGTTGCTGGCAACCATCCCGTTGCAACTGCTTTCCTATCACATCGCTGTTATGCGCAACTGCAATGTGGACCAGCCCCGGAACCTCGCCAAGTCGGTGACGGTAGAGTAGTATGTTGGGGGGGTAAGTTGGTCGGGTTGACCACCTAAGTTTTCCTTTGATTTTGATATAAGATACTTGTCCGACATCCCCTTTTTCACGGCATTTACCTGTTGAAAAACGGGTAATTTGAAGTGAATTTTCAACCTGTGTACCTTCTCCACCCAATCGTAATCCACCGATATAAAGTCCAAAACCGTTTTTAAAAGTTCCTTCTTCAAGGTATCGGATACATCCCTTATACTGCCGAAGTAGTTTCCGAAGGTGTCAATCCAATCAAACCATCGATTTTGATTACCTATCTCCCGAAGTGAATTCCTTATATCTTCAATATATTGGTGGAATACTTTAACTCATTTTTGTTTCAATTCATTTCCAACGGAAAACGCATCGCCAAGTTTATTTCCAATATTATAAGACGCCATGCTGCCGAATGAACCCCACATCATGGGTCTCACCTTTTCTATGTCGGGAAGTTGTTTTGGATTCAGAACCTCGCTATCTGCCTCCATTCCGACAATTTCTCCAATGAACATTGTGTGTGAGCCAAGGTCAATCTCTATGACCTGTTTGTCGATATTTCCACTGGCACCAAGAATGATTACATTTTTCATTTTTTTATCCATTTTACTTCTTCAAAGAAGCCATGTCAATTACAAAGCGGTAATGTACATCACCTTTCGCCAACCTGTCAAAGGCTTCATTTATTTGCTGTATGTTGATTAATTCAATATCGGCAGTGATATTGTGTTCGGCACAGAAGTCAAGCATCTCCTGAGTCTCGGCGATACCCCCGATATTTGAACCCGAAAAACTATGTCGTCCTGAAACGACACTGAATGCACTTACTTCGAGTGGCTCTGGTGGTAATCCTACCAGAACTACGCTACCATCGGGTTTCAGCAGATGAAGATAGGTATTCACATCATGTTTGGCAGAGACAGTATCCAAAATGAAATCCATTTTACGGGTAAACTTTTTCATTTGTTCTTTGTCGGTGGAAAGTACGGCTTCGTTTACTCCCAACCGTTTGGCATCTTCTACCTTAGAAGCTGAAGTAGTGAACACAACCACATGAGCTCCCATTGCCTTGGCAATTTTAATCGCTATGTGACCTAAACCACCGATGCCAAGGATACCGACTTTTTTACCGGGGCCAGCATGCCAGTGTTTTAAAGGGGAATACACAGTGATTCCAGCACAGAGTAATGGTGCAGTCGCTGCCAAATCAAGTTTTTCGGGTATGTGTAGCACATAGTCTTCGTTGCATACATAAGTTTCGGAGAAACCACCATAGGTAGCTCCCCCCAGAATTTTATCCGGACTATTGAATGAAAAGGTTACTCCTTCATCACAAAATTGTTCCAAACCATCCTCACAATATTCACATTTACCGCAAGAATCGACAATACAACCCACAGCGGAAAGGTCACCAACTTTAAATTTTGTGACATGGTCGCCGACCCTGGATACCCGTCCAACGATTTCATGACCGGGAACAAGAGGATACATCGCACCCCCAAAGTCATTTTTTACTTGATGTAAGTCCGAATGACAAATTCCACAGTATAGAATGTCCATTTCCACATCATGGGGCTGGAGTTCTCTCCTATTAATCGTTAATGAATGTAAAGGGGCAGATGCTGCCTCCGTTCCGTATGCTTTAATGTTTTTGGTTTTCATATTGGTCTATTGATGATTGTTTTTATTCAGGTATTACTTCATTTAAACATTTCAGTCCATTTAAAGTCCTTGGATATCCTACATAGGGCAACAATTGGGTCATTAAACTCAAGAGTATTGTTTTATCGTTTCCAACATTCACATTACCCTGAACATGACCTTTTATTTGAGATTCAGTTCCACCCAATGCGATAAGCATGGATAAAGTCAAAAGTTCTCTTGTTTTAATGTCCAGTCCAGTACGGGTATAGAAATCACCAAAACAATTTGCCGATAAATACTGTTGGATGTGAATTTGATTTTCAGGTGATTCATGATACATCTTGTCAATCATTTCCCCGAAGATTTCTTTTTGTACTTCAAATCCCTTTTCGTACCGGGTTTCGGGTGTCGTTGTAGATTGTCCAGTTAAAGTCAAAGTTATTCCCCTGCTTAACAATATTTCATTTGTAGCATGGATGAAATCCAAGACTTTTGAAATCCCGACATACGGTACAGACTGGTATAAGACTTCTTTAACTTCAATGGGTGTTACACCGACATTCAGAGCAGCACCAAGAATCGCTTTATACTCACTTAGAGCCTGACATCCGATAGTTGATGCTAAAATCATCATTACCCTTGTCCTTGTATCCAAGTTTCCATAGCCAATTACTTCATCAAAGGCAAAGTTGTCAAAAACCTCAATCAACTCCGGGTCGGTTATTTGAAGTGTCGATTTATGATTGGGAAACAATTCCTCATGGTTTCTGATGGCATTTTCAGTCAATTTGACCTTAACAGACTTACCAGTTACAGGCTGAAAACTGTAATATTCTTCATCTGTTACAGGCTCCAACCATTCAACAGCACCTTCTTTAGAATTGTTTGTGACAACTATATGTGTAAAACTACTGTCATATGCAGCACCGTGCCAGTGTTCGACCTTAGAGGGGATTATTACCGAATCGCCTTTAGACAGTAATCTTGCTGGTTTTCCTCTTTCCTGATAATAACCTTTGCCATCAGTAACGAGTAGGATTTGTCCTGTCGGATGTTTATGCCAGTTGTTTCTGCTTCCCGGCTCAAAAAAGACATTCCCTATTGAATAAGTTCCTGTTTCATCCTGTGGAACAAGGATATTCAACCATGCCGTTCCAGTGAAGTATTCAGGTGATACTTTTTCTCCTTTCGGAAAGATTTCGTTTTGATTTTCCAAAGTAATCATAATGGCTTCTCTTTTTAAAGTCCTGTTCTTTTTTCCAATTCCTCAGGGTAACGCTCACCCACCACTTTGATTTTTCCGAGGGCAGAGTTAATCTCGTTCAATTCTTCTGAAGTCAGGGTGATTTCTGCCGCTCCTATGTTTTCCTCAAGTCGGTTCAACTTGGTTGTACCGGGAATCGGGACAATCCAAGGTTTTTGTACTAACAGCCAAGCGAGGGCAACTTGACCGGGGGTTACATTTTTTTGTTCACCCACCTTTTTCAGTAAATCAACTAAAACCTGATTGGCTTCCATTGATTCTGAGGTAAATCGTGGAACAATACTACGAAAATCCGAACTACCGAATTTAGAATCCTTATTAAAACTACCTGTGAGGAAACCCTTACCTAAAGGACTGAATGGCACAAAACCGACTCCGAGTTCTTCAAGTGTTGGCAACAATTCTTCTTCAGGTCGTCTCCACCAGAGAGAATATTCACTTTGAACAGCAGTAAGAGGCTGGACAGAATGTGCACGGCGAATGGTCTTAACTCCCGCTTCGGACAACCCCCAATGTTTGATTTTACCTTCCTGAATCAAATCTTTAATTGTGCCAGCTACATCCTCAATGGGTACGGTGGTATCTACCCGATAGGGCCGACACCTCCAAACCGCTTTGTCCTAATTTTCTTTTTTTCATATCCTTCTATTTTTTTGATTGACCCTTTTGAGGTAACAAGTTTTGACACTGCAAATTTCATCTGAAAAAAGGAAGCGGGTAGTATATGAATTACTGTTTCTCATACCATGATTACTGATTTGGCTTATTCAAGATGTTTTACTTCCTAATCTGCTTTACCTTTGTTGAAGATTTTAACAATGTAAAGATGGAAACCCTCTTAAAAATTGACACTATTTCCCAATACAATGCAAGAATGGGAGTTGAGACCCTTCATCCGCTTGTGAGTGTCATTGATTTTTCAAAAGTAAAGCCAATACCGGGTTCTCGAAATCAATTTGGATTTTATTGTGTTTTTCTCAAAGAAGTGAAGTGTGGGGACTTGAAATATGGGTGTAATTATTATGATTATGAGGAAGGAACAATGGTATTCATTGCTCCCGGACAGGTTCTTGGAATCTATAAGGAAGAATTAGTTCAGCCAAAGGGATGGGCCTTACTGTTTCACCCTGATTTGATTCGTGGAACTACCCTTGGGCACTCGATGAAAGACTATACATTCTTTTCCTATGAAGTAAATGAAGCTTTGCATCTGTCAGAAAGGGAACGGGAGAATGTAATAGACTGCTACAAAAAAATTGATTATGAGTTAAAACAAGCGATTGACAAACATAGTAAAACACTGATTACAAACAATATCGAACTTCTTTTGAATTATTGTGTGAGATTCTATGACCGGCAATTTGTAACCCGAAATCATGTCAACAAAGACATTTTGGTGAAGTTTGAGGGATTTCTGGATGACTATTTTAATTCAGAGAAAACACAAACCCTTGGATTACCAACAGTTAAATACTGTGCTGATAATCTTCATTTATCGGCAAATTATTTAGGAGATTTAATCAAAAAAGAGACTGGAAGGTCACCCCTCGAGCACATACAATGGAAAGTGATAGAACTTGCCAAAGAGAAAATCTTTGATACAAGTAAATCGGTCAGTACCATCGCTTACGAATTAGGGTTCAAATACCCACAGCATTTCAGCCGGATGTTCAAGAATGAAACGGGACATTCTCCCAATGAATACAGGATGATGAATTAATTTGGAGAGAATAGGGCAATCAATGCAAACAATGGCTGGTTCCTGTCCTTCAACAATATCAACAGCTACCTGGGCAGCTTCACCAGGGCTGCCGGCTTCTCCGCCCGTTGCGTAAGAGATAATTGAGCGACGTGAGAGCACAGTTACGAAGGGAACATACCCTGTAAACCGGACCCGTAACTGTTGCAATATAGATCTAAATGTGATTTTAATAGTATAACCCGGGTAAGTGTGGTTATTTTTTTTATCATACTTGTACATACAAATTATTGTTTATCTTTGCCCCCGATATGGCGGATAATATTTCCTACTGTAATTGTCTGTACTACTCTTCCAATGCCCTGGCGAGAATAATCACAAAAATGGCGGAGGAGGAGTTTTCGGCGGTGAACCTTGCCCCGAGTTATGCCTTTATCGTCATGACTGTTAATTTGAATCCGGGGATCCAGGCAGGCAGGCTGGCAGAAATCATGATGCTGACCCCATCTACGGTAACCCGCCTGGTAGAGAAACTTGAAACCAGGAATCTGGTTAAAAAACACGTGGAAGGAAGGACCACCATGATCTATCCGACTCCCGGATCGGTGGAGATCAATGAAGCCATAAAAGCTGCCTGGTATAAACTCTATACACGCTATTCCGGTCTTCTGGGCGAAGAAAACGCACGTCAACTAACCGGGAACATCTATCAGTCGGCAAAGAAAATGGAAAAACAGTAAAATTTTAATTCGTAGCTTGTATATACAAATAAATAATCACTTAAACCCATAAAAATGAAAACCTATGTAATAACCGGGGCAACCGGAAAAATCGGGAAAATCCTTGCTGGCGAATTGCTGGCACAGGGCCAAAAAGTTAAAGTAATAGCCCGTTCCGCCGACAAATTAAAGGAACTGGCTGACCAGGGGGCGGAGGCCATTCCCGGCAGTATTTACGACAGGAATTTCCTGATCGAAGCATTTAAGGGCGCTGATGCGGTTTTTTGTCTTGTAATGCCGGATATGTTTGCAGCAGATGTTCTCAAAGAGCAAAAACTGATCGCAGAAAATTATTTTGAAGCCGTGAAGGCAGCGAAAGTGCCGAATGTTGTTTTGCTCAGCAGCGTTGGAGCCCATTTGCGCAAGGGGGCAGGAATTGTCGACGGACTTGGCTACATGGAAGAACTTTTCCTTCAGCTGAAAGGGTTAAATGTTTTGAACCTCCGTCCGACCTATTTTATGGAAAATACGCTGGGACTGATCGGAACGATCAAACAGATGGGCATTGCAGGAACTCCTGTGAACGCAGACGTGAAATTTCCCATGGTTGCAACGAAGGATATTGGTGCGGTAGCCGCAAAAAGATTGCTGGAGTTGAATTTCACGGGAAACACAACGGAATACGTGCTTGGCCAGCGGGATATCAGTTACACGGAAGTTACCGCCATTGCCGGTCAATCGATCGGGAAACCCGGGTTGCAATACATGCAGTTTCCGTATGAAGATGCCATCAAAGGGATGGTCGCTTCAGGTTTTTGCGGTACGGACGCGGCACGGCTGATGGTCGACCTGGCGCGGGCGATCAACGATGGCACCCTTCTCAGTGACTACAAGCGAACCACGGCAAATTCAACCCCGACCACCTACGAGGAATTTTCGAAGGTCTTTGCATGGGTTTATCAGCAAATTTGAATCAGGAAGTCCTGGAATATCAGTTGTGAATTCCTTCTTGTCACTTTACCTGCCTGACAACAATGATGTGTGAATGATGTAAGTTAATTCCAAAGTTGTGTAACACTCCCATAAGGAATGTTTTTCACCTTTGCAGATTTATATTGGGCAGAGATGCCAATGAATCAGCAAATTGACAAACATGGTATGGCGCAGATGGAAGCAACGAACCTCAACCCGGTAATAAAAACAACATCGAAAGCAGGTGAGGAGAGTACAAAACATGCGGAGCACCGCCCCGGCAAATTCAGGACTTTTATGCACAAACGCTGGCTCTGGCTGGTTGGCATATTGATCGTTGCAGGTGCCCTGGTGGCCGGTGGTTTTCTGGTGTTTGGCAAAGCCAAAGTGGTTTACACCACCGCTGCTGTCGAACGCGGTGATGTGGAAAATACGGTACTGGCGGCTGGAATCGTGCAGCCTTTCAAGTTGTTTGAATGTGAAATCTGAAATCTGAAATCTGAATTTTATGCCTGGCCACCTTCCCCCCCACAACTTTTCCTCCTGATCCGGTTTCAGTTCCTCCGGTTTTGGAAAATTTCATCCTTTACAATCATACGGCAAAGATGACGTATTTATTTTAGTTTTACCAGGCCGAAGCGGAGCTGAAAAAAGGGGAATGAAACCGGACATACGTATACTTTGATCGCAGGCAAGTAATCTTCACTTATCCCGGGCGGTGTTGGAACAGCTACCTCATAGCTATTCCATAGCTACAGGTTAGCTACAGGATAGTCCCTGCATACTAGGGGGATAAAGGGTTCCTTGATCCGGGATGATAGGAGGAACAAGGGTGATTCATCGAAGAGATCATATAAAGCAACTGTATTTCTGCCAGTTACGCTTATAAATCGGAATAATGCAGTTGTACTATTTTCACTCGTCACTTGTCATTTGTCAATTGTCAATTGTCACTTGTCAATTGGTTCTCCCGTATAAAGCTTATCATGTAAGATTCTATAGCGGAGAAAAAGTTGCTTTAGAATGAACGGATAAAAATGTAGGGGCTGGTGAAAAAGAAGCAACCATCAGTACCTTATCACCCTGATCGTTTCGACACGTGTCTCCGTCATCACCCGGACAAAATAGACTCCGACCGGATGACCTGATAATGAAAATTCGTGTTTGCGTTCTCCCTTCAGGACCGATGAGAAAACCTTTTCTCCCCTGATTCCATAAATGTCGACCATTGTTTTATCAGCAGGAATTTCAGAGGGCAACTCAAGCAGGAATTTTCCCGTGGTGGGATTGGGGCATATTCTGACACCTGATGATCCGGAAATATTTGGATTTCCGGTGTCGCTCATAACAGCTGCGGGCAGTGTGGGAGATATGCAGTAGGGGCCTGCCGGAGCAATGTAACCAAGCAAATAACCCCCGGCCCGGACAGCCGTACCCGGCAAATATTGAATATTCAGGCCGGCGATCATGGTTGCGAATCCTCCGGCCTCAATAACAAAATTATTTCCGTTTCCGGCTACGATAATTGTTTGCGTAGCATTAAAGCAAAAACTCTGTCCGTTTGAAATGGTAGTGGTGTTCAGGTTAACCTGTGCGGGAATTCCCTGGACCAATCCATTGTTATAATAATTTCCTGTAGGGATATCAAGCATTGCAATTCCTGAACTACCGGCAAATTCACAGTCGGTACCGTCATTGGAGGTATTGTTCCAGGCCAGGGCCGTTGAACCGCTATGGAAATTGAAATAGAGGTCAACCATTTTGCTGCCTGTCGGGATTGTCTGGGGAGATGTCCCCGACCAGAAAAACGAAAGCTTATGCAATGCCGGGGAGAGGGTATGGTCGGATATGCTTAACCCTGCCAGCTGTGCTGCCACATTCGAAAATTCTATATAGGTCAGCACGGCCGGATCATATTCCAGGTCGAGGGAAAAAGCTGTTATCCCGGTGAAATTTTCGACATTTACCGGCACGGAAACATACGAATTATCCGGTGCAACAACCTGTCCGGCCGTGGTGACCGGGGCAGAGGGTTGCCCGATGATGGTAACAGTTACGGGTCCGGCCGGAAGTGATTCATATACGCCATATGCAGCCCTCACGATGTAGGTGTGCGGGCCGTTGGGCACCCCAGCGTCATTAAAGAACACACTGGCGACAGGGGCCAGATTCATCTTTTTTCCGTCGCGGTAAACATTGTATCCCGACAACCCGGTACCTGCTATGGGTACTGCCCATGTAAGGCAGGCTGTATTTTCTATCGGGACCACCACCAGGTTCCGCGGAGGATAAAGGAAGTGGGAGATAAAGGAATAACATGCCAGCGGGCTTGTGCCGGTGTTATATACAACCTCCACGCAGGCATTGTAATTCTGCTGATATACGGCATATTGAGGTGGTATGGTATAACTCGTATCCTGTATCGTGGCAATCAGATTGTTGTTTAAATAAAAGTCATAACCGGTGATGCATGGGTTTAATCCTGAAGCATCGCTACTTTGCACTTCAATGTTGTCAATATTCCAGTTGTTGATGTCATTCGAATTAGCACCGGATGCATGAAAACGGATCCGGAAATCAGGGCTGCTGCTCACTGACGTGATATCCACGGCCTCTGTCGTCCAGGGGAAGCTTCCGTACTGGTTGTTATATGCTCTCAGAACCGACCAGGCCGTTCCGTTCCAGAGCTCGACAGCCATGGAATTAACTGATGTGGTACCAATGTTGTCAAGAAAGATGTCGTATAAAAGAATCATCCGGGCGGCGGCAATACCCGCAAGGGATTTGCTGGTTAGGTACTGGTCGTAGCTGGTCGCCACCGGGGTCCACGTAAAGATTGCCGAAGGAGCCGGATTTCCGATCGTAGTGGAAATCTGCCAGTTCGTACCCCCGGAAACGGTCCATTGGTTGGTGGTAAAACTTCCTGACGTAAATCGTTCATCAAGCTGCTTATAAACAACCTTAGGGGGTTCCCATGTTGCGAACAGGGTGCTGTCGTTGACCGTTAAATTTGTCACAGGGTCAAGTTCCTGAAGGAGTGTTACCTGGAAATTTTGTGGTCCGGTGACCGTCACAGGCTGGGTATATGCCTGGAACATTGCACGATGTATTGTAAGCAGGTAATTGCCCTTCCAGACATTGGTAAAATGCACGCATCCGGCAGCATCCGTTATCTTTGAATAATTTGTATCCGGGTAATCGGTATTTACCAACTGAACGAAGGTTCCGTCGTGTCCGAATGCCGGACATGAAAGTTCTACACAAACACTCACAGGCGCTACCCAGTTTTTACCAATAACATTGGAGAATGTGGCGGCTGAAAACCGTTGTCCCGGGGGAGAATAGATTGATTTGACTGCCCAGCGATAGGGGCCGCTGGCAAGGGCCGGCCAGGAATTATCCGTTGTATAGGTCGTGTTGCCTGTCCAGACCGTATTCCACAGGGTCGAGTCACTTTCCTGGCCCTGTTGCAAACGCCATACCTGGTAATCAACATTCAGGGTGCCAGCCGGAGAGCCATTGATGTTAAAAGGCACCCCCTGTCCGTAAGGATCGATCGGCACATATCCTGTTGCCGTTCCCTGGAATTGCAAACCGTTCCCGGTAACGGGGGTATTGTTAATGGTCACATAGGGGCACCACGGTCCGGAGGGCAATGTGCCAAGTGCTGCAAATTCAACCCAATAGGTACCCGGAGGTAAGATGAGCCCGGGTGTGTTCATTTCGATTTTCATGATCGGGCGTTGGTTGTTCCCGGATACAGTAACACGGTAAATGTTTGAAAACACACTCCCCGACAGCCTGTTGGTAATGGTATCGCCCCACACGACCGTTGTTCCCGGCTGCCCGGGTATGCCACTCAAAATTCTGCAATAGGCAGCCGTAATGGTTGATGTTGTCGTTGAACCGGTCTGGTACCCGAAAAAATCGATGGAAGAAACATTCCAGGCCACGCTGGGTATGGTGAAGTCATCGGCTATGCGAAAAAAGGCGGCATGGTTGAATACAGAACCATAACTTGAAACGGGAGACTGGAGCATGCTTTCATCCGCGCCTCCGAAGCCTGTTCCGAAACTGGTAATCATCGGGCCATTGCTGTAAAGCAGGTTGGAAGGTGCATCAAAAGGCGGGCTCCAGCTGAGATTAACGGCAACCGGATTGGCCGGGTTGTTTAATACGGCAGTAACCGGACCAGGCGCAACGACGACAGGCAACAGATCAATATTGAATATGGTGGTGGTATTTGCGACGAGATGCACGGAACCGGTGAAAGGGACAAACCCGGTCATGGCTGCATGGATCGCCAGTGTCCCGGTATCAGACATGGCCGGGGTAAGATAGGTTCCATCGGCACCTGTGGTCGCAGAAACACTCCCCACTGTTACAACGGCGCCGCTTAAGGGCGCACCGGTGGATCCATTTTTGACCAGTCCGCCGGCTTTTGGTCCGGGTATAAGATTCAGATCCCTTTGTACGACACTCCCGCTGACAATGCTGGTGGTATTTGATCCGGGGGCATATCCGTTTGCGGTGTAACTGACAATTGCCGATCCGGGTGACAGGTTGTAAATAATGTAATATCCATCAGAGCGGGTAGTATCAATCCTGCCTCCCGCGTGAACAATTGCCCCCGGAACCGGCAGGCCGGTGGTCAAATCCCTTGCATAGCCCATCAATGCACCGGGAGTGGTGACGAGGGGTATGCCAAAACGGATGTTGGGGCGGTTTGTGGGGGCATTGTTGGTCGCAACGGTGCATTCTGTCTGGGTATCTGCATAGTGGCCGGCAGTCATGCCGGTGACGGTTGTTGAATTTACCGTGGAATAATTAGTGTAGTTTGTATTTGCAAAACAAATTTCAACGATCACATTGGAGGTGCCGTTCCAGGCGAAGGGAGTGGTGAGGGTTACATTCTGCCAGCCGGTTCCCGGTACGGAATAAGGGGTGGTGTAGTATGCAGTGAGACCGTTCACATAGCCGGCAGCCAGTGTGGTGAGTGTTGTTGCGCCCAATTTGACATTGAACCCATTCATCAGCTGGGTGGAGTTTGAGATCACATTAAACCCGACAGAGAGAAAGTTCCCGGCAAAAGCGCCGGCTGCAGCCAATTCAGCCGCGGTGAAAAGCATTTGAGTCCTTCCACCCATCCAGTATGTCAGATAGGGATAGTTCGACGAAACCACTCCGTTGCCGATGGTTGCATAGGCACCTGGTGCGGCAGGGCCTTCGGTAACATGCACCAGGTCGAGTGAACAATTATTTCCGCCGGCAGAGGTGAAGAGAAAGGCAACATAAAGCGCCGGCTTGTTTTCGGCCCCTGCAGGTAAAAGCACATGTTTGATTTTCCAGCCGGCTGCCGGGTTGTACCGGTTATAAGTACCGGCAGTTGTCCAGGTCACACTGTCCGTTGACCATTGGACATCGACTTTATCGGCATTTGAGGGAAAACCGGGATCTTCATACCAGGCGAAATCGACCATGACAAAGGTGTGGTTGACTGTTGACAGGGCATTGGTGTATTTCAACCGCGTGGAGCCCGTGGTAATGACATTGGAGTTGTAACTGACAAACTTATTCCCGTCGAAGGCAACCGCGATCGCCGGGTGGATTGAAGAGGCTGCAAAACTCACCCCCGGGGAGGAGCCGGTAACCTGCTGAATTGCCCATCCGGCAGGGGGTATAACCCCGTTACCCGACTCGAAACTTTCGGTAAGCAGGGTGGTTTGTTGCGTAAACCCGACAGAGGCTGAAACAAATATAGCCAGGGCAGTAATTAACCATGTTTTCGGCAAACGGGCAACAGTTCTCATATATTTGATATTTAAGTTATTGAGTAATGTCAATGGAACATATTGGGATTAATATTTAATTATTTTCACGGTGCCTGCAACTCCCCCCGAGGAGATATGGAGCAGGTAGATTCCGGCTGGTTTGCCGCCAAGCGACAGCTCTTTTTTCAACAATCCTGGAAAGGTTTCCTTTAAAACTGTCTCTCCCATGAGGCCGTAGACAACCAGGTTAACCATGCCTGAAGCAATCTGAGTGTCGGGTTCGACTATGAATTTGTCTGCGGTCGGGTTGGGATAGACCTTACACAACGGGTCGCCCTTTTGATCGGTGATTGTTTCATCTTGCTGGTTGCTGGTAAGAATATCGGTTAATCCGGGCTGCAGCGTATAACAATATATGCCGTTTGAAGTTATTTGGGCCTTCAAATATCCTCCTTGCAGAACCCTGGTTCCCGGCCAAAGGAAGATTTCCTGGCCTGCAATCAGGGTTGCACGGCCTCCGTTGTTCACGATAAAAGCAGATCCGTTGCCGGCAACATTAAGGATTTGGGTGGCATTGAAACATTCATCCTGCCCCTCTTCAACTGTTGTATTCGTCAAGTTTACAATCGGCTGTATCCCCTGTACAAGTCCATCGAGATAGAAGTTTTCGGAAGGAGTGTCGGGAAGCGGTTCACCGAAAGGGCCGAAATATTCACAATCGGATCCGCCGTTGGAAGAAGTATTCCAGGTTAAGGGGGAAGAACCGGTGCCATAATTGAAAATAAGCTCCAGCAATTTTGATCCCGGTGAAAGGACAGAAGATGTTGAAGACGACCAGGAAATTGTGAGTTTGTGCAACGCCGGACCAAGGTGTGTATTGTAAACGGTCAACCCGGTCAATCCGGAGGCGACATTTGCAAATCCCTGGTATGATATCACATTCGGATTATACTGCAATCTCAGATCAAACGCAGTAACATCGGTAAAACCGTTCACCCTGACAGGAACACTTACGGGTGTATTCACAGGGGCCTCCACCGTTGCGGCGGTAGTAACCGGCGCAGCAGCAGGGGTATAGATAACATTCATTTTTGCGTAGGTTCCGGGGGCAGTCCAGACAAGTCCGTCGGGCCAATACCCCGAGTAACCGGCAGAAGCATTCACGGTATACAGATAATTGCCGAAAGAATTGTTGACCGGATGCAGCGGGCTGTTGATCAGATCAATTTTGATTTCATACTCGCGATGTCCCCCATTAAAGGAGATGGCACAGGTAACCCCGGCAGGATTGTCAACCGGGGCAGAAATTGACACCCCGGAAGGAAAGGTTCCCGACATCTGACGGTACCGGATGGAAACGGTACTGTCTGTAATCCGCTGAATCTGCAGGTTCCCGTCGGTACCGTCATAAATGCCATTCGAATTATTATCAAAACTGAGCCCGATCATGTCGGCATCATTGGTAACGTCTGACAAATCCTTTGCCGCGATATATAAAGAGTTACCGATCTTTTTATAATATCCTGCAACCGATTGTGCCGGCGGCAGGTTAAAGACCCCCGATGTATTGGTAACAGGAAACTGGGTGGCATCATTCCATTCGGCAGGATCAATGATGCCATCAATTACCGGCTTAATTTCTGAATAGGCCGCCGTTTTTTCAAACCCGGTGAGATTCGACACCGCAGATACCTCGTTGGAAAAATTGGTTTCAATGCCTCCTGTCACCCCGGTGACCTTATAAAAGCAGGTCGTTCCGGGATCGGTTAATTTATCGACGAAACAGGAAGCCGGTGTGAAGGTGCCATACCCCTGGGTAGTTCCAATGAGTGTATAATTGCCTGTGGTTCCAATCCGGCGGTAAACTTTGTAATAATCGGCCAATAAGGGAGAATCAGAAACCGCGTCGGACCAGTTCAACGGAATACAGTTTTTAAATCCACTTCCGGCTATCAGCCTCAACGGGGGTGCCGGCAAGGCAATTATTACGGTACCCGGACCTATCGGGTCGGTTTCCCCGTTTGGATAGACTGCAGACACTTTGTACAAATATGTACCATTGGCCAGTGCCGGATCATCAAAAGTTACAGAAGCAATGGGAATTGGCGTGACTTGCAGGCTGTTCCTGTAGACAAAGTAGCCCAGTAAACCGGGAGCCGGTGCCGGTGCATTCCAGCTAACATGAACGTTGTTGCCGGTTGCCGTTGCCACCAGGTTTGCGGGTGGTTGCAGCAAAATGGAGGATGTGTCAATTTCAAACCTGATGTTGGGTAAGACTGTCTGGACAGCTCCTGCAGCGGTGCCTGCACACCCGGCATAGGAATCGGCATGATAATGCCATGTACTGTTGTTGACTGCGGTACCGAGTACTGTTGAATTGTTCGTATAGGAGCCATTGTTTCCAAAGCAGATTTCAACGATGATGTTGGAGGTTCCGTCCCAATAAAATGGCGTTGTCAGTTTAATATCCCTCCATCCTGTTCCCGGAACACCGTAATTTACGGCATACACGGTGTTCATGACCGGAGTGGCCCACCCTGTAAGTGCGACGGCAGCGGTCAGCCCCATTTTAATGGTGAAATTCTGCATCACCTGCGGATATGCAAGATTGACATTAAAACCAACACTGTACAAATTTCCCGCAACAGCGCCTCCGCTGACCAGGTCGGCGGCGAGATACAACATTTGCGTTCTCGAACCCATGTAATTGGTGTAATATGGATATCCTGAAGTCGCTGTTCCCGATCCTATCGTAACAAATGAGCCGACATTTGCCATCACAGGGCCCGCGTGTTGAGATACAAGTGAGCTATAAACTGCTGCCACCGTATATTTATATATCCCCTTGACCAAGCCCGAATCAATGTATGATTGCCCAATCACAGGAACCAGGTTGATCTTAACACCATACCTGTAAACATTGTATCCATCAAGCCCTACTGCACCTGAAGGGGCATTCCAGCTCAGGTTAATGGCAGAGACGCCTGCAACAGCCTGGAGGTTGGCCGGGGGTAAAACACCCTGTTGGGTGACGGTCACCGTATATTTCCGGGAATCGCTGGTTGTTACAGTTATGGAAGCCATGCGTGGAGTGGCGGAAAGATTTTTTGAAAAGGCAGCCGTCACGCTTCCATTCCCGGTTCCTGAAGGGGTAACGGTACACCACGATTGATGACTTGCCGCGGTCCAGGCGCCAGTCGATTTCAGGTTAAAAACAGCAGTGCCTGCTTCGGGGCCGACATCCTGGTTATCGGGGGATATGACCACCGAGGTAACGATAAACCGGATGTTTGGCCTGGGGGTGGAGGTGCCGGTATTGGATAATGGCTGGAAACATTCCTCCGGGTTGTTATCCTGGTAATGGCCAATGATACCACCCGGAACGAGGGATCCGTAAACCGGTGAATAATCCGACCAGCTGTCGTTAGCGTAACATATTTCCACGATAATGTTTGAAACTCCATCCCACACGAAAGGGGTGGTCAGCCGAATATCCTTCCAACCGGTACCCGGCACCGAAAATGGTGTGGAATAGTTGGTTGTCAACCCGTTGGTCCACCCGGTAAGCGTATTGAAGGTGGTGGCGCCCATTTTAACGTTGAACCCGTACATTGCCTGGGATGAGTATGAAATCACATTAAACCCGATGGAGGTAATTGTTCCTGCGCTTGCTCCTGCATCGATCAGTTCAGATGCCTTGTACAACATCTGGGTCCTGCCACTTCCCCAGTAAGTGGTAAAGGGAAAATAGGAAGGAATGGATCCGCTGCCGATCGTAACTGTATCGGTAATGATAACCTGTACAGGTCCTGCCGGGGCTGATGTGCCGAATTGTTCAGGGTAGCCGTAAGGGGTCAGGTCATATCGGGCGGTAACCTGGTAATTGTAAATTCCCGGCGACATGTTTTTATCATCAAAGAATACAGAATCTTTACCGGCATTGAATTTTACAAATGAGCCATTCCGGTATATGTTGTATCCAACCAAACCGGGGGTATTGCCACCGACAATCCCCGCAGTAACGGGAAGTGTGGCACCGCCTATCTGATCCGGGGTTGAACTCAGCATGACCGACGCCCCGGTGGTAACATCAACCGCCCTGATCTGTGCGGCACCGGCAGTATTGTTATAGGCTGCCATCATAATGGTACTGGTTGCCTCATCAAAGAACATACACTGTCCGTAATTGGCATCGAATCCGATGGATCCGACCACAGTGGCAAGGCCTGTGGTTTTGCTGACCGAGTAAAACCTGTCGTTAACAAGGTCATATCCCCATAGGTTTCCGAGTTTATCACCTGCCAGGCCGATCATGCCAGCCGAATTGACAGTGGGACCGATCAGGGTGGCGCTGGGAACTGCAGGATTAATCTTCCAGAGTTTATCCGCCGAAAGGGAGACAGACGAAACCCCATAAATAACCCCGGTGCTGCCATCTATGGCAAGGTCGAGCATTTGATCGGTTGTGCCATTGCCCATGCTGCCAAGGTCGGTAAAAGCACCGGTGGCCCTGGTTACTTTATAGAGATGGTCGCTTCCGTCCCTGATGGCATATGCATAATCAGTTTGATTGGCCGGCATTTCCATGTCATGCCAGAAATCGGTGGTATTGGGAAGCGAAGCTACAAGTGCATTGCCCGCAACATTGTTAACATCAAAATTGATCGTTGAGTATGTTGACATGTCGATTCCGAATGCGTTGGAACCCAACGGCTGATCAGTTTGCAATGTAACTGCACCGGAAGGATTTTTCGGGGCAATACCGGTATGTGAAGACGAATGCTCTACCACACCACCGAAGGCAGGTATATGCGGTGCATCGCCCATGGCAGCAACTCTTGGTCCGTACCAGGCAAGATGAATATTCATTTTATTGAGCGATGCCTGCAAATTTGTCGGAGGCTGAAGCCCGGATTGAGAAACAGTAACGATGACAGTATCTCCGGGCGAACCAACGACGAAAATCGTTGCTGTGCGCGATGCGGCACCGATATTCGATGTGTATACAGCTGATATCAAGCCATTTCCCGTCCCCGAAGTTGTCACGGTACACCATGGTTTGCTGCTGAATGCCGTCCACCCTGAAGGCGAATTAACGGTAAACGTGGCAGTTCCTGCCATCGGTCCGACATTTCGCACAGGGGGCGTTACGGCAAAGACTCCCGAAGCATCAATATCCGATTCCCATAGCCCCCTTCCGTATGTGGCTGCTTTTAGTTTGCTGTTCAATGGATTGGCGGTGTTGTAGTAGATCTCTATTTCCCTGACATCCACCACGGGTAATCCTGTACTGAAAGGTACCCAGTCGGGCATCAGTGCGTTTTTATAAAAAACCCCGGTCTGGCAGCCAACATAGAGCCCTTCATTGGATGTCTTATCATAAACGATGCAGTTGATGAACACATTTGGCAACGTACCGGAAATATCTGTCCAGTTCATCCCTTTATCCGTTGATTTATAAACTTTTGTACCTGAAGTGGCATAGACGATGGCGGGGTTTGTCGGATGTGCCTCCAGGTCGGTCAAAGGGTTGGTTCCCGGATTTATAAGGGTAACCCATGAAGGGTTTGCCGCGTTGGCATTATCCGTTCTTTTCAGCACACTCCCCCTGCTGACATACAAAATATCAGGATTTGCAGGAGATTGTTCCAACACATTGCAGTTTGCGGTTTCGCCCGATGAAATTGCAGTCCAGGTCACGTCGGATGAAGAAGGAGTATTTACATTCGTGCTGCGCCAGACATTCCTGTACCCAGCAAACATGGTTGAAGGCAATGTTTCATGTAAAATATAGGGGGTGACCCAGCCACCGCTTTCGCTGATGCCGTTTGAGCCATTGGCAGCGATCGTTTCATAACCGCTCCCGGTTGACCTGCGGATGTCGCCGTAGTACAATTCGCCGTAACGGACATTCATATCGGAATAATCGATGATACATTCCATGCCATCGCCACCGATCACGGTTGTAAAATCATTCGACAGGTTGCTGGCTGTCCCGTTGTCCTGGAAACCATTCATAACCAGCCCGGCATTTGTGGCACTCTGACCTATCTTGTAAACCTGGGCGATGGCAAGGCCTGTTGAAATATCGGTCCAGTCCGTTCCCCCATCGGAGGTTACATAGACGCCACCATCGGTACCCGTGTATAACATTCCATTCACCGGCGACCAGTCGAGAGAATGAATATCGGCGTGAACTGACGGCGCGCAGCCGTAGCCCCAGGAAGATCCGACCCAATGTGAATTGATCGCCCATGTTGATCCGCCATCGGTGGATTTCCATATGTTCACCCCGCCTGTGTAAACGATCTCCGCATTGTTCGGATCAATGGAAATGCAAAGGTCGTACCATGCCTGGCTGCTGGTCCCGCTTCCATCACAGGAATAATCCATGATATTCGGGGAAGCAGAACGCGTGGAGAACGTGAGGCCGCTGTCCGTTGACCGCAACAGTCCGGCAAAAGGGCCATTGGTTTGCAAAATATAGACATAAGCCGGCTGATTTGGACTGACCCCTATCACCATCCGGTTTCCGGCAAGGACCCCGGATGTTATTTTTGTCCAGGTCTCGCCGGTATCGGATGAACGGTAGAACTCTCCGCCTGCAGTCGCATAAACAACTTGCGGATTGGCCGGTTTGAACCTGATATCCTTATAATTTGCAGTATTTGATGATTTAAGAACCCATGTTGATCCTCCATCAATGGATTTATATATCCCGGTGCTTGTCGCCGCCAGAATGATATCGGGATTTGCGGGATGCCTGATCAGCATTCCAACCGTGGCATTGCCCAGCCCGGTAGCTGATGAAGTCCAGGTCAATCCCCCGTCCAGGCTTTTATACACGCCAAGCCCTGGTGCGTCCCCATGATCACGATCACCTGTTCCGATCAAAATATGGTCCACATTCAACGGATCAATCAAAACTGAAGAAACGCCGAGCGTCGGAGTATTCGTGGTGAGCGGGATCCAGGAACTGCCGCCATTTGTCGTTTTCCACAACCCCCCGGAGGGAGCGCCGGCAAAAATAACATTGCCATTGGCCGGGTGAAAAGCGAGGGCATTTACCCGGCCCATTCCATTGGGCTGCGATGTAGCATTGGCCGGTAATGTAGTCGGGCCGAGCTCAACCCAGTTCCCGGAAGGCGAAAGGGAGTGGTGATCGCCCTGGTATTTTCCATATTCCCTGGTAACCGCATCGGGTTTCGGTAACCTGCCGTCCTGTCCAACCCTGTATTGATTGATATATTCCCACCGTTTGAATACCTTCCAGCCGTTTCCTTTAAAATCACTCCTGCCTTGCCAGTATTTTTCAAAGGCATGTTGCGTGGCGTTGAAATTGGCGTTGGGATCCTGCATCATCCCAACCCAGTAAGGGTAGTGAACTGTGTCACCGGATGTCTTATCAGCATAAAACTGGGCCTGAAGGCTGGTTGCACAAGCAACAAACAGCAACAAAAAGAAGAGGAGTGATTTCATACAAATGGAGCTAAGATGAATTGATTGTGGTTTGATTGAATAAAAACAATCATGTTGATGTGGAATGCAAAGTATAAAATTTTATTATAATATCGGCAATATATTTCATTAACATAACAATGTTTTTCCATAATATTGTTTTTATGTTAATTAATCTTTAATGAGAAAATCATTGTTAAGGTATTCACAAGGCTATCCGGGCAGTGACGGCGGGTGAAAATTCATGTTTTTATTCACCGTTCAGGGTAAAATTTTTCTTTTCAGAAAGAATTATCTCTAAAAACTCCTTCAAAGCCAAAGGGTAAACCGATTGACCCGGTTTTAACTTTTTATGCGATTCAGCAGTCTCGACGGGACCTGCCATAACAGAAGATGTGTGATCGCCTCTTTGAAAGACAACAATTCGTACTTTGTCTCAATTTCTTTGTGAATAAGATAACGTCTCTGATAAAAGTACGCATTCCTGCGATGATCCATCAGATAAATTTAAACATATAACGTAATATTACGTTATTAAAAAATATGACGTATATTTGCGCCACACTTAAATTGCTAACCAATGAAAAAGATTCAAACCATCCTTTTCCTGTTGCTTTTTGTTACAGGAATGATCCATGTTAACGGGCAAGCTGCCGTTGAAATAGAAAAAGCAGGCAAATCATGCAAACCGGTCTTCCTTGTAGCATTTAATGGCAATGGAGCAGAAGCAGACAAAGCTTTTTCCATCGCCGATGAAGCAAAGAAAAGTTTTAAGGGATCTGCAGTTGTGATAAAAATGAATACAACAGATGCTGCCGTTAAGGAGCTTGTTGTAAAGTACCGTTTATCCGGCGCACCATTGCCATTGATCCTGGTTTTAGACAAAAACAGTACTGTTGCCGGTGGTCTTCCGCTAAAAGATGCGACTGCTGCAAAACTGGTTGACCTGATTCCAACCCCAAAGGCATCGGAGGTTTTAAAAGCCGTTGCGGATGGAAAATCAGTATACATAGTTGTTTATAAAGAATCAATGACCGGTCAAAAGAACATCTTGGACAATTGTGCCATGGCCTGCAGCAAAATGGATAACCAAAGCGTGACTGTAAAAGTTGACATGGATGATAACAAAGAGGCGAAATTCCTGCAAACACTTAAGTGCGATTTGAATGCAAAAGAGCCTGTAACCTATGTGATCAACAAATCGGGCCAGGTCATCGGGACCCACAACGGGATTACCGATGTTAATACCCTGGTAAGCACAGCAAAAAAGGCGCCGGCCGGCGGATGCTGTTCCGGTGGCAGCAGTGCCGGTTGCGGTAAGAAATAAACAATCTTCCCATGACCATATCAAAACTCGTTTTCATTGAATTATGGAAACGCAAATCCCAATTGATCACCGGATTGTTGGCCATTACCCTGGGTATTGCCGTAATCGTTGCCATTCAAAGCGTTTCCGTTGTCTCCGAACAGAATGTTGCCAGGAACCTGGATAATCTTGGCGCCAACATCCTTGTGCTGCCGCAGGGTGCCAGCATCGATGATTATTATACTTCGGATATCGATGCCCCTACGCTTCCCATGGATTATGTGGAACGCATCCTTAACTCCACCATCGCCGGCGTTGACAACATGTCGCCCAAATTAACGCGCCGGGTTAAAGTTGGAGATCAATCGGTCGTCCTTACCGGGATTCTGCCAAAAAGCGAAATTGCCTCAAAACCCTTGTGGCAAACCTCGGGATTGACGGGGGCACAGTTGACAACAGCTTGTGCACCCAATAAAACTGCGAACATATCACACGGTTTGGAGGATGAAAAATTAAAGCGAAAAGCAATAGATACGCTGTACAGCGACGATTGCCTTGCCGGCTCCCAGGTTGCTAACCGGTTAAAACTCCGGGTAAACGGCCGGATCAACATCATGGGTAAAGAATTTAAAGTAGTGAAAATACTGCCTGAGACCGGGACTGTGGATGATGACCGAGTTTTTGCAAACCTGAAGGATGTACAGAAACTTCTAAAGATAGAGAACCAGGTGTCTGCCATTGAAATCATGGGCTGCTGTAATGCCATATCAGAAGGGCTGCTCTCACAATTGCGAAACATTCTTCCGGATACCAGGGTGACAACCATCGGCCAGATCGTATCAACACAGATTGAGACCAACCATTTGATGAAAAAGGTCACGCTGGTCATGCTGATTATCATCTTTTTCGTCGGCGGAATTTCGATCGGAAACTACATTTGGGCCAACGTCAATGAGCGGAAACGCGAAATCGGGATGCTCCGGATGATGGGAGCAGATCGTTCGGCCATTTACAAAATGTTTCTTCTGAAGGCGCTGATCCTGGGAGTTGCGGGAGGAATTCTCGGATATCTTTCAGGCACGCTTGCCGGGGTCGTTTTAGGACCTTACCTGGCAGGGATCATTGTAAAACCTGTTTTTATTTACCTTTTGTGGTCGGTACTTTTATCTGTTGCCATTGCATTGGCAGGTTCATTATTTCCTACATACCTGGCATCCAGATTTGACCCGCATACTAACTTACAGGAGGACTGAAACATGATGTTGCAGGGAGAAAATATCTTAAAACAATACCATCATAAGGGTGGGGTGATCAATGCCCTTGATCATGTTTCATTTACCGTTGAAAAGGGTGATTTTGTAACGGTTACCGGTCCATCCGGATCGGGGAAAAGCACCCTGTTGCTATCGATTTTCGGCCTGATCCGCCTGTCGTCGGGAACAATTGTTTTCGATGGCCGGAGGATTGACAATATCAATGACCGCCAGCTTACCGCTATCCGGAAAATATCTGTCGGCTATATCCTGCAGGGTTTTGCGCTGATCCCTTACCTCACCACCATTCAGAATGTGATGATCCCATTGGCACTCGAAAAGGTACCTGGTAAAGAGCAGGTAAAGCGTGCATCCGAAATTCTTGATTATGTCGGATTGGCCGACAGAATGGAACATTTGCCGGGGGAGTTGTCTGCCGGTCAGCAGCAACGTGTAGCCATCGCCCGATCGATCGTTCATCGTCCGAAGATCATCATGGCAGATGAACCAACCGGTAATCTGGACCCCTCGCTTTCGTTGGAAATACTTGACTTCCTGAAAAAAATCAACCAGGAAAATAATATCACAATCATGATGGTAACCCACAGTCCGGTTGCAGCAGAATACGGAACACGTAAACTGCACCTGAACGACGGCAGGATCATTAAATCAAAAATCGTAAATCGTAAATCGTAAATCGTAAATCGTAAATCGTAAATCAAAATGGCTTCTGCAAAAACGGATCTGTTCGATCCAAAACTGAATTCAGCCGCGGTCTTGTTCAAAGCCCTGGCACACCCTGCCCGGCTTGCAATATTGCAATACCTGGCGGAAACAAAGGTCTGTATTACCGGTGATATCTCCGATGAATTGCCATTGAGCAGAACAACTGTCAACCAGCACCTGGCCGAATTGAAAAATGCCGGACTTATCCGGGGACAAGTGAATGGTGTAAAGGTGAATTACTGCCTTGACCCGCTAAAGGTCTGTGAAATGGGTAAAGTTTTTCAGGAGTTGTTTGATCTTCTTAATATTCCGGGTAATAACAATTGTAAATAAACGCTATGAAAATTTTAATACTATGTACCGGCAACTCATGCCGGAGCCAGATGGCGGAAGGGTTTCTTAAATCCTTCGACCCGCGGCTTGAAGTATATTCTGCGGGAACACACCCGTCACCGCATGCCAACCCTCATGCTGTTACAGCCATGAAAGAACTGGGGATTGATATATCCGGGAACAAACCGAAGAGTGTCGATCTGTTCCTCTCCGACCCTTTCGATTATGTGATCACGGTTTGCGGAGGTGCCCGGGAATCGTGCCCTGCTTTTACAGGAAAGGTTAAAAACCGAATGCATATCGGGTTTGATGATCCGGCTGATGCTGTCGGAACCCTTGCAGAAGTAATGCCTGTTTACAGAAGGGTTCGCGATGAAATCAGGGAAGGATTCCATGCGCTTTATTTCGACAAGATCAAAACGGCAATGGATCAGGAGGCAAACCCGGGTCCTGGTTATAAAAACTGAGAAAATATGAAGACAAGACTTAAATTTTTAGACCGCTATCTTACTTTATGGATCTTCCTGGCAATGGCCATCGGTGTATTCTGGGGATGGCTTTTCCCGGGTATTGCCGGATTCTGGAACGCGATGTCATCGGGAACAACGAATATTCCAATAGCTATCGGACTTATCGTGATGATGTACCCACCACTGGCAAAAGTCAAATATGAAGAGTTGGGTGATGTATTTAAAAACACGAAGATACTGGGGTTGTCGATGGTACAGAACTGGTTGATCGGTCCGGTACTGATGTTCCTGCTGGCCATCATCTTCCTGAAATTCAATGTGGATTACATGTACGGGTTGATCCTCATCGGGCTGGCCCGGTGCATTGCCATGGTGATCGTATGGAATGAGCTTGCAAAGGGGGATACAGAATATTGTGCCGGCCTGGTTGCCTTCAACTCCATTTTCCAGGTACTTCTCTTCTCGGTTTATGCCTATTTGTTTATTGCCGTATTCCCGGCATGGTTTGGACTCCCTACAAACAGTTCGGTAGCGGCCATAACCATTAAACAGATTGCTGAAAGTGTTTTCATTTACCTTGGCATTCCATTCCTGGCCGGATTTCTCACCCGCTTTATCCTGATCCGGGTAAAAACCAAGGAATGGTATCATACGAAGTTTATACCCAAAATCAGCCCGCTTACGCTGATTGCCCTGTTATTCACCATCCTGGTCATGTTCTCGCTCAAGGGTGAATACATTGTGAAGATCCCGCTGGATGTGGTCAGGATTGCGATTCCACTGGGCATCTATTTTTTGATCATGTTCCTGCTTTCATTCTGGATGAGCATGAAGTTCGGAGCAACATATGAGCAATCGGCCACCCTCTCATTTACCGCGGCAAGCAACAACTTTGAGCTGGCCATCGCCGTTGCCATTGCCATATTCGGTATTAATTCAGGGGAAGCCTTCGCGGCGGTGATCGGACCGCTGGTAGAGGTTCCTGTAATGATAGCGCTGGTGAATGTCGCCTTGAAATTTAAAGCGATCAGAACCTGGCCGCAACCGCGTTCCAGTCGATCAGCTTCCAGAAATCGGTGATGTAATCGGGACGGACATTCTGTTTATCGAGGTAATAGGCGTGTTCCCATACATCGCAGGTGAGCAGCGGGGTCGCTCCGTGTTTAAGCGGATTGCCGGCATTGCTTTCCTGAACGATTTCAAGGGTGCCGTCATCCTTTTTGATCAGCCAGGCCCAGCCTGAACCAAACAAGGTAGCTGCTGATGCTGAAAATTTCTCCTTGAACTCTGCCAGGGATCCAAAGTTCTTTGCGACAGCGGCTGCGAAGGCACCGGTTGGTTCGCCTCCACCCTGCGGCTTCATGCAGTTCCAGTAAAAAGTATGGTTCCATACCTGTGCGCCGTTGTTGAAAATACCTCCACCCGCTTTCATGACGATCTCGTCGAGGGTCGCATTTTCAAATTCAGTGCCGGCGATCAGCTTGTTCAGGTTGTTTACATAAGCCTGGTGATGCTTGCCATAGTGAAATTCAATGGTCCGCTTCGAAATATAAGGTTCCAGGGCATCAGGGGCATAAGGAAGTTTAGGAAGTTCGTGTATCATAATACAAAAATTTAATGGTTAATACTCAACAAATAAAAATCCAAAATCTAAAATCTAAAATCTAAAATTGCTAAAGTTTTGCTTCGTCTTTTTGAAGGATTTCGATTGCTTTTAAAAATCCGGGATCGATGGTGTTCAGAACCGGGAAGAAGCCGTTGTTGTCAAGCATGTTCCGGCCGATGTAGGCCTTCAGCATGGTTTTCACAAACCGGTCTGATTTCGAAAGATCTTTCCCGTCATGTTTAACGCCTTTTTTATCGGCATATTGAACAAAATCTCCAAAAATCGCACCGGTGACCGTAAATCCATGGTCAAACTGGGTCGCATTTTTGAAATGCCGCAGCTGAAGCCGGTTCCGGTCGGTGTAGTCAAAGGCAAACTGGTAGGCCAATCCTTTGTTGATGACTTTATTATAATATTGCAACGCCGAATCCTTCTCCATCGGCACAAAAATGTCGGGCATGATGCCGCCACCTCCGTAAACAATCCGGCCTTTGGGTGTTTTGTATTTGAGCGAATCGGGGAATTTGATGGAGTCGCGATGTTCCATCTCCCCGTTCATGAAACGGTGGTAATAATCGCTGTTGTAAGTTTCGAGCCCGTCTTTGTATGATTTCTGGATGCACCGCCCGGTGGGGGTGTAATATCTGGCCACGGTAAGCCTCAGCGCGCTGCCGTCTTTAAAATCAAGTTGTTCCTGTACCAGCCCTTTCCCGAATGAACGGCGCCCGACAATAACTCCCCGGTCGTGATCCTGGATGGCCCCCGATACAATTTCGGCTGCCGAGGCGGTTCCTTCATCCACCAGGACGACCAGCTCTCCTTTTTCAAACAAGCCGTCGGAGGTGGCTTTGGAGACCTCCCGCTTGTGGTTCATCCCTTCGGTATAAACAATCAGTTCGCCCTTGCCCAGAAATTCATCGGCCACGTCGATGGCTGCCTTCAGGTAACCTCCCCCGTTGCCGCGCAGATCGAGGATAAGTTTCTTCATGCCGTCCTTCAGAAGGGTCTCAAGGGCATGGTGTACTTCATCATGTGTTGTGGATGCAAAGTTGTTCAGCCGGATATACCCGATTCCCGGTTCCGCCATGTAGGCAATGTCCATGCTGAAGGTAGGGATCACGTCGCGGGTGATGGTGAAATCAAGCAACCCCCCTGCGCCCCGCCTGAAAATGGATACTTTGACATGGGTCCCTTTGGGGCCTTTCAGTTTACGCATCACATCGTTGTTGGATATTTTAATGCCGGCAATGTTTTTCCCGTCAACTTTCACGATACGGTCGCCTGCGCGGATGCCAAGTTTTTCCGACGGCCCCCCCGATACAGGGTTGATCACGGTGACCGTATCGTTTTCAAGGCGAAATTGAACGCCGATCCCTTCAAAGCTTCCCAGCAACGGATCGTTGGCCTCATGAAACTCCTCGGCAGTTATGTAGACCGAATGCGGGTCGAGTTTTTCAAGCATGCCGGTAATCGCTTTCTCTTCCAGCACCTTTCGGCTGAGGGTATCAACATAATTATCTTCCACGTAGCTGATTACCTCTTTTAACTTATCTTTACCCGATGGCAATAGGTTGAAATTCCCGGTCCGGGTTCCTAAAATAAAACCCAGCAGGATTCCTCCGATCAGGACTACCGAGAACCAGATCGGCAAATAGGGATGATTCTTCTGCTCCATGCTGCAAAGATACTTCAATTCGCAAATCGGCTGCCCGGGTTTGGCAAGAATGTTGAATGTTTTTATTAAGATGTGGTATAAATAAACCACGGAAGCTCACGGACCGGAAAAAATGACGAATTTTGTAAAAAAACATTCCATGCGCTATCCGGCGATCGTGATCCTTCTGTTAATCTCCATGCTGGCTTCAGCAGGATCGCACCATGTCCAGCCCCCTGAGAAACCATTTCCCAATTCCCGGTTTGCGTCAGTCGACTCGCTTCAGATCCATTATCGCGTATGGAATGAAGATCTCAAACATCGCAGGGGAAAAGTACTGCTCATTCATGGTTTCTGCGGATCGACTTTTAGCTGGCGGAACAATTATGATGCGCTGGTAAGGGCCGGTTACATGGTTGTCGCCATCGATCTGCCCGGCTTTGGGTACAGCGCGAGATCGTCAACGATAAACCAGTCGCAAAGCAACAGGGCCCGGATGATCTGGCAACTGATCGCCGGCATTGACCATGCGGACACCTCAAAATGGAACATTGTCGGACATTCCATGGGGGGCGGAACAGCAGAAGCTGTGGCCCTGGTAAAGCCCGAACGAACAAAAAGCCTGACGATCGTCGACGGGATGATTTTCATTACCAACGACAACGTCAACCTGAGTATTGTCGGGCTTGTCAACCACCCGGTTTACAAAAAAATGCTCCTGGCCTATACCGAAAACAGCTACCTCTCTTTCAACAATTTCAGGCGTGAACTAAAGAAGACCTACGGGTTTCTCCCCGATACCCTCACAACCAACGGATACTGGGAGCCCCTGCAGATTGAAGGCACCGCAGAAACAGTGGTGAACCTGCTGGCTAACTCCAAGGAGATTCAAGACCTCGATGCCAGGAATTTGAGCCGTTTGCCAGTGCTGGTAATCTGGGGGAAAAAAGACAAGACACTCCGGTTGAAAAACGGGAAAAAACTGAAAAGAGCTGTTCCGTCCATCGAACTCAAAGTGATTCCGGATGCATACCATATGGCCATGGAGACGCATCCGGAGATATTCAATCAGATCCTGATTGAATTCCTGGACAGGAATAATCAATAGCAAATCACTTTTTTGGTTCTTCTTTTTTGGGCCCGTCGAGGGCGAATTTGATGGGAAGGTTAAAAATGACATCAACCGGTTTTCCCTTTTCCTCCCCAGGATTCCACTTGGGCATCAGTTTAACCACACGCAAGGCTTCTTCATCGCATCCGCCTCCGATCCCCCTGAGAACCTTCACATCGGTAACGGAGCCATCGTCCCTGACGGTGAAAGTTAAATAAACGGTACCCTGGATGTTGTTTTTGATGGCCGCCTCAGGATACTTGATATTCCCGGCCAGAAATTTAAGCCGGGCGTCATCTCCGCCGGGGTAGGAAGGCATTTTCTTAACAACTTTATATACCGGTTTCCCGGTTTTAGGGTCGGTAAAACTGACCTGGCTTCCTGTATTTGGTTTATCCTGGACTACCGGAGAGGGTGCGGGAATCAGGTGGATCGGGTTGAACACCGGGCCTGAAGAAACATTCAGCACTTCAGGATTGCTGTAGGAGCCTGCTGTCAGCATGAACATCAGGGCCAGCAGCGCGGGAAGGGAAATAAGCACTTTGCTTTTCGCCCATGTTTTTGATTTCGATTTTGTCATCATGGCAATGCGTTTTTTTAACAGTGAAACATTGAAATTATTGGTCAGGTTATTTACCCGGATGCCCATGGTCTCATCCAGGATCATTTGCTGGTATCCGGGGCGGCTGATGCCGTTCTGCAGAACGCCTTCATCAGCCAGGTATTCATGAATGCTTTTCATTTCGCGGCTGGCAAGCCACATCACCGGGTTAAACCATTGCAGCAGGGTAGCCAGTTCGAGCAGGACCATGTCGGCCGTATGATGCTGCCGGATGTGGACGCGTTCATGTTCCAGGATGGTCGGCAGGGTATCGTCGGGGAGCAATGCCGGATTGATAAAGGTGAGGTTCAAAAAGGAAAAGGGTGAATAGCCACGGTCGACGTAAACCACCCGGTGCCCATGGTGTTCGCTGATGCCGGAGCGGCGGACGATCCGGTGAAGCTGGATCAGCCGGAGCACGAAACGCAATAAGAAATAGAGAACCCCGGAGAAATAGATCCCCGCTGCAATTTCAATCCATTGCAGGTGGTTTTGAAGGGTCAGTTCCACCTTTGCCGGGGTGATCATCACGGGTTCAAGAAGAACGACGAGCGATGCGGGTGGAGTTGAGAGGGCCCTGTGCATTGGAAGCAACGGAAAGAGCATGGAGAAGAGGACCATGGCCAGCAGATAAAAACGGTTCACGCTGAAAAAGGTCTCCCTCCGGAGAAAAACCCAGTAGACAGCATACAAAGCAGAAACACAAAGCGTTGACTCAAACAGGCAGATAAACAGGGTGTTCATGGCTTTTCCTCCTTCTGTTTCCTTATCTCCTCGTTGATGGTCTTCCGGATATCTTCCAGTTCTCTCACACTCAGTTTTTCTTCGGTGGCGAAAAAAGATGCCAGCGATTTGTAGGAGTTGCCGAAATAGTTTGCCATGAACCCCCTGAACGATGATTTTGTATAGGCTGCCTTGCTGATCACCGGGAAATATTCATGGGTGCGTCCGTAAGCCTTGTGCCCTGCAAACCCCTTCTGCTCCAGGATGCGGATAATGGTAGAGACGGTATTGTAGGCAGGTTTCGGGTCGGGAAAATTCTCCAGGAGGTCGTGAACCATCCCTTTTTCAATTTTCCAGAGAATCTGCATTACCTCCTCCTCGGCCCGGGTGAGCTGGAGGGGGAGGGGGAGGTTGGGTTTTTTGGGTGACATTGGCAGAGGATTAAAATTCAAAATTCAAAGTGCAAAGTGCAAAGTGCAAAGTGCAAAGTGCAACGGTCTGCCATTACGTATCTGGCTTCCACCTTCGCTAAAGCTTCGGCAGACAGGCAATTTGAAATTTGACTCATCTGTAAAGATCTTCGCTTATGAAGCGAAGCTAGTGTTATTGCTCCTTTGAAAGTGACGAAAAGGACAGATTATTAATTTCTGTCCTTTTCGTCTTTTTCTGTAAATCGCTATTCTGCCTTCTGCCTTCATACCACCCCCTGAAGGAGGTGGCCAACAATAGCAAGCACGCTGAAGCGCGCTGAATGGGTTTTCATCCTTCCGCCTTCATCCTTCCGCCTTCCGCTACCAGCAACTCTTTGATACATCCAATATTTCGTTGCGCCAGCGTGATCAGGCGCTCGCGGGTTTTTGCCATATTCGCATGCACGGTGTCGCGTTGCTCCCATTGCCGTCGCAAGGCGCTCAACAGCGCGTCGGCGGTGATCTCTCCCCATGGTAGCGGCGTGGGTAAGTCAGCAAGTCGGGAGAAGTCGAGCACTTTGGGATCGTATGCGAGTCCGAGTGCGGGTGTTGCGTGTTGTACGGCGAATATTAGCGCATGCAAGCGCATGGCGAGGATGAACGAGCAGCGGCCCACTACCGACATCATCTCGCGTGGGGTGACGGGAAGGTTCAACACCCGGCTCTCCGCGTGCGTCCACCCCGCCATCTCTTCCGCGACGGGCAGATCATGCTCATACTGCATGGGCAAAAAGAGTATGAACGCGTGGTTCTCCGCGGCAAATGCCTCCAGCGCATCGGTAATGGCAGTGTAGCGCTCGCTCGAAGTTCCCTGCGTCCAGCGCCGCAGCGCCACCGCGAGTACGGGACGATCAGCGGGGACATGCTCGGCCCACCACGCATCGAGGCGCGCGGAGTGATCCGCTTGCAGTAAAAAGCTCATGTCTGCCGTCACCTCGATGGGCGGCTTATTCACACCAAGCTCCGTAAGCAACGCGGCAGAGGTTGCATCCCGCACGGTAATGGCACGCGTTTTGTTCAGAATACAACGCGCCAGCCGGCGATTGAGTGGGTGACTGAGCGGCCCTACCCCCTGCGCCAGCATCATGGTGGGTATGCCGGCGCGCTGCGCCAGCCAGAGTACGCCGAGATAATACAACGGCGAGTGCCGGCTGGTGACATCCTGCAGCAGACTCCCTCCACCGCTGATCAATAGCGCTGAATCTTTCAATGCGGCGAGAATGGCGCCGGGATTCATGCGCGGAATGGCGGCCACATCATGCATGAGGCGGGTGTCTTCCGGATTCCCGGAAAGCACCACCGGGGTGAATTCCGGCAGTTCCTCACGCAAACCGGCAAGCATACCACCGAGTACCGCTTCATCGCCGATGTTCTGATAGCCGTAGTAGCCGGAAAGCAGGATCGTGCTCATTGGACCGGCGCCTTCTCCCGTTGCGTGTTCGCCAGCGCGCGCCGCGCGAAGAGCGCCAGCAGTGCGACCGCGATGGCGATGCCCAGCCAGAGGCCGTTGAACGTGCGTACCAGCGAGAGCAGCAAGCCGGTATGGGCGTGGCAGTAGGTGTTAAGGACATCTGTCTGTCCTACCGCGGCGCCCAGCAGCAGCAGCAGCGCCGGCAGGCGATAGCCACGTGCTGCGGCTATCATGGCGAAGATGAACAGCGGATGCCCGAAAGCGAATTCCTTGGTGCGCGGGCGAGCATACATCCACTGCTCTAATACGGAGCGCATGTGTAATTCGAAATTGCTTACCCCCACTCCGCTGTCATTGCCGGAGCGCGCCAGCAGCAACACCACCGCCGTCAGCGTGACCATCACCAGGGTAATACTCCAGATATAGAGCGGCTGGCGGCAAAAGGAGAGCACCTGTTGCCGGCAACGCGCGCAATAGGCAGACCACTCCTCGCCATGCCGCGCGACGGCGTCCGCGGCGATCAGCACAAAGAAGAAGAGCAAGGGCACGCCCAACGCGAGCTTCACACCGGAGAATTGTTCACTTTTCACCAGGTAGCCTGATTCTGACATAATAGCCGCTACCAGCAGCGCGCCCCCCATGGTGATGAGGGTAGCGATGAGCAGTGCGCGAATGGCGGGCCACAGCGGTTTCGCCGTCCGCGCAGCGACGAAATGATCGACGGCGCGATAGGCCCAGGTTAACGAGAGCAATGGAAAACTGATGGCCGCGAGCAGACCAAAGCATGCGCGACCGAAGTCACTGTGATGGGCGGAGAATCCGGTGATGAGCGCAACGAGTACGCCGAGGACGAAGAGCGCCATGGCGGCGCGCGCAACGGCGGGAGGCGCCTGTGCCGGCAACACGGTCAGCACCCAGTAGAGCAACGCCGCGCCGGCGCCCAGGAAGAGGAACATAAGTAACAATTTTGGCGGATGCAACTCGCGGAAAGGGTGCGCCGGTTTATGCACGTCGACGCCAAATCCTTCGCGGCGCAGTTCACTGGAAATGGCCCGGGCATAGTCTGCCGCGTCGACCCGCGCATCGGCGCCGGCGAGTGGTGGAATATGCACGTAGAGCACGCGGATATTGCGATCTTTCACCGCCAGCGCGAACCGTTGTACCAGTTGCGACGGCAACAAGGTGGTCAGGTCGTCTGCGGTGATGCTATGCACGCGCACCAGGTTGCCGTGTAAGCGCGCACCGAGTTCGTCATCTCCCTTTTGCTTGCCGAACTCGATAGAGCCGTAAACCATCTTGCGCTCTTGCAACAACACGGCCAGCTCGGGGATGAGGGTGCGGTAACCGGGGATGACGGTACCGTCAAAAATCACCGTGCCGTAGTAGGGATGTTTTCCGGGCGTGGCGACCATCTGTTGCACCGCATCTAATGACGCGCGCAGCGAGTCGGCATTGACCCAACCGCTGCCATGCAGTCGTGGGATCACCCGCAATCCGGCGTGTTTTATTTGCACCACCTTCAACGGGGACAGTCCTAAGCCAAGGTTAGCCACCGCGTCTCGCGAACCGGAGACGGAAATGCGGAATGGGGGATTCGCGGCAAGGTTCGCTGGTGTATAGAAACGTTGCAAGGCGGCATAAAGCCAGAGATTCGCATGTAATCCTGGGGTTTGAATATCGAATACCTGTGCACCTGGCGCCCATATTTTCGCATTCAATGCCTGGCGTGGGGCAATCTCCGCATGCGGGATGATATTAATCTCCCCCTGGGCGAGTAACGTGTTCAGCGTTTCTTCCGGCAAAGCGACCCCGGTGATCCCATTAACGCGCAGGCAGGCCAGCACTTCCGCCACCGACTTTCCCTGCGTGCCGGCGAGTGCGACAACTTCGTTATAATCCACTACCAGATCAACTTCACGCGAAGATGCTTCGGTGCGGATGCGCAACAACAAAGTGAAGGCGGCAGCGATCATTGCCAGGATGATGAAGCACACACAGATTTTTCGTAATCCATCCATTGATGTTAACGATGAGGGCATTTATACTCCGTTCAAAGGTTCAAAGTTGGATCGGACACATCAGACATATCGGTCGTATCGGACAGATTTGAGCAACATTTTTCACGAAATAACCCCTGAACCCTATTTTCGTGTCTTTCGTGCTTTTCGTGGTTAAATAATATCCACGCCCCGCTCGCCGGCTACCACTTCGCCGATGTCCCAGGCCAGTTGGCCGGTGTCGGCTAGGCGAGACATCACGAGATCGCGCTGTTCCGGGCGCACGAGCAGAGTGTAGCCGATCCCCATATTGAACGTGCGGAACAGGTCTGCACGCGGTACGTTGCCCAATTCTGCCAGGCAGGTGAAAATCGGTTGTATCTCCCAGCGCGATGGGTCGAGGAGTGCGCGGCAACCTTCGGGCAGGCTGCGCACCAGGTTGCCGGGCAAACCACCGCCGGTGATATGCGCCATGCCGGTCACCAGATTCTCCGCCAGCAACGGCAGCACTACCGGCGCGTAACAGCGATGGATGCGCAACAATTCATCCGCTACCGTGCGGCCTGACGGCAATTGATCTTGTACGTCCAGACCGGCTACTTCGAAGATGAGCTTGCGCGCCAGCGTGTAGCCATTGGTATGCAGGCCGTTAGACGCC
>Ga0118677_10000717_pt1 | contig 71755 bp, 54 predicted proteins | sample AliMusrvi5mmetaG_FD_86154 | JGI IMG/M metagenome (GOLD analysis project Ga0118677, IMG submission 86154) | reverse complement strand
CTGATTCTGTCATTGTCATGCTCCTTTGGTATCGATTTTTACTGCTTTCCTTCGGAGCACAACCTTAAAACCCTCTACTTGCTAAATTAGCATTTCTTCCAAGAAGCGCTGAACTTCAACAGCACCAATACATATTGCACCGCATTTCAACCCACCTAAAAAAGTTCGGAAATGTAAAAACTGAGTGTTTTGTTAAACCGTTTTCAGCAAAGCCCGATATTATTTTTACTAAAAGAGATAATAACGGAAATCAGTATGTCTGCACGGTAGAAGTAGAACTCAATAAGACGCGCTATGACGAAACACATATTATAAAAAATCTTCATTTCAGTAATCACATAATTATAGTCTGTAAAACTAAAGCGGTGCAGTCAGAAGCGGATAAGGTTGTTTACGACTTTTCAGATGAATATAAGAAAAAAATATCAAGTTGTTTATTAAGCGATTTTGAAGCACATTTCAAAAAAATATTTGACGCGAGGTGAAAAAATATGTTTGATAAAAAAATACTGGAAAGAATGGACGGTTTTGAGAAAGGAATGAAAGAGTTAATCGAAGCTTTTGATTCTGATAAGAAAAAGGATTCTACGATTGAGGAATTATATAAAAAACTACAGGGATACGAAGGAGATATTGTTTTTAAGTTTGAGAAAACCCACATCATTGATTTAGTTTACCTCTTTGACTGTGTAACATCACAGAAGAAAAACATTAAGCAAAATATTCCCGGAGGGATTACAGGAAATACCCGTATTGAGCAAATAGGTTTTATGGAAAGCATATTTGATACGCTTATTAAGGAAATTATTGAAATCTTATCAAAATATGACGTTGAGTTGATAGAAGCAACCAGTGAAAAATTAAATTCTGAGTTTCAAAAAGTAACAAATATTATTCAAACAGAGAATCAATCAGAAGACCAGGAGGTGGCGGGAATTTTAAGACATGGCTTCAAGCGTAATGGAAAGATTATTCGACCACAAGAGGTATCAGTAAAGAAATTCATAAAAGGAGACCAAAACAATGAAAAATAATTGTGTAATAGTTGTCGCGATAGATTTAGGTACAGGATTTTGCGAAATTGCAATAATAAATGAATTTGGAAAACCGGAGGTATTGCAAAATAGCGAGCTGGAATATAACACCAGATCAGTTGTTTTGATTCATGATGATGGAAAAGTTTTGGTAGGAACTCAGGCTTTTAACGAAGCTCTCCTTTATCCAGGACAATGTTTCCAATGGATCAAGCGCGAAATGGGAAAGGATATTGCCATGTATATTGACAAAAATGGCGTGGAATATAAGCCACAGCGGTTAGCTTCATACATTTTGGCAAAACTCAAAATGGATGCGGAAAAACTGCTTGGGCGTGAAATAACAGACTGCGTGATAACAGTGCCCGCGTATTTTAAGGACCCGGAAAGAAATGCCACCATCGAAGCAGGGAAATTGGCGGGGTTCAATGTTTTAGGTCTTGTAAATGAACCGACTGCATCTGCTTTGGCATATGGCATGGATAAGGAAGCAGGCAAGACTTTCTTAGTCTATGATTTTGGCGCCGGAACCTTTGACGTTTCAATCGCAAAAGTCGAAAAACCCGGTGAAGTCACTATTGTGGATACAGACGGTGTGAGAAACCTAGGAGGGTGCGACATAGACAACCTGCTGATTCAAAAGGTCTATGATATATGTGAAAAAGAACATGGTTTTCAACCAGACCCGATTTTAGATGCGTCTGCATGCCAGGAAATAAGGGAAAAAGCGGAAAGGTTAAAGATATCTCTTTCGTTCAAGAATAAAAGCCTTTTTATCTGCAATGTAAGGGGTAAACAGGTCTCTTTTGAGATTACCAAAGAGGAATTTGAGGACATGATCAAAGGATTGATTGAGCAGACGATAGTTGTCACGAAAAAGGCGCTGGAGCACGCCAAAATGTCGTGGGGGGATATAGTCGATATTGTATTGACAGGCGGCTCATCTTCAATTCCTCTGGTCAAAAAAATGCTTAAGAGTGAATCCGGAAAAACACCGAAAGGGGATATTAAGCCGGATCAGGCAGTAGCAATGGGGGCAGCTATTTATGCCGCACAGTTGGCACAAGAAGCAGGGAAGAATGTAATCGATTCTTCAGGTAAGGAGTTATATCTCCCGAAAGTTGTGCTTAACGACATAATCAGGCACCCGCTTGGGGTTATATTGCAAGAATCTGTGACAAAAATATTATTAAACTATGTAATGATCAAACGAGGCTCAACATTACCTGCAAATAAGGTAGATCGGTTCAGCCTTTCTAACCCAGGTCAAACAGAAGCAACTATCAAAGTTGTGCAAGGTGAAGAAGGCGCTTTGGAATCCCAGTGTTTGCTTATAGGTGAACTTAAACTAGAGGATTTGCCAATGGCTCCTAACGACAAGGATCGAATAGAAGTAACCTATGAATATGACCGCAATGGGATTATTCATGTTACGGCGGTTGACCTGATTTCCAAGAAAAAAGTCAGCAGAGACCTTGACTATACCAAAGGCTTGTCGCAAGAGGAAATTAAGAATCAGAGCCAGGAAATCAAAAAACAGGTCAAGGAGGAGTAGTCATGCTAAAAAAAATACTCGGCATGCTTTTTGAGAGCGCTAATAAAGATATTTCTAAATCAAGTAATCCGGAAGAAATATCGCATGCTTCGGATATTAGGGAGCCAAAATACGAGGAGAATATAGTTTTGGTTTTGGATGTCTCAGGAAGCATGGAAACTGCTGATTATCCGCCAAACAGGCTTCGCGCTGCTAAAATCGCATCGAGTGAGTTTATCAAGGAAAAAATAAAGATAAATCATTCAGCTAAAGTTGGGATAGTGGCATTCTCTGATTTTGGCAGAGTGGTTAACGATATCGTTTTTGCAAAAGATAATTTAATACTTTTGCAGAATTCCCTTGATAGATTGAAAATTAAAGGAGGAACCGATATTGCCATAGGGTTGAAATATGCATTTGATTTGCTTCTTAAAAACGCCATGCCTGGTGCTTTGAATAGAATTATACTTCTTACAGACGGGCATGGCGGCCACCCTATCCGGGTTTCTGAAGTGATTAAATCCATGGGGATTGTAATACAGATAATTGGAATTGGCGGATGTCCAAATGATGTAAATGAAAGACTTTTAAAGAAAATCGCATCATTTGCAGGCGGTAAAATTCAGTATAGGTTTATAGGAGACAAGGACTCGTTGGTAGAGCATTTTAGGAGCCTTGCTACTAATATAACCAAGTAAAGCCACCAGGAGAGGTTATTCATATGGACAGAATTTCATCGGCACTAAATAACCTTGGCATAACTAAACAACTGCAGAATTTGACGGAAGTCGAGTGCCAAAAAGCTTATAAGTTAAAATTGAAGAATCTTAACTTAATTAGGCAATATGCGACTAATGATAAGGAAAAAGAGATTGGCACAGAAAGAATGAAGCAGATAAAAGAGGATTATAATGTTGTTTTAAATGCCTTGAAGAATAAGAGTGGCAGAGCTTCCAGTAATAAGGCGAATAAAAATTCTGCTCAAAACTCAAATCAACATGGCAATAAAACTAATGCGCAAGGATCCAGTGCTCGCCAGAAATATTGGACACAACCCCAACAGATCAAGAGCTTTGATTTCCTGGGTTTTTGGGTTAAGTTTTTTGAGAAATTGGCATATTTCTCAATTGTCACTGCCAAAATAATAATTTCGGCATTTAAGTTTCTTTTTAACAAGTTCCAGCAAATTCTTTCTGTACCATCTGTAAGAAAGAGATTTATAACAATACTGTTGCTGGCATTTTTTGGTATTTCCTTGATCTATGCTTTGTTTGCGTTCCATCCCAAACATAACCAGGAGTATGGGTATATTGTAGTTAAGTCATATCCTTGGGCCAAGCTGTTTGTAAACGGAGAGTATGTAATGAATGTGCCGTCTGAAGAAAAGATAAAAGTTCAGACAGGCCTAAATAACATTAAATTGGTGTTTGTTTCAATAGGAGCAAAAGAGCTTAGAGTAGATGTTAAGAAAGATGAAATACTATTTATAAATCTAAACACCCAAAAAAGGTGAATTGCGAGTTAGTCGCAATTGAGAAGGAGATATGCATAAAATATTAATAGTTGTTGTCTTATTAATAATGATTTTCGGGTGTTCAACTTTTAAACCAGGAAGAAAAAATGACCCATATACATATTCTTATACTTCCAGTTATAGCAGCAGTAATACAACAAGTGATCAAACAACAAAACAGGAGACAGTAATAACCAATGACTTGTCTAATCAATATTTAAGTGAGGGTACAAATGCATACTATGAAGGAGATTATCGACTTTGTATCAGTAAACTGGATTATGTACTTAACAATTTGGTGTCAAGTAACGATTTTGAAGAAGCATGTATTTACTGCGGTGCCGCTTGCTTCTTATTGAGAGATTATTCAAAAGCAAAAAGCAGGTTCATATCGGTATTGAAGAGAAATAGCGGATATGCAATAAGCGAATTTATTTTTAAGCCTGAAATAGTCAAATTCTTTGAGGAATGCAGGAAGGAGGCCGGATGATAAATAATCTTAATAATATAGAAAAAATATTGTGTTTGCTAATATCGTTTGCACTATACCTTACTGTCATAATAATTATTTTGAGCATTTTCTTCAGATTTCCACTGCTATTTTTGATTTCAATTATGTTGTCGTATTATTTTTATAAAAAAAGAGCGAGGTGATTCATATGACTATTAACAATGAAATTGGTATTTATAAAAGTTATTTTAAGGGAAGAACGGATGTTTTTGCGGAACAAAGTTGTAAAGGCTCGTATTACCCGGTTAAAAGGGAGATGATGGATACGGATTTATGTGACCATTTAAATGGAAAGAAGAGCTATGGCATATATCTTATCAATCCACGGGATAATAGATCTTGGAACACAGTAATAGATATTGACGTTAAAGATATCTCATTTATGCAAAAAGTAAAAGATGCAATATCTAAAATAGGATTGAGTGAACAGCAGGCAATATTTGAATTTTCAGGCAATAAGGGATATCACGTTTGGATGTTTTATGCTGAGCCAATCGAGGCCGTTAAAGCCCGAAATATAGGGAAGATTATTGTCGCTTTGAGTGAGTTTGAAAGGGATATTGAAATATTTCCTAAACAAAACAGAATTGCGGGAAACGGGGTTGGGAGTCTGATGAAATTGCCATTAGGCGTTCATAAGGTGTCTGGTAAAAGATCATATTTTATCGATCAAAAGTTTTTGGATGTAGAAAATTGGAAGGAATATCTCTCTGGTATTCAAAAGATAGACAAAGATCAGGTGGATGATATTTTGAAAGAATATTGCTATTTATTAGAGCAAGATCTTGATTTCCAGAGTGGAACTGCTAACGGAGATGATAGCAATGGCCTGCCATGTATGAAACGAATTCTTGAAACGGGTGTATCTGAAGGAAACCGCGATAACATCTGCTTTAGGATTGCCGTGTATTTTAAGAAATGTGGATTACCGGTTGACATCACACAGTCAATTATTGAAAGCTGGAATAAAAAGAACAAACCGCCTTTGGATAATACTGCAATCATTAAAAAAGTAGAGTCGGCGTATAAGGCTGGATACAAGGGTTTGGGATGTAATTCTGATTATATGAAAGAATATTGCAATTCTGAAATTTGCCCAGTTAGAAAGACGGCAAAAGTTTAAGTAATTTTATTAGGTCTTGGCCGGACCTGGATTAAAAGCGCTGGAAGGGAAGCGCTGCTAAGTTGCATTTAGCGGTGTTTCCCTTTTTTGTTAAGGGAATTATTAGGTTTGATTGTATTTAGAGGAACCAATAGACCATGGAAAGCTTAAAAAAGTATTTAACAATAAAAGAAGTATCAGAGTTGTTAAGTATTCCTGTGGGGACTCTTTATAATTATGTCTCCTCCGGGAAGATACCATATTTCAAAATTGGCGGGCATGTTCGCTTTTCTATTCCGATGTTGGAAAAGTGGCTGCAATCTAAACAGCATATACCTGAAATTTAAAGGAAATGAAAAGAAATATTAAGGAGGACTTATGAGTGTTTACAAAAGAGAAGGAAAATGGTGGATTGATTATTATAAGGGAACGAAAAGAATAAGAGAGTCTATAGGAGCTGTGGATGTCATAACTAGGAGGGCCGTTCAGAACATACTTAAGAAAAGAAAACTTGATGTAATTCAAAAGAAATGGCTTGATTTGAAAGAAGACAACAAGATTTCTTTCAATGATATGGCGGAATTATTTTATAAGAAACATAGCCTAGCTACGAAAAGATCTCATCATCGAGACTCCGAGCTTATTGAGCATTTAAAGGCGTTTTTTAAGAATAAGAACATTGATGAAATCAGCTCAGAAGATATAGAGGATTACAGAACTAACAGGAAGCTGAAGTTTATTAACGATCATAAAAGGGAGATGAAACCGGCTACATTGAATAGAGAGATTGCTTGCTTAAAGGCAATTTACAATAAAGCAATAGCTTGGAAGAAGTTTAACGGAGTTAATCCGGTTGAGGGTATTGCCCTTTATAAAGAGAATAATGAAAGGAAGAGATTCATGACCCAAGCTGAAATACAGGGCTTGTTTAATTCTAGTTCTGAGTGTCTTAAAAGGATTATAACCTTCCTGATATTTACCGGAGCCCGTGTGTCAGAAGCCTTGGATTTGACATGGGGAGATATTGACTTCAGGAACAACCTTATTTATATTAGGCACTCGAAGAGTGGTTATGGCAGGCAAATACCTTTGAATTCAACATTGAAAATAATGCTTGAAAATGATACGATAGGCATTGAAAAGATTGATGATTGCTATGTTTTTCCTAATAAATCTGGTGGAAAAATAAAGACAATTCGAGGGCCCTTTAAAACAGCGTGCAAGCGGGCGAAGATTAAAGATTTGCATCCTCACGATCTTAGACATACGGCAGCGAGTTATCTGGTAATGAGTGGTTGTGATCTGGCTACTGTAAGAGAAATACTTGGGCACCGAGACATAGCCACGACAATGAGGTATGCTCATTTGAGCCAGCCGCATAAGGCAAGGGCTATAGAAAAGTTGAGCAGTGCCATGATACCGGTCACACTGGCAGTCACAAACGGTAACAGTAAAAACGACTAAATAGAAAAGTGCTTATTATATAAGGTCGGGCCCGTAGCTAAATTGGATATAGCAGTGGTTTCCTAAACCGCGCGCTGGCGGTTCGATTCCGCCCGGGCCCACCATAAGAAAAATAGCTAATAACTAATTGCTAATTACGAATAGTAAAAGGGAGCAGCCAGCGCAAGATATGCGCAGGTGGTTTGACTTCCCAAAGTGTAAATTATTAATATTAGGAATACTTGCGAGCCGAGGCGAGCAGAGTGCTATTCCGCCCGGGCCCGCCATTTTACCGAAGGTAAAATGAGTCCATAACGTTTTTAAGGTTTGTAACGTTTATAAAGTAAGAGCATTAATTTAATAGTATACGAGATTTTACATTACAAACTTTAAGAACTGTGAAATAATTCACGAGGTGAATTATGAACATGATAAGCTTGCATAATCACACCAGCCATTCGGACGGGGAGCTTTTGCCTTCAGAACTTGCGAGGCGCTGTGAAATTATTGGGTATTCGTTTGTCGGGATCACAGATCATGCCGATTCTTCAAATCTGGAGGAGCTTGTCAAAGGCGCGGTCAGGGTCTGCAGGGATATCAATAAATATTTTCTCACCATTAAAGCCATTCCGGGGGTTGAGCTAACACACGTAGCGCCTAAAAATATCCCGGTCCTGGCAAAAGAGGCCCGGCGGCTCGGGGCCAAGCTCATACTCGTGCACGGAGAAACTATCGCGGAACCTGTAAGGCCGGGAACCAATTTTGAAGCACTGAATTCCGATATAGATATCCTCGCGCATCCGGGGTACATTACAAAAAAAGAGATGGCCCTGGCAAAAAAACGCGGCATCTACATTGAAATAACGACAAAACACGGGCATTCTCTTACTAACGGCCACGTGGCAAAACTTGCGCTTCAGGCCGGGGTCAAAATGGTGCTAAATACCGACAGCCACCGCCCCGCGGATTTTGTGGATCTTTTGCAGGGGCTCAGGGTGGCGGAGGGTGCCGGGCTTTCCCCCGCGCAAGCCAGACAACTGATAAAAAATTCTGAACTTATAGCCAAGGAGAAACTTAAATGAAAAAAGAAAAAGAACAGTTTAAAAAGTCCATGCATGAGGATGAGCTCGTATCCTTCACGGCAAAAATTGTTGAATATTTTAAGAACCCGGCCAACACCAAAAAATGGCTGGATATCCTGTTCTACGCGGTAATTGCCGTCGTGGCGCTCTTTATGTTCCGTAACTGCCAGGTCAATAAGGAAAATACCGTTAAGAATAAACTCGGGCCGGCCGAGTATAAGTATATGAACGGGGACTACGAAGGTGTCATACCTTTATTAAATGATATAAATAAAGATTATCCCAATACAAAATATTCCGGACAGGCGCTGTACTATCTCGGTGAAGCTTACTACAAGCTGGGCAAGTATCCGGAAGCCGAAAAAGCTTTTGAGGCGGCCAGGAAAAAATATCTACCCGAGCTGATGAAGCCCCTGGTCTATTCTTCGCTGGGTTACGCTTATGAAGCGCAGAAAGACCTGCCAAAAGCCGCGGCGGCCTTTGAAGAAGCGCTTAAAAAATTCCCGAATTACTACGGCCGCGATGAGCTGCTGATAAACGCCGCAAGATGCCTGAGGCTTTCCGGAAAAACCGAAGAAGCCCGGGTGCGGTATGAGGAACTCCTGAACAATTACCCGAATTCACAGTGGGTGGATACCGCAAAACAGAACCTTGGCAGGTAATCCAGAGCAATGGGCGATAACAGTATTTACATAGCTTTCGTCTGGCACATGCACCAGCCTTACTATAAAGACCTGGCAACCGGTAAATATGAAATGCCCTGGGTACGCCTGCATGGCATAAAAGATTATCATTATATGGCCGAATTACTCGACGGCTTCCCGGCTATCAAACAGACTTTTAACTTGGTCCCTTCTTTGCTTGCCCAGATAGAAGATTATGTCTTTAATAATGCCTCTGATAACCTTATGGAATTGACGGAAAAAAAGGCGTGCGACCTCAAGCTGGAAGATAAGACGGCCATTCTCTGGAAATTTTTCATGTCGAACTGGGATAATATGATCAAGCCGTATCCCCGGTACCACGAACTTCTTGCCAGGCGGGGGTATTTTATCTCCCAGAAAGAACTTCCGGAACTCGCGGGGAAATTTGACACGCAGGATTATCTTGACCTGCAGGTCTGGTTCAACCTTTCCTGGATAGATCCGCTGACCGCGGCAAAAAGCCCTGAAATTCAAGCACTTAAAACAAAAGGAAGAAAATTCACCGAGGCGGATAAACAGGCCGTAATGGCCGCGCAGAAGGAATTGATGGCCCGGATAATACCCAAGTATAAAGAGGTCATGGAGAGAGGGCAGATAGAGCTCACTACAACGCCGTTCTACCATCCGATACTTCCGCTTATCTATGACAGTTCCATCGCCAGGGTTTCCCTCCCGAAACTTAATATGAATTTTAAATTTTCGGCGCCGGAAGACGCGGAAGAGCAGGTGCGCCGGGCTGTTGAATTCCATGAGAAGAAGTTCGGGGTGAAACCGGAAGGCATGTGGCCCGGGGAAGGGGGTGTCAGCGAGGACATACTTCCCCTGATCGCCCGGCACGGGATAAAATGGATGGGCACGGACGAAGAGATCCTCACGCAGTCGCTCGGGAGCCGGGACCATAAGAACAATTACCTGTACAAACCTTACATCGCCAAAAAAGACGGGGCGGAGATGAATATGATCTTCCGTAATAAAGAACTCGCGGATGCCATAGGTTTTATTTATTCCAGGTGGGACGCCGGGCCGGCAGCCGATGATTTTATCGCGAAAATATATGATATTGCCGCTGCCTCAAGGACGGAGAATCCCCTGATCAGCGTTATTCTTGACGGTGAGAATGCCTGGGAGTATTATAAAAATAACGGCCTGGATTTTTTCACCACCCTGTACCGGAAGCTCTCCTGCGACCGGAGGATCAAAACAGTCACGGTTTCTGAATACCTGAAAAAATTCCCGCCAAAAGATACCCTCCCCAAACTCTTTCCGGGATCCTGGATCAATCATGATTTTTATATCTGGATAGGCCACGAAGAGGATGTAAAAGCCTGGGATTACCTTTACCGGGTAAAGCAGGATATGGATACCTGGAAACAGGCAGTTAAAACGCAAGACCCCGCGGCCTATGAAAAGATCGTGGAAGAATTGCTTATCGCGGAGGGCAGCGACTGGTGCTGGTGGTACGGGGATGATCATTCTTCCGTTCAGGACGAGGAATTTGACCGGCTTTTCCGGAAGCACCTGGCAAATATTTACGAGCTTGCGGGCAGGGCGGTGCCGCCTTATCTCTTAACCCCGGTCCTGAATGACACGAAAGCGGTCGCGCCGCAAGTCAGTGTCCGGGGGCTGATACAACCGGTTATTGACGGAAAAATATCCAATTTCTACGAGTGGAGCGAAGCGGGGATCTTTGAAGTCATGAAAGCCGGCGCGGCCATTCACCGGGCTGAGACGATAATCAAGGCGTTCTATTTTGGTTTTGACAGGGAAAACCTTTACCTCAGAATTGACCTAACCGGCCCTCTTTCCGCCGAAAAACACAGGGATTTTAACTTTGAATTCTTGATCCTGAATAAAACGTTTTATAAGATAGGTTTTGACCTGGCCGGTGCCGGTTCCGAGCCGGCCTGTGTTTTTTCCGTGCAGACAGAGGATAAAAAGGACTGGAAAATTACGGACAAAACAGGAATAAAAATAGCCGCTTTAAAGATCGTGGAGATCCTTGTGCCGTTTGAAAAACTCAAGCTCAAGGAAGGCGAAACTGCGTCTATCTCTTTGATCGTGCTCAGAAAAACGAATGAGATAGAAAAATGGCCGGCTATAGGAAATATAGCGGTGGTCATGCCTACAAAAGATTTTGAAGCTATCAACTGGCAGGTTTAAATGAAAAGAAAAAAATTACCAAAAAAGGGAATATGTTTTGGATCCGATCGTAGTTGCTTGATTTATCAAGCGGTTTTTGGCCTCATAAATGAGGCAGCTACAAAAAAAAATAATACGGAAAATTCCTGATGAAAAGCACACCGTTGAAAATATCAGGAGTCCTGCTGCTTGCGGCGCTCTTTGCAGCCTGCGCTTCGGAAAAAACCCTTGTGCTTAAGAACTGGCAAAAAAAAATTGACAGCGTGATCTCCGTTTCTCCCGTTCCTGCCGGGGCCGAAACCGGACAACCCGGGGCGGAAAGTGTTTCGGGAAGTACCGTTACGGTAAATAGCGGGCAGGCGAAAGAAGAGAGTATACCGGTGACGGCAGAAACTACAGTTTTGCCCCCGGTACAGGCAGTCAAAGAAACCAGTACCGGCGCGAGCTGCGTCTCCTTAAAACTCGGTGTGGTCTTGCCTCTTTCGGGTGAGCTGGCCGATTATGGAAAAAAAGCAAAAAAAGGGATAGACCTGGCGGTCAGGCTCTACAATAAGGAAAATAAAACAGATATTTCAACTGTCTATAACGACTCGGAAAGCAAAGAACTGCTTAAGAACCTGGCACCCTGGGGCGCTCCCGAAACACCCATAGAGGAATTTTATAAAGAAGCGGCTTCAGATGAAAAAATGGTCGGGATCATCGGGCCGGGGCCAAAAACTTCCGCCGTAAATCTGGCAAAACTTGCCGGAATTTACGCCGTTCCGACTATTTCGCCTCTCGCCTCCGGCAGTAATAAAATTAAAGACGCGCAGTATTTTTACGCCGCTGCCGTGTTTCCCGAGGACGAAGGCCGCAATATCGCGGAATTCACGGTAAACGTCCTTAAAAAGAAAAAAACGGCGGTCATCTATCCGAAAAATAATGTTTATGGCACCGCCTGCGCCGCGGCCTTTAAGGAAGAAATGCTCAAGCTTGGCGGAGAGGTGGTGCGGGAAGAGGCCTTCGAAGAAGGTTCCTATGATTTTAAGGAGCAAATGGTGAACCTGGGCGGAATTGACCCGCATGTAATTAAGGACACCATAGCGGCTGATAAGTCCAACCTGGAAAGTATCATAGACAAGCTGGTTCTCCAGGTCCGGGCCCTTCTGCCCGAAGCAACCGAGAAGAAACGCAATAATATAGTTTTGCTGGCTTTCACGAATACCGGCCGGGAGAACGAGCTCCTGGCTGATGATTTTGATTTTGGCCGGCTGATCTCCGAAAAAATAAGCTATGGCCTGGGTAAGTTCAAGGATACCCGGCTTTCCAAGCTCGCGGAAGTAAAAGAGTTCGTGAAAAAGAAAGGCTTTGATAAAGCGGGCCTGGCCAAAAAATTCGGCGCGGGGATAATTATTTCAGGAGCGGTAAGCGAAAAAAATCCTTTAAGCTATAATTGCAGGGTGACCGTGGAAGATCTGGACAGAAAAAGTTCCGCCGAAGTTCTTTTTGATTTTACGGCCTCTGATAAACTTGTTACCAATACCTACGGGCTGGAAGCGGTTTACCTGCCGGTAAGCGCCTATGACGCGGAGAGTTTACTGTCTCACCTGGTATTTTTTGAGCTCAAAGTGCCCTACCTGGGAAATAGCAGGTTGAATGATAAAAAATTCATTGCCAGTGTCAGGCAGAACGAAGGGGAACTTTATTTTACCGCGGAGTTTAACGCGGCAAGCAACCTTCCAGGTGCGGCTGATTTTGTCAGGGCATACAAGAGCGTTTATTTTGAAGTGCCGGATTATTTTTCCGCGGCTGCTTATGACACTGCCCGTATTTTTTTGCAGGCCATAGCCGGCGGTGCCTGCAGTAAGGAAGCCGTGAAAACCGCGGTAAATAATATTTCCACGGCAGGCCTGGTTACCGGGGATATAACTTATGACGGTACCTTTTTAAAGAAAGACCTGCACATTATCGGCATTAAGGACAAAGAAGTACTCGAGCTGAAATGATGAAAAAGAAAAACTATCTCTACTGGCTGCCGGCGGTGATCTGGGCCGTTATTATTTTTTCCATGTCCGAAGATCCTGACCCTGCAGCCGCAAGGTTGCTGAATTTTCTGCCAAATGCGGACAAAATAGGGCATATGGCGGAGTATTTCATTTTTTCCCTGCTTATTTATCTCGCGCTGGTAAAAGGCCATGCCCTGAAAGCCGGCTCTGCCGTTATCCGGGCCGTTTTTTTGGCTTCCCTCTTTGGCGCAAGCGATGAATTTCACCAGAAATTTACACCCGGCAGATGCATGGATATTTTTGATTGGCTGGCCGATACCGCAGGCGCGTTGACCGCCCACGCAGGTTTTTTGCTGAATAAAATTTCCGGCAGCAAGAAATGATAAAGAAGAAACAATAAGCATTTTATTAACATTGTATTAGCAGTGTTTAATTTGTATAATTTATTGCGCCCATAAAGGCCCTTACAGACTTTGAGACCTTATAGACTTTACGGACCTTATGGACTTTTAGACTTTATAGACTTTATGGACTTTACAGACATATTTTTCCGGGTGCCCTATGAAGATAAGAAGTAGAATTGCAAATACAGCGCTACTTTTAGTGATTTTAACTGCCGGTTTATCCGCCGAATGGCTCCAATTCCGTGGTGATCCTGCTGCGACAGGTGTTGCGGCCTCAAAGCTCCCGAAAGATCTGAAAATTAAATGGACTTATGACGCGAAAAAAGCCGTCTATTCCACGCCCGCGCTTACGAAGACGGGTGCCTATATCGGCTGTACGGATAAATTCATCTGTCTCGACCCCGGCACGGGAAAATTACTCTGGACGTTTCCGGTGAAAGGGGAGATCAGGTCTTCCGCTCTGGTAACCGGCGGAAAAGTTTTTTTTGGCGATGACCTCGGAATGTTCTACGCGCTGGAAGCGGGAACCGGAAAGAAACTCTGGGAGTTTGAATCCGAAAAACAGCTCATTTCTTCTCCGGCCTGCAGCGGCAACAAAATAATTTTTGGCGGTTACGACGGTACTCTTTACGCGCTTGACGCGAATGATGGCCGGCCGGTATGGAAATTAACCCTGGACTCGCCCATTCACGGGTCACCTGCCTTATGCGGGAATAATGCCGTAGTGGCGGGCTGCGACGGTAACTTCAGGTTCGTGGACCTGGCAACCGGCCTGGAAAAATTCCTGATACCGCTGGAAAGCAATATTGCCGCCTCCCCGGCGGTGTATAAGGACAGGGTCTATGTGTCCTCTCTTACGGGAAAATTCTTCTGCGCGGATATCGTTTCAAGAAAAATACTCTGGGAATATTATGACGAAAACAATGAACAATGTTTTTCCTCCCCGGCGGTCAATGACAGCGCCGTGGTTTTCGGCACCAACGGGAATTTTCTCCGGTGCCTGGAACCTGTAACCGGCCGGCTTAAATGGGCCTTTACCGCGGGCGGTAAAATAGAATCTTCCCCTGTTATCGCGGGTGAGAACGTTTTTTTTGGAAGCGAGGACGGTAAACTTTACGGCGCGGCCCTGGATACGGGTAAAAAGATATTTGAATTTGACACGGGCAGTCCTGTTTCGGGTTCCACCGCGGTCTCAGACGGAAAAATGGTGGCAGGCAACAGCAGCGGGTTGATCTATTGTTTTGGCGGCAGTGAAGCAGGCGGCAATGAAAAACACTAAATATCCGGGACTGATAATTTCTTTTTTAATAATCCTTTGCGGCGCTTTTTTTATTGTCCGGTGGCTGAGGACTCCGGCACCCGGGGGGCTGGAAATACGGAACCCGTATGAAGAGAAGGTGGAAGGGCTTAAACTTCCCGAACAAACCGGTAAGAAAGCTGTTTCAGGAGGGTTGACCGGAGGAAAAGGCGCGCCTTCCGCCGAAAAAGGCAGCTGGCCGCAGTTTCGAGGGCCCGGCAGGGACGGGCTTAGCAGTGAAACAGGACTGATAAAAAAAATACCTGCAGCAGGGCTGCCTGTGCTCTGGAGCGTAAAGACAGGCGAAGGTTATGCCGGCGCTGTAATTAACAGGGGCAGGGTTTACCTTATAGATTATGACCAGGAAAATAAAGAAGATTCCATCAGGTGCCTTTCCTTTAAAAACGGGGAAGAGATCTGGAAGTTTAATTACCCTCAGAAAATAAAAAGAAATCACGGCATGTCCAGGACCGTTCCCGCGGTAAATGACAAATATCTGGTCGCCCTCGGCCCTATGTGCCAGGTGACCTGTTTGAAGGCTGATTCGGGAGAGCTGGTTTGGAAGAAAGACCTTGTCAAAGAATACGGCACAAAAGTCCCGGAATGGTATGCCGGGCAGTGTCCCCTGATAGAGGAGGACCTGGTAATACTGGCTCCCGGCGGCAAGGAAGTACTTATGACGGCGCTTGACCTGGCGACCGGCCGGGCGCGCTGGTCCGCGAAGAACCCCGGGGATTACAAAATGACGCATTCTTCCGTTTCCGTACTGGATTTTCCCAAAGAACGCCAGTATATCTATTGCGCCACGAAGGGAGTTGTTTCGGTCTCGGCAAAGACAGGCGAAATTCTCTGGCTGGACGAAACCTGGAAGATAAATATAGCGAATGTGCCGGCTCCTGTTATCGTGGATAAGGATAAGCTCCTTTTTACCGGCGGCTATGATTCCGGAGCCAGGTATGTGCAGGTTACAAAGGAAGCGGACAAGTACGGGCTCAAGGAATTATTCAGGGTGAAAGCTTCCGTATTTTCTTCTCAACAGCACACCCCGGTCTATTACCAGGGCAATTTTTACGGAATAATTCAGGACGGGCAGCTGGCCTGTATCGATACGTCCGGGAAACAGTTATGGAAGAGCGGCCCGGAAAAAAAATTCGGCCTGGGGCCCTTCCTTATTGCCGACGGCATGCTGCTGGCCTTAAATGATACCAGCGGGTATCTGTATTTTGCGGAAGCGGAAAATTCCGGGTACAACGAAACGGGCAAAGCAAAAGTATTTCAGGGGCACGAGGCGTGGGCGCCTATGGCCCTGGCGGACGGGAAATTACTGCTTAAAGACCTTACGGAACTGGTCTGCGTGAAGGTGAAACAATAATGGCCGGCAGAGAGCGTTCAAAAATAGTTACCGCGATATTTATTGTGGCCCTCGGGAGTTTTGCAGGGTATTTTCTCGCGGAATACCTTTTTAGTTTCAGGTCCGCACTGCCCAAAGCGGGTAACGCGGGGACGGGAAAAAACACCCTGCCGGATAACTTTAAATATGATCTGGCGGCGCTTAAGAATTATGACCCCAAACTGCTTAGCTACAGTGAAACTGCAAAGTTTAAGACGGGGCTTAAAGAACCTTTTGGGCTGGCGGTGGATAAAAAAGAAGGGTTGATCTTTGTCGTGTCAACTGAAGGCCTGCTGGCCTGTAACGATAAAGGCACAGGAAAGATAACGGGCCTCCCGGTCAAGCTGGAAAATGCGGGCGCGGCCGCTTTCGGTGCTTCAGGCGCCCTGCTTCTGGCCGGCAGGGACAGGGTAAATATAATTTCAAAAGAGATCCTTACTTTCGGAAAAAAAGGCCGGGGTGACGGCGAATTCAGTTTTATCACGGCAGTAAAAGCCAGCGATAAATATATATTTGTGGCAGATGCCGGGAATAGAAGGATCTCAAAGTTTGACCTGCAGGGCAGGTTCCTGGGAAAGATAGCAGGGAAAGCCGAAGGTGCCGGCAGGGGTTTTATCATTCCCAGCCCGCATATGGATATTGAGCTTGACGGCAGCGGGGAACTCTGGGTGGCTGATACCGGACGGCTGCAGCTGGAGAACTATTCCTCTGAAGGGGTTTTTCTCGGCGCCTGGGGAAAACACGGGGTAAATATTGATGAATTTATAGGCTGCTGTAATCCCGTTAATTTCGTCATAGATAGAGAGGGGAATTTTGTTACTGCTGAGAAGGGCGTGTTAAGGATCAAAAAATACGACAGGACCGGGAAATTTCTCGGAGTTGTGGCGGGTCCCGGTACTTTTAATGAAAAAAACGCGGGTATTCCCCTGGCGGTGGACTCAAAGAACAGGATCTACGCTTTGGACCCGGTTGAAAGTACCGTGAGAATATTTTCACAAAAACAATAAAAGAACCGGCTGAAAAAAGGTCCGGTATGATTCGGTAGTGTCAAACAGAAAATGTAAGATATGGAGAAAAAAGCAGACTTGTGATAGCAGAAGTAGTTATCTGAATAGCCTTGTCATCCTGAGTCGCTTTTGACGAAGGATCTCTGTATTTTAAGTCTGAAAAGCAGGGATGTTTCGCCAAGAGAAAAATGGCTCAACATGACAAGAAATAAATTGAGGCGGCAATCTGAATCCTAAGAAGTGCTCGTAAAAGCAGATGCAGGCAGAGATTTACTAAAAGAAGTTTGACAATACCAATAATTTTCAAAGGAGGAAGGTATGTATATGTCTAAAATAAAGTTGCTGCTTTTCGTGCTGCTGGCCGTTTCCGCCGTGCTGGCGGACAATTTCTCGCAGTTTCTGGGGGAAAACAGGAACGGGGTGGTTACGACCGGGAAAAAACTGCTGAAGAAATGGCCCGCGGAAGGCCCCAAAGAACTCTGGCGGGTTAAAGTCGGAGGCGGGTTTGCCGCCCCGGTGGTGTTTGAAGATAAACTGTTTATTCTCGACTATAACACCGACAAAGAAGAAGACACGGTAAAATGCCTCGATATGAAGGACGGGAAAGAGGCCTGGTCCTACGGCTACCCCTCAAAAATAAAACCCTCTCAGTATGATTACTCCAGGACGGTGCCGGCTGTTAACGGCAAATATGTGGTGACCCTGGGGACTAACTGCCTGGTCTCCTGCCTGGAAAAAGACAGCGGGAAACTTGCCTGGCAGAAGAACCTTGTCAAGGAATACGGCAGTAAGGTGCCCGGCTGGTACGCGGGCCAAAATCCCCTTATAGACGGGGACAAAGTTATCATTCTGGTTGCGGGCGATAAGGTCTTAATGGCGGCTTTTGACCTTGCTTCAGGGAAAACTGCCTGGGAAACTCCGTGTGAAAGCAATTGGGGCATGACCCATAATTCGATAACCGTTATGGATTTTGAAAAGGAAAAATTCTATATCGGTTGTTCCAAAAAAGGCGCCTTCGGGGTTGCCGCCGCTGACGGTAAACTTCGCTGGACCCACCCGGGGTGGACCGTTAAAACGGCGAATATTCCCGCGCCCCTTGTTATCGGCAAGGATAGAATATTCTTTACGGGTGGTTATGGCGCCGGAAGCCTTATCCTGGGGCTGAAAAAGAACGGGAATGAGGTCGTTACCGAGGAAATTACCAGGCTAACGGAAAAAGATTTTGGTTCGAAAGTCCAAACACCGATATTGTATAAGGACAATATTTACGGGGCCTCAGGTGAAATATACTGCCTGGACCTGAACGGCAAGGTCCTCTGGAAGAGCTCCAAAGTTAAAGTCGGGCTTGGTCCCTGCCTGATAATAGACGGCCTGCTGTATGTTCTCGGGGATACCGGCACTTTATTTCTTCTGGAACCTACCGCTTCAGGATATAAGGAAATTTCGAAATTTGCCGCGTTAACAGGCAAGCAGATGTGGGCTCCGCTGGCTGTTTCCGGCGGAAAACTGGTTATCAGGAGCATGACCGAAATGCTCTGCCTGGATATTGCTGAAAGCGGGGCTAAGTAAATTATCCGTCTCTGGCGGAAGATCCGGGGGTCACATGAATTTAAAAAATAAATATTCACGGCGGGAACTGCTTGAAAAGTCTCTCCGCTACGCGGGGCTGGCTCTGCTTGGCGGAGTTACCGGTATCCTGACGGCCAAAAATATCTTTGGCGGAACGGCTTGCCGGGCTTACAGCCGGTGCGCCGCGTGCAAAGACGCAACTAATTGCTCGCTGGACGCAAAAGGGTCTTTTAATTCAAAATGGACGGTCAGGGAAACAGGCCATGGAAGAAAATAAAACAAAAAAAATATCGCGTTTGGAATTCCTGAAAAATACCGGCCGGGGTATTTTTCTGGCGGTGCTCGGGGCGGCGGGCGGCGCCGCGCTCGCGCGTTCAAAAAAAAGTTCCGCCGTCTGGCAGATAGACCCGGCAAAATGCACGCAATGCGGCAGGTGCGCGACGGAATGCGTCCTTCGGATCTCCGCGGTCAAATGCGTGCATAACTTCTCCATCTGCGGTTATTGTAATTTGTGTTTCGGGTTTTTCCAGGCCGGCCAGCGCGACCTGAACAGCGGGGGGGAGAATCAACTTTGCCCGACCGGGGCGATAAAAAGAAAATTCGTTGAAGAGCCCTACTATGAATACACTATCAAGGAAAAACTCTGTGTCGGCTGCGGGAAGTGCGTGAGCGGCTGTACCGCTTTCGGGAACGGCTCTCTCCAGCTGCAGGTCCGGCACGACCGGTGCAAAAACTGTAATGAATGCCTTATTGCCAGTGCCTGCCCGGCAAATGCTTTTGTCCGGATCCCGGCCGCCAGCCCCTATATAACCAAGGAAGGAAATGAAAATAAATTATAAAAGACTTTTTATTGCCTCAATATTTCTCTGTCTGGCCCTCGGGGCGGTTTTTGCGGAATATAAATTCCCGCCTCCGGAGTTTGAGTCCAATTACTCCCTGCCGGTCATGCAGAGGCCTCCCGCCCGGGCCGAAATTCTGGCATATCTGGATATTTTTATTCTGCTTGCGGTTATTTTACTTTCTGCCTGGGCTTCTCTCAAAAAAAGATCCAGAAATATTATCATGCTCCTCTCCTTGTTCTCTCTTCTTTATTTTGGATTTTATAAGGAGGGCTGTATCTGTCCCATAGGCGCGGTACAGGATGCCGCCCTGGCGCTTTCCTCACCCGGCTATTATATGCCGTTTACGGCGGTACTGATTTTTATTATTCCCCTGGCGGCTTCGCTTTTTGCAGGCCGGGCCTATTGCGGCGGCGCCTGCCCGCATGGCGCGCTGCAGGACCTGCTTTTGATAAAAGAGCTGAAAATACCGCGCTGGCTTGACCGTTCTCTTTCCCTGTTCGCCTATATCTATCTCGGCCTGGCCGTACTTTTCGCGGTGACCGGCTCAACTTTTCTTATCTGTAAATACGATCCTTTTGTTCCGTTCTTCCGGCTTACCGGGCCTTTCTCTATGCTTGTGACCGGAGGAATATTTCTGGTACTCTCGCTTTTTATCGGGCGCCCGTATTGCCGTTTTATCTGTCCCTATGGCGCGCTGTTAAAACCTCTTTCCCTGGTGAGCAGGAATAAAGTGACCGTGACTCCGGATAAATGCATTGTCTGCCGGCTCTGCGAGGACTCCTGTCCTTTTGGCGCCATCAATAAACCTGAAAAGCCGGAAAAAAGAAATATCAAGAAAGGTGCTCTCCCTGCAATTTTATTTATTTCCGGCCTGCTCGCGGGAGTCATACTCGGGAACTACACCGGCGCTTTCTGTTCTGCCTATAATAAAGAAGTCGGGCTGGCCGTGGAAATACACGCCTATTATGAAGAGGGTCCCGGCCCCGGCGGTATTTCTGACGAGGTGAAAGTTTATCTGGACAGCGGGGAGAGCCCGGAGCTTCTTTTTACCAGGGCGGAGGCGCTCAAGAATAAGTTCAAAAAAGGCGGTTCCCTGCTGGGGCTCTGGATCATGTTTGTGCTGGGCCTGCAGTTGTTGTATGCTTCAAGAAAACCTAAACGGGAGATCTATGAACCGGACGGCGCCAGGTGCCTTTCCTGCGGCAGGTGTTTTATGGATTGCCCCGTGGAAAGACAGGAGCAGTTGAAAAGAGATGGACAGAGAAACGTTAAATAACATATTCCGCCTCGCGTTAAAGCAGGCGGCCGTTGCGTCCGCGGCTATTGCTCTTATTGCCGCGCTTTTCCTGGCCGGCTATTATCTAACGGGCCAGCAGGGCAATATTAAGGATTCCCCGGCGCTGGAAGCCCTCAAGGCCAAACTTGATAAATATCCGGATCACGAGAATCTGCTCCGGGAGTTCAGGGAAAAAGACCTGAAGGAAAGGGCCGCTTTTTTCAGAAAGAGCGTTATTCTGGAGCAAGGTAAAAATATATTTATTGTCTTTCTCCTGCTGGCTCTGCTCGCTCTGCGTTTTGAACGGGCCCTGACCGGAAGGATCCCTGAGGTAAAAAAGGGCAGTGAAACAGTTTATAGGGCCGGGGGCGCGGGAATTAATAACTCTCTGGCCGCTGCGGCGGTAACGGGACTCGTCCTCCTGGGCCTGCTCGGGGTGTTCGCGGTCCTGGGCGCCAGAAAAATGGGCTTTGAGGCGGCGGCTGCCGGGAACGAAAAAGAAATCGACCTGTCTTCGAGCTGGAATAGTTTTCGCGGCCCGGCCGGCAGCGGGCTGGTGAAGGAAGGGAATTACGCGGGGGAATGGGACCTGAAAACAGGAAAAAATATTCTCTGGAAAACGGCCCTGTCCGCGAGATCCTACAGTTCCCCGGTGGTTTATAAGGATAACCTTTTCCTTACCGGCAGTGAAGGCAAAGTCCTGAAGGTGCTCTGCTATGATGCGGTAAAAGGCAGCTGTAAATGGGCTTCCAGCGTAATGGTTCCGGTCAAGCTGGAAGATATTGAAATAATGTCGGAAGACGCCGGCGGGGCGGGTTATGCCGCGCCCACACCGGTGACCGACGGGGAACATGTTTTTGCGCTCTTTGCCACGGATCACCTGGTTTGCTTTGACCTGAAAGGAAAACAGCTCTGGGTCAAATATTTCGGGAAAACGGAAAATACTTACGGCCTTTCTTCTTCCCCGGTACTCTGGAAAAAAAATATCATAGTGCAGCTGGACCTGGGCGGAGAAGGGCTTTCAAAAATAGCCGCGCTGGACAAAAAATCAGGCAAGACCGTCTGGGAGACGAAAAGGCCGGACGGCGCTTCCTGGGGCACGCCCATAATAATTGAACATAACGGGAAAAATGAAATAATAACCACGGGGCCGGAGCAGGTGATAGCCTATGACCCGGAAACGGGGAAAGAGCTCTGGCGGGTAAAATGCCTTGCCGGAGAGATCTCCACTTCCGCGGTCTATGGCGGCGGCGTTGTTGTCGTTATTGACGTCGGCTCGGTCTCGACCGTTACCGCTATCACTCCCGGGGGTTTTGGAGAGGTAACTAAAACAAAAATAGCCTGGTCCATGCAGGAAGAAAATCAGGCCATAAACACGCCCGTCACCGACGGGAAAATTCTTGTGGTCGCGATGAACTCTTTGATAACCGGGCAGGATATTAAAACAGGAAAAACCCTCTGGAAGCTTGCGCTGGAAGATGATTTCTGGGCTTCCCCTTCCCTGGTAAACGGCACCGTCTATATACCTTCCCAGCAGGGCAAGGTTTATACGGTAAGCTACGGCGGCAAACTGATCAAAACCATGGATATGGGCGAGAAATGTTCGGCCTCGCCTGCCTTTGCGGGCGGCAGAATATTTATTAGAAGCGAAAAGAATCTTGTTTGCATAGGAAATAAGTGAACGAAAACAAAGAGCACATAGACCTTGAAGTAGTTAAAACCATCGTGGCCTCGCTGGGCACAGAGAGCAGGCTGGTAATTCCTATTTTACAGGAGTTGCAGAAACATTTCCGCTACCTGCCGGAGGAAGCGCTGCAGCGGGTCTGCGAGCTTACCGAAATTACCAGAGCGCAGATAACCGGCGTTTCCACTTTTTACACCCAGTTCCGGCATACGCCGGTGGGTAAACATGTCCTTGCGGTCTGTCACGGAACGGCCTGCCATGTTAAAGGCGCGCCGTTGATAACGGATGCGGTCAGGCGTTATTTGAAGATAGAAGAAGGTAAAGACACCGACGTTACGGGGCTCTTTACGGTGGAGAAGGCCGCCTGCTTCGGGTGCTGCACGCTGGCGCCCGTGGTCAAGATAGACGGGCTTACCTACGGGCATGTGACCGCCCAGTCCATACCCGATATGATCGGCCTTTTTCTGAATACCGTCTCCGGCAATCTGCAAAAAGGCCTTCCGGAAACATCCGTCCCGGAAGCCAAAGGTAAAACAGTCATTAAGATCGGGCTCGGTTCCTGCTGTGTCGCGAGCGGCAGCAAGGATGTGAAGGATGCTTTTGACGAATATATAGACCGGAATTCGCTGGAAGCGGTCACCAAGAAGGTCGGCTGCGTGGGTATGTGCCACAGTAATCCTTTTACCGAAGTTGTGTCTCCGGAAGGCGTTTCCACGTTTTATGCAGATGTTAAACCGGAGGATGTAAAACTTATCTGTGATAAACATCTCCTGCCGGCCGGGCCCGTTAAGAAATTCTTGAACACAATTAAAAAAGGTTATGACTTTTTTACCTTTGAGTATTACGACGGGCCGGAGCAGATAGATCCTCTGGCTCTGGATAAAGGCCCGGCTTGCGCTTTTCTGGGCCCCCAAAAAAGGCTGGTCCTTGAGAATTACGGGGAAGTGGACCCGCTTGATCTTCAGGAATATAAGGAAAAAGGCGGCTTTACCGCGCTGGAAAAGGCGCTTAAGTCCCTGCAGCCGGCGGAAATAATTTCTGAAGTCAAGAAGTCCGGGCTCAGGGGCAGGGGCGGAGCCGGTTTTCCTACCGGGTTAAAATGGGAGCTCACAAGGGCCTCCCGGGCCGGGAAGAAATACATAATTTGCAACGGGGACGAGGGTGATCCCGGCGCTTTTATGGACAGGATGTTATTGGAGTCCTATCCGTACAGGGTGCTTGAAGGTATTGCTCTTGCCGCTTTTGCCATCGGCATTGACGAGGGTTATTTATATATCAGGGAAGAATACCCGCTGGCTCTGGAAAACATCAGGCACGCGCTGGCGGAGTGCGAGAAAGAGGGGCTCCTGGGAAATAATATTCTGGGGACAGGTTTCAATTTGAAACTTCATATTTTCCGCGGAGCCGGCGCTTTTATCTGCGGGGAGGAAACTGCTCTTATAGCTTCTATAGAAGGCAGGCGCGGCATGCCGGCCTTCCGTCCGCCGTACCCCGCGGTAAGCGGCCTGTTTGCCTGCCCGACAAATATTAACAACGTGGAGACCTATGCCTGCGTGCCCTGGATAATAAAAAACGGCGCCGAAAATTATTCCGGGATAGGGACCGCCAGGAGCAAGGGCACCAAAGTTTTCGCGCTCGCGGGTAATGTTCTAAGAGGCGGCCTGATAGAAGTGCCCATGGGGATAACTATAAGAGAAGTGGTCGAAGGTATCGGGGGCGGGGTTAAAAAAGGGAGAAAATTCAAAGCGGTCCAGATAGGCGGCCCTTCCGGGGGCTGTATCCCCGAGAGTCTGGCTGATCTGCCTATAGATTTTGAAAAGATAACAGAGACCGGCGCCATTATGGGCTCGGGCGGGCTGGTCGTGCTGGATGATTCCGACTGCATGGTAGATTTCGCGAGATTTTTTCTTGAGTTCACCCAGGACCAATCCTGCGGCAAGTGCACCTTCTGCCGTATAGGCACAAAAAGGATGCTGGAGCTTCTCGGCAGGTTCTGCGCGGGCCGCGGCCAGCTTGAAGATATTGCCCGGCTGGAAACGCTGGCAAATGATATAAAGGCGGGGAGCTTGTGCGGCCTGGGAAAAACGGCCCCCAATCCGGTGTTGACCACTCTTAAATATTTTAGAGAAGAATATGCGGCGCATGTAAAAGGGAAGTGCCCGGCTAAAAAATGCAAGGACCTGATCAAATATACCGTAAACGACAAATGCATCGGCTGCACGCTTTGCGCGCAGGCCTGCCCGTCAGAAGCCATACAGGCACAGCCCTTTAAAAAGCATGAAATAAACCAGGGAAAATGTATTAAATGCGATTCCTGCAGGGCCGTATGCAAATCGGAAGCGGTAGATCTGGAGTGAACAGAATATGCCTGAAATAAAAATTAACGGCAGTACCTATAATTTCAAGGAAGGCGAGAATCTGGTGGAAGCCGCGGCCGGGAACGGTATTACTATTCCCACAATGTGCTACCTTAAGGAAATCGGGGCTTTGACCACCTGTTTTATCTGTGTGGTGGAAGTGGAAGGTAAACCGGCGCTTGTTCCGGCTTGCGCGGCCAAAGCGGAAGCCGGCATGAGTATTCATACAGAAACCGCGAGGGTAAGGCAGGCCAGAAAACGGGCTCTGGAATTATTACTGTCGGACCATACGGGGGATTGCCTGGGGCCCTGCCAATCCGGCTGCCCTGCGCATATAGATATTCCAAAATTTATCACCGAACTTAAAAGAGGCGACAATAGAGCCGCGCTCAGGACCATTAAGCAGAAGGTGGCTTTACCGGCGGTCCTCGGGAGAATTTGCCCGGAGGTATGCGAGAAAGTGTGCAGAAGGAAGGACGGTGACGCGCCGGTCGCCATTTGCCATCTTAAAAGATACGCCGCCGATTTTGACCTTTATTCAGGAAAACCTTTCAGCCCGGAGGCCGCAAAAGCGACCGGTAAGAAGGCCGCCATAATAGGGGCCGGGCCCGCGGGGCTTACGGCGGCCTATTACCTGCGCGCATACGGTCACGAAGTGGTGGTTTATGATAAAAATGAAAAGGCGGGGGGAACGCTAAGGTATGCTATCAGTAAAGACAGGCTGCCGGATGAAATTTTAAACAAAGAAATAGCCGTAATAGCCGGGCTGGGCGTAAAGTTCGAACAAAAAAAAGTACTGCACAGGGATATATTCCTGAAAGACCTTTTACGGGAATTTAACGCGGTCTTCCTGGCCGCGGGGAGCAACCCGGAGGATCTGGTAGGCCTGGAAAAAGAAGGCGTGCGTACCGGCCCAAACGGTGTGGTTTTTGAGAAAGAAACTTACGCGGCCGGTATCAAGGGAGTATTTGCCGGGCCCAAAACGACTCTGGCGGTCAGGGCCTCCGAAGTGGGGAGGCGGGCGGCCGGCTCCATAAACAGGTATTTGAACGGCCTGGAGCCCGGGATAGAAAAAAAACCGTTTTCCGCGCGGATGGGAAAACTTTCCGAAAAAGAGCAGGAGCTATTCTTAAAGGGAGCTCCGGAGCTCGGACGTTTTCTGAACAGTATGGTGGATATGAAAATCATAACGGAGAACCCGGGGGAGGAAAGGCTGCCTTTTACTGCAGGCGAGGTTATCGAAGAAGCCCTGAGATGCCTGGGGTGTGAGTGCCGGAAAGCGGCTGCCTGTCTTTTAATGAAATACGCGATCGAGTATAACGCGGAGCCGGACGCTTTAAAAGGCGAAAAACGGGGTTTCTCCAGGGATATTAAAAAGACCGGGGTTGTTTATGAATCAGGGAAATGCATCATGTGCGGTATTTGCGTGAAAATATGCGAAAAACACGGGGAATTTGACAGCATGGCCTATATTGGCAGGGGTTTCAAAACTAAAATAGGGCTCCCTTTCAACAGGAAATTTAATAAACTGCAGGAAAAAGTTTCTGAAGAATGCGCCCGGGCCTGCCCGACCGGTGCCATTTACCTTGAAAAAGAGATCAGAAATCAGGGATAATCTAAAAGAAAAAGGAGAGCTTACTCTATGAACTTTTTCAAACCTTATAGACTTTACAGACCTTACAGACCTTACGAACCTTATGGACCTTATAGACCGTTTAGACCTTATAGACTTTATGGACATTCTTTTCATCAGGTACTGCTCCCATGAAAATTGACCTTATTACGGCCGGGGCCGGGGAAATGTACTGCGGGGCCTGTATGCACGATATGTATTTGGCTCAGGGGCTTATAAATAAAGGGCACGAGGTTTCTATCTACCCGCTTTATACCCCCGTAAAAGTTGACTTTGAACTTCCCCGGAAAGAAAAAAAGATCTATTTTTCTGGAATAAACGCCTTTCTTGAACAGAATTTTGAACCTTTCAGAAAAAGAAGCCCCGGGCTTCTGGATAAACTCCTGGAATCACCTTCCCTGCTGAAACTTATGATGTCTTTTTCCATTGATATAGACCCTGCCCGGCTGGGAGCCATGACCGTTTCGGTCCTTAAAGGTAATGAGGGTTATCAGCAGAGGGAAGTGGCCCGCCTGGTCGAAGCCATGAAAAAAGCCGGCACGCCGGACATAGTTATCATCACAAATTCCATGCTGATAGGCATCGCGCCTGTTATAGAAAAAGAGCTTAAGGCCCGGATCTACTGCCAGCTTATGGGGGAAGAAGATTTTATCAGCCACCTCCCGGCTCCTTTTGCAAAGGAGGCCCAGGAACTGATGCGCGTGAACACAAAATATATTCAAAAATTCCTTGCCCCGTCGAAAGCGTATGCCGAGGAGATGGCTTATTTTCTCGCGGTTGATAAAGCCAGGGTGGAGACCCGGACGTTCGGAATAAATACGGGCTATTACAAACCTGAGGCAAAGCGGGCCGTTGAGCCGTTCAAGATCGGCTTTCTTTCCAGGATAATGCCCGCCAAGGGTTTTGACCTGCTGGTGGAAGCGTTCATTCTGCTTGCAAAAAAATACGGCAAGCAGGCGGAGTTTTGGGCCGCCGGGCTTACTCTGGGCGCGAGGCACAAAGTGTATTTTAAGAATTGCAAAAAACGCCTTAAAGAAGAGGGGCTGTCGGACAGGTTCCATTACTCCGGAGTACCCGGGCTTAAAGAAAAAGCTGATTTTCTAAAAGGCCTGAGTGTTTTTTCAGTTCCCAGCCGTTTTTCCGAATCCCGGGGTTTTGCGGTGCTTGAAGCCATGGCCTCGGGTATTCCCGTTGTGCTTCCGGATTCCGGTATCTACAGGGAATTTGTAAATAAGGGCAATGCCGGTATCCTGGTGAAACCAAATGATCCGGAAGCCCTGGCGGAAGGACTTCTTAAAATAATGGAAAACCCGGTACAGGCCTCTGAGTTTGGAAGTAACGGAAGAAAATGCGCGCTGGTTTCCTATTCTCAGGAAAAGATGGTGGAAGAAACCGTAAGTTTTTACGAAAAAGAAATGTTAAACACCCCTTTATAGACCTTTATAGACTTTTACGGACTTTTACAGACGTTTCTGCCCTTCCTGCCCTTCCAGACCTTACGCCCTTATAGACTTTACGAACCTTATGGACCTTATAGACTTTATGACTATCACTTTCCCTACAGCGGGTTCATTTTTTCGTCTGTTCTTCTGAGCCGTTTTCTCTCTATAGCCCCCAGGATCTTTTTTCTTATCCTGATGCTCTTGGGAGTAACATCCACGAGTTCATCCTGCCCGACATATTCTATGGCAAAATCCAGTGTTACATCCACCGGAGGCGGAAGGACGACAGGGTCACTGCTGCCCACAGACCTTTGATTAGAGGCCTTTTTCTTTTTGCAGACATTTATTTCCAGGTCGGTATCCAGAGCGTGCCGGCCTACGACCATGCCTTCATAGACTTCCACACCGGGAGCGATAAATAAAACCCCGCGGTCCTGGGCGTTATCCAGGCCGTAAGGATTTGAGGTACCTGATTCATTGGCAATAAGCGAGCCGTGAGTATTGTCCCTGAGGTCAATTTCATGGACGGGTTTATAGGAATCAAAAAGGCTGTTAATAACAATTGTCCCCTTTGTCCGGGTCATGAGCAGGTTCTTTAAGCCAAGCAAACCGCGTGTAGGAATAAGGTATTCCGCGCGCACATCCCCGTGGCCGGAAGCGTCCATATGCTGCATTTCGCCGCCGCGCTTCCCGAGTTCTTCTATAACTATACCCTGATGTTCTTTGGGCACGTCAATATAAACATTTTCATAAGGTTCCAGCATGACCCCGTCTTTCTCGTGGTAAATAACCTGGGGTTGTCCTACCTGCAGCACATAATTTTCCCTTCGCATGGTCTCGATAAGCACCGCAAGATGGAGTTCCCCGCGGCCGGAAACCAGAAAAGTATCCGTCCCGTCATCGAGGCCGTCCACTTTAAGCGCCACATTCGTCTCAAGTTCCTTAGCCAGCCGTTCCCGCAGGTTGCGCGAGGTGCTGAACTTGCCTTCCGTTGCCGACCAGGGCGCCGTGTTGACGCCGAAGGTCATCTTGATTGTAGGCGGTTCTATATCCACGGGCGGTAAAGCCTTGGGATTTTCAGGATCCGTGACCGTGTCGCCTATATGAATGTCCTCAAAGCCGCCGATGGCTACTATGTCGCCCGCCGACGCCTCGGTAACATCAACCTGTTTGAGGCCTTCATACATCTGTAAACTTGTTATCTTAGAAGTGACCCGAGTGCCGTCCTGCTTTATCATCAAGCAGGTTGCATTGTTTGTAACTTTGCCGAATTTCACCTTGCCGATACCGAGCCGGCCTTTATAATTGTTATAGGCCAGCGCCAGCACTTGCATGGCAAAGGTATCATCCGGAAAAACCTCCGGCGCGGGAATATGGGTGATTATGGTATCAAAGAGAGGCGTGATATCGGGAGCGGTATTTTCATCCGCCAGTTTTGCCAGCAGGTCTTCGGCAGATTGTGAAGCCAGTCCTTTAATACCGGAGGCGTAAATTATCGGAAAATCCAGCTGGTTATGATTCGCGTTCAGTTTAACAAAAAGGTCAAAGGTCTTGTTTACCGTCTCGTCAATATAGGAATCCACCCGGTCTATTTTGTTGACGACTACGACGGCCTTAAGCCCGAGTTCCAGGGCTTTTTTAAGGACGAACTTGGTCTGCGGCATCGGGCCTTCTTTCGCGTCCACCACGAGCAGTACCCCGTCCGCCATTCTTAAAGTCCTTTCAACCTCTCCGCCAAAATCAGCGTGCCCCGGCGTGTCCACGATATTTATCTTGATATCTTTATAGATAAGCGAGGCATTCTTGGCTTTAATGGTGATACCGCGTTCTCTTTCCAGGTCCATGCTGTCCATAATAAGGTCGGTGTTTTCCGTGTTAAGCTTGACGGCGTTGGACTGTTTGAGCATCGCGTCCACAAGCGTGGTTTTCCCGTGGTCAACATGCGCGATAATGGCGACATTCCTGATATTGTTGCGTTTCATGCTTTACCTTCCATTAAAAATAGTTGTTCTAATTTTTGGTGTTTTCTTCTTTCGGTGAACAGGCAACCTGCGGAACGAAAACAGAATCTTTCGAGGATCCTTTCTAATTTGGAGTTAAAGAAATACTCATCCAAAAGCCCTAATATTATAGCACTTTTTTCCCGAATAATCAGCTTAATAATCACATATTCACATAGAACGCAGCTTTATTAATAAGGAAAAAAATCCTTGAAAACTGTTCTTTTCCTTGTATGATTAGATTGTTAAGCATGAATTCGGGGGATGAAATTCTAAATGGAGTACAATTGTACTCAAAATTGAAAAGAGTCTGAAGCGGTTGTGAAAAGAATAAAATCTTGTTGACAGGGGGCAATTCTTAATGTAAACTATAGTTGACATATGTAAATTATAGTATCCATAGGAGAATTTGGTGTATTTAAATGATGTCTTGGAAAAAGTATTTTCTAATCCCAGCAAAATAAAAATACTCAGATTTCTTTGTCTTTATAAAACGGAGGTGACGGGGCGGGAACTGGCGCAATTTATCGGTATATCGCATACCCAGGCACAGAATGCTTTGAAAGAATTGGAAGAAGAAGGGCTTGTCTTATCCAAAAGAGCCGGACGGGCGGGTTTGCACAGACTGAATCTGAAGAACGAATTTGTAGTTATTTTTCTCAAAGATCTTTTTCAGCAAGAGAAGGAATTTCCCGGTTTGATACTGCGAAAATATTTAAAGCCGATCTTTAGCAGGAGTTTGAGCGTGATACTCTTTGGCAGTGTCAGAAGGAAAGAAGAGAGAGGAAACAGTGATATTGATATTTTTATCCTGGTAAAAGGCGGCAAAGAAAAAAACGAAGTAGAAGAAAAATGCGGCAACCTAGCGGTGCAGATGCTGGAGGCGACAGGTAATATGCTTGCGCCGCTTGTATTAACTATAAAAGAATATGAAAAAGAAAAAGCAGCGGGTAAAGCTATTTTGACCGAAATAGAAAAAGGGGAATTAATTTACGGGAAAAAAGCTGAAAAAGCACTCAAGGGGGAATACGGTGACAAGGAAAATACCGGTAAAGACAAGAGAGAAAAGTACATATATTAACTACTTTATAAAAGGCGGAGAATTTTGCAGGAATATGGAGGATTGTTTAAAAAAGAGAGACTTTGATACTGCTGCCTTATGCGGGATTCATGGTGTAATTTCGCTTCTGGATGCACTGCTTGTATTTAATTTTGGATATGTAAGTTCCAGTGCTAATCATGAGGATGCAGTAAAGTTGATGTCCGGACTTATTAATCTTCCGGAAGTAAAACATCAGCAAAAACATATGTTAGAAGTGATCAAACAAAAAAACAATGTTGAATATCTGGATTGTTTGGCTACGGAAAAACAAGCGCTTGCTATTAAAAAAAATACCATACGCTTTTATGCTTGGGTTGAAAAACAATTGCCGAAAAAATAGAGAGCGAAATAAACTACACGCTAAAGGAGTGGAAATAATTGTAATTTCTTGATTTATTAGAGGCAATTGGCAGGCGATGTCCTGCCTTAGGCAGATCCGCCTGAGACGGAAATTGAGCAACTATAAAGATGCTGAATCCCGCTTGCGCGAGGATGACAAAGAGAGTTGCCTATTTATTCATTTTCCTTTATGGACATTATAGACTTTTAGACCTTATGGACCTTGTGCTATTGGGAACATTTTTGGATGAAAAAATGTCTATTACTATGCTAGAATAAGCCAAATAGGATTTTGGCTGATGGCACAGATGTTGAGAGAGATGACACAGATAGGACTGATGATCCGCCAAATATTTTGGCGAGATCTCGCCGTAGGCGGACACAGATAAGGTAACTAAGGGAATATGAATAGCTGCTTAGAGGCATTTTACCGTTAAATCAAAAACATACCCCGGGAGGATCTTAGATATGGAAAAGGATATCAAAGAGCTAAATGAACTTGTAAAGAAAGAGAGTGCTTTTATTAACGAGCTCTCGGTCGAGATCGGGAAGGTGATAGTCGGCCAGCAGTATCTTATCAGCAGGATGCTTATCGGACTGCTTTCGGACGGGCATATACTTATTGAAGGTGTTCCGGGCCTGGCTAAAACGCTTTCGGTAAAGACCCTGGGGGCGGCGCTGGACCTTAAATTCCAGAGGATACAGTTCACGCCTGACCTGCTCCCCGCGGACCTTACCGGTACTTTGATATTTTCCCCCAAGGACGGGACTTTCTCCATGAAGAAAGGGCCGCTCTTTACCAACCTTGTACTCGCGGATGAAATTAACCGGGCTCCGGCAAAAGTCCAGAGCGCTCTGCTTGAATCCATGCAGGAACGCCAGGTAACTATCAGTGACACTACCTATCCCCTGCCGGCGCCTTTTCTTGTGATAGCGACCCAGAACCCCATTGAGCAGGAAGGCACTTATCCCCTGCCGGAAGCGCAGACCGACAGGTTCATGCTGAAACTTAAGATAAACTATCCGAGCAAAGAAGAAGAAAATCAGATCATAGACCGCATGGCGGGGAATAAGGAAATAAAAGTAAAAAAGACGGCCGCCCCGGCGGACATTATCAGGGTAAAGAAAGTGGTCAATGATATCTATGTTGACGAGAAAGTGAAGAATTATGTGCTGGACCTGGTTTTTGCCACCAGGGAGCCGGAGAAGTATAAACTGGGGGACTTGAGGAATCTTATAGCTTACGGCGCGTCACCCCGGGCGAGTATCTATTTTATCCAGGCGGCAAAAGCGCTGGCCTTCATAAACGGCAGGGGCTATGTAACCCCGGAAGACGTTAAACTTGTGGGCGCGGATATACTCCGCCACCGGGTCATCGTGACTTACGAAGCCGAAGCGGAAGAGATAACCTCCGAGAATATAATCAAACAGATATTCGACCAGATAGAGGTGCCCTAATTCCCTTATCTCGGAAGTTGAGCGGCAGCGAAATCCACCAAAGCTCTGTGGCGGGTTGAACAGCAGTGAAATCCACCAACGCTTTGTGGCGGATTGAACAGCAGTGAAATCCACCAACGCTTTGTGGTGGATTGAGCGATAGTGAAACCCACCAACGCTCTGTGGTGGGTTGAACGGTAGTGAAACCCACCAACGCTTTGTGGTGGGAAATACTAAAAATAAAAAAACAGAGGTTTAAATGATCTCCAAGGAAATACTCAAACAAGTTAAGCGTATCGAAATAAAGACCGGCCGCCTGGTCAGTGAGACCTTTGCGGGCCAGTATGAAAGTATTTTTAAAGGGCGCGGCATAGAGTTTGCCGAAGTCAGGGAATACTTCCCGGGCGACGATATCCGCACCATTGACTGGAATGTCACCGCCAGGTTCGGCAGGCCTTTTATTAAAAAATTCGTCGAAGAAAGGGAATTGACGGTGGTTTTTCTTGTTGATTTTTCAAGTTCCGGCTTTTTTGGCACCGCGGAAAAATTTAAAAATGAAATGGCCGCGGAGCTGGTTTCCCTCCTGGCGCTTTCCGCCACGAAGAATAACGATAAGGTCGGCATGATAGGTTTTACCGATACTATTGAAAAGGTCATTATTCCCAGGAAGGGCCTCAAGCATATCCTGAGGATAGTACGGGAGATGATATCCTTTGAGCCCAGGAGAAAAGCCACCAATATTAAAGCGGCCCTGCAGTATTTGAATGAAGTTATCAAGAGAAAAGCGGTCGTCTTTCTGGTCTCAGATTTTCTGGACCGGGGCTTTGAAAAAGACCTGAAAATAACCGCGAAAAAACATGATCTTATAGCCCTGCGTATTACCGATAATCTTGAACAGGAACTTCCGCAGGCCGGGTTTATAGAAATAGAGGATAGCGAAACCGGAGAAATGGCGGTACTGGACAGCACGGATGCCGCGTTCAGAAAAAAATTCAAGGAAACCAGGTGGGAAGAGGTGGAAGTCCTCAAAAAGCTGTTCAAGAGCGCGAAGGTGGACAGTGTAGATATCTCCACGGGAAGCTCCTATGTGAAACCCCTGATAAATTTCTTCAGGGCAAGGGCGCTGCGCTTCAGATGACCTGAATCGCAGATTGCTGATAGCTAATAACTAATAACTGATTAAATGTGGGCGGGGAAAAGCACCCGCCTGATATTAAATTAAATATTAGCGGCAAATTTTGCCGCTTACCTTAAATTAGCTATCAGCAATCAGTTATTAGCAATTTATCTTGGAGGTTAGTATGGTTAAAAAAATAGCGTTACTTGGATTGGTACTGTTTATATTCGCATCCTGTACTCAAAGCGGCGGGAAGCTGGCGCTCGGGGTCGAAAAGCAGAAGGAGTATGCCAACGAACTTAAAGATAAGGGGCTTTACGCACAGGCGGTCGCCGAGTTTAAAAAACTTCAGGAACGGGGGGAGCTTTCAAAAAAGGAAAATGCTAATATTTCTTATCTTATCGGAAAGATCTATATGGAAAACCTTAACGATTATCAGAACGCGCTCGCGGAATTTATCAAGGTAAAGCTCCTCCTTCCGGAGAGCGACCTTTCACAGCAGATAAATATGGGGATGGTCGAGTGTTTTGAAAGGCTGGGGAAAAATCTGGACGCGCAAAGAGAGATGGAAAAATATTCAACGCTTAATAAAAAACCCCAGATAGCCAAGGGGACGGTAGTGGCAAAGATAAGGGACCGGCAGATAACCAAAGAAGACCTGGACAGCGAAATAAGGAAGCTTCCGGCCTATGTGCAGGACATGTATAAAGAAGACGCGAAAAAAGTGGAGTTCCTGCGGCAGTATATCGCAACGGAACTGATGTATGATTCAGCCAAAAGGAAGAATTTTGAAAATGACAAGGATATTATTGACCGGGCTTTCCAGGCGAAGAAGGGGCTTATGGTGCAGAAACTCCTGGAGGAAGAGATCAGAAGCAAGGTAAATATTACGGAGTCGGACCTGAAGAATTATTACGAAGCGCATAAAAAAGATTTTATTGAAAAAGACAAAGATAAAAAAGAAAAACAAAAAACCTACGCGGAAGCGCGGGAAGACGCTGCCCGGGCCTGCATGCAGGAAAAACAAATGGAAATCTACCAGCAGTTGATAAATCAATTGCTTAAGGCGGAGAAGGTAACCATCTATGACGAAGTATTTAAACCGGCTAAGTAAGCGGGTAACATTACTTTTAATACTTGCGGGTATTGCTTTTTCCGCTGATGCCGGGCCGGTTACGGTAAAGGCGTCACTGAGCAAAGACCGCATAACTATCGGGGACAAGGTTGACTTTACCCTTTTAATAAAAGGAAAAAACGGGGTAAAACTGAGCCCTATAGACCCGTCTTCGTATTTTCAGGCGTTTGAAGTCAAAGACCACGTGCAAAAGGGGCCCTACAAGAGCTGGTGGGGCGGCAGCCTTCTTGAATACCGGCTCGTGCTAACGACCTTTACGACCGGGGATTATATCATACCCCGTATTTCCGTGAAATATACTGAGAAGGACGGCGCGGAAAAAGAAGTGCTGTCCCCCGGGCTGGTCCTGCACGTGGAGCCGGTGAAAACAAGCCCTGAGGATAAGGATGATGTCCGGGAAATAAAACCTCCTTTGACCCTGCCGCATTCTTTCTGGTTCTGGTTTTTTACGGTAATAGTTCCGCTTCTGTTCCTCGGGGCCTATTTTCTTGTCAGTTATTTAAGGGCCCGGAAAAAAGGCGATATCATGGTCAATACCGAACCGGCAAGGCCGCCGCATGAAATAGCCTACGAAAGATTAAACAAGCTTAGGGAATTGAAACTTGTGGAACAGGCAAAAATAAGGGAGCATTACTACCTGCTTTCTGAAATTATCAGGGGCTATCTGGAAGCGCGTTATGAACTCCCGATCGTGGAAAGGACCACTTCCGAGGCCTATAAAGAGCTGCTGGCTTCCGCGAAGCTTAAGAGAAAAGAAGTGACGGTCATCAGGGATTTTCTGGAAGAGTGCGACCTGGTAAAATTTGCCAGAATGCTGCCGGAGTCAAACGAGATAGAAAAGGATTTTTCCCGGGGTGTTTCCATCGTGGACCTGACTAAAATAGTTTCTGCGCCGGCTCTGCCCGCGCCGGACCAAGGCGGGGCCGCATGAGATTCGCGAACCCGTTATTTTTATTGCTCCTTATTCCCCTGGCCGCGGCTGCCTGGTATTATTTTGAAAGGGAACGGAAAAATAAGGCCGCGCTGCTATTTTCTGACTTCCGTATCTTTAAGGGTCTGGGTAATTTTTCGTCAAATAAAAGGCAGGTGCTGCTCTGGCTCCGGGCCGGCGGGCTGGTTCTGCTCGTATTTGCCCTGGCCCGGCCGCAATCAGGCCTCAGGACCGAGGAAATTTCCACCAAAGGCATTGATATCATTCTCTGCATGGACACCTCAGGGAGCATGAAAGCCGAGGACCTTAAACCCAACCGGCTGCAAATTGCCAAAACGGTGGCCGCGGATTTTGTGAAAGGCCGGCGCAATGACCGGCTGGGCATAGTGGTTTTCTCTGCAATAAGTTTGCTCCAGTGCCCGCTTACTTCGGATTACGGCGCGGTTGTAGATTTTATGAAGAGCGTCGAAATAGGCATGACGCAGACCGACGGCACGGCTATAGGCAACGCCCTGGCGACCAGCGTTGACCGCCTGAAAGACAGCAAGGCAAAGTCAAAGATAATAATTCTCTTGACCGACGGAAGAAATAACATGGGGGAAGTGGACCCCGTGACCGCGGCCAAGCTCGCGACCGCCTTTAATATTAAGATCTATACCATAGGCGTCGGTACCGAAGGGGAAGCACCTTTCCCGGTGGATGACCCGATGTTCGGAAAAAGATATGTCTATATCAAGGAAGATCTTGATGAAGCAACTTTAAGTGCGATAGCGGAAACTACCGAGGGGCTTTATTTCAGAGCCACGACTTCCGAGGCCCTGAAAGAGATCTACAAACAGATAGATAAAATGGAAAAGACCGAGATAAAAGGGATAGAGTATACGGAATACACGGATCATTACCTGCCGTTATTACTGCTCGCCCTGCTCGCTTTTATGGCTGAAATATTATTAAATAATAGTTTGTTAAGGAAACTTCCTTGACCGGAGCGCGCTAATGCATTTTCAACACCCTGTGTTTTTATACTTTTTAATACTGGTGCCGGCCGCGGTAATATTTTTGATCTATGCCGCCAGAAAAAAGGCGCTGGACGCGAAAAAGCTGGCGCTGCCCGCCGCTTTTGCCCGGCTTTCCGCGCGGCTCAATCCCAGAAAACGGGCCTTCAGCGGGATCCTGCTGGTGACGGCCTTCTTTTTCTTTATTCTGGCGCTGGCAGGTCCGGAGATCGGGGGAAAACTTGTTGAGATAAAACGTAGCGGTATAGATCTTATCATCGCGGTGGACTGCTCCGCCAGTATGGACACGCAGGATATCAAGCCCAGCAGGATGCTTAAGGCCAAGGACAGCCTGGCTTCCATAATAAACAAAATGCAGGGTGACCGGGTAGGCATCGTGGCGTTCGCGGGGGTCGCTTTTGTGCAATGCCCTTTGACCCTGGATTACAGCGCGGCCAAGATGCTGCTCGAACTGCTGGATACGCGGCTTATTCCCAAACCCGGAACGGCGCTTGCGGAAGCTATCAGGACCGGCATTAAGAGTTTTCCGGATAAGGAAAGAAAACATAAGGCCATGATCCTGCTCACGGACGGGGAGGACCATAACAGCGATCCTATGGCGGCGGCGGCCGAAGCCAGAAAAGAAGGCGTCAGGATCTACACCGTCGGCATAGGCAGGCCCGAAGGCGAGCCGATACCCCTGCTTGAAGCCAACGGAACTTTTTCCGGTTACCGCAAGGACAAGAACGGGCAGACGGTAATGTCGAAACTTGATGAGATGCTTTTACAGAAGATAGCCCTTGAAACCGGTGGAAAATATTTCAGGGCGACAGGTTCGGACGTGGAACTCGACAGGATCTATGACGATATATCAGGCATGGAAAAGAAAGAATTAAAAAGCACCACCTATATTAAATATGAGAACAGGTATCAGTACTTCGCGTTCCTTGCGTTTTTACTGATAATAACGGAAATGTTCATTTCTGAAAGGAAAGGGATCTGGGTGCCATGGGAAAAATAAAACTGTGTGCTCTGACCGCTTTTGTGCTGTGCCTTATTTCCGGTGCTTTTGCTGCCGGGCTTAAAGGCAAGGTGGATGCGGGCAACGGGCTTTATAATAAAGGCAGTTTTGACAGTGCGCTTTCAAAATACCAGGACGCGCAGATAGATGAGCCGGAAAATCCTGTTCTGCATTTTAACAGCGGGGATGCCCATTATAAAATGGAAAAATATGAGGAAGCGGTCAAGGAGTACGAAAAGGCCAGTTATTCGAAAGATATTGGACTGCAGGCCAAAAGCTACTATAATATAGGCAACAGCCTTTATAAGTCGGGGAAAATGCCCGAGGCGATACAGTACTACCAGAAATGCCTTGAGCTTAACCCAAAAGACCAGGATGCCAAATATAACATAGAATTCGTCAGGAAGAAGATAAAGGAACAGATAGACAAGAACAAGCAGGAAGGCAGGGAAGGGCAGGATAAGAAAGAAAATAAACAGGAACAAAAAGGCAAAGAAGGTAAAGATAACAAGGATAAAAAAGAGCAAAAACAGCAGCAGGCAAAAGAAGCCAAAGAAAATAAGGATAAAAAAGATCGGCAGGATAAAAATGAAGGCGGGGAAAAGAAAGATAAGATGTCCAGGGAAGACGCCGAAAGGATCTTAAAGGCCATTAATGAAGATGAAAAGAGGTCGCTGGACAAGAAAAAGGAAAATCAGCTGAAGAACTATCAGTGGGGCAGCGTGCAGGAAGACTGGTAAAAATGAAAAAATATTTTTTAACTGTCATATTGATAGCCGGGCTGTTCGCGGCCGACGAGATAACCGTTTCCGCGGTACTTGACAAAAATGTTGTCGAAGCCGGCGGCCAGCTCGTTTTGCTGGTAAGCGTTTCCGGCCCGGGGACCCCGCCGCTCAAGGTGCCGCAGATAAATGATTTTAATGTCTACAACGGAGGCCAGAGCACCCAATCGAGTTATTCTATGATCAACGGCCGGATCTCTTCCTCCACTTCCGTGAATTATAATTATACCCTGTCGCCAAAAGGCCCGGGGAAATTCACCATCCCTTCTTTTTCTGTTGAATACAAAGGCAGGACCTACAAGTCGGAACCGCTGCAGGTGGAAGTGGTAAAGGGCGGCGTGCAGCAGAAAAGCCCGGCGCCGGGCGGGGGCGGGAACACGCCGGTTACTTCGGGAGACGATATCTTTATCCAGGTCACGGTTAATTCGCACCGGGCCTATGTTAACGAACCGGTCATCATGTCTTTTGGGTTGTACCGCAGGATGGATATTCTGGGCCAGCCGCAGTACTCGGCGCCGGAGACCACGGGTTTCTGGAAAGAGGACCTGCCTCCCCAGTTGAATTATAATAAGGACGGCTACGCGGTAACCGAACTAAAAACCGCACTCTTTCCCTCCCAGCAGGGTGATTTTACCCTGGGGAAAGCCACGCTGGCCTGCACTATCCCGGCCAGGGGCGGCAATGATGATTTCTTCGCCGGGTTCTTTAACAACGGAAAAAATATCAGGCTGGAAAGCAAACCCGTGAATATAACCGTAATGCCCCTGCCCGCGGAAGGCAAGCCGGATAATTTCTCGGGGACGGTGGGCCGGCTGAACCTTGCAGTAACCCTTGACAAGCGTGAAGTTAAGACCAATGACGCGGTCACGCTTACGGTCACTCTGGCCGGGAGCGGGAACATCAAATCCATCGCCGAACCCCGGCTCCTCCTTTCCGACGAGTTTAAAAAATATGAAACAGTCTCGGAAATAAATATCAATAAAGATAATTTCGAGGTGAAGGGCGCCAAGATATTCAAGACGGTGCTGGTCCCGAGAAAAGCGGGCAAGCTCGTTATACCCGCGGTCAGGTATTCATATTTTGACTACGGGGAGAAAAAATATAAAACTTTGAGTTCCAACCCGCTCACGGTCAACGTCACCCAGGGACCGAAAGAAGATGCGGGTTACGCGGGCCTGCCTTCTTTGCCCGCTCCTGAAGGCGTAAAAGTATTCGGGTCTGATATACGGCATATCAAACAGGCCGGCAGTTTTACCTACGGGAAAAAAGTATTTTACCGCTCGCCGGCTTATCTCGTTTTAAGCAGCGTGCCTTTGCTGGCCTGGCTTTTTATTCTGCTCCTGTTGAAATACCGGAGTTCCAAGGAGCAAAACAGGGCTTATTTCAAGGCCTCCCGGGCTTATTCCAGATCTCAAAAATGTTTGAAAAAAGTCAGCCGGGATATAGCTTCCGGCAAGCAGGCGGAATGCCTGGGAGAACTTGAGAACATTTTCGCGGAATACATCGGGGATAAAATAAACAGGCCTGCCGCCGGGCTTTCCGTCGCGGAAATCAGGGATATTCTCGCGGAAAAAATAAAGGACCGGGAACTGGCGGATCTTGCGGCCGGGCTTTTAGAAGAACTGCATTTTAACAGGTTTGCCCCGGCCGGCAAAGAAAAAACCGATCTTGCGGGGCTGGCGGCGGCTCTTAAAGAAATTATTATTAAAATTGAAAAGGCGGGCTTATGAAACTGCTCAAGCTGGTATTTCTTTTTACGGTGCTCCTGTCCCCTGGTATTTTTAAAGGCGCGGATTTTGACGAAGCCAACAAGCTTTATGAAGCCGGCAAATATTTTGAAGCCGCGGCGGCCTATAATGCCCTGTTAAGCTCCGGCAATAAGAGCGCGGAGGTTTATTATAATCTGGGGAACGCTTATTTTAAGGACAAGAAGACGGGGCTTGCGATACTTAACTACGAGAAGGCGCTCAAGCTTGCGCCCCGGGACGCGGACATAAAATATAATCTGGAGTTTGCCCGGAGCTTTATTAAAGAAGCCGCGGTGGAAGATACCCTGACAAAATTTCTGAATTCTTTATATTATTATCTGACCCTGAATGAACTCTGTATCCTGCTGGCGCTGGCTTTTTTGAGCGTGATGGGGCTTTTGACCTACCGGCTCTTTCAAAAGAATGAACTTTCCTACTGGCTGGCTTTCAGCTGCTCCATAGTTTTTTGTCTGGTGTTAATTTTCAGTGCTTTGCGGATCTTTGAAAATGAAACTACCCGGGCGGCGATAGTGATAGCGCCTTCCGTGGAAGCCAAAGCCGCCCCGCTCGAAACCAATCCCGCCTCCTTTACCATTCCCGAAGGTAAAAAAGTCCAGATCTTAAATTCAAGGAAAGACTGGGTGGAGATCTTTCTTAAGTCCGAGAATATGAAAGGCTGGATAAAACAGGAAGCTATAGCGGAAATATAGCCGTAACAAAAACAATCCGGGAGAGCGCCGCTCTATCAGAGCTGTTGATACTTGAGGAATGTTTACGGTATAATCAACGGTATTAAAACGGGGGGATATTATGAAAACATATAAAATAAAGGGTGAAGAACGGTCAAAAGATTTTAAGCTGAAAGCCGGCGGCGTGCCTGTGCCGGTATACAAAGCAAGAGTTTCCGCTGTTCCTTTCAATCAGGTCTGGCCGGGTTATCAAAGGCCGCTGGACCAGACCGAACAGGCGTCTTTTGCCTACTGGGATATTAAAAAACCCGTAAATATTGAAATTGAACCGGCCGGTCCGATAAAAACCTGCAGTATTAAACCTTCCTCGTATAAACTCGTCCCGGAAATAATTGAAAATAAGATTTTTTTTAAGGTGAAAAAGCCGGGACATTTTGTCGTGGAAGTTAACGGGAGGCGCAGCCCGCTGCATGTCTTTGTAAATCCGGAGAAAATCCAAATACCCGGCAAAAATAATAAAAAAATAATATATTTCGGCCCGGGCATACACCGGCCCGGGAGAATAGTACTTAAGGACGGCCAGACCGTTTATATCGCGGGTGACGCAGTCGTGCACGCGGCCATTTCTGCCGAAAATGTTTCTGATATTAAAATAATTGGAAGAGGAATACTCGACTCAAGCAGTTTTGCCAGGGAGGATCTGCCTCCTACTGTTTATACCCCCGGCTCGATTTACTTCTATAACTGCAAGAACATCAAAATAGAAGGTATAGTTATCCGGGATCCCAATATGTGGACCGTTACCATAGACCGCTGTAAAAATGTGGAAATAGATAACATAAAACTTATAGGTTTATGGCGTTACAACAGCGACGGCATAGATATCTGCAACAGCCGGAAAATCAGGATAAGTAATTGTTTCATCAGGTCCTTTGACGACAGCATTGTTTTTAAAGGTTTGAAGAGCAGGAAACAAGACCACAAGGACCAGCGCCCGGTAAGAGATGTTGTAGTTGAAAATTGCGTTATCTGGAATGACTGGGGAAGAGCTCTGGAATTCGGCGCCGAAACCTGCGCCTCTGAAATAAAGAATGTGGTTATCAAAAACTGCGATATCATCAGGACTGATCTTATTGCGCTGGATATCCAGCACGGAGATTGCGCGAATATTTCAAACATAAGGTTTGAGAACATCAGGTTCGAAATGGATGACAGGAGCCTGCGCCCGATGCTGCAAAAAAGCAGGAACGGGAAATATAAACCCGGAAAAGGAGTATATACTCCGCGCCTGATCGTACTGGAGATCAAGAAAAACATGTGGAAACAATGCGACGGGCTCGGAGGCATGAAGAATATTTATTTTAAGAATATTGACGTAAAAGGGCCCTGTATCCCGGAATCCATTATTTACGGCCACGGCCGGGGCAGTGCGGTTGAAAATGTAAAGATAGAAAACCTTGTCATTAACGGGAAAAAAATAACGTCGCCGCAAAAAGCCAATTTTAAGATAGGAAGTTTCGCGAAAAATATCAAATTTGTTTAGCATTTTTATACAAGGAGAAAGTAAATGTCAGAGAAGAAAGTGGGTTTGCAGTTGTTTTCGCTGAGGCAATTTCTCAGGACCGAACCTGAGATGAGAGAAACTTTGAAAAAAGTAAGGGCCATGGGCTATGAGAATGTCCAGGTTTCAGGGTTCGGCAGGGTAGAGCCGGAAAGCTTGAAAGCAATTCTCGAGGAAAATGAGCTGTTTCCCTGCTCGTATCATGATATGTTCCACCCCATAGTTGAAAATACCGGAGAGCTGATAAAACTTTGCAAAATAATGGGCTATACAAATGTTGCCTGCGCGGTCCCGCCGGATGATATGATGAATGAAGCCGGTTACCGTAATGTCGGACAGAAGCTAAGCAAGGCGGGGGAACTGCTGTTTAAGAACGGCATAACCCTGGTCTATCATAATCACGGGTTTGAACTGATGAAATACCGGGGCAAATCCGGCCTGGAAATAATTTATGAGGAGAGCGATCCCAGATATCTACAGACCGAACTGGATACCTACTGGCTGGCCTTCGGAGGCGCGGACCCCATAGAGTGGATAAATAAATACAAAGACAGATGCCCGATAATCCACCTGAAAGACATGTCGGTTTTTTATAACCAGATAAGAATGTCTGAAATAGGCAACGGCAATCTTAACTGGCAGGGGATCTTTAAGGCGCTAAAGGGCACAAATTGCAGGTGGTATATCGTGGAACAGGATTTTTGCGGCGGCAATCCTTTTGACAGCGTGAAAATGAGCTTTGATAATTTAAAGAAAATGGGGATAGAGTAAGCAAGCATTACGAGCAATAATAAAGGCTCTGTTCCTGAAAGGGAGCGGGGCCTTTTTTGTTTAAAACAGTTGACAAGCATAATAAATAGATTTAAAATAATCATATAAGAAACAATAGTTACATATATGAAACATATTATTGGGGGAAAGTGTCATGAAAAATTCTTTTTTAAAGCCGGATTTCCTGAATCCTTCTGAGGAAAGACCGAATATTTTGCTGGTCATGACCGACCAGCAGCGTTTCGACAGTATCGGAGCTGTCCGCAGTAATTTTAATGCGAAAACGCCGAATATGGATAAACTGGTAAAAAGAGGCGTTACCTTCGAAAACGCTTTTTGTACCGCCCCGGTCTGTTGTCCTTCCCGGGCAACCCTGATGACAGGCTTCCACCCGACCCGTGCGGGTGTTCCCGGTAACTCGGAGGCGCCTTTGAATGAAGGGCTGGGAACTATCGGGGACCGGATGCAGGCCTGCGGATATGAGACGGTCTATCATGGAAAATCACATCTGAAAGGAGACCTTGCAAATTATGGCTTTGAAGTAACCTTTGAGAACAGCCATGACGAAAGTACACGCAAAGAGGCAAGCAGGTACTGGCGTAACCGGGACTGGATAACCTCTAAACGGCCTTTTTTTCAGGTGGTCTCTTTTCTGGATCCTCACGACATCTATTTTCTGGACGGGGCGGCAACGGCTCCAAAGACCCTGCCGCCCTGGGCAAACCGTTTTGATACCTTAAAAGGGAAACCAAAGATCCAGAAGGCCCGGCAGACGGCTTGGAGCGAGGAGAGATGGCAATACTACCGCAAGTTCTATGCCGAAAGGCTGGAACGCGTTGACCGCGAGTTGGGGGAACTTCTCTCAGAGCTTTATTGTTCCGGTTATGGCTGTAACACCTGGGTAATTTTTACGGCTGACCACGGGGACATGGGAGGCGAACACGGGATCGCTTTTAAAGGGCCGTTCATGTATGAAGGTGTTTTGCATGTTCCTTTGATAATCGCGCCTCCGGATAATATGGTAGGAGGGAAGTTCCGTTCTTTCCCGCAGGGCAAGGTATTTAAACCCTCCCGATCCGGGGGAATGGCCAGCCATATAGACCTAGTTCCGACTATCCTGGACTTAGCCGGAATTCCTGCGGATCCAAAACTTCCGGGCAAGAGCCTTGTTCCTGCTCTGAAAGGAAAACCCTTTAAGGGACATGAAGCGGTCTTTTCCGAATGGACCGACGATATGGGGATCAGGTGCATCCGTACAAAGAACCATAAGTATGCGGTTTACGCAACCGGTGAAGAAGAGCTTTATGACCTTAAAAACGACCCTGAAGAATTGGAAAATATTGCTTCCCGAAAGTCCGCCCGGAAGCTCCGCGAAGAGCTAAGGCAAAAATTGAAAGAGCACCTGCAAAAAGAAGGCGACTCTTTTTTATTGAAATAATTTAATGGTTTGAAGGCGAAATCGTCTGATGAATCAGGCAACTACAAAAAAAACTCCTTGTAGTTGCTGTATTTTCTCCTGAGGCACGATATAGAGCGTTTGGACCTTGAAAAGATTCAATAACAAAAGGAGCGTAGATGCAGACAAAAAGCCCTGTTCCCGCGCTTGAAAGAAGCCTGGATATCCTTGAACTCCTTGAGAAGAGCCCTAAAGGCCTTTCTTTTACAGAAATCTATACAAAACTAAATATTCCCAAGCCCTCCGTGCTAAGGATCCTCAATATCCTGCACCAAAGAAGGTATGTAAGACTGGAAAACAGATCCTACAAACTGGGCTTAAGGCTTCTTACTTTTGGCCTGAATGTCCAGGATTCGCTGGACCTGCGGGAAATAGCCAGGCCTTTTATGGAAGAACTTCTTAAAGAAACCGGGGAAACTGTTGAACTTACTATCTTTGATGAAGACTCGCTGCTGGTAGTGGATAAACTGGAAAGCTTTAACTCTATCCATATTTTTGCAAAAGTAGGCGTCAGATTCATGTATCAGTTTTTAGACGTACCGGGTAAGATCGCTCTGGCCTTCCTGCCTGAAGAAAAGAGGGAGAACTGGTTCAACGCTTTCAGGCTCCGTAAACCCGGCCCGGACACAGAGCAGCTGATCAGGAAATTCAGGGTTGAGCTGCCGAAGCTCAAAAGGGAAAAAATAAATACCGGTGTCGGTGAAAAACGTCCGGAGGTTTTCCGTATGGCCTCTCCGATATTTGACCATAAAGGAGAATTGGCCGGCGTGGTTGATATAGCCGGGCCCTCCTTCCGGCTCAAAGAGAAAAACAATTTCAAAAGCAGTGTTTTGAAATGTGCTGTGGATATCTCAAAAAAAATAGGTTTTGCGGAATAAGGAACAAAACAAAAGGAGGCGGGAATATGAAAAAGTTATTGAATGTAATATTTTTGACAGCGATAACGTCCGTCTTGTCCGCTTATGAGATAAATTTTGAAGGCACTTACGAGAATTCGAACAAGAACGACCGGCCGAATATATTGAGCGGCGGGGCGGACAAAAAAGGTGAGAACGAATGGCAGGCCGTCTTAAAAACAGATTGGAAAGGAAAGCTCCAGACTTTTGAAGGTATCATGACGGGGGACTTCAAAAGCGGGACGGTTAAGGGCGATTTTTATATGATGAGCGGGACCAAGCAGACCCGGCATTTTGTTTTTACGGCAACAGCGGCAGATTATAATATCAGCGGGCCGATCCTTGAGTTAAAGGATACTAAAGAAGTTAAAAGCGGAAAGTTTGAGCTTAAGAAAGCCGGTAAAGCGGTTTCTGCGCCTTCAGGTACCGGAACAGTGCCGGAGGCTCCGGCAGAAAAAGCAGGCGGAAAGACGGTTGTTGCCGGCAAAGATAAAAATACCCTGCCTGCGGAAGACTGGCGACTGCCGGCTAAGGAAAAAAAGGTTTCACAACCTGAGAGTGATACCGGGGATTGGAAGTTTACACCCCAGACATTTCCGCCCATAGAAAGTATTGCTGCGCAAAAGCCCGACAGTATTCCCCTTTATGGCTGTTTTTCCTGGGGGGAACAATATACGCAGTTTAGAAAGGAAATAAAAGAAGTCGGTTGGACTTCTTACCGCTTGAGCGGGCCCCCGAATGATGAGGCGCTCGTTAACGCGATAGAGGACGGCCTGCCGCTCCTGGTTACCCTTCAGACAGGTAAGACCAGACAGGAATTCAGGAAGGAGCGCGTCAGGGATTATTATAAAAGCGATGAGGAATTCATACAGGCCTACCTGGCGGTGCTGGATGAGTTCTGCGGAAAATACGGCCCCGGCGGGAGCTTATTCCAAAAACGCCCTGAGCTGGCCAAAAACCCGGTAAAGTATATAGAGCTCTGGAGCGAACCCAACGACCACCGTTTAATAGCCAACGGGCCGGATAAAAAGGAGATAGATGCCCACCGGCAAAGTTTGTACGCAAAACTCCTGAAAGAAGCCTATGCCTTTATTAAAAAGAAATATCCCGCGGTTATGGTCGTAGGTTTTGCCGCCAGCGGGCGCGATGACCAGCGGTTCATAGAAAAAGTCCATGCCTGCGACCCGGCTGTTGCGAATTCCTATGACATTGTTTCAACACATCCTTACTCCGATGCGCCGCCGATGGCCGAAAGGATCCAGGGCTTTTATTCCGTTACGAAAGCCTGGACAGGGATACAAAAAATTCTGGCAAAAAACGGTTCTTCAGGAAAACCTCTGTGGTATTCCGAGGTCGGGTGGCCTATTTTGCAAAGTGAGGGAGGAAAATATCCCGAACAGAAGTACCATCCGTCGATCTCGGTCTGGCTGGCCGCGGCTAATGTGATAAAAATGTATACCCTGGCTTCCCGGCTCGGGGTGCAGAGGGTCTTTATTATCTCGGTAACAGACGCGCCTACCGATGACGACCAATATAATTACGGGTTTTTTGACAGCAAAACGAGAGAGTGGAGGCCGTCTGCTTATGCCGCGCAACAGATGATCCGGCTGCTGCCCAAACCCCGTATACAGACCGTAATTTCGGAGGAAACCGGGGGGCTCTATGCTTATCAGTTCAAGTGCGACTGGACCAAAACTGATACTAAAGAGGTAATAATTGCCTGGCAGGAGCAGAAAAAAGGTGAACTCAGCGTTGCTATTCCAGCCGGCAGGAAGATCTCGAAGGTTCTTAACCTGCTCGGTGGAGAAGAAAAGTTTTCCGTCAAAGACGGCAAAGTGCAATTTGCGGGAGGCCCGTTGCCTTCCTACCTGGTGCTGGAATAATTTTTATAGGAGTATGAGAATGAAAAAACTTTTTCTGGGCCTCTTGTTTCTTGTCTATATTTTTATTTGCCTGCCGGCTTTTGCCTTCGCCGAAGTGAAGTTCGTCCCTCTGGACGGTAAAGCTATCGCTGCTATTCTCGCAAAAGCCCCCAAACCGGCCCGGCTGGCACCGGAGCTTAACCTTGAACTTGTGGACTATATTGATTGTACCGCTCCCGGGGAAGCGCATCCCTTTGCGGATGACGGCTGGTCGAAGATCGTTGACGGCACCATGGGTAAATACCGGGAAACCACCGTGGCGGATAACAGTTTTTTCTCCTACCGCTTTAATACGAGCGCGCTGGAAGAACCCCATCTGGTGGTGGTGGAATATCCGGACGACAAGGAAAGAGTGGTCTCACTTTTTCTGCATGAAGAGGGGATGAACGGGACCTTCAATTTGAATTTCCATGTTGAAGAAGGTTACTCGAGCGGCGGCGAATTTCCTCTTACAAACAACTACTGTTATCAGCAGTTATTTTTCTGGCCGAAGACGCCCTGGCCGGCCCTGGTCTGCTTGAACATTCAGCACGGCATACCGGCTGCCATGTCCCGTATCTGGGTTTACCGGATCAAAGGCGGGCTGCCTGCGGCGCGCATCAATGAACCTAGGGGTGCCAAGCGGCAGATCGGAACGTTTTATGAGTATAGCCATTTGATCAGGTATGATTTCGGAAATAACCAGAAAGGGCCCGAGCGCCTTGCCGAGTATCTGGCTTATTCCGGGCAAAACCTTTACTCTTTTGATTCCGTTATGTATAAATGGTCGCACTGCTTTCTACCGGCTTTTGGAGAAGAGAAGGATCCCGATACCGAAAATATACTGGCGGCCTGCGATAAGAAACAGATAAATTTTACGGCAGTTTTTGATCCCATGAAAGAATTCGCGGTCAATGGCGTTCCCACCGGTGACCTTGATGAAAAGTCTGTTTTGAACTGGATCAAAGCCATAGGGGAGTTTGTCGATAAATACGGCAAGCACCCGTCGCTAAAGGGGATCTCGTTCGGCGGCCCGGCGGGCTGTAACAGGATGATAAGCGAGAACCTTGGCAAGCTGCAGCAGGGCTTGACGGCCATGCTTGCAAAAAAACGGCCGGACATACAGGTGTATGCGTATTTTGGTTACCAGTACCTGCATCACGGGGCCTTCTTCAGTCAAAAGAAACAGGGTCACTGGCCTTATACCGATATCATCTCTGAGTGGGAAAAAGAACCTGCGGCCGTTTACTCGGAACTGCTCACTAAAAATATTGCCGCTTACTATAAGGAGATGAACCTGAATATCAAGGATTACCAGAACCGGCCGGGCTTGGTCCCGGTTCGCAGTTATTACCCGGTGGACCAGCGGGTCTTTGAAACCTATCCGCTGGGCGCTTCGCCGGTCCACATGCTCTACCGGGATTTTAACCTTTCCCAGGGATGCGCTGACCTGGTCAGCAACGGGAATGCGGCAACCGGCGCCTGTCTCTTCGGTACCTATTTTGAGATAACCCCGCCGCTTTTTGAAGGGCAGAATTTCTGGTGGGACCGGACCTGGATCGCCCCGCAGTGCAATCCCTCAGAACCGTATTTCATGGAAGGATATACCGGCGCTCTGGCTCACGAGGATGTGCCGTTTATAATTAATTGCGGCTGGTCGGATCCCACAAACGGCTCAGCCCACCAGGTACGGGAGTTTGCCCGGGCCTACCGGGCCCTGCCGGCCCAGAAGTTTACAACCCGGGAGAAGTCCCGTTATATAACGGTTCGTGATCTAAACCTTGAGGGTAAATATTATTTTTATCTGTTGAACAATAATTACAGCAAGGCCGTTCTAACTTTCAGCCTGGGCGGGGCAGACAAGGCAGAGCAATTGACGGACGGGCAGGCGCTTGCCGCGAAAGGCGGTGTATTTACGGTCACGCTGGAACCCTATCAACTGCAGACCTTTGCGGCGCCGGGCGGCTCAAAACTTTCCAATATTACCATTACCCGGGGTGAAGAGCTACGCCGGCAGCTGCAGAATAGAATAAATGAGTTCAATGTTAAGATAAAACGGCTGGAAAAGTCCGCCGCGGCGCCTGTTCTGGAAAAATATAGAACGGTTGCGCGGCAGGCGGCGGGTCTCCTGGCCAAAGGGGAAGAAGAAGCGGCTGATCTTGCACTCGGGTACGCGCTGGATAATCAACTGGCGGCATATATTGACCTCTATCTTGACAGGCCCAGGATAACCTGTTCGAGAACGAAAAGTAATATAGTAATTGATGGCCAGCTTGATGAATGGAAGGGCGCGGCCGGCGTGAGCATTGACGGTCCCGGCAACTTAGTCAGCGATCACTGGCTCTTTAACTGGTGGAAAGGGAAAGAGGATCTAAGCGCTTCTATATCTTTTCTTTATGATAATGAAAATCTTTACATTGCTTTCAAGGTGTTGGACGACAAACTTATGGAGACGGATAAGCTGGAATTTTATTTTAGCAAGGATAAATACCTTTCTCCGTATGAGAGCCAGGGCTTCGGGAAGTTAAAGCCCTTTGTCGTAAAAGCGCCGCTCACGGACGAAACTGTGACAGAAAAAAATTATTGTTTGAAACGTATCAGCGGCGGTTATCAGGGTGAAATGAAGATCCCCCTTGCGGACCTGAATATCAAACCCGGAGGGAGCCTCGGCATGAGTATCATATTGACCGATATGGACCTGGCACAGGATTATTTTAAAAAATTGGCAAGAATGACATTTTCTTTCCGGAAGGAAAAGCAGATGGAATGGCCGGTCCATGAGCGCAAGTTCTGGAGATCGGCGCGCGACCCGCAGGCCTGCGGCGAGTTGGAACTAAAGCCTTAAATGCCTTAACAGAAGGCGAGTACATTTTACCTGCGGTAAGTATTTGAAGTACGCTGCTCGAGGAGAAAAAATGAAAAACGTACGGGCATTCACAAAAAGCCTCTTTTTGCTGGCATTTCTGCTGCTGCCCTTTGCGGGGGAGGATAAAGGCCAGACTGAAGATCTAAAGAGTCCCGCTTTGTTTGCGGAAATTAAGGGTTTACCTGACGGGATCCTCAGGGTAAAGACAAATGCTGACGGCAGTTTTCAGTCTCTGCTGGCAAAGGCCACCATAAAGACCGGGACTGTGCCCGGCGGGCAAAAAGATATAAAGGCGCTTCGCGGTGTTGCGGAGCCGGAATGCAAAAAATATTTCAAAAAATGGCTCGAGGAGTACTGTGTGATATTGAAGGGTACTGATAAGACGGTGACACTGGAAACAAAAGTTGACGGTTGCAAAGACGCTCCGGGTAATCTCGTGAAAATCGTCCGCCCGCAGGGACAGGAATACAAAGCGATAACAGTTCAACCGGACATGTCCGCAAAGGGCCTTAGTGCTGCAGGCAAAGAGCTCACAAAGGACGGTCTGGAATTTGTTTTTGTCATGTACATGACCACAAAAACCCTCACAGACATAGTGGCCATGGTTGAAGCGCGCGGAAAGCAGAAATCCAATGAAAAATAGGCCGGCAGGACGGTTCTACTCTGCAGTACTATTAATGCTTCTAGCAGGCTCCCGGGTTTTGGCAGGAGAAACCTATTATGCCGATCCGGTCAAAGGGGACCCTGCAAACAACGGCAGCAGCCGTGCGCCCTGGAAAACTCTGGCGGAAGTGGTAACAAGCGGAAAAATCAAGACCCTTAAACCCGGCGATACCCTGCTGCTCCGGTCAGGACTGCACGGTGAAGTTGTATTAAGCGGCGAAAACGCAGGGATGATAACTATTGCTGCGGCTAAGGATGAAAAACCACAGCTTGCCCGGCTGGAGATAGCAAAAGGAAGCAAATGGACGATAAAAGGCCTGACTATTAGTCCCTCTTTCGGTGCTAAATACGGCAAATATATGGTCAGCCTTGCGGAAAACGGAGCTTCCGATAATTTGGTCCTTGAAGATTGTTTTATTTATTCTGCGCTCGATTCCTCGGACTGGTCCAAAAAAGATTGGATGAACGCGAATTGGGGTGTTTCAATGGGGCGTTCCGGCACACATATAATTTTGAGGAATAATTATATATTGAATGTGCGTATGGGAATTGTGATGGCCTCTACGGATTCTCTCTGCGAAGGGAACGTGGTTTCTGATTTTTCCGGGGACGGCATACGGGATACCGCGGATAACCAGACCATACAATACAATGTGGTCAAGAACTGTTACGTGAGCATGGAAGACGGTGATCCAAATCACGATGATGCCATACAGTGTTTCCCTTATAAGGATAAAGAAGGGCTAAATAAGGCCGTTATCCGCGGAAATGTGCTCATCAACCAGGAGAACCCGTCCCAGAAGTTTCCGGGACAACCGCACGGCATCGGGATCTTTAATTTTCCGGCCAGTGATTTTATTATTGAGGACAACGTTTGCCTTGTGAAAAGCTGGCACGGGATTACGCTTGTGAATGGCCGGGAGAGCCGGGTTACCGGTAATGCCTGCTTTTCCATTTGGAAGGATTCCGAGAGAAAACCTCTTATAAGGGTCGGTAAGAATAAGAATTCCGGTAATATTATCGTAGAGAACAATATTGCGCCCGGTTTTGAACTGAGTGAGGATAAACAGCTGAAAGCGAAGAATAATGAACTTGCAAGCGCGGAAGCCTTTGAAAAGGCGCTAAAAAAAGCGCTTGGTATTATTTATGAAAAATATGGTAAAATACATCAGCTTGCGGGGCGGAAGCGCCTGGAAGATATTATTATCAAATAAATGAGGAGGAATGGATGAAAAAATTATATGTAATTCTTGCGGTTTTGTTTGCCTGTGCTTTTGCCGGGTTTGCCGCCGGGGAAAAAAAGGACGCGCCAAAAACTGATAAGGCCGCGGAAGCAAAAGAAGTAAAAGGTATAAAAGTAACGGCGAGTTCCTGGGAGCAAAAAGCCAAGGGCGGCTGGGGGGACATGCCTCCCGAACGGTCTCTTGACGGTGACCTTAAGACCGCGTGGATGGCCGAAGGCGACGGGGAATGGATCCAGTACGATTTTGGAAAGTCGAAAACTTTTAAAGCGGTAAAACTTGCTTTTGCCCGGGGCAACGAAAGGGTCTATACTTTTGATCTCCTTGCAAGCGAGACCGGTACCGGGGATTCCTGGACTGCGGTACTTAAGACGGTAAAAAGCAGCGGAAAAGCAGCGGGACTGGAAACTTTTGAGTTTAAGAATGTCAACGCGCGTTTTATCCGCGTGGTCGGGCATGGAAATACCTCGGAAAAATTCTCAAAATGGTGTAATATCTCTGAAGCCGATTTTGTCACGGAGTGAAAAAAAGCCAGGTTATTTTAAGGGGGTTTAATGAAAGTAACGGTCAAACTGATTTCTGTTTGCTGCATTTTTATTCTGCTGAATTTAGTTTTTGACGTACCGTCTGCCGCGGAAACCGGTAAAATAGACCGCCAGGCCTTTAAAGACCTGAAGATCTCTTCCGAAATAATGGATATGACTGTTGCGGTACAGAAAATTTCCCTGGGGGGCGGGAATAAACTTCAGAACGGGCCGCAAAAGGAGTGTTACAGCCTCTATTTGAATGCTCTTATGTCCGCGCTAAATCCGGAGCTCAATTCCGGGGGCGGGGGAAAAGTGGCCGAACGGCTTTTAGCCCAGATCAGGTATATAATAAGCCCGGGCCATGAACCGAATGCCGGCTGCGGGTTGAACGGCTGGACGCATTGCGCTATTGCCGAGGCCTTCGCCCTGGTAAGAAAAACTCCGGAGGTTTGGGACAAGCTGACCGGGGAAGAGAAAAGCCGTATGGACTGGATCATGAAAGCCCTGGCGGTAGCCGGGCACTTTGGCTATGACGATGGCAATGATTATAAAACCTCTCTGCATTGTGACGACAATTCTTACAAAAAATGGAATCCCAATCACCGGCTCTACCTGTTCGTTGTCCTTTCGGCCGCGGCCTATTTCGGCCCCGAAGAACTTAACAAGATCTATACCTCCTTTAATTTTGATGAATACATGAAGAAGTTCGAGGAATACGGTTTTACCAATATCAAGACGGTCTGGACCTGCTATGACTGGAAGACGATCTTTGAAAAAGGCGGTACCTATACCTCTCCCAAATCGAAAAAGGAAATGGGTTCCGGCACCGGGGTTCGTCATCCCTTTACCTATGAAAAGCTGCCGCTTGCCGATATTTCCGGGATATATTGCGCGGTCGCTGAATATAACTACGGTGAAAAGGTAATTAACGGAATTGAAGGTAAATCCTGGACACTGAAAAACGGTAGTTCCCCTTTTCTCGGCCAGCAGGGCATGATGAAGGAATTTAACAGCGGTGATGCTGCCGGGAAAAGAAGTTCTTTAGGTTACTGCGAGGAAAACTTTTGCTCCTATACCGCAATGCTGGTTACCCTGAAAGTACTGGGTTTGTGGACTGATTCAGAACGCTGCCGTAAAATGGAAAAGTTGATGTATGTCGGCAACGAAGATTTTCTTTATAAAACTTCCATGGGTTTTCATTCCTTTGCAAAAGGCCACGGAGAAGATACGCCAAGGTTTGAAACCCAAAAATGGCTTGCCTATCCGATCGTGCTGGAGCTCTGGAATAGCTACTTGAAACAAAATATTAAGGCAAATATTAAGTAGAACAGTTAAGGGGAAACTGTTGCGGCAGTAAAACAATTATATTTAATAAAGAAATTAAAGCGAGCTCGATATAAAGAGAGTATTAGGATAATTCCGGAAAATAAGCGGTAAACGCGGGAGGGCTTATGACAGGAGCCAACCTTGAAGAACTAAGGCACTTCATTGATAACTTGAATGTCCTTGACACGCATGAGCATTTTAGATACAAGGGCGGGGCCGCGGGAGACGCAAGCAATTATGATATTTTTGCTTTACTCGGTTCGGCGTATGTAGCCGCGGACTTTAATAGCGCGGGGCTTAAAAATGTTTTCTCTTCCGGCCTCTCTGCTTTTGAAAAATGGAAAGAAATTGAAAAAGTCCTGCCGTTTGTAAGGTCAACAAGTTACTTCCGCAGTTTGTTTGACGGGCTTAAGGAACTTTACGGTTTTGAAGAGGTTCTTTCTGCTTCCAACTGGCAGGAGTATGACAGAGTTATACGAGAACATCATAACGACAGTTCCTGGTTCAGCGAGGTCCTTAATAAGGCCGGTATTGAAAGGTATTTAAATGACGAGTTTTGGGCGCTTAAAATACCCGAAAAAGGCGGCAAGGATATTCCTGTCCTGAGAATAAATCCTTTCGTAATGTCCGCGCTGGGAGAAAAAGACCATAACGGCCATAACGCCCGGGAATTCGCGGAAAAACAAGGCGTCAAAATAAAGAATCTTGATGATTATATCAACTGGGTAGACCGGCGTATAGGTGATTTTAAAAAAGCCGGAGCAGTTGCCCTGAAAAACGCCCTGGCTTATGACCGGAGCCTGTATTTTGCCGAAACAACGGAAAAAGAAGCAAAAAAAATATTCAAAGCCGGAAATAAGAAAGCCGCGCAAAAGCAAAAGACCGCGCTTCAGGATTTTCTGCTGCACCGTATCATGGAACTTGCCGTAAAACACGGCCTGCCTGTTCAGATCCATACCGGTATTCAGCATGGCGGGGGAAGGCCGCTTGCCTGGTCAGACCCGCTCCTGCTAAACAACCTATTCCTGAAATATGAAGAGGCCCGTTTTGACGTCTTTCACACCGGATATCCTTTTACCGGCAGTCTGATCGTCCTGGCCAAGAGCCAGAGGAACGTATTTTTTAACCTCTGCTGGATGCCTATCATCTCCGAGACCAGTACCGGGGAATTGCTTAATGAACTCCTTGACTGCGTCCCTTCAAATAAAATATTCTGGGGCGGGGATTGTTCCGGGGCCGAGCTGGCCTACGGCGCGGTAAGATACGCAAAAAAAAGCATTTTCCGCGCGCTGGCAAAAAGGATCGAGAACGAAGCGGCTTCACTGGAAGACGCGAAATTTATCGCGAAGAATATACTCTATTCGAACGCGAAAGAATTTTACCGGATCTGATGTTTTCCGGGTGAAATGGCGGTAAAGGAGTGTTGCTTTGCGGACTTTTCCCTGCCTTGAAAAATATTTACGCAATAGGTTTGCAATTTGGCAAATATTTTTATTAGTTGTTTTTTTCTTTTTGAGCTTGGGGGCGCGGGCAATAGCCGAATATATCGAACCCCTGTCGTTTGACTGGAGACGGTCCCTGCCTGTCGAATGGATGTCTCCGGCAACCGGGCCTATCGGAGGCACAGAAACAAGAGCGCTGGTTCCTTTTAACGGCAAGCTCTATGCGGCGATGGGCTACTGGTCAGATTCACAGTTAAAGAACCTGGAGTTACCGGGAGCCCAGGTTCTGGTCCTGGATTCGGCAAAGTCAGAATGGAAGGTGGATCTGGAACTGCCGGAACGGGTGAGCTGGGATCCCTTAAATTTAAGAGTACTTAAAAATTGGACAATGCGGTTTCATTTTTCAGGGTGCAGGAAGTATCTGGCAGTGAGCATGCTTTCAGCCGTTAAATTTACCCGGGACTTGGACGGCAATTCTATTCCTCCTGTTTCTATTCTTATAGCCGGGGTATGGCTGAACGGCGGCGGAGCGACCGAAGTTTTCTATAAAACCGACAAATCAGGCAAATGGGTAAACGCAGTCCTGGATGATGGAACTCAGTACCACCCGGTACGCAGTTTTACCGTTTATGAAGATAAGGCCACGCAGGCACAACAGCTCCTTGCGGGTTTTGGCTGGAAAGAACATCCCGGTATTTACTCGGGCAGGTATGATCCGCGGATGGACCGCCTGGTGTGGGATAAAAAGCCCGAGCTTCTGGAAAGCAAGGCCTATGCCAAACAGCCGAAAGATGACCTGAGGGTTACCAGTTTTGTGGAATGTAACGGCAAGCTGTACGCTTCGGTCTATGACCGTTTATATGAAAGACAGGACGGAAAAAGCCCTATATGGAAAGTCGTATTTGAACATCATTTGAATTCTAACTCCGGCAGGGGAACGGGGTTTAGAGGCCTTACAGCCATACCTGCTCAAGGCGGGAAAGGCGGGAGGATACTTTTTACGGTAGAGGATGATCCTCTGGTGATTCTTAGCGTCGATCCCCTGGCAAACTTTGAATGCAAGGAAGACCTGAATGTTTCCGGGTATCTTGCCGGTATCTGGAAGACCACCGTTAAATATGGTGTTGCGGCTTATAACAATATGCTGGTATACCCGTATCCTTCAAAGGAAGCGCCTTCCCTGTTTATCGGTTTTGAAATTGTCACGCCGAAGCTGGACGAGACGCACCGTTTTAAATACTGGAATGCAAACGCCAATTTTCTGATCCGTCATGCGGACGGCAAGTATGAACTCAGGGAGATCTTTGACCCGGCTCTGGCTGTAAAACCCAAACTGGTCTCCACCAGGACCCTGGCATTGTCACCGTTTCCCGGCGACCCGCCGGGAACTCTGTATGCCGGCGGATTTGACGGCAATTATTTACCTGTGCATAATACGGCCTGGATCTATAAAGGTGTACCAAGATAAAAAACAGAGGAGCAGAAGTACGGCTGACGGCAGACAGCAAAAGAAATAAATTACTAGCTGTACTTCCGTACATCCGTTAACTGTAAGCTGTTCTAGCTGTACCTCTGTTCGCTGTTCTCTTGTACCTTGTGGCTTATTTTCTTAACGGGAGGAGTAAATGAAAAAATTGTTATGTTTTCTGTTTTTGGGAGCCGCATTTGCCTTAAACGTGAATGCGGCGGAAAAACCGCAGCCGGTCACTGTTGAGCTGTCGGCGAATATCGTAAAAAATGCGCCGGATATGCCGGCAGAATTGAACCACGGCCTCAACCTGAAGCTTATTGATTTTGTGGACTGTACGGATCCGAAAGATCCGCACGGATTTATGGACCAGGGAACCTCAAAGCTCACATCCGGGCCGGCGGGAAAATACAGGATCACGGCCGCCCACAGGCATGCCTTCTTTTCTTACATGCATAAGACAGCGGGCAAAGATAACCCTATTTTTATAGTCATAGAATATCCCGATGACGCGGTAAGGCTTATGAGTTTTATGACCCATGACTCAAACAGGCCGGGAGGCCCTCATTTATCCTTCAGCCTGGAAGGGGGCGTATATACCGGGGAACCCCTTCCGCTTACGAATAAAATGCAATACTTTACCTATATATCCTGGCCGCAGGACAAGTGGACCCCTCTTCTGATAGAGAATTTTATGCAGAGCGGTTCTTCGGGAGCCGCAAGCAGGATCTGGGTCTATGAAATAGCCGGGGGTTTGCCGGAGTTAAAGCTAGAGGCCCCGGTGCCGGGCAAGCAGAGAGTCCTGGATATGTTCTTCCCTCTGGCATTTTTGGCCACGCGGGATTATTTTGGCAGGGACAGCAAAAGATCTGTTGAGCATATGCTCGAGTATTGCAAGTATGTCGGGATCAACAGAGTGACAATGATGGTCTATGCGAATCAGGACTGGGGAGCAATGTGCACTGTGCCTTCCTGGGATACGGATGATAAAGGTTATCTGGACGACATTTTGAAAACTATGGACGCTAAAGGCGGTGTTGAACTGCTTGCCGGAGTAGTTGCGGTAGGCATGTACGGCACGGTTAAGTCTAAAGGCAAGGATGTTAAGGATATGAAACCGGAGGAACTCAAAGAAGTAATACTCAAAGGCTTCGGCGAATTTATTGAAAAATACGGCAAGTACAAATCACTCAAGGGTGTTACCCTCGGCAGTCTGGAGACGATCGGTTTTTATAATCTCCTTGAAAAAGCCGGGATAGTAAAAGACGTCGTGGGTTTTATAAAGAAAAAACGCCCCGACTGGGAAGTTGTTACCTATGTGGGAAACAAATATCTTCAGGAACCGTATTTTGACGGCAACACCATACAGGGAAATTCCAGTCCGGATATGGTTGACATCATCTCAAAATGGGAAAAAGAAGGCGGCTCCTGGACCGGGTATTTAGCCCGGGAGGTTGCCGGGTGTTTAAAGTCCTGGAAAAATGAGCCCGCGGAGATGAAAAAAATTGACGGTTTGACCGTTTATGAAATGTTCTATCCTGACGACCATAGAGTACATTATCAATATACCTTCCAACCGAGAGCGGGAGTCTACTATGACGTTGACCGTTCTCAGCCCAGGTCCGACAATGCGGGCTCTAAATACGGCGGAGTGTTTTCTACTTTTAACGAGGGCTGGACCGGATTGATGGAAGGCATTAACTTCTGGTACAGGAAAGACTGGACCGGGCCGGATTTTAATCCGCCGCTTTCTATGTCTCTGGCCTCTCTGGGCCGGGTAATAGCGCATAATGACCGGCTGGGAATAACCCAGGGCACCTGGAATGTAAAATACTTTGGCATGGAGACGGCAGTCAGAAGATTTGCAAAAGCCTTCAGGTCCCTTCCGCCGGAAACTTTGCAGGATGTTGCCGGTGTACCGGATACCTTCAAGGTCAGATGGCTGAATTATAAACAGAAACGCTATATTTCAATACAAAGCAAGGTGCCTTTTGCTTCTGAAATTTCAATAGACGGGAAAATAATAAAATTACCGCCCTACGAACTTGTGACCTTAACGGATAGCATTTTGACAGAGCCAAAAGTGACAGTCCCTCCCTGTGCGGACTATAAGAGTTTTGTGGAAAACAGGGTCAAGGATTATGAGAAGGCTTATACTGACCTCAAAGCTATCAAAGAAAATGCCGCGCCGGAGGTCTACCTGGAACCGCTTAAAGACGCGAAGAAACTGTTTGGTGAAGGAAAACTTTACTCGGCGGATATAGCTCTGGGGTTTGGCCTGGAAAAAGAGTTAGCCCTGAGGAAGGATATTCTAAAAAGGCCGGAGGTTAAAGCCGCAAAAGTTACTTCCTCTTTCGAACTTAACGGAAACCTGGATAACTGGCCCAAGTCCGCGACAGATATTACGGCGGCAGGCGGGGAATATCTTGCCGGCCACGTGTTTTTCCCGAATAGCTGGACCGGGCCTAAAGACCTGTCAATCCGCCTGCGGCTCTGTCATGACGGGAAGACGCTTTATATCGGCCTCGAAGTAAAAGACGATGTTCTGGACAAGACCGACGGCTGCGAGCTCCGTTTTTCAAGCTCAAATTATATGAACTTAAAAAGCAAGCTGGAAAAGTGGGATTATGCCTGGCAGATCGCGGCCCCGCTGGATAAGGAAAAATTTACCGGTGAAGGAAAAAATGGTTTTAAGTACACCTGTTACCGTACGCAGGAAGGCTATCTTGTTGAGGGCACAGCGCCTCTTTCCGAAATGAATTTGAGCTCCGGTGAGAGTATAGGTTTTCAGGTAAGCGTCTCCGACAGGGACAAACAAGATAATTTAATGTCCACTAAAAAAGGTAATGTTAGAGAGATAGTGGGCTGGGCAAGAAAGCAGAACCTGCTTTACCCTTACAAGCCCAATTTTGCCTTCTGGCAAGATGCCCGGGGACTTGGAACTTTGAACCTGGAGAAATAAAGCAAAATAAGAAGAGGAAAATATGAAAAAAATATCTATTTTTGATTTACGGACATTCTCGGCGGTTATTTCGGTTATCTGTCTGGCTTCTGTCCAGTTTTTAGCCGCTCCTCTGACCCTGGTTAGCAAAGGTACCGGTGAGTATACTATTATTGTTTCCAAAGACGCAAGCTTATCGGAAAAATGGGCGGCAGAAGAACTGGTTGACCATATTAAGCAGATGAGCGGAGCTGTGCTTCCGGTACAGGAGGAAGGCGGTGTTCTGCCGGAAAAGGCAGTTATTCTCGGGGACGGCCCGGCGGCCCGTTCGCTCGGCATAAAGGTGGAGCTTCAAAAACTCGGGGAAGACGGCTATCAGATAAAGACGGCCGGCAAGCGCCTGGTCATAGCGGGAGGCCGCAGGCGCGGGACGATGTACGGAGTCTACACAGTGCTGGAGAAACTTGGAGTCCGCTGGTGGACGCCCTCTGAAACTTCAATTCCAAAACTTACTACCATTATAGTTCCTGAACTTGATCTTTTAGAAATTCCCAAACTTATCTACCGCGACATGATGAACGGGAACGCCTGGGACAAGAACGGTAAGCTCTGGATGGCAAGAAATAAATTGAACGGCATGTCGTGGGAATCAGGGCCTGACCAGGAAAAGCTCGGGGGAAGATATGAATATATCGGGAGGCACTTTTTGCACGGTTCCAAGGACCTGTTGCTGGGTTCTGGCGTTGCTATAACTAAAGATATGTGGCAGCTGCTGGACGGAGAGCGCAGGCCGAACACCCAGCCGTGTTATACAAATCCTGAAGTGGTCAAAGCGGTAACGGCCGGCGTAATTAAAGAACAAAAAGCGCATCCCGACGCCAAATTCACGGCTGTTTCACTTGACACGGAAGGAATCGGGAAGTATTGCCAGTGCAAGGTTTGTACCGAACTGGCCGAAAAGGAAGGGCCTGCCGGGCTTCTTATCCGGTTTGCCAACCAGGTAGCCGAAGGTGTGGAAAGGGAAATACCCGGCGCGAAAATAGTGACAAGCGCTTATTCCTGGGCCTGTAACCCGCCAAAAACCTTAAGGCCGCGGGACAATGTGATAATTGCCTATGATACTTTGTCCGGTGACTATGCCCACCCGCTTTCCTCAAAGAACGATGAAGACATTGATATAGAAAATAATTTTCAGCCGGGAAGCCACTATTATTACCGGCCGGGCGAGAATAAAAGAGTCAGGAGGGAAGTCGAAGGCTGGAGTAAGATCTCCGGTAACATGCTCCTCTATGATTATACGGTAAGTTTGGAACATCCCTATATGCCGTATCCTGACCTCGATGTCCTGGTTCCCAATATTAAGTATTATTCAGAACATAACTTCAAAGGAATATTTATTCTGGGCTCCTTAAGCAACAGGGGCGCGGAATTCTACGGGCTGCGCATGTGGGTAGAGGCAAAAGCGCTCTGGAACCCGGAGGCCGGCGGGCAGGCCCTGATCTCCGAGTTCCTTAACGGGTATTACGGCGCGGCGGCGCCCGCTATTCAAAAATACATTGACGTGCTCCATAAGGTTCCCAGGGAGAACAAGGAATTTTATCTGCCCTTCCACGGAGGTTATCTTAATTCGCTGCATCTTCGGCCGGAGACAATTGCCGCGGCCGAGCAGGTGCTTAGGGAAGCAGAAAAACTTGCAAAAGGGGATTTGGAACTGGAAAAACGGGTAAGGCACGCGCATCTTCCGGTCTGGTATATTCTTGCAAAACGGGGGCCTGAAAGCGTTACCTGGAAATTGACCGAAGAAAAAGCGGGGATGCTGGATTTACAGGAACTGGCAAAAAATTACCTGCAGGTAAAAAAAGAACAGGGTGCGGATAAACTTCCGGCCGTTGATTGGCTGAGTGACTATGCGGCGCTGGGGGGCAAAGCAATACCGCCGGAATTAAAGGATGTTGACAGCAAAAAATACCGGCTGATCCAGGCCTGCCAGATGGATGGAGACCCGCAATTATGGCAGAGGACTCCGGAAGCAAGCGACGGCTGGTGTGAAGTATTAAAAAGCCCGGCCTTCGGCGTATGGCTGGGGCTTACGCCGGGAGAGGAATATACTCCCGGTAAAAAATATAAAATATTTGCACGCGTAAAAGCGGAGGGGAAATTCAGGAAAGGGCAGATCTTATACTGTAGTGTATCCAACAGTAAAAACGGGAAAAAAATAGACACAGGGAAGGGTATAATGGCAAAGTTCATAACCCTGGGACTGCCGGTTGAAACTGCCCTAAAAGAGAAGGAGCTAACCAAAAGCATACTCTATGAAGACCTGGACGACGGACAGTTTCATGCAATTGAGATCGGAGAGGTAGTTGATCCGGCGTTCTTTACGGTTAACTACGCTGCTGTGCCAGGTTCCGGAAAACTGTTTTTCGACTGCTTCTGGCTGATTGAGGATTGAACTTCAGGCCTCCAGTCAATTTGTAATAAGTTATTTTCAAAACGGTATTTTTCCCGCCGGCCTTTCCGGATTATTTTAAGGTCAAAGTAATAGTGGAATATAACAGCTTTTTATAATAAAATACTTGAATAGAACCTCAACAAAAGGAGAAAAAAATGATCTCAAAGAAGGATTTCCTGACACCCTCTGCCATATTCCGCGGAGCGCCTTTTTGGTCCTGGAACGATAAACTTGAAGCCAGAGAGCTGATCCGCCAGATACGGGACTTCAAGAAAAGGGGTATAGGCGGTTTTTTCATGCACTCCAGAGTGGGCCTTATTACTCCGTATATGGGTAAAGAATGGATGGAACTTATTAAGGTTTCCGTAAAGGAAGCCAAAAAACTCGGGATGTATGCCTATCTTTACGATGAAGACCGGTGGCCATCAGGTTTTGCGGGCGGTTTTGTCCCTGAAAGGGATCCCGAACTCAGGCAAAAGAGCATTGTGTGCCTCAAGACCAAAGAAGACGTCCCGGGCTTGAACTTTCTTTACGGCTATAAATTCAAAAATGAGAACTACTATTATTACACCAGGATCACCCCGTCAAATAATCCCGGTTTTAACGGCGCCTCCTATGTGGACCTGTTAAATCCAAAAACCACGGATGCCTTTATTGACACGACCTACGAAGCGTATAAAAAGGTTGTCGGGAAAGAGTTCGGCAGGACGGTGCCGGCAATTTTTACGGACGAGCCGACCTTTGGCCTGGTCAGCTGGGTAAAGGGAGGCGAGGACTATTTCAGTAATTTTCCCTGGACCGATAAGTTCTTCGGCTATTTCAAGAAAGTTAACGGCTATAGAATAGAAGACAAACTGCACTTCCTGAACTTCAAACTCAAGGGCTATGAAAAGATAAGGCATGATTTTTGGAAGGCCGCGACCGGGATATTCGTGGAAAATTTTGCCAAACGCGTCGGTTCCTGGTGTGAAAAAAACGGGATAAATTTTACCGGGCATTTCCTGCATGAAGATACTTTTAATTCCCAGATACATTTCATAGGGGCGGCTATGCCCCATTACGAGTATATGCAATGGCCGGGAATTGACCACCTTGCGGGAATAGTTGACAAGGTAAAAGGCTGTTTCTGGGTTCATGGCACGGTAAAACAGTGCACCAGCGTCGCGCACCAGTTCGAAAAAGAGCGGGTAATGTCCGAGCTCTACGGGGTGGGCGGCTGGGACCTGACCTTTGAAGACCAGAAATGGATAGGCGACTGGGAATATGTGCTGGGTGTGAATTTCAGATGCCAGCATCTTTCTCTCTATACCCTGAAGGGCTGCAGGAAACGCGATTTTCCCCAGGCCATCAGTTACCAGCAGAGATGGTGGAAATACTACAATATGGTGGAAGACTACTTTGGACGGCTGAGTTATATCATGACCCGCGGAAAATTTACCGCTGATGTCCTGGTGCTGCATCCCGTCTCCTCGGCCTGGTGCCTGTTCGATGCCAACAATTATGAGCCGACAAAGAAATTGCACGATAAATTCCTGGATCTCAGTATGTGGCTTTCTGAACTCCATCATGACTTTGACTACGGTGATGAAATTATCATGAAAAAGCACGGAAAGATAGCCGGTGGAAAGTTTGTTATCAACAAAATGTCCTACAAAACGGTCGTAATCCCGCCTTCCCTGAGCTGGTTTAAGAGTACCGTGGACCTGGTTGCGAAGTTCCTCAAGGCCGGGGGCCGGGTCGTTGTTATAAAACCTTTGCCGGTCATGCTCGAGGGCGTTGAAAGCAGGGAACTTGCCGGCTTATTCAAACACAAAAACGTCACGGTAGCGGAGCACGGCAAAGCGGCGCTTGAAAAGGCCCTGAAGGAAGTTCTTCCGCGGGATGTGAGCATAAAGGATCCTGAAGGCCGCGAAGCCCCCTCAATTTACTGCCAGCACAGGATAGACGGCAAGCAGCATATATATTTCTTCGTAAATATAGATAAAAACAAAGCGGTGGATGCTGAAATTTCTCTGGGAAGAACGGGCAGGACGGAACTCTGGGACCCGGAGACAGGGGCTTCTAAGGAAATTACCTCCCTTAACCTGAAGTTCGCTCCCGCGCAGTCGCATTTGATAATTTTGGATGAAGAAAAACAGCCGTCTTATAAGGCGGGTGAAGAGCAGGGCCGCTTGACAGGGGAGTTTAAACTTGGCGGCAAATGGGAAAACAGGCGCCTGGACCACAACGCCCTGACCCTGGATCTCTGCAGGTATAAGATAATGGAGGAGCCCTGGTCAAAAACCGTTCCGGTCTGGAAGGCGCAGCTGAACATAAGGAAGGCCTTCGGTATAAAGGAAGCGGAAGAGCTCCGGGTAAATGACGGGACCCAGTTCTGGAAGTTATACCGTAATATGAGCGTCAGCTGGAGATCAAATGTAGCGCTTAAATATAATTTTACCGTAAAAGCTGTACCCAAAAAGATATTTATTGCCATGGAAATACCCGGCAGGATGGAGATACTGGTCAATAACAGGAAAGTAAAATACGTTAAGGGAAAAAATGACTGGTGGGTGGACCTTGAATTCAAGAAGCTGGATATAACTAAATTTGTAAAGAAAGGCGTGAATGAAATAAGGCTCAACTTCCTGCACCGCGCGGACATAGAATTGGAAAGCATCTACATAATAGGTGATTTCGGTGTCTATAGCCGTGATAAAGAACATTATTTTATAGGGAAGGAGCAAAAAACCCTTGTCCGGGGCGACTGGGGCAGGCAGGGGTATCCGTTCTTTGGCGGGGAGATGGTCTATAAGCAGTTTGTTGAACTAAAGAAGAAACCCGGGGAGCGGCTGTTCCTGGAACTGGAAAAACTTAACGCAGTGGTGGCAAAAGTCAGCGTTAACGGAAAAGCCGCCGGCAAGCTTGGCTGGCAGCCGTTTAGCGTAGATATAACTTCCCTCGCAAAAGACGGAAAGAATCTTATCGAAATAGAGCTGGTAAGCAGCCTGCGTAATCTTCTTGGGCCGCATCATGTCAAAGCCGGAATAACCTACTGGGCTTCCGCGCACTACTTTCAGGATGAAGCCGACTGGACACCCAAATATAATTTAGTTCCCTACGGTATCCTGGCGGATATTAAAGTTAAACGGGTAGCCGCGCGCTAGCCGGCCCGGGGAAACGAAGCCGAAAGGAGCTTGCCTGAAAACTTAAAGGCCGGCTCTTTACGGATATTTGCGCGCTGGAGAGTTCTATGAAAAAAATCCCTTTTTTTTCAGTCCTGGTATTTCTTTTATTTATAGGCCCCGCCGGCTCTGAACTTGTGGACTCTATTTCCATGTACGGTATCACCTGGCAATTTGATAAAAAAGTGGAAGCCGGGAAATTCCTTACGGGTGATCCTTATGTCCTGGGCCCGGTCGTTATTAAGTCCGTGACGCCGGCCCCGGAAGGCACGGGCAAGGGTTTCAGGAACGGCTCCATGCTGAACCCGCCGGTTACCAGCTTCTCCGGTTACGACGGCAGGTTCCACAATAATTTCAGGGAAGAGCTGTCCGCCAAGTATCCTCTTAATATGAAGCCGGGTGATTCACTTATCTCCACCATCAGCCTCAAAGAGCTGCAACAGAATCAGATAATCCCGGATGTCGGAAAAAGAGATAAGGAAGATTCCCCGCTCAAGACCGCGGCTATCCTTACCTGCCTGGCTTCAGTGCCTCCGGAAGGCGCTTTCCGGCCCGCCTACTGTGATGAGAAGAAAGGAAAGTTCAGGACCGCAAGCGAGATCCAATGGGAATTCCTGCCGAAATATCCGGTTGTCGGAAAAGCCCCAAAGCTTGAATTCCTTGAGCGAGCTTTTGAACGGCCGTGGCTCGACCATGTCTACGGCTGGGAGAGCCGGGAACTCCATCCTTCGGAAAATATGCCGGGTTACGGCAGGGAACTCGCGCGGGTCGTCTCCATGGCGGGGCTTATGATGTGCTGTGATCTTACCCGGGAACAAAAACAGAAGATCTGTTACGGGCTTATTCAGGTCGGCCTGGATAACTGGGCTATCGCCAGGCGCGGGAAAAAAGGCGAAGCCGGCGGCTGGCCCGCGGCGGGCGGCTACGGGAACGGGAGAAAATTTCCCATAGTATTTGCCGCGGTCCTGCTTAATGATAAGGAAATGCTCAATTTAAAAGAAAATATCAAGGAAGCCAGTTTTGATGAAGACGAGCATACTATCTGGGGGAAGTGCTGGACGGGTGCAAAGGTCCTTTTTGCCGGGCAGTACCCGCTGATAGGTGATAAGCCCGGCTCTATAGACAGGGGCCCCTACGAGCATTTGCCGCCCAAGGAGTGGCCGGGAAAAGAAAAAACCATGTCTGAAAGCTACCGGCGCTGCTGCACAAGTTTGAGCTGGGTGGGAGAGGCGCTTGCGGCCAAAATGCTTAAAGCGGAAAATGTCTGGGCGCACGAGCCGTTCTTTGCCTATGTGGACCGCTGGATGACGGAAGATGATACGGCCCAGCTAAGAATAATACAGGACACTTACGGCAAGCCCATGGGAATAAAGCAGGGCGAAGTCTTCGATCCCTGGGTCAAAGAGATGTGGCAAAAATACCGGGAGAATTTTAAGCCTTCCGCGGCTTCAACGTGGAAGTAAATTAATTACTGATTGCTGATGGCTGATAACTGATAGGAGAACTAAAACGGAGAATAAATATGAATAAATATCTGCACATGCTGATAAATATTATTTCTGTGCTGCTGTTTTCCTGCCCGGGTTTTATGGCCGGGGAACTTCCACAGCAGGGCCTGAACCCCGGAGAGTACGCGGTTGTTTTAAGCAAGGACGCCTCCCCCAGCGAGAAATGGGCAGCGGAAGACCTTGCGGCTCATTTAAAATTGATGACAGGAAAAAACTATATTATTTATCCCGCGGAAAGCGGGGTTTTGCCGGAAAAAGCAATAATTGTCGGGGATAGCCCGGCCGCGAGAGCCCTGGGCGTTGCCGCGGACCTGAAAAAACTCGGTAATGACGGCTTTATGATAAAGACCCCCGGTTCCCGGGTGGTTATTGCCGGCGGGAAGAAACGCGGCACCATGTACGGGGTTTATGAACTGCTGGAAAAACTTGGCTGCAGGTGGTGGACGCCCTCGGAAAGCACTATTCCAAAGCTCAAGGAACTGCAAATACCCAAACTGGATATTGTGCAGGTGCCAAAACTTGAATACCGGGACATGATGTATTCGGAAAGTTTTTCCGCGGAAGGCAGGCTCTGGTATGCCAGGAACAAAGTAAACGGAATGGCCTGGGATGACGCGGAAGGAATGGAAAAACTAGGAGGGCGCTACCTGGTAAGCGGAAATCTTGTCCATTCTTATGTGGAGCTGTTAAAAGCGTCAGGGGATGAACTAAAACCTGAAATGTGGGCTTTAAGGGGCGGAAAAAGAATGCTTGAAAGGCAGCCCTGCCTTAGCGATCCGGCTGTGCTTGCCGCGATAGTCAAGAGCGTCGTAAAACAGTATAAAGTAAACCCTGAACTGGAATTTGTTGTGGTAGGCCAGAATGATAACGGGGACTATTGCACTTGTGAAAAATGCGCGGCGCTTGACAAGGCCGAAGATTCGCATTCCGGACAGGTTATCGCTTTCGCGAATAAGGTCGCGGAAGAGGTAGAAAAACAGATACCGGGGGCAAGGATCTCGACGGCCGCCTATTCCTGGTCAAGAAAACCTCCAAAAAATATAAAGCCGCGCGCCAATGTGCTAATAGTGCTCTGTTCCATTGAGTGTGATTTCGCCCATCCTTTTGCCGCCGCTTCAAATCCGGAAAATAAACAGTTCAAAGAGGATATAGAAGGCTGGGGCAAAATTGCGGAGAAACTTTTTATCTGGCACTACAGCGGCAACCGGGATCATTATCTTATGCCCAACCCGGAACTTGATGCGCTGGCGCCAAATATTAAATTTCTGGCGGATAACCGCGCGGCCGGTATCTTTGTACAGGGAAATCATGTCGGGCGCGGAACGGACCTGGTGGAATACAAAATGTGGGCCTGGGCAAAAGCTTTATGGGACCCGGAGGCCGATAATGCGGCGCTGCTTAAAGAGTTCTGCGCAGGGTATTACGGAAAAGCTGCCGGGCCTATATTAAAATATATAGATATTATTCATGCTTACGGCAGGAAGAATGATTATCATCTCGGAAGGCGCGTTGAACTTTCAGCGCCATTTTTGGCGCCTTCAATTATTTGTGACGCGGAACAGGCGCTTAGAGAGGCGGATAAACTTGCTGCCGGGGATCCTTTACTTGAAAAAAGAACGCGGCACGCTCATATGGCCGTAAGGTATGTAATAGCCAAGAGAAGCCCGGCCGGCCCGACCTGGGCAATGCTGCAGGAAAAACTCGGAAAAATAGACCTTAAGGATATTTATACTAACCTGGCCCAAACAGTCAGGGAATATAGAATAAACCTCTTGAACGATCCTGATAAGGTAGAACCTTTTCTGGCCTGGCTGAAGGATTATGCAGGGCAGGTAATGAAGAGCGGGATTCCTCTTCCGCCGGAACTTAAAGAAAAGGGCGCGAAGAGCTCTGTCCTGCTTCAAGCCTGCCAGCTGGACAGGCGCTCCGCGTGGTGGGAAAAGATGGAGGATGCGGCTGATAGCTGGATCTGCGCGGTTCCCGGCTACGGCGGCTGGGTACTGGGCCATAGTTTTGGCAGGGAAGAGATCGTTCCCGGTAAAAAATACAAAGTATTTGTCAGGGTAAAAGGCCTAGAGAAGAGTACCGAAGGCCTGGGATTCGAGTGCGGTTTTTATTTTGGAAAGACGGGCAAGGGCAATATGAGCAATAAAATAAAGGCCGCCGAACTTGCTGACGGGAAATTTCACGCCGTCGAAATAGGCTCGGTGACTTTCCCTGCCGAGGGTACGCCCGGAGGTTTCTGGTTCGATCTTCCGCGGGGCGGCTCTTTATCCAAAGTCTATTTTGACTGCATGTGGCTGGAGGAGGAACAATAGGAGTTTTAAACGCGGAAAGAATAAGGAGACAATATGAAAAAAGTAATAATTTTGTTTATGTGCCTGCTGGCCGGAGGAGCTGTCTTTTCAAATATGAGCGCTGACGAAACCCTCCTGCAGAAAGCTTTACCGGAACATAAAAAGCTGTTTTCCGAGATAAAAACGCTGATCCTTAAGGAAGCGGCAGGAACTCCACTGGAGATCTCCAAAACTGACGAGAATTATTTCTGGCTTAATGAAGCCCGGGTCCGTCCTCTGCTGGAGGCCTATCATTACTCCCGTGATCCCGAGTTTTTAAAGGCCTATGTCCCGCTTCAGGAACAGATACTTTCCCAGCGGTATGTCCATCCTTCAAAACCGGAATGGAGCGGCTGGTGGAATTATAAAGATGAAGGCGATATTAAAATGAGGAGATACACGCTCATTGACCATGACACCATAATCTATTTTGTGCCCGTGCTTATGTTTGTGCGGGAAGTGCGCGCGGATAAAAAACTTAAGGAGCAATACGGCGAAAAAGCCGAAGCCTGGCTGAAAGATGTCGAAGCTTCCATCCGCGCCTGGGACAAACGTGATTGCTGGGTGGACTTACCTGACGGCTCCGGCTGGTATAAAAATATCACTCAGGTCGTGGATACAAAGACGGGAGAGCTGGAAAAGTGCCCCACTATTTTCAGCGGCGGAGTTGTGCCTTATAATAAGGTGCACGCGCTTTTCGAAGCTTTAGGCCTTGCCCTGGAGATAACCGGGGATCCCTGGTACAAGACCCGCATGGAAAAGTGCTGCAAGAATTTTCGCAAGCACTGGCGGGTGGACGCTAAACATGCTGAATGGAATTACAGAGACCATATTTTTCCCGGTGACTACGAAAGCGGAGTCGCCGGCAAAGGCAACCCCTTAACGGGCGCGTTCATTCATCCCCACCAGGGCTATTACGTACTTGATACCATGGGTACCGTGCTTGCCTGGGATTGGGGCATCTGTTTTACCAAAGAAGATATTGAAAAACTCATTCAGACCAATCTTGAATTCATGCTCTTTGATTACCCCAAAGATCCGAAGTTCAAAATGATAAACGGGGCCTATAAAAAGGAAGGCAAGTACGATAAAGGCCTGCTCTGGACCGCCCTGGCGCATTTTAGCCAGAAAACCCGCGACCTGTGGTGGCAAAGGATAAACAGCTCCGGAAAAAGATCCTGGTCGTGGCATTCTGATGCCCTAAGATATCTCCTGGAAGTCTCAACCCCCGTTTCCTATGACCAAAGGAATTTGAAGAAGGGCGGATGAACAGAAGGGCGGAGGGACGGAAGGGCAGAAGAGCGGAGGAGCAGAAGGGCGGTTGACGGCAGACAGTAAAAAAAGTTATTTGCTGTACATCCGTACATCTGTGAGCCGTACTTCCATGGTGGATCTGCCGCGAAATCCGCCAACGCATTGTGGCGGAAGTTGTTCAACGACGACTGCACTTGAGTTTCAAGTGCGCCCAGGTCAAGCGCAGCGAAATCCGCCAACGCATTGTGGCGGAAGTTGTTCAACGACGACTGCACTTGAGTTTCAAGTGCGCGCAGGTCAAGCGTAGCGAGATCCGCCAACGCTCTGTGGCGGAAGGTTGAGCGCAGCGAAATCCGCCAACGCTTTGTGGCGGAAGTTGTTCAACGACGACTGCACTTGAGTTTCAAGTGCGCCCAGGAGGAGTTGAACCTCCAGCCTTTTGATTCGTAGTCAAACGATCTATCCAGTTGATCTATGGGCGCATCTTCAAAATTACCTTCGATGCCTTTATTATCAAACAGTTGCTTCGAGCCAAAGCTCAAGAAACTGCTCTTTCGTTTTGAAAGCGCTCGAAGTCAATTCGCAATTATGATTTATGGAGCCAAATCATTTGCTCATTGATCTATGGGCGCATCTTCAAAATTACCTTCGATGCCTTTATTATCAAACAGTTGCTTCGAGCCAAAGCTCAAGAAACTGCTCTTTCGTTTTGAAAGCGCTCGAAGTCAATTCGCAATT
>Ga0118677_10000716_pt1 | contig 71889 bp, 66 predicted proteins | sample AliMusrvi5mmetaG_FD_86154 | JGI IMG/M metagenome (GOLD analysis project Ga0118677, IMG submission 86154) | reverse complement strand
GGTATGGACAGGAAGCCGTGCGCTGAAAGCTGGCCTTGTTGACAGGGCAGGAGGACTTTTTGATGCTATTCATGCAGCACAGCTTCTCGCAAAGATCGATCCGGCAAAACACCCCGGGCTGCTGCTTTACCCGGCGCAGAAAACCTGGTGGGAATTTCTTTTGCAGGGAAGTGACACCGGGTTGGCTGAAAGGATCAGTGTCGCTATAAGAAAACAGCTGATGCATGAGATCATTCCAGAGCCTCAGTTCAGTTCCCTGGAGGCTTATTATGAAATGCTGATGGTCTCCGGCCAGCTTCATATGCTTGCCGTTATGCCTTGTGAGATTGTTATTCGCTGAATCGACTGGCTTCCCCCTCATGAAGCATTGTGTAATGTTCAAGGAGGGAGGAGGCTTGCCGCGATTCTATTAAAACTTATAGGTCAAAGAACTTTGAGCCCTGAATGCATTACTGGCAGGGTCATTTTTATACTCGGTTTTCCATTCTGAGAGCTGTATTCCAATAATCAGGTTCGGCGTTATCTTGTTGATTATGTTGGCAAATACCGTTTGATTCAGGGAGCGTGCGCTGGAAGCCAGGTCGTTGTCATTCGGGTCATCAACACCCGCTCCAAAGCTTATAGCGGTTACCGGGTTCACGTTGTATTTAAGTCCCGCCCATCCACCATGAGAACGGATATCTCTGGGGTCGGTCGTTACAGCACTGTTTACACCCTGACCAATTCCACCCAGAAAATCATCAAGGTTTGATCCGGTAAAGTATTCACCGGCCAGGAGAATCTTTTCGCTGAGGGGCATGGTCACTTCAAGATTGCATGACCACGAATCAAGTGTTTTGAAATTTCCAGCAGCACTTGTGTCCCACTCTTCCTGACCGTAATGTCCTGAAACAGCAATAGTTGCAGGCTGGCTTTTTACAATCATCGGCTCGGAAAACGCAATACGTCCCTGGATTGTGGGCATGACGGCGTCTTTACCGGTATCAGCTTGAAAAGCGCTTTTTTCGCCAATAGTTCTTGATGCAGCTACTGCCAGTTCAAGACGTCCATCGTTCCCTGTTGCAAATCCCTTGGTGACACGAAGCTGCGGGTGGCGTGAGCCGATATTGCCGGCATCCCACAAAAGAGCAACATCGTCAACAAAAGGAATCTGTGAAGAAACAATATCCCATGTCTGGCCTGCAAGAATGCTGAAATCAGACGCTGGCCAGTATGCTTTCAGAAAGCCGTGACGCAGTCTGGGACTCGTATTGTTTTCAGTGCCGATTGCAGTCAGAAAATCCATTTCTATGTTGCCGGAAAGCTTCATGGATTCGGTGTCCGGACCGCTGAGATTGACGCCGATTCTTGTTGCACCCGCAGTGAGATTCCATTCGCCGTCCGAATTTCTATTGGGATGAGGCAGAGCCCAGAGAGCGTAATTGCCTGAAGAGATAGGATTGGTATCATAGGATGCATCAAAGCGGACAAATCCATAGAGTTGGACTTTTGCTCCAGCTCCTGATGATATCGGAGGTTCAGCAGTGGGTGCTTTTACAGCCAGAGCAGTGGTGCTGGCCGTTGTCGCAGTTGGAGGTGTGGCTTTTACCAGCGCTTTCAGCTCCGCAAGTTCCTGTTCAAGGCGGCTGATGCGTGCATCAACAGTTTCTGCGGTTTGGGCTGCATTGCAAGGCGCAGCACTAAAAAGGGTGCCGGCAAGCAGCAGAGCATAACTGAACTTTCCCCTTGCGTTCATAAAGGTACTCCATAGGATGGGGTTTATGAAATTGTAACTCGATTGTAAATATAGGTATACAAGCTTCAATTTCTTTGCTGTTTTTGGTATTGCCGGTATAGGCTGTTCAATCAAAAACTCCAGAAATCACGATCAAGGTTTCGGTATTGAATGCCCTGGATGAGATGTTTCATTGCTATGTGTTCAGAACTGTCGAGGTCGGCTATGGTTCTGCTTACCTTAAGGATGCGGTCGTGCGCCCTTGCGGAAAGGTTCATGTGGTTCATGGCATCCATCAGTTTTTGTGAACTCTCTTTGTCAAGCTTACAGAACATTTTGATCAGTTTGGTATTCATCTGGGCATTGGTATAGATTTTGGGTGATACAAGTTCACCAAACCGGTCTTGCTGGATTTTTCTTGCTATTATGACCCGCTTGCGGATTGTACTCGAGCTTTCGGATGTTATTGCAGAAAAGAGGTCGATATTTTCAACTTTCGGGACATCGATGTGGATATCAATACGGTCAAGCATCGGTCCTGAAATTTTAGAAAGATAACGCTGGATCTGTTGCGGTGGGGCAGTCAGGTTCCCTTCAGCATCTTTCAATGCGCCAGCAGGACTCGGATTCATTGCGGCTATGAGCATAAAACCGGCAGGATATCTTGCGGTGACAGAGATTCTGGACACGGTAACTTCACGGTCTTCAAGAGGTTGGCGCAATACCTCAAGAGCAGTTCTGGTAAATTCGGGCAGCTCATCAAGAAACAGAATGCCGTTGTGCGCAAGGCTTACCTCTCCGGGCTTTGCTGTTGCTCCTCCCCCTATCAGGGCGACATTACTTGTTGTATGATGGGGATTGCGGAATGGGCGGGTAACCATAAGTGGCCGGTCTTTTTCAAGCAGGTTCGCAACCGAATAGATTTTTGTGGTTTCAAGTGACTCTTCAAAAGAGAGAGGAGGCAGAATACCCGGCAACCCTTTTGCCAGCATCGTTTTTCCGCTACCGGGCGGCCCGATCATAATTACATTATGACCGCCGGCTGCAGCGATTTCGAGGGCTTTTTTGGCTGCACCCTGCCCCTTGATATCAGAAAAATCAACAGGATATTCCTCTTCTGTGTTAAACAACTCTGTGATATTGACAGTTACTGGAGAGTGCTTTGTATTTCCCGTCAGTAAAGCAATTGTCTCGTTCAGGCTTGCTACACCGAAAACTTCAATATCTGAGTGTGCTGCAGAGACTGCTACGGCAGCTTCAGCCGCATTTGAGAGTGGTACTATGAGGCGTTTAATGTGTTCTCTTCCTGCCATAATTGCCACAGGTAGTGCACCATTAATTTTTCTTACCGAGCCGTCAAGGGCAAGTTCCCCCATGATCAGTAACTCTTCGAACTGGATAGTGATAAGCTGCAGCGATCCAAGCAGTCCTATGGCAATAGGAAGATCGAATGCTGTTCCTTCTTTTTTAATATCCGCAGGTGCCAGGTTGACGGTGATTTTTTTTGGAGGGATAGTAAATCCTGAATTCCGGATTGCCGTGAGTATTCTTTCCCTGCTTTCCCGAATGGCATTGTCAGGAAGGCCGACAACCGTAAATGAAGGAATACCCCCGGATACGTTGGTTTCTACCGTAACCATAATAGCGTCAATACCGATCAGTGCAGAAGCGTTCAGAGTAGAGAGCATGACGGAATAGTTGAATAATTTCGGTATTTATACACTGCTTATAATAGCATATAATACGCCAATATCCCGTCTATTTTTTTGGAATTGTTCGAAATCAGAAAGTTTAGTGGAGCAGCCGCACAATTATAGTCTTTAAATGGCGGAAGTGAAATAGCGCAAGATGACCTTGAATATAGAGCGATGTTTAGCCGTGGTTCAAAACGGGGAGCTGTATGAGGGGGCAAAAAAATTGAGGCTTTATTACAAGCCTCAATAGAATCAAAATCAGTGTGATGGAAATTACAAAAGTATTTATTCCTGTACTCTGTATTGTTCAATACTTTCGCCTCTTTTTTCAACATCCTTGACCCAGCCTGGTTTCGGGCCTCTGCCTACCCAATATTCATTTTCGCTTTTTTTGAACTTAATAACCGCAGGGCTTTTTATACCGGATTTTGCGGTTTTTCCTTTCCTCTGAAGTTCTTCAACAGTAATATTGTAGGCGTCGAGTTTATCCTTAATCTCTTTAATTATGGCAATTCGCTCGTTCTTGATAATATCATCGGCTTCTTTTTGAAGCTGAGCAATTTTGGATTTAAGTTCTGAAAGCTTTGTTGATGACATAGGTCGTTGATTTATAATTATTTAAAAATATTCTTCCTTATGGGGGGAATTAACAGTAAATGTAATAAAAAAATATTTAACTGAAAGTGGATTATTTTAAGGCAGAAAATCTGTTGTCTCAATTATGCGGAATTATCTGTGGATTCAATTTCCGAAGGATAAAGTTAATGTATTGATCCATTTCAGTATTTCCTCTTTTGCATTATCAGGTGCACTGAGATGCGTTACATTCAAAACCAGATATGTATTAAGCGGATTGGATGGCCATTTTTCAAAGACATAATTTTTCCCGGAGTTATATAGAACATCTTCCGGGCCGGCAAGTATCCAGAAAAGAGGAACTCGCTGCGTAACATTTGTGGCTGAAATCGGCATCGAAGCCATTCCGTCAGGGTTATTATAACTGCTATACACTGCAGCAGTCATGTTGATGTTTACTGACCTGCCTCCACTGTTGAGATCGATAAATGACTCACTCTCTCCTCCTTGACCGGATTTGATCATTTCAGTGGCCTTATTGAGACTTGACTCAATGTTTATATGATACTTGTACAGATCAGGAGTATGGCCGGGGGCTATGGCAATGACAGCATCAATTTTTTCGTGTCCATAAGCGGCATAGGCGATAGAAGCATTGGCACCCATACTGTGTCCTGCGAGCACTATCACTGTTGCGCCTTTTTTTCTTAATTCCCTAATATTATTTTCAACAATTCCCAATGCTGCAGGATAATCAATATCATATCCTCTTGATTTACTCCAGGGCATTAATGGTGTAGTAACAATATAACCCTTCTCATTTAAAGATGTTGCCAGAGTATTGATATGCTGGGATGGATTACCCCATTTCCCATGAAGCAATACAACTCCGACCTTTTTTTCGGTTGCGGCATGTACATCACCGGCAAAAAATGCAAACAGTATAAGAACTGTTACTGCGATGGGCTGTATCAAAAGCAATAACCAGTGAGAGTGTTTTTATTGAAAATGCTGTAAAAAAATTACTGATAAAAGTTAAAGCATTATCCTTTCATAATTAATCATTTCAAACCATACAACTTACGTTCAATAAATTTGACATCAGAAAATCAAAAAGACCCTCTATTTAATAAAGGGCTTTTTTTGTTAGGGAGAACCGTCTGTTATAATATCTATAAGCTCTAATTTTTTATCCTGTTGTGCGCAATCCTCCTGATATGGCATTGACCGTCAGGAAGAGCTCTGATAGCAGGGTATCTGACTCTTCCTGTTTATCAGCATTCTGCAGTTCTCTCCATTGCCTCAGAAGTTTTATCTGCTGGTGGTGAAGCATGCCAAGTCCTTCTTTACGCAGATCAATAAATTTATTGACATTAAGCCGTTGAGTCTCAAGAGGCCCGGCAAAAAGTATTTCGATATACTTTTTCGTTCGATGGTATTCGGCTTCTATCATACCGAGAATGTGCTCTCTGATTCTTATGTCAGTCACAAGCTTTGCATACTGGTGCATGATGTTTAGATCAGCAGATGCTATGCTGGTGTCGGCATTGCTTATAATGTAACGAAGGGGGGGCCAGACATGACTGCGGTGCCGGATTTCTTCAAATATATCCGGAGAGCTGTTCTCCAGATGTTCAAGCGCCGAACCCACTCCAAACCAGCCCGAAAGTGAAAAACGCGCCTGGTTCCAGCTGAACACCCAGGGAATGGCGCGAAGGTCTTCAAGGCTTGTTTTTCCGCTTCTTCGTGATGGTCGGGAACCTATTCTTGTTGATTCAATAATGTCTATAGGCGTGGCTTCGCGGAAAAATGTGAGAAACCCTTCTTCACCGATCAGCTTCCGGTAAGCCTGATTGCTTTTATCCGAGAGCATATCCATTATCAGTTCAAGGGGATGCTCTCTTTTGGGCTCCAGTTTTTGCCTGATAAGAACTTCAGCTGCTCCAGCCATGAAAAGTTCAAGATTATAGACAGCACTTATGCGATTGGCATACTTTTGGGCAATGGTTTCGCCTTGTTCGGTAAAACACATGCCGGCATTAAAAGAACCCCAGGGTTGCGCCCTGATAAAGCGATGTGTTGGGCCGGCCCCTCGGCTGATACTGCCACCCCTGCCATGAAAAAACAGTATATCAGTATCAGAAATTTCACCGGCCTGAAGCAGGGATTCCTGAGCGCGATAGAGTGTCCATGTGCTTGAAAAAATCCCCCCATCCTTGTTGCTGTCGCTGTACCCGATCATAACCTCCTGGAGCTTTCGTTTTTTCCCGGATGTTATTTTTCGGTAATCAAGACTTCGTTGTGTAACCGGGTGGCGGAGAAATTCCTGAAGGATGGCCGGGCTTTTTTTCAGATCTTCTATTGTTTCAAAGAGCGGTACAACAGGGAGCAGACAAGCGTCTCCGTTTGCAGTTGTAGTCATCAATCCCACTTCCCTTGCAAAAATGTAGACGATAAGCAGGTCAGAGACGTTTCTCGTCATGCTGACAATAAGTGAGCCCAGAGCGTCGGTCCCGTACTGTTTGGTATGCTCTACTAAAACCCTGTAGCAGGCAAGCACAGTATCGGCTTCAGCACCTGCCGTCATATCGGGATGGGTAAACGGTCGTGGTGAAAGCAGTTCCTGATCAAGAAATGCTCTTCTTTCCGGTTCATCCCAATCCAGAAACTCATTGCCATTCATACCGGCGGCAGTCATCAACTGAGAAAGGGCAAGTTCATGCACACGGCTGTTTTGACGGATATCAAGGGTGCCGAGATGAAAGCCGAACGTCTGCACAATTCTGTATACAGGCGTAACTTCCATGTCAGCAATATGTTGAGCCCCTACAGCAACAAGTGACTCCCGTAATAGCGAGAGATCCTCCAGAAGCTCGTCTGAAGCGATGTAGCGGCTTTGGTTGCCCGATATCTCAATGCTCTCCGGCGTATCAGTGTCAAAAGGAAGCGATGCTATCATAAGGTTCAAAAACTGGCGCCATGGTTCATGCCTGTTTCTATTGAGTGCATCATATCCAGGCTCTCCAAGCGTATTGCTGAGGCTTTCGATGCGAAGTATCAGCTTGTTCCCTGGCGACTGAAGTCTTTCAGAAAGGCTTAATTTTGATGCCAGTTCTTTGAGATGACGACGGACAAGGGTGAGTGCCTTCTGGCGCGTTTCAGCAAGAGTCTCTTCAGTGACGGAGGCTGTTACAAGTGGATGGCCGTCACGGTCTCCTCCAACCCAGCTGCCAAAGGTAATGCGAGGCAGATGTTTTGGATCGGAAAGTCTGCTGCTGTCAAATCCGGCCTCATGCCATGCGTGCAGAAGTCGTTTGTCAAGCATTGGCAAGACTTCCGAAAAAATATTATAAAGATAGTGGATGACATTTCTCCGTTCAGCCGATACCTGAGGCTTTTCGAAGAGTATTTCTCCAGTTCTCCAGAGTCGCTCCAGAACTACTTTAATCTCATTGCGGATTTCAAGCTGTTCAAGCGGGGTCCACATCTGGTTTTCACGTTTTACCAGAAGCAGATAAAGTTGCCGATGCTGCTCAAGAACGGTTTTCCTTTTTGCTTCAGTCGGATGCGCCGTCAGCACTGCCTGGATTGAAACATCCGGAAGGAGTGAGGCGATGGTTGTTTCTGGAATTCCCAGTTTCTGGAAACGTGACAATGTTTTGCCCCAGAGGCCGGTCAGATGTGATAATCCGTGTTCAGCTTCCAGCGACCGTCGATTCTGGGCGGCGGAGTTTTCTTCCGCCATATTGAGCAGTTGAAAAAAAATCGAAAACGCCTGAAGGGCACGCTCTGAATTAGGATACTTTTCAAGGGGAATGCCCGCATTCTGCCATGGGAGGTGGTCTGCAAGTTCATTATCTCCAAGGTCCCGGAGAACTTCCTGAAAGCATTGAAGAAGAAACAGAAAATCGCGCTCTGCTTTTTCGAAATCAATAATATTGCTGGTTGTTGTTATCATAAGGCAACGCAATTCTCTGGTTGAAAGTGAACTTTTTGCAGTATTCTAAAAAAAAAGATGAGTTACAAGTTATCTTGTTTATAAGTAAAGAGATTGGCTCAAATGGCGGGTATGCTCATCAGCTTTAACTTGATAGTGTTATATAAACACAACCTTTTTAAGCTTTCTGTTTGCCGTCTTTACTATTTATGCTTATCTTACTTCATAATTTTTTGGGTAAGCCACTAACACCTAATTCATTACCACTCATGGACAACAAATCAAATGGTAAGCTTATTGCCGTTGCATTAGGCGGGGCTCTCTTGATGGGGTCTCTGTTTTTCGGGTTGTCATTTTTAACCGGGTACAAGGTGCCGGCTGAAAACATCTCAGCAGTATTAACCCCTCTGAGCTCCTTTGCTGGATGGATATCGTTAATTACCGGAGCCTCTCTTATTATTATGGGGCTTGGCAAAATGTCGGCAAGAATCAGTGATAAGTGGTTTTTAAGTTTCCCTCTCAGTATTATTGCAATTGTAGCCGTCATGTTTGCTCTCCTGTGGCTGAGGCCTTCAGGAATTTTATTGTCAACCACTGGTCGTACTACGACTGAAGATGGTAAGTATATTCGTTCAGTCAAAGAACTCACTGCATTCCTGGAAAAACCTGCCGCCGGTGCCAAAAATCATCCAGTTCCTGCCGGTTTTGATTTTGCAGCAAGCAAAACTCTTACTGATGGACGGTGCAACAAATGTCATACGCTTTCATCTGTTCAGGATGCTTTCAGAACCAAGTACAAAAAAACAGGCAAAGTCGAAGTCGTTGTTAATCGCATGCAGACCAATGCCGGTTCAGGTATAACTCCTGATGAAGCCAAAGAAATTGTTATCTATCTGGAGAATAAGTTCTGATTGTCCAGAGGGCTTTGCAAAGGTATTTCACCAGTCATAAAAAAAGCCTCAGAGCGATCCTCTGAGGCTTTTTTTATCTTTTTTTTCAATGGGAACTACTGCTATAGTTGACGGTGACGGTTTCGGTTATTCCACCTCTTGCTTTCCATTCAGTTATAACGCTTAGTGACCTTGGCTGAAGAACCTCGACGAGGTCATCAAGGATCTTGTTCGTTATGTTTTCGTAAAATATGCCTGCATTACGGAACTCGAAAAAATAATATTTCAGCGATTTCAACTCGATACAGGTTTTGTCAGGAACATAGCGGACTGTTATGGTTCCAAAATCCGGAAGACCTGTTATAGGACAGACAGATGTAAACTCAGGGTTGACAATCTCGATCGTGTAGTCACGATCTGGATAGGTGTTGTTGAAGAGTTCAAGGATTTCTTTTTTCATCGGATGACAGATGTGAATTTACTTTTCATTAAAGTTTTTTAAAGAACGTCAACTTCTTTTCGATGCAAAATAAAAATCCATGGCGATTTATCGGTAAATTCAGTTGTTTTTTTGTTCGTTAAAAACTGAAATCGCACTCTGTTCTGCGGGATAGCGTCGTTGTGTCAGAAAAAAAATGGGAAGCTGGTTATGCATGAAACCATTGACGTAGAAGGCCAGGAGTTATCTCTTCTTTATAAGGCGTTGGCAGCTGAATATGATCTTACAGAAACATCGTATACCTTCGGTGGGCGCTCTTTCACCTTTCTGAGTGTTCTTGACAGTTATGCTCTTCTTGACCGGATATCGCCTGAAGAGTTTGTCAAAGATGAACAGATGCCTTACTGGGCTGAAATATGGCCTTCTGCAATAACCCTTTCGTCATTTATTGCCGATGAACTTCCGCTTAAGGGTATGCGGGTCATTGAAATAGGCGCTGGTGTTGGTATGGCCTCGACTGTCGCTGCATGGAAAGGAGCCAGTGTTCTCGCTACAGACTACTCTCTTGAAGCTCTTCGATTTGTGCAGTATAACGCATTGAATAACAAGCTCTCTTTTGAGATAGAACGACTTGACTGGAGGATGGTGAAGTGCAGTGAAAAGTTTGACATGCTGTTTGCTGCCGATGTTCTCTATGAAAGGGTAAACCTGCTTCCGATAGTTACAGCGATTGATAAACTTCTGAAACCCGACGGCGCGGCATACCTTGCAGATCCAAGAAGGAGAATGGCTGAACAGTTTCTTGAACTTGCAGCAGAAAACAATTTTTCCATCACTCCTTTTCCCCGCAAGTACGCAGGAGGCTCCAAAGATATTGCTGTGAATATCTACAAAATGACAAGGGAAAAAAACACGCGATGAAGAGCCCCAACAAGCAGCTTTCTCTTCGCTGGCGTTACCATGCCGGTCCTGGTGCGCTTATCTGGCAGCTCATGTTTACTGAAACCGGTGATCTTATCGGCCAGAAACGCTTTGCGGCTGACCGACGGGCGCTTTTTTTCTCTATTGATATTACTAATGGCAAGGTTGTTTGCGATGATTACCTGCTGATGGATCACCATCAATCGCTTCCCGCTGGTGACGGATGGTTCACAGGGCTTGAAACAACCATCGGCAGTCTGGTCTATTGCTATGCCTATCAGTCCGAAAGCCCGGAACATAAGGGGATATGGGCGCTTGATCTGCGTGATAAGAGGGTGGTCTGGTCACGACCTGATATCATTTTTGCCGCAAATCTTGACCATGAGTTGCTTGTCTATCAGCTTTCGGCTTTTGGCGGATTTCCTGAGCGTCATTTTCAGCTCATCGATCCCTTTACCGGAGAGCTCATCCGTTCCCTTGGACTCGATAGTCCTGCAGTGAATGAAATAAGGCAGGAGGTTGTTAATGAAGAAGATCGGCAGCAGGTTGTGCTTTCCGAATTTGTGACAGGGGAAATGACTGAAGAGCGCCTGGCCTTAAACCGGGTCGGTATCACTGATAGAGCCCGTTGTGAATGTATTCTTACGGATATATTCACAGTTGCCGCTGTGCATGAACAGTCAGAGTCGACAGGCTTGTGGCAATCTTTGCTTAAAGTTTTTGCTTCTGACTCTCTGGTCTATGCTGACTCAATGCAAGAGAGTGTCGAAAAGCCATGCCTCAACAATTTTCTCATAAGGAGAGAAAATTTGTATTACCTTAAAAATAAAGAGGAATTGGTTTGTGTCGCACTCAAATGAAAAATTTACCCTCCTTCCCTTCACCTGAATTATTGCCTGAAGGTTCACTTCAGATAGATGACTTTCTTGATAAACTCAGGAGCCGGAAAAATCTTTCTCCGAATACTGTTATTGCCTACAGAACCGATCTTGTACAGTTTTTCTCCTTTCTTTTCAGCCACTTTCAGCTCAAAGATTTAAACGGTTTTAACCATGAGCAGCTGACAGCTATTGATGTTCGCCTATTTTTTGTTTCATTGATCGAACGGGGTATTCAGCAGCGATCCATTGCCAGAAAACTGGCAGCAGTCAAAAGCTATTACCGGTTTCTGCAAGAGAGTGGAGTGATTAAAAGCTCAGTCTTCTCCTATATTACCACGCCAAAGTTTCCTCGGCGGGTCCCTGGCTTTTTAACAGAGCAGCAGACTGAAAAGCTTTTTAATGAAGTGCTGCCCAATGGCGGGACCGATTCCGGCAATCCTGACAACATTGGCCTTGAAGCATCTTATGTAAGGGAACGCGATCGGAGCATACTTGAGCTGCTTTATGGCAGCGGTCTTCGCATTTCAGAGCTTACCGGTCTGACAATGGAAAACCTTGATCTTAAGAGTGGATATGTCAAGCTTACAGGAAAAGGAAGAAAGCAGAGGATTGTTCCGGTTGGCAAGGCGTGCGCTGCAGCGCTGAAAAAATATTTTGAAGTACGAAGAAACTTCTTTAGAATAAATACAAAGGGAGAAGCTGGGGCCTTACCGTATGTTTTTTTAACCAATAAGGGCAAAAAGCTTTATCCCATGCTTGTCCAAAGATTGACCAGGAAATACCTCGTTTCTGTCACTGAACAAAAACAGAAAAATCCACATATCCTGCGTCACAGTTTTGCCACACACCTGCTGAACAGTGGAGCAGATCTTAACAGTGTCAGTGAAATGCTTGGACACAGTAATCTGTCAACTACCGAAATATATACTCACGTTACTTTTGAGCGCTTAAAGGAGGTTTACCGGAAAGCGCATCCAAACGCATAGGTCTACAGTGCGGCTCCCCTATACCATATTGACCCCGGGAGCCTTGTTCTTTCTTTACGTTCAACTTATTATAACGGAGGTTATTATGCCGAAAGCTGTTGTTAGTGATGTTGTCAATGTTAAGGTTACCTTGCGCCACTCCAATAATCATACAGAAATAGAAGAGTATGCCCGCAACGCAGTAATTCCAATGTTAAAAATTTTCCCGGGTATTACCAGCTGCCACATTATTCTGGATCACCAGAAAAATGACTTTGAAAAAAACAAGCTTGCAGAGATAACGGTGCATGTTCCACAGAGCGTTCTGGTGGCAAAGGAATCAGGTGCAGTTTATGAACAGACCATCGACAGCTGTGTTGAGGCATTGAGCCGCCAGCTCAAAAAGCACAAGGAAAAGCTACAATAAAAGTATGCCGGTTTAAAGTCTGCAGGGCGTATCTCTGACGTCCTGCAGCTTTTCGGAAGGGTTTTATCACTTCGAATGCAGATACCATGAAATTTGATCAAAAAGGATTAAAAAAGCGATCCATAACGGTCGCCTATTTTTTTAATACTATCGGCACGAAGCATGATATCAAATTGCGGCGTCTGAACAATGTTGACGAACAGAAACGAAGAATTTTTGAGCGTGATCTTCACCGCCCAGGACTTGCCCTTGCCGGCTTTACCAATCTCTTTACCTACAAGCGGGTACAGATTCTTGGAAATACCGAAACAAGGTTTTTAAATCATCTTGCTGAAGAGGAACGAAACAGGGTGTTTGAAAATCTTGTTCGATTTAAAATACCTTGCATTATCTTCACCAGCAATAACAAACTCCCGGAGTCGCTGCTTGAAATGGCTACCAAAGCGGGTATTCCTGTCTATATTACTCGCCTCTCTTCAACTAAAACCATCTATTTCGTCACTGGTTTTCTTGATGACCAGTTTTCGCTTTACCAGCAGTATCATGGCTCAATGGTTGATGTGTATGGTGTCGGCGTGATGATTATAGGCAAAAGCGGTCTCGGAAAATCTGAAATCGCACTCGATCTTGTTGAAAGGGGGCACGGTCTGGTAGCTGATGATGTCGTTGTTATTCAGCGGAAAGGAGAGTCAATGATGCTTAATGCCAAAAGAAACAATATCATTGACCATTTTATGGAAATCCGTGGTCTTGGAGTCGTTGATGTGCGAGCAACCTTCGGCATCCGTGCAATTCGTGATGTCAAGGAGGTACAGGTTGTTGTGGAACTTCTTGAATGGGATAAAGAGATGGTGTATGAACGGCTTGGCCTTGATACCAAATTCATAAAGATTCTTGGCGTAGACGTTCCACTGGTGCAATTACCTATATTCCCTGGTAAAAATATTACCGTTATCATCGAAGTGGTTGCCCTTAATTTCCTTTTGAAACGATACTCAAATTATGTGGCAGCCGAGGCGCTGACCGAAAGGATAAAAAACGTGATCAACAGTGAAAAAACAGAGGATGATAGTGATGTGTGAAAAAAGTGCCGGCAGGGTTTCTTCTGTATTCCGTCTGACAGGTTATCTGTTGATCATAGCTACCATGCTTACCCTCTCTTCCTGCAATAGAGATAATAACAGTAAAGGAAATGCCAGCAAGAACAGGGCAGCCATGGACTCCACTCTTGTTATCTCAATGCTTGGTGATGCTGATTATCTTAATCCCGTTATCGGTGCAACCGTTACCTCAAGTAATATTTTTGGCCTTATCTATCCCTCTCTGCTGCAAAGTGAGTTTGATACCACGACCGGCCTGATGAATTACATGGCTCTTGAAAAAAAACTGAGGTCAGTAACACCGGGTCAGGGCAAAAAAGCGCCAAAAGGCGCTATCGCCAGAAGCTGGCGTCTATCGGATGATCATAAATCGCTCACCTACATTCTTAGAAGTGATGCCTTTTGGGATGACGGAAAGCCAATTGTCTCTGCTGATTTCAAGTTTTCCTATCAGCTCTATGGCAATCCGGTAATTGCCAGCGCCCGACAACAGTATCTGGCAGAGCTGGTCGGCGCCGACAAGGGAAAAGTTGATTTTGATAAAGCCATAGAAACCCCAAATGATACAACGCTGATTTTCAGGTTTTTCAAGCCGGTTCCAGAGCAGCTGGCACTTTTTCATACATCCCTTACCCCTCTTCCAGCTCACCGTTGGAAAAATGTTAAGCCCGATGAGTTTCGTCACTCTCCGCTCAATCTTACTCCCCTTGGAGCAGGCCCCTATAAGCTGAAAAGCTGGCAGCAGCAGCAGGAAATTTCTCTTGTATCAAGCAGGAAGTCCAATCTGCCAAAGCCAGGGAACATTCCCGCCATTTCTTTCAAGGTTGTGCCTGATTACACCGTAAGGCTCACTGAGCTGCAGACCGGTGCGGTGGATGTTGTGGAAAATATCAAACCGGAAGATTTTACGGCTCTTTTGAAAGCAAATCGTAAGATTGATATCAAAACTGTCGGTCTTCGAGTGTATGACTATGTCGGCTGGTCAAATATTGATCAGGCAGAGTATCGCAAAAATGGTATCGTCAAACCGCATGCTTTGTTCGGTTCTGCAACAGTTCGAGTTGCCCTTACAAATGCTATAGACCGCCAGGCAATCATTGATGGATATCTGAAGCAGTACGGTGTGATCTGCAATAACGATATTTCGCCCTCTCTGAAATGGGCATACAATAACAAGATTACTCCGCATCCATATGATCCTGCAAAAGCATCAGCGTTGCTCAAGTCTGAAGGGTGGTTGCCTGGTTCTGACGGTATTCTTCAAAAAAACGGCAAAAAGTTCAGTTTTGTTCTCTATACCAATGCAGGTAATGCCAGAAGAAACTATGCGAGTGTTATTATTCAGCAAAATCTTCGTGCAATAGGTATCGACTGCAAGCTTGACGTTCAGGAATCCAATGTCTTTTTTGAGAACCTTCAGTCCGGAAAACTTGATGCATGGATGGCTGGCTGGTCTATCGGTCTTGAAATAGATCCCCTTGATTCATGGGGTTCAGATCTCAAAAAGAGCCGGTTTAATTTCCCTGGTTACCGCAATCCGAGGATTGACGAACTGAGCGAGCTGGCCAAGCAGAAAATGGACCCGGTACAAGCACGACCCTACTGGCTTGAGTATCAGGAAATCCTTCATCGTGATCAACCAATCACCTTTCTTTACTGGATCAGGGAGACACAGGGATTCAATAAGCGGATTGAAGGAGCCGAACTCAATATTTCCGGAACTTTTTACAATGTTGACGACTGGAGGCTCAGGCCTTCGGCGAATATTGCACAATAGGGTGTTATGCTGATTTATATTCTAAAACGGCTTCTCATAGCCGTTCCGTTGATTTTTGGGGTATTGACCCTTACGTTTTTCATTATCAGACTTGCTCCTGGTGATCCTGCAGCTTTTTTTATCCAGCCGGGTATAAGCCCGAATGTTGCCGAGCAGATCAGAGCGCAGTATGGGCTCAACGATCCTTTGCCCGTGCAGTATTTCAAATGGCTTGCAAGTGTCCTCCAGGGTGATTTCGGGCGCAGTTTCAGTCGCTCCCAGCAACCGGTTTTCGATGTTATTGCCGAAGCGCTGCCTATAACATTGACCATAGCCCTGCTCACCCTTATTGCAAATTTTACCTTCGGCATTCTCATAGGTATTATTTCTGCTGTCCGTCAGAACACCTTTCTCGACAGGTTCATGACGGTCACAGCTTTGTTTTTTTATTCGATGCCCGAGTTCTGGTTTGCCCTGATGATGATTATTCTTTTAGCTCTTAAATTTCCTTTTTTTCCCGTGTCAGGCCTGAACGAGATTGGCGCTGAAAGTTACGGGCCTCTGGGTTTTCTGCTTGACCGGGCCTGGCATCTCGCGCTGCCGGTAACGGTACTGAGCATTAATGGTGCTGCCGGTATTGCCCGTTACGTCAGGGGGAGCATGCTTGAAGTGATCCGCCAGGACTATATCCGCACAGCAAGAGCCAAAGGACTGCCCGAGCATGTAGTTATATTCAAACACGCACTTCGAAACGCTCTTCTGCCGGTAATAACTCTGATGGGGAGTTCCTTACCTTTTATTTTCAGCGGAGCTTTGTTTATTGAAGTGATTTTTGCTTTTCCCGGTATGGGAAGGGTGACCGTAGAAGCTATTTTTGCAAGGGATTACCCGCTGATTATCGCCAATACCTTTATTTCCGGCTCTCTTATCGTGCTTGGCAATCTATTTGCCGATGTCCTTTATGCTGTTGCGGATCCGAGGATAAAGCTCTGACTGTTATGCTTTTAAACCTGTAATGTATTCTGTTTGAGAATAGAACTGCTCAATACACCACCCGACGCCATTGAAACCAGGATCGAAGAACAGATTCGACCCATCTCCATGGATGATTTTGCCGGTCAACAGCGGCTGACCGATAATCTGAAAGTTTTTATTTCAGCAGCAAAAATGCGCGGTGATGCTCTGGACCATGTCCTCCTGTCCGGTCCTCCAGGCCTCGGAAAGACGACGCTCGCCTATATTATTGCATCCGAAATGGGAAGCAGCATCAAGTCAACTTCCGGCCCTTTGCTCGACAAGGCTGGTAATCTCGCAGGACTTCTGACCGGTCTTCAAAGGGGAGATGTGCTTTTTATTGACGAAATTCACCGTATGCCTCCAGCTGTTGAGGAGTATCTCTATTCAGCCATGGAGGATTTCCGTATTGATATCATGCTTGACAGCGGTCCTTCGGCAAGGGCTGTGCAGCTGCGTATCGAACCCTTTACCCTTGTTGGCGCAACGACTCGTTCCGGTCTTCTGACCTCACCTCTCAGGGCAAGGTTCGGCATCAACAGCCGCTTTGATTACTATGCGCCGGACATTCTCGAAGGAATCATCATAAGGGCTTCAGGTATTCTGGGCATAGGAATTGACGGAAAGGCTGCATCTGAAATTGCCGGGCGTTCCAGAGGGACCCCCCGTATCGCAAACAGACTGCTCCGGCGTGCCAGAGATTTTGCGCAGGTTGACGGTGTAGAGCTGATAAACCACTCTATTGCCATGAAGACCCTTGAGTGTCTTGAAATTGATGAGGAAGGTCTGGATGATATGGATAAAAAAATCATGGAGACCATTGTCAATAAATTCAGTGGCGGACCAGTCGGGATAGCCTCCCTTGCCGTCTCTGTAGGTGAAGAGCGCGATACCATTGAAGAGGTTTACGAGCCCTACCTTATTCAGGCAGGGTACCTCACAAGGACAACAAGGGGACGGGTTGCAACGCGTCAGGCATTTTTACGGTTTTCAACCGCAAGTGGCAGCAATGAATACCCTTTGTTTGATGAACAGCAGGATCGGTAAATCGCCAGCAAACCGCTTTGATCGGTTAAGGCTTTTTTCGATTGTGATTGGCAGCGCACTGCTGACAATTTTTTTCCTTTCATCATGCTCTTCCCGGCCTGTTCTTTCCGGGAAGCCCCCTTCAGACACTCTCTTAGAAGCCTCAAAAAGAGAGTTTGTCGCAGCATCGCTATTGAGCGCCAAAGAAGAGTATCGGAGTGCCGCTGACGCTTACCTGAAGCTTCTGATGCTTGAGCCTTCAAACGCAGCGATTCATTATGCACTCTCAAAAGCCTACGCTGGTCTTGGCCTTATTGACTCTGCCCGCCAGCATAGTGAAAAAAGTGTTGTGCTTGATTCCACCAATAAATATTATCTGAGGTATCTCGCCGGCCTGGCTCATCAGATGCACGATTACAGCCGGGCCTCCGATCTCTACCGCCAGCTTGTAGCTCTTGAACCCGGCACACCGGAACCGCTCACCTATCTTGCTCTGGCTTATCTTGCTGCTGAACAGCCCGAAAAAGCCCTTGCTGTTTTTCAGGAAATTCTTGCGCTTGACCCAAAGGATAAAACAGCCCAGGCTCAGGTATTGCTGATGCAGATAAAACTCCTTCATTATAATGATGCCATAACTACAGTCATGGATCTTATTGAGCAGGGGAATGGCAAAGAGAAGCTAAGCCTCACTCTTGGAGAACTCTACATGCAGACCGAGCAGCATGATCTTGCTTCCAGAACATTCAGGGCCGTGCTGAACGAAAATCCAAGATTTATTCCAGCATGGCTTGCCCTGTTCGAGGTTTCAGTAAAAACAAAAAACCGTCCTGTCTTTCTTGAAGATCTTAACCGCTTTTATAATTCCAATCAGGTAACTCTCCAGCAGCAAATAGATCTCGCCCGACTTTTTGTTGTGCGGTCATCCAAAGACAGCACTTTTGTAGATCCATCGTTTGCCATGATCGACGAAATAAGCAAGCGTCATCCCAACAACGGTAAGGTCTATGCGCTGAGAGCTAATGTAAAACTGTTACATAACCAGGAAGCCGCATCCATAGAAGATTTTAAAAAGGCGCTGTTACTCGAATCCGGCAATATTTCAATCTGGGAGGATCTTGTTGCGGCATATCTCACACTGAAGGATAACCGGCAGGCTGAAAAAACGGTTGCCATCATAAAAAAGCGCTTTCCAATCCGCCCGCTCAGGTTTCAGGCTTTGGAAGGTGAAGTCTGTTTTCGGAGAGGTAACGTTAAAATGGCGGCACTCTTGCTGGAAAAAGTGGTGCAGCCCGGCGTAGCTAATAAGGATAAACAGCTCTATCTCCAGGCTGGAAGCACTCTTGCTGTATGCTATGATAAACTCGGCTTGTCCGATAAAAGCATCCGCCTCTACGAGTCAATTCTTGACCTTGATGCCGGTAATTTCTATATGATGAACAATCTTGCCTATGTTCTTGCTGACCGAGGCAGAGAGCTCTCAAGAGCCAAAGAACTGGCGCTGAAGGCCGTTGCAGCAGAACCCGAAAATGCCAGCTATCTCGATACTCTTGGCTGGGTGCTCTTCAAGCTGGCCGACTATGATAAATCCCGGGAACACCTTGAAAAAGCAGCATCGCTCGATACCCGTGAGCCTGAAATACTTGATCATCTTTCCCAGGTATACCAGAAGCTCGGAAACCCCGAGAAGGCCCAGGAGACGGTGGCAAAGATGAAAAAGCTGCAGAAGAAGTAATCTGCATAACTATGGTTCACTGTTATAGAAGGCTATAAAGATCCTCATCTGTCATCCCGAACTCCTGTGAGGGATCCATCTCCACCATATAAAGCACCCATTAGTTTCACTCCATCTATCAACAGCTATTACAAAACCTGACTTGAACCTTCAAGAGGTTTTTCATTCCATGACACGAGTTTAAGAGCCCGGTAAAAAAGAATGATAAAGCTGAAAAATAAATGCACCTATGACGGATTATGTCCTATATCCCTCCTTATCCTTGTATATGATCCAAGCTGATGCTTTCCGCAAGCACGGCACACTGTGCCCAAGATTTTGAATATGGTTTTGTTGTGGCGCTGAAGTTCCCCTATTTCGCATCCATTTGCAGCTTTCTGGCTCCAAGTCCGCAATTGCCTGAAATAAAGTGCCGAAAATTCCAGCGTCGGCACGCTACTTGAAAGGCTGCTCAATAAAAAGGTTTTTATCAAAAAAAAAGGTGACGTTGGACGGTTTTTGTCCTAGTAGTAGTGATATACTGATTGTAAGAACTGGGGCTAGTAAAAAAATAAGGTTATCAATTTTAGACATGCTGCTTAGATCAGACATTCCAGACAGTACGGTGGAGGTCAGCTCCCTGCAGCTCCAGGTGCCCTCTCGCGGTGGTGGTATTGCAGGCCAGCTACTGCTTCTGATCGTAGCCATACTGATGTGCATCGGGATTGTAGTCGTTTACAGCAGCGGCGCTGGTTGGGCCCGGTCGATGTACTCCAGCACAGAGTACTTCCTCTGGCGGCATCTTATTTTTATACTGCTAAGCCTCGCAGTAATCGCCCTCTTCGGTCGGTTAGACTATCATTTCTTCTGGAAGACAAGCAGGCTTATTTTCTTAGCCAGTATAGCCCTGCTCTCCATGTTGCTGATCATGAAGGGACTGCACATCATTTCGGGAGCTGCCCGATGGATAGGCTTCGGCTCCTTCAAATTTCAGGTTTCCGACTTGGCCAAATACGCGCTTATCTTCCACTTCTCAAGGCTTATCACCGAAAAGCAGAGTTATATAATGGACCTTTATGACTCCTATATTCCACTGCTCACAAACCTGATGGTCATCGTCATCCTTGTGGCTTTAGAGCCTAACTTCAGTACGGCCTCCCTCATCGCTCTGATAGGTTTCATGCTCATGTTTATCGGCGGCGTAAATATCCGTTATATGTTTATCACGGCGTTGCCACTTCTTTCCATAGCAGTTGTTTATGTTTGGGCAGCGCCATATCGGTGGGCCCGTCTTATCTCCTTTTTCAGCGATGATGAAAAATTTATGAGTTACCAGGTTGCGCAGGCTTTGATCGGTCTGGGCAACGGCGGTTTACATGGCCTGGGCATCGGGCAAAGCATGCAGCGGGAGCTCTATCTTCCGCTATCCTATAACGATTTTGTCTTTGTCGTCGTCGGAGAGGAGTACGGTTTTCTGGGTGCACTCGCCGTCATTATCCTTTTTGGAGGGTTTATGCTCTGCGGTCTTGTCATAGCCAAGCATGCTGCCGACAGCTTTGGCCGATACGTGGCAACAGGCATCACCCTTGCAATCTCCCTTTTTGCCTTCATCAATATCGCCGTTGCATGCCACCTGCTCCCAACTACCGGCGTCGCCCTGCCGTTTATCAGCTATGGTGGTACTGCACTGCTCTTCAACTCTCTCGGTGCCGGAATTCTTGTCAGCATATCGGGTTACAGTAAGCGTCAGGCCGGAATCTCTCTTCTGGCAACCGAAGGTAAGGGGGAGTCATAATTATTCACCTTTAAGACGATGCAAGGCAGATGGCTTTTTCGATGATGATGTATTCAGCAGCATTGAGTAACAGCAGCTCCGCCTTAGCCAGCGGCAGGTGCCTTACAGCTTCGTTATCCTTGTTATCGATCCTCATCAGTTCCTTGGTCGAGGTCATCAGTTCAAGTGCTTCATGAATGGTTTGCAGCAACGTTGTTGAGGGGTAGGGGATACCGGAAATTGTTTCCCCGTATGATTGGAGGCAGGTTTGGTCGGCCTGCCGGACGATGCTGGCGAGGCGGTGTTCATTCATGCCGGGGTCGCCGGCACAGCGCTCGAGGATGATGAGCAGCATCGTTCTGAGCTTGTTTTCAGCAGAAGCGTGATAGAGTGAAGAGTCTGATTCATTAACCCTGAAGAATTCTTCGTCACTGCTTTCCCTTACAGGGCGCTTCTCTTCCACCAGGTAGCCGAGTGAAATATTCAGCGCATCGGCAAGTTTTTTAAGCTCCGCAAAGCGAACGTCCTGGCTCCCTGACTCGATTTTGGTGATAGCGGTCCTCGACAGGTCGACCCGTCTGGCGAGTTCTTCCTGCGACAACCCTTTTGCGCAACGGATCTGTTTGATCCTGTGTCCTATTTTTTCTTGTGTCATTTGCTTTATTATACAAAAAGTTCTACTATTGAACAATATATGTTCTAATATAGAACTGACAAGTGCTAAATATTTCATTCCCATAGATATAACAAAGGAGAAATTATGATCGAGTTGAGCGCAAGCGGGGAGGATCTGGTATTCCGGTTTCCTGATGTACATCTCGAGGCCTCTCTGGACATTCAGTTCAAGCGCACGCTGCGAATACCCGATGACGGTAACGATTACCGCCTTCCACCGGGGTTTGACCACTTCCCGATGCGCCTTGTCGACGATTTTGCCACTGCCGCACCCAAAGAGTGGGTAGCGAGTGGTGGAGTGATGCTGCCGATGTACCAGGCTGAAGCCATGTGGATATACTTCAATACAGCCGATGTTGATAACAGGGGGCGGTACCCCTTTGCCATAAAGATCGCCACAGGAAAAGTCAATGCCGTGTCCGGTCAACTGTTGCGCAAGGGGCTCAACATGGAGCCGCAGGACTACGCTGTAGCCCCAAACCAACCTTGGATTGACGGTTATTGCGTCAAAAAAGGGGTTATCCGCCAGTTCGTAGCAATGCCGCTGGGTCAGGGCTACAGTGTCGAAGAGCAGGTAACAGGCAAAGGCGAGTTCGGTGGTCTGCAAATCCTCGTCTACCCCATGAAGCGCAAGGCATTCGAAAAGCGATTCCCTAAAAGGGTGCCCAAGCTTGTAATGCGAAGCAAGCGGGCATGGGATAATGTTTGCGATTCCGCTCCATGCTCCATCCCGGCTGGAGCTAAGCTTTGGGACGCTGGTCCACGTTATGTGCAGCATAGCATGGGCCTTTCTCCAGGGGGGAAAATGAGGCAGGAAATCTACGACGATCCCTATGATCCGGAAGATTGGGATTTGGAGAACTATTCGCACTGCTTCGTCCATATCGCCAACTCCGAAATGTGGACTGATATCACGGGCAAAAAGCCCCCTTATCCACCGCTTGCCGCTTCAGATTATTCACGGCGAGGGCTTCCATGGTTCGACTATTATGCCGAAGAGGGAGCAGTAGTGATTGAAGGTGCAGAAAAACTGGAAGGACTGAAGAGCGTAAAGGAGATTGGGGTACTAAAGAACGAAAATCCTCTCCCGGAAAACGAGTCGGTCGAAAAGATGCAGGTGCAAGCAATCGGCAAAGGCTCGAAGATTGTCAGGGAGGGTGATCTGAAGTCACCAAAGCCCGAGAGCGTTTTGGAAAAGAAGGTGAAAACAGGCTACACCCACATCACGGTCATCCTCGACCGCAGCGGCTCAATGGAGTCCATCTGCGACGACACCATCGGAGGCATGAACGCTTTTGTTAAACAGCAGAAGAGTGGTGCCGGTGAAGCTACGCTTACGCTCGTCCAGTTCGATTCCGGAGACCCTTACGAGGTTATCCATCATTTCTTGCCGATCGGGGAGGTTCCGCCACTTACTCAAGAGACCTATATCCCACAAGGGGGGACGCCACTTCTCGACGCACTCGGCAGGGGCATCAACGATATCGAAGGCAGTATCGCCCAGCTCCCGGAAGAAGGTCGGCCAGAGAAGGTCATTGTTGCCGTCATCACCGACGGAGAGGAAAACGACAGCAAGGAGTTCAGCAAAGTGCAAGTGGAAAAGATGATCAAGTCAAAAACCTCTGAAGCAGGTTGGGAGTTCATCTTCCTTAGCGCAGATCTTGGGGCTATCGAAGAAGCTCAGCATCTTGGTTTCCAGAGTCACTCAAGCATAGCGTTCGATAAAAGCTCGGAAGGTGTGGCCTATTGCATGGACAGCCTCTCGGAGAGGGTATCCGAAAGCCGCTCCGGGGTGGTAAGTGGTGGGTTGCTCAAGCTCAAAAAAAGGGATACCAAAGATTCTGAGCCATAACCTTTTGGTGGCTTAGCTCTATTGGGTGGCGCATTTTCGTTATAATGAGTTTTATGCAAATCATATCCTTCATACACATTATAAAGAGAGGTCTAAACGATGGCTTTTGTAATTGATCTTGATCAGTTTTACAGCGATCAACCCAGTGATATCACCATCAAAGTGGTTGGTATCGGCAGTTTTGGCTGTAGTGCCTTAAACCACACGATCGAGAAAAAGCTTGCCAAGGTAGATTACCTCGCGGTTCATAGCGATCCTCAGGCTCTCCAAGGTTCTAAAGCTGCTATCAAAGTTCGGGTTGGCGGTCAGTTTCAGAAGGAAAAAGAGTCAAAAAAGAGAGTAAGCAACGGCTCATGGAACAGATTCACCATCGGAGATGATGACCGGCAAAATATTGCCAAGCAGCTTCATGGTGCCGACATGGTTATCCTTGTTGCAGGAATGGGCAACGGGTCGAGCATGCTTCTAACGCCAGGCGTTGCCTTGGTCGCCAAAAATATGGGCATCCTCACCCTCGGCCTGGTAACCATGCCCTTCGCTTGCGAAGGGAGAGATAATCAAATCGCAGCAGGAGAGGGCCTGGCAGAACTGCGCAAGTATGTCGACACGATAATTGTCATTGATAGCGACCTTATTTTGTCAAGTGCCTCCCCAACCACCACCTCAGTCAGTGATGCCTTCAGCCTTCCTAATGAAGTCATCTATAGAGCCATCAAAGGCATGACCGATCTCTTGATGCATAAAGGCAATATCAAAGTCAATTTCGCTGATGTTGCCGAGTTGCTGTCAGGGGCAGGCGAAGCTGTATTTGCCGCCGTTTCAGCATTTGGTGATGATGGTGCACTTCAGGCCGTCACGGAAGCATTGAAAACTCTTGAAACTGGCAGGGAATCCATCAAGCAGACGCATGCGCTTTTGGTGAACATAACCGGTAAGGTCACCATGAAAGACCTCTCGGCAGCAATGGCCTATATCGAACAAGAGGTCGGCTGTGATACCCAGATTATCAATGGCTACATTGACGAACCCACCGATTCAGGAGAGATACGAGCCATACTCATAGCCACAGGGCTCAGAAGGAAACTCCCTGCGCAGCAGCCACACCCCAGAACCCCATTGACAGGTAGAGCCCTTTTGCCTGGAAACGCTATAGTGCAGAACCCACCCGGCAAAGAGAAAAAACCCGATTACAAAACACCAGCCTATGAACGAAGAGGTGTTTTCATAAAAGCTGTAGAAGAGTATAAGTCAGCTCTTTTTTATAAAGACAGGATTAATAAAGAAAGTCCTGAGCTACCTGCGTTTCTGAGATTGATTTCGGAAAACTGATAGCTGTTTCTCTGCAAGAGGTAAGCCCTGCCTCTTATCCGTAACTTTTATTTAAAATAATTTCACACCTCGGACGGCTTTTGTCCTAGTCCCAGCGATATACTCTTCTAAGGCCAGTGGTTTTGCACCTAAAAAAGGTCTCTGGTGAGTGCTTTTTGGTTCACGCATGTTTGTGTCATAAACGTTAGCGGGAGGAGTTCGATGTTTATTCCGATGTGGATACTTGTGTTGTTAGTGCTTTGTTTTTGCTTCTCATTGGCTGATTCGTAGTGGTCAACCGTTGTAAGCAATTCGGTCATGCTCCGTTATGCAATCTGAAGCCTGAGAGGGCGTTTCATGCTGGTTCGTTTGTTTTCCCATTATGTGCCCGTTGCACAGGGTTGGTGGTTGGAGGTATTGGTTGTTCTATCAGTCAGGCCTTCGGGGTTTGTATCATTTTGCCAGTGATTGTATCGATAATCTTGGTATTGCTCTTACCTATAGACTGGATAGTTCAGAGACTCGGGATTCTGGAAAGCACAAATACCCGGCGCTTTGTAACCGGTTTTCTTTTTGGGTTTGTGTTAGCGTCGCAGGGCGTTTATTTCAGATATCAGTAGACACAACTTTTTTACCTGAATTCGACCCTCAATGAAACCGGAGAATGCAGTTAGGTTTTTGATATTGGTTTTCTCTGTTGAAAAAAAATATTGACATAATAAATCTTTAATCATCGCAATAAAGCCATGATTCCCATCGCTAAGTTACAATCTAAAGCAGGCACAACTACCTCTATCGGATTTGATCCCGGAGGGCTGGAACCGCTTGCCCGAGAAGGCTTAGTCGATGCTTACATAGTCGCAACCGAGGAAGGGTTCTCACCTCTGGGGCAAGCAACAAGATTTATTGCAAGTGATCTTGGTATTTCATCTCGCGAGATTAAAAACCTTGCCGATTGGAATAGGTTTAAGAATCCGCGGGTGACCTTGGTTGCGATTCCTGCTCAACGCGAGCATGCCCAATTCCGTGGAGTCATTTTGGTTCCATCAGAAACATCGAAGTGTTATAAGCGATTTGCCAGCCCGTTATATGGGTTGCCGCATCGCGATTTCTACTACAACGTCACCTATGAAGCTATTGCTTATGCATCCCAGGTGTGGTCTACTCGTAGGCTTGCAATCTCGCATCTCTCTGGATGTAATCGGTTTCATGAGAGCATCGCCACTTGCAATGCTGAAGCTCTGGCGCATTACACCGATGCATATCGAAATACTATAGAATCCTTTACATTTCTTGGCTGCTGCATGTCGGAACATCATTTTGCCGGCATTGCAAAGCTCAACGCAGAAGGGCAAACGGGCAAACATCGCCCCATAATAATCGAAGAGAAGAATCATGAGAGCCATACACTGGTGCATCTCAGTTGGTAGAGCAATGCCTGACATCTTAATGTATCAAACGCCTTCAAACAAGTATCTTGTCATTTTACTATGCACAAAGATCATCCATACTCGCTAGCTAATCCTTATGTACTCCAAGACCGTAGAGACATGATTAAAGATGAACATGTGAAGCCATTTACGAGCTTTGTTGAGGGGATGCTAAAAGATGTCAATCTTCAAGAAGCAATGGGGCGGAATTTCCAGATTCCATTCTTTGATCCTCTTGATGGGGGAGTAAAGGCATCGATTCTTTTCCTTCTTGAAGCACCAGGTCCTAAAGCAATAAAGTCAGGTTTTGTTTCGCGGGATAATCCAGATAACACTGCAAAGAATTTTCGGGAATTAAATGAAGGCGCTGCTGACGGTTTTGGTATCAACCGTACATGCACAGTGTTATGGAATATAGTACCTTGGTACCTTGGGGATGGGAAAAGAATCCATGCAGCAACCCGTTCTGACAGGGAACTTGCAAAACCAAGGTTGGTGCAACTTTTGTCTTTGCTAGACAAGCTAAGGATTATTGTGCTTGTTGGCAGGAATGCACAGCGTGTTGAGGTCGAGGTTTGTGCGATAAAGCCCAAGGTCAAAATCTTCAAAATGCCTCATCCCAGTCCGGTAAACTTGAATACACGGCCTGAAGAGCGCGAAAAAATTAAAAGAATTCTTGATGACATCGCTCGCTACCATTTAGCCATAATGGGGGAGAACCGGTAAATTGGGCAATATGAGCGTGAAAAAAAATCGTCTCGAAATCTCCAGTCAATGAGCGACACTACCCCGGCATAAATTGAAATTGGCCTCAGATCAAATGAACGTGCTCAACACCTAATCTCTCCTTAATGACATTTCGCCTCCGGACCTTTGTCGGACTTCTTCTCGTCATCAGCTTGTTAGCAGTTTTTGGAACGGCTTTTCTTGTTGAGCCTGGACGCATTGAGGTGACTCACCACGATATGCGTCATCAATGTGATGAGCCAGGGTTACGACTTGTTCAACTTTCTGATCTCCACCTCCAAGCCATCGGAAAACATGAAAAGATTCTGGTGAACCAGGTGAAGGAATAGCATCCTGATCTTGTGGTCTTAACTGGTGACATGATCGATCGCGCTGACGCGCTGACGCGTTGCCTTTGCTGCATGCTTTTATCGAGGAACTTGGACCAATTCCTCTGTTTGCAGTGCCCGGCAACTGGGAGCATTGGAGTGGATTGGACTTCGTGAGCCTGCGCGCTGCCATTGAGGGTCACGGAGGGAATCAACTTCTTCTCAACGAACTGTCTTCATTCATGAAGGGAAAACGCACAATTCAGCTGATAGGTCTTGATGACTTCACTGCCGGGAATCCTGACCTTGGTCTATTAGAGAGAATTGGGTACATGCACAATCATTGCGTAACAACTGTCCTCCTGCAACACTCGCCTGGATTCTTCGACATATCCGAAGTTCGCAGACTCATGAGCTTAGGTCGAGGTACCCTATGCCTGTCTGGACATACCCATGGAGGACAAATTACGATCGCAGGATGGGCACCATTTACCCCTAAAGGAAGCGGCCACTTTGTGTCGGGTTTTTACGATATATCAGGATGCCGCCTCTATGTGTCCAGAGGGGTAGGAATGTCAATCATCTCTGCGCGCTTGGGTTCACGCCCTGAAATTGCCGTTTTCGATCTCTAATAGATCAAGCCAAATCATATTGGCCGATTGCTCTCTTGCAGCAAGACTAAATCCGCATGCTACCGGCATACTGCTCAGCACACAGCGCTGCACTGCGCCTTGAAGGGCTCCGTTTGCGCAGCATTGCCATTGCTCAGCCAACACAACAGCCCACATTCTCATCCGCTTGCATTTGGTTCAGCAAGCTGCATTTGTCGCTTTCAGCGGTACGATGCCCCTGGTTGTGTGTCCCCCCTCCGCTCGCTGCATACCGGCTCGTTTATTTTCCTTTGAAGAGCAAGGATGGCATAGCCGCACGGAAAGAATCCTCTGTTGAGTGATGAAAGGAATAAAAAACTGCGTTATCACGCTCAGGATTTGGAAGTAGACATAAAAAAAACGGCGGGATAAAACCGCCGTTTTTTTGTGATTGTAACGTCAAGTGTGACTACTGCTCAGTTCAGAAATTGGTGCGAGCAGCGAGGTATTCGTAATGAGCCCACCGAGCATCAACCTCTTTCTGGATCGCTGCGTAATACTCTGCGGCAAGAGATGGATGGCTCTTTTTGAGCATTCTGAAGCGGTTTTCCATATCGAGGAAATTGGCAACCGGTATTTTAGGCTTTTTCGAATCGAGAATAAGCGGATTCTTTCCTTCCAGCAAGCGTGCAGGATTGTAGCGGTAGAGGATCCAGTGGCCGGAATCGACCGCAGCTTTCTGATTCTCGAGTGCCGTTGACATATTGATGCCATGTGCAATACAGTGCGAATAGGCAAGGATGATGGACGGTCCGTTATAAGCTTCGGCTTCGAGGAATGCTTTCAGGGTCTGTTCATCACGGGCTCCAAGGGCAACAGAGGCGACATAGGCACTTCCGTAGGACATCGATATCATACCGAGATCCTTTTTGGTCGCTGTACGTCCGGCTGCTGCAAATTTAGCCACTGCAGCTTTCGGTGTTGCTTTTGATGCCTGTCCTCCGGTATTGGAATATACTTCGGTATCAAGCACGAGCAGGTTGATATTCTTGTCTCCCGCTGTGATATGGTCAACGCCACCGTAGCCGATGTCGTAAGCCCAGCCGTCACCACCGACGCCCCATACGCTCCTCTTTACAAGCATATCAGCTACGGAGAGCAGATTTCTTGCATCAGCAGAGTCGATTGCATGAAGCTTCTCTTTCAGGATAGCAACCCTTTTCCTCTGTTCAAATATCTCCGGTTCGTTCAGCTCAGTAGCCTGAAGGATCTCTGTTGTAAGCGGATCACCGATTTCAGCTGATACTCTTTGTAGCAGTTCGCATGCGTACTCTCGCTGTTTATCGATGGAGATTCTAAAGCCAAGCGCAAATTCAGCTGTATCTTCAAAGAGAGAGTTCGACCACGTTGGCCCGCGACCTTCAGCATTGGTCGTATAAGGGGTAGTAGGAAGGTTACCGCCGTAGATCGATGAACAACCGGTAGCATTGCCCACAACAAGACGGTCGCCGAAGAGCTGTGTCATGAGTTTGACATACGGTGTTTCGCCGCAGCCGGAGCAGGCTCCTGAAAACTCAAACAAAGGTAGCTGAAGCTGCTGTTCCTTGATCAGCTTTGTATTGATTTTATTGCGGTCAAATTCCGGAATGTTGAGATAATAGTTCCAGTTGTCAACCTCCGTATCACGAAGCGGCTGTTGCGGCTTCATATTCAGAGCTTTTCTGTCGTGGTTGGTTTTATCCCTTCCCGGACAGACATGAGCACAGAGTTCGCATCCTGTACAGTCCTCTGGAGCGACCTGAATAGTGTACTTCATACCTTCCCAGCTTGTGCCTTTTGCTTCTGCTGATTTGAAAGTCCGTGGAGCGTTTGAAAGGTAATTTGCATCATAGACCTTGGCCCTGATAACGGCATGAGGGCATACCATGGAGCATTTCGCACACTGTATGCATAGATCAGGTTCCCATACTGGAATTTCTTCGGCAAGGTTACGTTTTTCAAATTTGGAGGTTCCGGTCGGATAGGTTCCGTCGGCGGGCATATCGCTTACCGGGATGTCGTCGCCATCACCGGAAATTATTTTTGCCAGGACGTTACAGACAAAGTCTGATGCCTCTCCGCTAATAGGCTGACGGAGTACTTTTTTGCTGTCAGCAATGGAGCCTATGGTGACCTGATGCAAGTTGGAGAGCGTATTGTCTACAGCCTGAATATTCTGTTTGACTACCTCATCTCCCTTTTTGCCATAGGTATACCGAATGGAGCTTTTGATTTGTTCAATTGCCTCTTCTCGTGGCAGAACCCCTGATATGGCAAAAAAGCAAGCCTGCATAATTGTATTGATGCGCTGGCCCATCCCGCTGTTATGAGCGACGGGATAAGCATCAATGGTATAGAGCTTAGCCTCTTTCAGAATCAGATGCTCCTGAACGGTTTTTGGCAGTTTATCCCATACTTCATCGGGTGCATAAGGAGAGTTGAGAAGCAGCGTTCCTCCTTTCTTGAGATTTTTCACAAGATCGATCATCTCAAGGAAAATCCAGTGGTGGCAGCCGATAAACTGTGCCTGTGTGATCAGATAGGTTGAGCGAATCTCACTCGGTCCGAAACGCAGGTGAGACATTGTTATTGAACCGGCTTTTTTAGAGTCGTAGACGAAATAGCCCTGGGCGTAGTTCTCTGTGTTTTCACCGATAATCTTGATGCTGTTCTTATTGGCGCCGACCGTACCGTCTGAACCGAGGCCGTAAAAGAGCGCTCTGAACATTTCATCAGGTTCAATAGAGAAGGTATGGTCAAAGTTGAGGCTTGTATGGGTAACATCGTCGTTGATGCCGATCGTAAAATGATTTTTCGGTTTCGCGAGTGCCATGTTGTCATAAACCGCCTTGATCATCGCAGGAGTAAATTCCTTTGAAGAGAGGCCGTATCTGCCGCCTGTAATGGCTGGCATGGATTTCAGCAGTCCATCTTGTACACCTTCAAGCAAAGCATTGACTATATCAAGATAGAGCGGTTCTCCAGCACTTCCTGGTTCCTTGACACGGTCAAGAACGGAAATTGATTTGACTGTTGCAGGTAACGAGGCGATAAAGCGGTCGATGGCAAACGGGCGGAACATGCGCGCATGGATGACGCCGACTTTTTCGCCCTGGTTGTTGAGATATTCAGCCGTTTCACGGGCAGCCTCAACACCGGATCCCATCAGCACAATAACGCGGTCAGCATCCTCTGCGCCATAGTACTGGTATAGTTTATAGTGCCGTCCGGTGAGTTCACCGAATTTATCCATCAATCGTTGTGTGATTTCAGGACAGGCATTGTAAAAGTTGTTGACGGTTTCCCTTCCCTGAAAATAGACATCGGGATTCTGCGACGTTCCTCGGATGACGGGAGCGTCAGGGCTCATGCGGCGGTTACGGTGAGCTATTACGAGCTCATCGGTTACCAGTGTTTTTATGATGTCATCAGAAACCACCTCGATTTTAGCAATCTCATGTGAGGTTCTGAATCCGTCGAAGAAATGAAGAAACGGTACTCTTGATTCAAGTGTCGCAGCGGCGGAAATGAGCCCCATATCCATAACTTCCTGTACAGAACTGGATGCAAGCAGGGCAAAGCCTGTTCCGCGAACCGACATGACATCGCCATGGTCACCGAATATCGAGAGGGCCTGTCCCGCAAGTGCGCGGGCTGAAACGTGTATGACGCAAGGAGTCAGCTCGCCAGCAATTTTATACATATTCGGAATCATCAGTAACAGACCCTGCGATGCGGTAAACGTGGTTGTCAATGCACCGGTCTGCAAAGCACCGTGAACTGCAGCTGCAGCTCCGGCCTCGCTCTGTAATTCATCAATTTTGGGAACTGTTCCCCAAATGTTTTTTTTCCCTTCAGCTGCCCATGCATCGGAATATTCACCCATCGGCGAAGCTGGTGTAATCGGGTAGATACAGATAACTTCACTTGTACGATAAGAGACATGAGCTAACGCTTCATTTCCCTCCATTGTTTTAAAGATCCGGGTCATACTGGCAGTCCCACTTGATTTGTATTGATGAATAAACTCATGCAGAGCAATGATGGAAAACCACGACCAAAAAAACAATCGTAGCATGCGTAATCAAATCTAGGCGACTGGAAAGATATTAAAAAAAATGATTTTTGATAAATTTAATTAGCTTTCGGCAATGCTATAAAGAGTCAATAAACACGGCATATTTCGAGCCTTCCCGGCAACTTGATTCTTTGCTTAACTTTAACGTTCAATTCAGAAAGGAAAAGAGGTTTTATGGACGCGGAACATTCTGAAAACATAGTGTATGGCCGAAATGCTGTTCTTGAACTTCTCCAGCAGAAACCGGATACCATTGAGAAGATTTATTTTCAGTTTAATACCTCTCACCCGAAGCTCAAGGAAATTATCATCAGCGCAAGACGCCTGAAGCTTGTAACCGGCAAAGCACGTCTTGAAAAGCTTTCACTGATTGCAGGAACAACAAAGCATCAGGGTGTTTGTGCTTTGATCAGCTCCGTTACCTATTACTCGCTTGAGGAGGTGCTCCAAAGCCCTCGCAATACATTTCCCCTTTTCGTTGTGCTGCAGGGTCTGGATGATCCTCATAATATCGGGGCAATTATCAGAACAGCTGAAGCTGTTGCTGCCGATGCCGTCGTCCTTGTCGAAGGAAAGGGTTCACCCGTTAACGCAGTTGTAAATAAGGCATCTGCTGGTGCGCTCTCACACATGAGAGTATGCAAGGTTAAAAGTCTTGTGCGCGCCCTGGAATTTCTGCATCTGCAGAACGTTCAGATCTTAGCTGCCGATATGGATGCAGAGCTTAATTATACCGATGCTGATATGATAAAATCCACGGCAATTGTGCTCGGTATGGAGGGTAGCGGGATTGCTCCTGAAGCGTTGGAGTACTGCGATCATGTTGTCCGTATTCCGATGGCAGGCTGTGTGGAATCCCTGAATGTCAGCGTGACGGCAGGGGTGCTGCTCTATGAAGCCATGAGGCAGCGACTTGCATAACACCCTTTTGCATCAACGAGTTGAAAGGATTTTTATTCTCTCTTTTTTCAGCTCTTTGAAAAAAAATATTACCTTGTTTCTCACTGTTCACTTACTGATATCGGAACTCAAATAACACACCATCTTTCTCGCCATGACTATTCTTGAAAATCTTCGTTATACCAAAGACCACGAATGGATCAAACTGCTTGAAGATGGCAGTTCAGCACTGGTCGGCATTACTGACTTTGCTCAGTCAGAGCTTGGCGATATTGTTTTTGTAGAGCTGAAATCTGCGGGCACAAAGCTCAAAGAGCATGAGGTGTTCGGCACCGTTGAGGCCGTAAAAACAGTGGCCGATCTTTTTGCTCCTGTCGCCGGCGAAATACTTGAACTGAATACTTCCCTCGACAATGCTGAAATTGTCAATCAGGAACCCTACAATAATGGCTGGCTGGTCAAAATAAAGCTTGACAATCCTGCAGCGGTCGACGCACTCCTTGATGCTGCGGCATACCGTCAGTTGATAGGGGAGTAATTATGCCATTCATTGTCAATACCGCAAGTGAACGCGAAGAGATGCTTCGGGCAATTGGTGCAGACTCCTTTAATGATCTTATTGCCGACATTCCGGAAGAGATCCGTCTGAAAAAAGCTCTTGAGGTCTTTCCTGCTTCAGATGAACTCCAGGTTCGGAAACTGCTTGAAGGTCTTGCCTCCGCAAACCGGAGTACTTCCGATTATGTAAGCTTTCTCGGCGGAGGGGCCTACGACCATTTTATTCCTGTCGCCATCAAGACCATTGCATCCCGCAGTGAGTTCTACACGGCGTATACTCCTTACCAGGCGGAGGTATCCCAGGGAACCCTGCAGGCGATTTATGAGTATCAGACTCTTATATGCCGTCTTTACGAGATGGATGTAACCAACGCCTCAATGTATGACGGGGCGACAGCTCTCGCCGAAGCGGTATTGATGGCCATGAACGTCACCGGTCGTGGTCAGGTTGTGGTAGCAGGCAAGCTTCATCCCTATAACAGCTCTGTTCTGAAAACCTATCTTGAGGCTTCAGGCCATACGGCTGTCATTCAGAATACCCTTGAAGATGGTGTCGGGAGTATCTCTTCCCTTAAAGGAATTGTTAACGACAGCATTGCTGCAATCGTCGTTCAGCAGCCGAATTTTTACGGTTGTCTTGAAGATGTCGAGGCTATACGCGATATAGCTCATGCAAACGGAGCGCTGTTTATTGTTTCCTCCGATCCGATCTCTCTTGGTGTACTGGCTGCTCCGGGAAGTTACGGCGCAGATATTGCTGTTGGTGAAGGTCAGCCGCTGGGTAATCCGCAGAGTTTTGGCGGGCCATATCTTGGAATATTTACGGTGAAACAGCAGCTTGTACGCAAAATTCCCGGCCGTCTTGTCGGAATGACCAAAGACAGGGATGGCGAGGAGGGCTTTATTCTTACTCTGCAGACCCGCGAGCAGCATATCCGCCGCGAAAAAGCTACATCTAACATCTGCAGTAACCAGGCCCTTAACGCTCTTCAGGCAGCGGTCTATCTTTCGCTGCTTGGCAAAGAGGGGATCAGGGAGGTTGCTGCTCAATCAGCGCGTAAGGCGCACTACCTGGCGGGAAAAATAGCTGCAATCCCCGGATTTTCCCTGAAGTACACGTCCCCTTATTTCCGTGAATTTGTGGTGAATACCCCAATTCCAGCAGCAGCAGTTATTGCTGCGATGCTGGAAAAGAAGGTTTTTGCAGGTTACGATCTTGCGGCACACGATGAAACCGGGTTGCTTATAGCCGTCACGGAAAAACGGACACGAGAAGAGCTCGACAGTTTTGCTGAAAACCTTGGGGCTCTTATATAAGCCCCAGGGAGTTCAGTTCCTCGTCAATAATCGCTTTGCTTTCTGACGACAGGGGTACAAGAGGCAACCTGTAGTTCTCCTCAATCATCCCCATCCGTGCAAGAATATATTTTACCGGCACCGGATTGCTTTCTATAAAGTTCAGTCTGAACAGGTTGCGATAGGTGCTGTTTATTGCTCTTGCCGCTGCAAGATCGCCACGCTTGACAGCCTCGACCAGTCCCTTAACCTGAGAAGGTACCTCATTTGCGGCCACGGAAATAACTCCATCACCACCCATAGCTATAAACGGCAGAATCAGCGAGTCCTCACCGGTCAGAACTGAAAAGTTGTCAGGACGCTCTTCAAGAAGTTCAGCAATCTGGATGAAGTTGTCCGATGCTTCCTTTACAGCCGCAATGTTGTCAAAATCCCTTGCCAGTCTCAGAATTGTCGATGCAGCTACATTGCACCCGGTTCTTCCCGGAACATTGTAAATAATAATCGGTACCGACACAGCTTCAGCTATATGCTTGTAGTGCTGGTATATACCCTCCTGCGAAGGCTTGTTGTAATACGGTGCTACGGAAAGAATAGCTGAAGCGCCGGCTTTTTCAGCGTTCTTTGCCAGCTCAACAGCATGCAGCGTGGCATTTGTTCCTGCACCTGCCGCAATTTTGATTTTGCCGCCAGCCTCTTCCTTGACTGTGCGGATAATTTCAAACTGGTCATCTCCGGAAAGAGTTGGGGACTCGCCGGTCGTGCCGCAGGGGATGATCATATCTGTTCCAGCTTCAATATGGAACTGTACCAGTCTCCTTAAAGCATCCGTATCGATCGATCTATCCTGTCTGAAAGGTGTTACCAGTGCGACAGCTGATCCTGAAATGTATCGTGTAGACATACGTTTTATCACTGATTAAAGGTATTCGTTATCGTGAAGATACTGAAAGGGAAAAGAAAAACAGGGTAAGGAAAACTGAAAATTAAATTTTTTCAATTCAACGGCTTTTTTTGCGTCTCTCTTCTGTGGACTTTTTTGGTTTAGGAAAGGGCAACTCTCCGGCAGAAATTCTTATAAGCTCTGCCAACCACTCCCTGTCGTCCCATTTCTCGCCGGAAATCAGAAAGTACGGCTTTGCCCCCTCAATACGGGAGCGCCTCAACGACTGCTCCAATAAACGCTTTCCCCGCAGCAGTTGGTTTTACAAAAAGCTGGTCGTCGCAAATCAGCGCAACAACTTTCGTGTCGCAATAAAGAGCATACTCTCCAAACATTTTTTTGCCGCTGACGTTACCCGCATGTGCGATTTGTTCAAGGATATAATCAACCGTGCTTTGATGAGACGCCATTAGAACTATTTAAGCTGATTTTTCGATGCCGGTTTGTTTTGTTCTAAACGGATTCAGCTGCTGCAACCAGTTCAGCAGCAAGATTAATGGACGAGGGTGAAATATCTTTTCCGCTGATCAGTCCTGCAATGGCCTGCAGGCGGCTTTCATGGTCAAGCGTGGTCACTTCAGTTACGCTTCTCAGGTCCTGCAGGGATTTTTGAACCTGGAGGTGCAGTTCGGCCATAGCAGCAATTTGAGGCAGGTGGGTAATGGCTATTATCTGATGCAGTCGAGAAAGTTTTTTCAGACTTTTACCCACGGCTTCAGCAATCCGACCGCTGATGCCTGTATCGATTTCATCAAAAATAAGGATCGGCAGCTTTGTTGATTTGGCCAGCGCACTTTTCATGGCGAGCATAATCCTTGAAATTTCTCCACCGGATGCAACTTTGATGAGCGGTCTTGGTTTTTCACCGGGATTGGTGGAAATGAGAAATTCAATACGGTCGTACCCGCTGCTGAATGCTGAGAACTGTTTTCCTTCAATGGCGATTTCACCATCACCATTCTCCTCATTGGTAATGCTGACTATGAAGGTAGCGTTTGCTATGCCGAGTTCTGCAAGCTGCTCTTGAATGTCTCGTTCAAGCTGTTTTGAGGCATCCTGTCGCTTCAGGGAAAGCTTGCCGGCCAGTATTGAAAGCTCTTCTCTCTGCACGTTGATTTGCTGCTGAAGATGGGTCACCTCTTCTTCAAGGTTGCCTTCAAGGGCTATCTTCGTGTCCAACTCGCTCTGCAGTTCGATCAGTCCGGAAATCGTAAGTCCATACTTTTTGCAGATACGCTGAAGTTTGAGCTGGCGTTCCCGCAGAGTCTCGAGCCTGTCCGGATTGAAATCAATATCTGACGTGTAGCTTCGTGTAAAACGGGCGAGTTCATCGATAATACTTTTTGCTGTGCGTGTTTCCTCGATATGGATGTCGAAGCGTTTGTCGATTCCGGCAAGCTTTTCTACTATATGGAGTGCTGCAGCTACCGATGAATAAACGGAGTGTTCTCCGTCGTAAAGGAGTTCGTTCAGGGAAGAGCTCAGGGTGAAAAGGGTTTCAGCATTTTCCAGCAGCGTTATCTCGGTTTCAATACCCTCATCTTCGCCGCTTTTCAGGTCAAGTGCATTCAGCTCGTTCAACTGAAAATCCAGTATCTCTTTTTTGTCATGAATTTCAGTCGCTTCTTTTTTTAGCGCGACCAGTTGCTTATGCAGTTCCCGAAGAACTGAACGGGCAGCTTTGTATGAGCTGACTTCCGATGCTGTTTGAGCAAAATCGTCAAGCATGGTTTCGTGTGTGTCGGCATGCAGCAGCAGTTGGTGTTCATGCTGCCCGTGCAGATCGATAAGTATCTCTCCAACCTGTTTCAGGAGAGCTGCCGTACAAGGAGTGTCGTTGATGAAACAGCGGGATTGACCGCTTGATGAGAGTTCCCTGCGGAGAATAAGTTCTGCTGTTGTTTCTATTTCAGCCACTGTCAGGAGGTTATCGAGCTTTTCAGAATGAACCTCTTTCAGTACGGCTTCAATGACAGCCTTGGTTGCGCCGGATCTTACAAGATCACTGCTTGCCCTCTCACCAAGAACCAGATTGAGTGCTCCGATAAGAATGGATTTTCCGGCACCGGTTTCACCGGTGATAATGGTCAATCCCGGAGTGAACTCAATAGAGAGCTCCTGAATCAGTGCGTAATTTTTGATATAAAGGCTGAAAAGCATGGCCTGGTATCTTGGTGTGCACTTTCAGTAAAAAATATAACGCTGATTTATATAAGCAATATGCTTACCTAAACCAACTCTTCAGCACGAACAACCCTGTTGACTCTCTCCTCTATTAATACCGGGCAAGAATGGTTTCTCCTGCACAGGTCAGCTGCCCTGGTTGAACTTGCACTGAGGCTGAAGAAGGCAGGATCACATCGACTCTTGACCCGAACTTGATCATGCCGAACCTTTCGCCCATTGTGACTGTTTCGTCGGTATGTAGAGAACAGACGATTCTTCTCGCTAAAAAGCCTGATACCTGGTTGAAGAATACCTCTATATCTCCATTCTCAATACCGATTTCCATTTTTTCATTGCTTTCCATGCTCCTGGGGTCGAACGCCATCAGGAATTTGCCGGGAGAGTATCGAAGATGTGTTACTTTTCCACTGAGCGGTATACGGTTGACATGAACGTTGAATGGCGACATAAAGATACTCACCAGAGTGGAGGATTTGCCGGTAACCTTGTTAACATGAGGCTGAACAAGAAGGACTTTCCCATCGGCCGGAGAAAGAACAGTCCTGTTATCCTTCGGAATATTTCGGTGTGGATCGCGAAAAAAATAGAGGGTAAACAGGATAGCGATGCCTGCAATAAGCATGATGGCTATCCGTGCCCAAAATGGTAAAAACAGGGCGGCAGCGCTTGTGAGAAAGCACATTGAAAAAACCTTTATCATGGTGCTGTTGCCGTAGGAAGTGAACATCTTTTGTGGTCTATGATCGGTTTTGTTATGTTAAACTCACCCATGATAATTATTTATCTTGTTTCGTAGAAGAAAGCGTAACTATTTTTCATTTTTTTATTTTTTCGATTGGAGTTATCTCTTTGAAACTCTATTTCCTGTTTAAAAGGAGAGTGGTGATCAAGTGAATGCATTTGAAAAAAAGTTTCTTGAGCAGATCAGGACAAGGCGACTTGTCGAAGAGGGTGACAGGGTACTTGTTGCCGTTTCCGGAGGGCCGGATTCAATGGCTATGCTTTCGCTGTTCGGCGCCGTAAAGGCTGTTCTGCATTGTGATCTTGCCGTTGCTCACTGCAACTTTCAGCTTCGGGGTTCAGAAAGTAATATGGATGAATGCTTTGTTAAAGATCGATGTTTAGCGCTTGGCCTCGAGTGTTTTATAGAACAGTTCGGTACTTTGCGATTTGCTGCAGAGTGCAAAAAGTCCGTTGAAGAGACAGCCAGGATTCTGAGGTACAGTTTTTTTGAAAAGGTGATAACTGAGAAAGGCTACACAAAAATAGCAACAGGTCATCATGTCAATGATAATGCAGAGACGATACTTTTCAATTTATTCAGAGGCGTTTCTCTTCCAGGGTTAAAGGGCATCAGGGCTCGCAATGGTAAAATCATCAGGCCGATGCTTCTGTTCCATAAATCGGATATTATAAAATATTTGAAGGAAAAAGGTATTGCCAGCAGAACGGATACCAGCAACCTTGTCAACGACTATGACAGAAATTTTATCCGGAACCGTATTATTCCTGTCATAGAAGAGCGCTTTCCCTATAAGCTAATGCCCTCCCTTCAAAGGCTGTCAGAACAGGCGGGGGAGCTGGAAGAGTTTCTTGAGCTCTATTTTGAGAATCTTGCTCAGCGTGAACCTGGTCTATATCTGACTGATGGAAAGCTTGACGTCCAGGCGCTGCAAGGGCTTTTGATTTTCGAGCAGAAAGAGGTTTTCAAGCGTGCTTTGCAGGATATGGATGCCCCTGTCGACGCTCAGACGCTTCAGAAACTTGTCGATCTTCTCCGAACCCAGTCGGGAAAAATGGTCATGACCGGCGGGCAATTGCGGGTGCTTTGGAAAGGATCGTCGCTCTGTTTTGTTCGTGATACTCACTAAATCGCAGGCAGTTACTCTTTTTGTTTGGCATGTTGAAAGAGCTCAATCGGCAGCCTGGTATGAATGATCACTGACTGTAGGTTCTGCTGTATCTCTATTTTGTTAAGCAGTTGTTTTGTCTGTCCGCCTGTTCTCGTTCCTGAAAGTTCCGAAAGTTTAAGTGCACCCCACAGGAATGTTGACGCAAAATAAGCACCTTTTGGACTTGCATACACCCATTCACTCTCCCCTTCAAGTCCATTGTTGAATTTTAGAGAAAGGGCCAGATTCTGGATGCTGTGCAGGTTTCCAAGAGTTTGTATATCTCCGTTTGCTGAGGTGAGGCTTTGAAGAGCCCCTGAGGTCCAGGCTGCTGAAGGCAGAGCAAACCAGAGATGTGATTTGTATACAGCCTTATTGATAAGGGTGGTTGAAAGAGAGTCCCTCTTGAAAAAACTTCCGGTTGGGATAAGAAACTCTTTCAGCATTTTCCTGTTGCTGGCCAGTGCTATTTTTCTCGAACTGAGAGGGCAGAGCCAGAGGGTGCTGTCCATTGAGTAGCATTGGCGGCCACCGATTATTTCAGAAGTTGTGCTGTTTTTTCTGAGAAACGATTCAGGGAGTTTTTTCAAAAAGTCGCCCCATGCGACTCCAAGAAACTCCTGTTCTTTATAGCCATGGCGCTTGAAACTGATCAGCAGGGTGTCAACGTCCAGAGATGGATTGATATTCGCTGTTCTCAAGAGTGTGTTTAGCTGGCCTTTTGGCTGGAAGAGCGGTGCCTTTTTAAGTGAATCAGGAATGATCTTCTGCCACAGGGCGCTTTGGCGGATATCTTTCAGTCCGACGTATATAAGGGCATCGCTTTTCCCCGGAATGTGCTCTATAATGGTTTTAAGCTCAGGAGTTAAGGGCTCAGGCTGAAGCCGTGGTTTCGGATAGTTGATCCAGAGAACAACGGCAAGAAAGCAGAGAAAGCCGATAACGCTTATTGACATGAGAAGTCCCGGTCCTTTTTTAAGGGAGCGCTTTTCGGGTGTTGCTTCATGTGCGACATTCCTTGGCATACTTCAAAAGAGATTAGGAATTGGTTTTGATAGCTTGACGGGCAAGTTCATCACAGCGGTTGTTGTACGGGTTGTCGCTGTGGCCCTTTACTTTATGGAAGGTAACGTCCTGCAGTCTAATTAACGTCAATATTTTTTGCCAAAGATCAACGTTTTCAACATTCTTTTTTGTAGCAGTTTTCCAGTTATTCGCTATCCATCGTTTAAGCCACCCTTCATTGATAGCGTTGACGAGATAGCTGGAGTCGCTGTAAAGGTGAACCTCGCAAGGCTCCTTGAGTGCCTGGAGCGCTTCTATGGCTGCGCTCAGCTCCATGCGGTTATTGGTTGTAGCGGGTGAGAACCCTGAGATTTCACGGATTGAAGAGCCGTACATCAGCAGCGCTCCCCAACCGCCTTTTCCCGGATTGCCGCTGCAGGCGCCGTCTGTGTATATGATTATTTTTTTTTTCATCGACAAAAAAAGGCTCAACCTTGAATGGTTGAGCCTTTATAAGATAGTGAAAAATCTTGTATGACCGGTTGTCGCTAAGGCGGTTACTTGAGAAGTTTAGCGAGCTCAGCTGTTCCGGTTTTAGCAATAATTTTCATGGCTTTTGCAGAAAGCTTAACCTTTACAAAGCGCTTTTCCTCTTCGATCCAGATTCTTTTTGTATGGAGGTTCGGCTCAAAACGTGTACGGACGTGGTTGTTCGCGTGGGAAACCGTATTGCCGTAGATAGGTCTTTTACCGGTCAGTAAACAAACTTTGGACATGGTGCTATCAATTGGTGTTAAAAAAACGTCAGGGAATATAACAATAGTTTTATAAACCCCGAAATCTATTGTTTCAAGGCCGGATACCGACAGCGCAAACCATCATTGATATGACATAGAGCAGCGTGCCGAAGGCGTTGTACCAGACAGCTTTTTCTCTTGGATTTCCAATCAGGATTTTCTGCATCGGCAGCTGAGCGACCAGAAGAATCAGTGCAATCACCGTTGTCGTCATGGAACCTTTCATGACGAGAATCGATATGGCTGCAAGTTGGGCAACATCCATAACAACAGCGGCAAGTATCGCAGCATTCTTTTCTCCGAGCTGAAGGGGAATTGAGGCAACCTTGCGGATATTGTCGCCGACAACTGATTTAAAGTCGTTCAGCGTCATGATACCGTGTGCTCCGAGTGAAAAAATAATGGCCAGGGCAATGGTTTCCTGTGAAGGGATGCCTTGTGTAATGGAAAAACTTCCGGTCAGCCATGAGACGCCTTCATAGGCAAGGCCGACAATAAGGTTGCCGAACCATCCGTTCCTTTTAGCCCGTATAGGTGGGCCTGAATAGGCGTGCGACATGAGTACACCGACAAACGCAATAACGACAACGTAGGGGTGAATGGAGAGCGCAACAAGAAAGCCTGTGATAATAAGGCCGAAGGTAATAAGCCAGCTGGCCGATTTTGATATTTTACCTGCTGGAATTGGACGGTCAGGTTCATTGATGGCGTCAACTTCACGGTCAAAGTAGTCGTTCATGGTCTGCGACATAGCGCACATGAGCGGCCCGGCAAGAAGGATGCCCCTGAGAAGAATAGACCAGTTGGCAGTAATGTCTTCGCCAGTTGAAACGACCCCGCATGCGAATGCCCACATTGGCGGGAACCAGGTGACCGGTTTCATGAGAGGAAGGATAGCGGATGGCTCAATGCGGAATCCGGGCTTGTTGACGTTATCCAGAGCCTTCTGGATAGCCTTTTGCCTGGCATCGCTAACTCCTGACAGGCGTAGCTTGTCGGTGATGCTCTGATGCATTTCAGGTTTTAGCGTGTCGCGTCCGTTCATGGGCAATAATAGTTCTCACTTCGGCTCAAAAACAAGGCAGTTAGTATACAAGTTTTTTGATAAAAAGATAAGAATTTAGTTCATGCCCACAGTGTATCTTCGCGAGAGTTCAGCGTTTATTTTCAGAATCTCGATAAACTTTTTTTCGGTTTGACCACTTTCAAGAGCCTCTTTTGCTAAAATATAGCCATCATTGATGCAGGGTGCTTTTCCCGACACATAACAGGCCATTGCAGTGGTATAAAGCGATGCATCCATGTGAGCGGCAGGTGCGCTTCCGTCAAGGATACGGCGGATAATGAGTGCGTTTTCATCCCGGTTTCCACCCTGGATTTCCGATAATGCATGCCGGGTCAATCCGAAATCTTCAGGATGAACGGTATGCCGGGTGACAGAGCCGTTCTGGATTTCAATAATATAGGTCGGGCCGTTAAGACTTGGTTCATCAAGCGCTATACCTTCTTCAGTCATGGAATGCACAACCATTGCATGGCGGGTTCCTGTCTGTAACAGCACTTCAGTATAGAGCTCCATGAGTTCAGGTTTGAAAACACCCACAAGCTGTCGCTTTGCCCGAGCTGGATTAATGAGAGGACCGAGAATGTTGAAAATAGTTCTTATGCCAAGTTCGCGGCGTATATGGGCCACCTTTTTCATAGAAGGGTGGTAGAGAGGAGCAAACAGGAACGCAAATTTAGTACGTTCAAACAGCTCTTTTGTTGCTTCCGGCGGCAGATCGATAGCGAAGCCGAGTGCTTCAAGAACATCAGCGCTGCCGCAACTGCTGGTTACAGAACGGTTGCCATGTTTAGCAATGCTGACACCGGCGCTGTTGGCAATAATTGAAGCGGTCGTTGAAATATTAAAGGTGCCTGCATGATCACCGCCTGTGCCGCAGGTATCGACAGCTTCATCATCAAGCACAATCGTCTCTGCTTTCTCGATAAGGCTGTAGTATGCCCCTGCAACTTCCTGAGGAGTCACCCCTTTTTGCTGAAGAAGGGCGAGCAGAGCCGCTATGACAATTTCGGAAAACTGACCATCCATAATGCTGTTCATGCAGAATGTCATCTCTTCCTGCGAAAAATTTTCGCTTGCAAGAAGCTTTTCCAGTAATTTTTTTTGAGGCATGAAGCAGATTGGTTGGCAAATCAGTGCGAATATTCGTAAATGTAAATAATAAGAAGAATTGATTGTATTGTAAAAGACTCATTACGGGTATGCCGTAATATCTAAGAATATTTTTGCAACTTATGGATATGAAAGAGATAACGCCATACCGCAAAAAAGCTCTCGAGGCGGTTCTTACGAAAATGATGAGTCGGGCACTTGATTGCTGTATTGTAACTGATCTTTCTGTTATCCGCTGGCTTACCGGTTTCAGCGGCTCAAGTGCCAGGCTGGTTTTGACTCGCGAAAAATGCTGGTTATTTACCGATTTCCGATATAAAGAACAGGCTAATCGTGAGGTGGAAATTGCCGAAGTTGTTATTGCCGGTGATGGCTTTCCGGCAGAGCTTAGTTCAGGTAGATATTCCTTTGGAGAAGCGGTCGGGCTCCAGTCCGATGACATTTCATGGCACGAAGCCTCTCGACTTATCGACCAGCTTCGAGGAAAACAACGGGTAATACCCGTCGATTCTTTTTTCGATGAATTCAGGATGATCAAGCATGAGATTGAGCTTGTAAAGATGCGTCGAGCTGCTGAAATCAGCGAACTGGTTTTGGCAGAAGTGATTACAATGATTTCACCCTCTGTTACGGAGGTTGATATTGCTGCTGAAATCACTTTTCAGCATAGAAAGCTTGGAGCAGATAAAGACTCATTTGACCCTATAGTAGCTGGTGGCCCACGATCTGCTATGCCTCATGCTCAGCCCTCAAGGCAGTTATTCAAGTCAGGAGAGCTGATTGTCATCGATATGGGATGTATCTATGAAGGGTATGCGTCCGACATGACAAGGACTGTTGCACTTGGTAGCGTATCAAGCGAAGCGCGAGAAGTCTATCGGATTGTAAAGGAGGCTCAGGCTCTCGGCATAGCTTCAGCAAAGTCCGGCATGAAAGCCAGTGAGCTTGATGAAGAGGTGCGGCGGTTTATTAAGGCTCATGGGTACGGTGATGAGTTCGGCCACGGCCTTGGTCATGGCGTAGGGTTTGATGTCCATGAAGAGCCCCGGATCAGCCCGAAAGGGGAGCACGTACTGCAGGATAATATGGTATTTACCATTGAACCCGGAATTTATCTGCCTGGAAAATTCGGCGTGCGCATCGAGGATACAGTAGTGATGGGCCCGCAAGGCGCTACTCCGTTGCAGGGATTCAGTAAAGATCTTATAGTATTGTGAAAGGTTTAATATTCTTCGGAGAGCATGGAGAGTCGTTATTGCATTGTGATTACCACTGCACCTGACCGCCGGGAAGCAGAAAGCCTTGCGGACGGGATTCTGAACAATCGTCTTGCGGCCTGCGTGCAGATGAGTGATATCAGAAGCTTTTTTCTCTGGCAAGGAGCAACGCAGAAAGAGAGTGAAGTGGCTCTCTATATCAAAACAACCGAAGCGCGTTACAGCGATCTTGAAGCATATATTCTTGAGCACCACCCCTACGATGTGCCAGAAATTATAAAACTGCCCGTATCCGGCGGATTGCCCGGTTATCTGAACTGGCTCGACTCAACTACCGCTCCACCAAAAGCCTGAACATTCAGGATTATCATCACCAAAAAATATTTCAGAGACTGTCAGCTTCGCTGAAGTAATCCTCTTATGTCAGCGGTGAAGGATGCCATGACAAGCAGGGGATTGGCGTTGCGTTCGATGGCTCTTATGGCGTCTTCGGTGATGGTTGATATCTGGAAGAAATCAGGATTGGGAAAATTATGGGCAAAGCGGTCAATTGCATCGCTGATGTCAGGGTTGTTCAGCTCCTGAAAGTCCGGTTTGATCCGGCGGTGGTTTACATCCTGAAAGAAGAGCAGGAGAGCGGCAAGAAAGAGGGAGAGTTCGTTCCGCGAAAGGTTTTTTGCGCTTTGTTCGCAAGCCGTTATTGCTTCATGGAAGCGGCTTGGGGTGAGCACCAGACGAAGGTAGTCGAGCGCCCGGTTGCGGAGCATAATGGTTGCCGTTTCCGACTCTGTGCTTTCGCGGCTGTTGATAAGCTCCCATGCCAGGCGTAGGTTGCCTCTGGAAAAGCTGACGATAAAGCTCAGCTCCGGATCTTTGATCTCAGGACGGTTTTCCTGCAGCCAGAGCTTAAGTTCTCCAGCGGTAACCCGTGAAAATTGGATGGCCTGGCATCGTGAGCGGATTGTGGGCAGCAGGGCTTCAGGCCTCGATGAAACAAGAATAAACAGAACGTGGGGAGGCGGTTCTTCAAGAAGTTTCAAAATCTTGTTTGCAGCCGAAGGGTGCAACCGCTCTGCCTGCGAGATGATAAAAATCTTTTTACTTCCCTCTCTTGGCATAAACGAGGCCTTATGCTGAAGGGTAATAATCTGTTCTGTAAGAATTCCCATGGAGCGCTCCATGGCAGGGGAAAAATAGGGATTCTGCTTTTTTTGTTCGATCAGTGCATCATACCGCTCTTTTGCTTCCGTAAAGCGCTTATTCTCTTTTTTTGCGGAGTCGCCCGGATCGAGCAGAGCCGATTCTACAGGAAAAATATACTCTACATTCGGATGCATGAACGACTGGATTTGCATACAGTCAGGGCATGTTCCACAAGCTCCTTCAATTTCGGAATCTTCAGATGATCGGCAGTTGAAGAGAGAGGCTATTTCAAAAGCTGCAGACTCTTTGCCCGACCCCTCCGGGCCGGTGAAAAGATAGGCATGAGCGAAACGCCCGGTATCAAGTGCTTTCCGAAGTGTTCGGATCTGCTGTTTCTGACCAATAATGTTGTTCCAGCTCATGCCTCTCTTGCCGGCCTCAAATAAAGGTCAACCAGTTGTATGGGTCTTCGCCGGTCTGAACAATTTTCAGGTATGCATGCTGCAGCGCTTCAGTAATGGGTCCGCGCTTTTCATTACCAATCGGGTACTTGTCGATACTTCTGACCGGAGTTATCTCTGCTGCCGTACCGGTGAGAAAAACTTCATCTGCAATATAGAGCGCTTCACGGGGAATAAGCGTTTCGCGAACTTCATAGCCGAGCTCTTTTGCTATATGCATGACAGCGTAACGGGTAAACCCTGGCAAAATCGATTGGCCTGACATTGGTGTATAAATAATGCCATCACGCACTATAAAAATATTTTCGCCACTTCCTTCGGACACATAGCCATTGACATCGAGAGCGAGTCCTTCGGCATAGTCGTCCATGACGGCTTCCATTTTTATCAGCTGCGAATTCAGATAGTTTCCGCCAGCTTTAGCCCACGCAGGCAGCGTGTTTGGAGCGGGTCTGGTCCACGATGATACACGAACATCAACACCATTTTCCAGCACATCATCTCCAAGATATGCGCCCCATTCCCATGTTGCGATGGCGACTTCGATCGATGCACGGTGCGGATTTACTCCGACAGCCCCTTGACCACGGTATACCAGAGGACGGATATAGCACGCCTTGTGACTATTGGCGTGAATTATGTTGATGACAGCGTCTTTAAGTTCTTGTTCAGAGTATGGGATTTCGATCCGGTATATTTTCGAAGAATCTCTCAGACGTTTGATGTGTTCGTCCAGAAAAAGCACTGCAGAACCCTTAAGGGTGTCATAGCAGCGTATACCTTCAAATGTCGATGAACCGTAGTGGACAACATGAGACAGAATGTGGATTTTAGCATCAACCCAGTCAATCAGCTCTCCATTCATCCAGATTTTAGCGGTCTTGTTCATAGTGCAGGCGTTGGGTGTTAAAACTTTTCCAGTATTACCTCTCAAAGATAGCTTGTTTTGAGTTTTTTAAAAGGCAATACAGACTTTTTTCTTCAGTTTCAGGGCGATTGGAGCTCTTTTGAGCCAATGAAAAGAGAAATATAAAAAAGCCCCTGCAGGTTGCGGGCAGGGGCTTTGAGGCGTCAGATGTAACGCTCAGTAAATTCTGTCGTAAACCCCTTCAACCTCACGGAGAATCGGATCGTAGGCTACAGGCTTGCGTCCGAAACAGATACCGAGAGACTCGTACATTGCAACGTGTTCAAGATCGACATGACGCTGTACGATAGCCTTGCTTGATTCGATGAACTCGACCTTACGCCCCTTGACTTTGGAGATCGTAACACCGGATTTTCCATCAAGCAGCAGAAGTATGGCTGCAGCACCGGCTTCAAAACCGAAGTTGATATCGTAAGCCGAAGAGTTTCCTGAACGGACAAGGTGACCGGGATGGACTTCGCGAACTTCCGGAATTTCGTATATCCCTTCGACAAACATACCTGTCTCTTTCATGAAAATCGGCATGGCCGGATCAGCTTTCATCCTGTTCTGAATCTGCTGGCAGGTGAATTTTCCAGCTCCTGCAAGTTTTTTGTGACCGAACGCGTCAATGCCTGCTGATTCATCGACAATATCGCTTCCATCAGCATTTTTCAGGCCTTCAGCAACCACAATGGTGTAGGTTCCGCTATGGACATCACTCTCTCTGATACGTCTGGTAAAGCGCTCGGCGAGGTGTTCGTAAACAACATCCCAGTCAGCAGGAATTTCAGGTATAAGAATACAATCGGCTTCTGCTGCTATACCGCTGCGAAAAGCAGTATGCCCGGCATAACGGCCGAAAACTTCTGTGACCAGCACACGGTTGTGTGTTTTGCCTGTTGTTTTCAAGTCGTGCACAAACTGTGCTATACGGTTGATGGTGGAATCACCGCCGACAGAGTAGGTCTGGAGGTCAAGATCCATGGTTTTCGGTGCGTGGATACACTGAATCCCTTTCTGGTTGAGATCAACCATGACACTGCCTGAATCGTCCCCGCCGCTGATAATAAGTGCATCAAGGTCGAATTTCTTCATACCTGCCTTGATACGATTGTACTTGTCAGGGTTGCTAATCGCTTTGATTTTAACCCTTGAATGTCCCGCTTCAGAACCGGCAAAACTGGCGTCAAAACGATCGAGACGCTCCTGATCAAGCCTGACAATTTTTTCCTGATCGATAAGGTTGTATAATCCGGCGTAGCCGTTAGGGATAATATAAAGCTCAAGATCTTTTGACAGAGCCATCATAGCGGCACCTTTCAGTACAGCATTGAGTCCTCCGCAATCCCCTCCACTTGTAAGAATGCCAATTTTTTTCACAGGTATGCTCTCCTCTTAAAAGCTAATGTTAGTATTTAATGACCAAATTTATTTATTTGTCGGAAAATAATTCCTCTCAGTTTCTGGCAGTTAAAATAGATTATTTTTACTTGATATTTCAACACTAAGCTTCAGAATTATAGAACAGCCGATTTTCGGGGAAAAACCAGAAGTACATATTTTATAATGAATTATCTGGATCAGGCAAGGATTGCCTTTATTCATCTGAGAGAAAGAAAGAGGCAGACTATTCTTACTGCTCTTGGTGTTGCTGTAGGCTCTGCAATGCTTGTGACGACCATTTCTGTTTCCCGGGGTTCATCATCGAATGTGATTACTAAAGTGATTGATACTACCCCGCATGTGCTGATAAGCGCTGAAAGGGTAGTTCCGCTTATCCCGGAAAATCTTCTCAGGCATGAAGGTGCCAAGGTTGCAATGGTGACCAAAAATATTACACTGAATCAACAGGAGGTTATAAAAAATTACACCGGAGTTGTCGAAAGCATTCGACCGGTCGAAGAACTTCGAAGCATTTCACCTTTTGTACTCAGCAAGCTGTTGGCTCGCAATAAAACCCGTTTTACTCCCTGTGTTGCTCGGGGAGTTGTTCCCCGTCTTGAAGCAGACATTGCCGGACTGCAAAAAAATCTGATTGAAAAAAATTCCCTTGAAGAGCTTGCCTATACCCCGAATGGCATACTTGTCGGCGATCTTCTGGCCAAAAAACTCAATGCAGGTTACCGTGACAGGATAGTGCTTGTGACAAAAAACAGCGAAGAGTTTCCTGTAACGATAGTGGGGCGTTTCAGCAGCGGTTTTAACGCAAAGGATGAACGGGAGGCCTATGTTAATCTCTCTCTTGCTCAGAGAATGGAGGGCATTGCCTCAAATTCGGTGACTGGTATAGGGTTAAGAACTGCGCAGGTTGATCGTGCTGCCGCAACCGCTGCGAAAGTGCAGGAGTTGAGCGGATACAAAAGCGAGAGCTGGGATGAGACCAACCGCAACGTCATTGAATTTTACAATCGTAATGCTGTCATTACACTGGTACTGGTGGGCTTTGTTTTTGTAGTAGCTGGCCTCGGTGTATCATCGGTCATGACCACGGTGATTCTGCAGAAGGTTAAGGATATCGCCATCTTGCGCTCAATGGGCATGCAGGCCGGGAGCATTACCCGTATTTTTATGCTTGAAGGTTTTATGATCGGCATTCTCGGTGTTCTTATCGGTAGTCCGATGGGGCATGTGATTTGTCATTTTGTCTCCTTAATCCGATTTGAGGCAAGTACTGCAGGAGTCTTGAAAAGTGACAAGATTAATATTATTGAACAACCTGAATCACACCTGATTGTTATTGTATTTGGTATTCTGATTGCCGTAATCTCATCCTGGAGCCCGGCAAGAAAGGCTACGCGCTATTTGCCGGTCAGGATTCTCAGGGGTGAAGTCGGGGCTTAGATGGAGCGGATAATACATACCGCATGAGCTGCAGCGCCCTCTTCCCGTCCTATATAGCCGAGTTTTTCGTTAGTGGTGGCTTTTACCGAGACCGTTCCAATTTCAACACCGAGACAGCGTGCAATGTTTTTACGCATTTCAGTAATGTATGGGGCGATTTTCGGTGCTTCAAGAAGCAGCATCGCATCGATGTTCATCGTCTGATAACCGTTCTTTTCAAGAAGCTTTCCAACATGTTTCAAGAGAATCATGCTGTCGATATCTTTGAATTCCTGGCTTGTGTTGGGAAAGTGAAGTCCAATGTCGCCCAGAGCAGCCGCGCCAAGCAGAGCATCGCTTACAGCATGAAGCAGCACATCAGCATCACTGTGCCCGTCAAGTCCTTTGCTTCCGGGGATATGAACGCCACCGATTACAAGTTTTCGGCCTTCCGCAAAAGGGTGTACATCAATACCAATTCCAATGCGCATGGTTATTCAAGGTTTTAAGGATTATAGAATTAATCAGTTATAAGACTTCCTCTATATTCGTTGATGGGTGTCGCACCGGGAGTTGAGAAGTATCGTTCAATCGCAGTGGCGACCTGTTCGGCGATATCTGGGTAGACAAAGTTCATGGTGCCGATCTGCACAGCCTTCGATCCGGCGAGGATAAACTCCATGGCATCCTCAAATCCTGCAATGCCGCCCATGCCCACAATCGGGATGGAGACAGCCTTGAAGACCTCCCAAACCTTTGCAAGAGCAATCGGTTTTATTGCCGGACCAGACAGTCCGCCGGTAATGTTTTTCAAGAGTGGCCGGCGGGTTTTATAATCAATAGCCATCCCGACAACCGTATTGATAAGCGAAACCGAATCTGCACCGGCTTCCTGGGCAGCAAGGGCAATGGTGCTGATTGAGGTTACATTCGGTGTCAGCTTTATCATCAAATGGCGGGCGGTAATTTTGCGCAGTTCCGACACAATTTCAAACGTTGCATCACGGCTCACACCCATAATCATGCATTCGCCTTTCACGTTAGGACACGAGAGATTAATCTCATAGCCGCTGAGACCTTCGACCGCGTCAAGCCTTGATACGACTTCCAGATACTCATCAATAGAGCGTCCTGCTATATTGACAATGACGGCAGTATCAAGTGTGCGAAGAAAAGGGACTTTATCGGTAATGAACCGTTCAAGCCCGACATTGGCCAGTCCGATGGCATTGATCATTCCTGACGGAGTTTCAGCAATACGACGGGGGAGATTGCCCGTTCTCGGTTCAAGGGAAATAGCCTTGGTGACAATACCGCCGATTTTCGAAAGATCACAGAGCTTACTGATCTCTTCGCCGTAAGAAACCGTTCCCGATGCAAGGAGAACAGGTGATTTCAACTCAAGTCCCCGGCCGAGCGATACTGCCGCACAGGTTGAATATCTGTCTGTCCCTTGTTGGCTCATCGTGTTCGGTTGTTGAGGAAAGTGGCTGTAAAACGCAGATGCGGTATTATTTTATCCCTGAGCGGTATTATTCCAGTCAGGGATAAAAAGAGCTGCGGTTTTTTCTTGCGTTGCGTTCGCTTACCTGTTCAGATAATACTTGGTAGCGTAGTCCCTGACCATCCTGTGCGTGTTGTATTCAGGAGCAATGGTTGCTATTGCGCTACGGATTTTACTGATCCATTTAAGAGGAATGTTCTTCTCGTTGCGTTCGTAATAAGCAGGAATAATCTGGTTTTCAAGAACCGAGTACAACTGTTCCGCATCAAAACTATCCTGTTCCTCATTGTTTTCAAACGATTCACCGTTGCCGATAGCAAAGCCGTTATGCCCATTATAAGCCTCAGGCCACCATCCGTCGAGCACGCTGAAATTCAGGCCGCCATGCAGAACAGTTTTTTCGCCTGACGTACCGCTTGCCTCCATTGGTCTGACAGGAGTGTTCAGCCAGACGTCAACGCCCGATACCATCCGCTTTGCAACGCCGAGATTGTAGTTTTCAAGAAAAACAACCTTACCGCTGAACTCTGGTCGGCGTGAGTAGTGCACAATCTGGCGGATGTAGTCTTTTCCTGCATCGTCATGCGGATGTGCTTTTCCGGCAAAGACTATCTGCAGCGGCCTTGTAGAGTGATTGATGATTTTGTTAAGACGTTCAAGATCTCTGAACACCAGCGGAGCACGCTTGTAGGTAGCAAAACGTCTTGCAAATCCAATAGTCAGAACATCAGGAGAGAATGTGTTTGTTTTCGAACGCAAGGCATCGTACTCGCTGTAGATTGAATTATGATGCTGGTGAAAAAGCTGGTTGCTCAGATACTTGTCCATGAAGTCGATCAGATTACGCTTCAGGCTGTACCGTAAAGACCAAAGCTCCTCATCGGTCACTTTTGCCAGCACCGCTTCAGCGGCCTCGCATGAAAGACTCATATCATCAACGCTGCCTGTGAATTTCTTCCAGAAACTGTCAGTAAATCCACTTGTCCAGCTGCTCGCGTGTACACCATTGGTGATATGGCCGATAGGAACCTCATCAACCGTTTTGCCGGGAAAGAGGTGCTGCCACATAACGCGGGAAACTTCTCCGTGAAGTTTCGAAACACCGTTTGCCGATCGTGACAGATTCAGAGCCAGTACTGTCATGGTGAAAAGACCGTAAATATTATTTTTGTCCTCTGCTCCGAGTCCCATCAGATCATCGAATTTCAACCCGATTGAGGTCAGATACTTGTCGAAGGTGTAATGCATCATGTCGCATGAAAAGCGGTCATGTCCTGCAGGTACTGGAGTGTGTGTTGTGAAAACGCAGAGTGAACGGACTTTTTCTATTGCAGCTTCTTGTGTGGCACCTGCTTTCAGCTCTTTGGCGAGCAGTTCAAGCGTAAGAAATGCCGAGTGGCCTTCGTTCATATGATAGACTATCGGTTGTGCACCGATCTGCTCAAGAAGCTTCACTCCGCCGATACCAAGAATAATCTCCTGATTGATTCGCATGTTCTGGTCACCGCCATACACTCTGCAGCAGATATCGCGATAGTGTGATTCATTTGCTGCAATATTGGTATCAAGCAGATAGAGTGTTGCTCTGCCGACCTGCAGCTTCCACGCCTGGGCATAGACTTCACTCTGCGCTATATTGACTGTTATGATGAGGTCTGAACCGTCCGGATTCGTTACTTTTTCAATAGGAAGGTTCTCAGGGTGCTGGAGCGGATAATCTTCTTTCTGCCATCCGTCCTGATTGAGATTCTGACGAAAATATCCTTCTTTGTAAAATAAGGTGATGCCAATAAAGTTTATGCCCAGGTCGCTGGCCGATTTCACGTGGTCACCAGAAAGGACACCGAGTCCACCAGAATAAATTCTTACGCTTTCGTGAATGCCGAACTCCGCACTGAAATAAGCAACAGGTTTTTCAGTAATTTCCTTGGCATTGTTTGCTGCCCAGGTATTCTTGTCGTTGATGTAAGCTGTAAAGCGTGCATAGACGCGTTCTATTTTATCGCCGAATTCACCGGTACATCGGGCTACGAGTTCATCATTGGATATATGACGCAGCAGTTCAACCGGATTATGATTATTTCTTTCCCAGAGAAGTGGAGAGAGTTCTTCAAAAATTTGTTTTGCTTCTGTATCCCATGACCACCAAAGATTTCTTGTCAGTGCCTTAAGGGAAGTTATTTTACTTTGCATAATTGAACGTGGTAATGATTGCTTTACTGCAACAGGTTGAAAAAAGGTTTTATCTTGGTTAATTGTGGCATCTTCTTCTTCAATAAAAGGCGAATTCGGGGCAGAATGAATAAAAGTATTGGCCAATTTACAGTTTTAGAATTGAAAACCGCAAGTCAGAAAAAAATTGGCAACAACTGATGTGAAAATAGCGCATATATCGGATCTTCATATTTCCGGCAAGCAGGATAGGCGTCAGCTCGACCACCTTGATCGTCTGTTCGATCATTTTAATACCATCGGGTATGATCATCTTGTAATCTCAGGCGATCTCAGCGATAGCGCCAATAAGGTTGATTGGGAAATCATTCGCCAAAAACTGGAGGACCACGGACTTTATCACTGGGAAAAAACCACCATTATTCCGGGAAATCATGATCTGATTCAGCTCGAAGAGGAACTGCGTTTTTATAATGCACTGAATCCTCTTCCGCAAGTAAGAAAAAAGGCTTTTGATCGCCGTGTATTGGAGTTTTGCATCTTTTTTCAGGAGCTGATTACCGGTGAAGAGGGGGGGGATAAAGCATTTCCATTTCTCAAAATCATAAACTTTTCATCGGTTAAGATCGCCCTTGCAGCTCTCAATTCGGTTTATCCTTGGTACCCTGCCGATAATCCACTTGGAGCAAGAGGGTATATAAGCCCTAGTCAGCTTAAAGCCCTCAGCGATGACAGTGTTATGAAATCTTTAAAAGATTGTATTGTTATTGGGCTTTGCCATCATGCTTACAAAGTCTACGGCACCGACTCTCCTATTGACCAGGCTTTTGACTGGACCATGGAGTTGAAAAACCGTGATGAGTTTCTTGGAGTCATGAAGGTTATCCATGCAAAACTGGTGCTGCATGGTCATTTTCATAGGTTTCAGTCCTACGAAGTCAAGGATATCACATTTATCAATGGAGGAAGTTTTCGGTACAATCCTCTCTGCTACAGTGAACTGGTAATAGACGGGGAGGGGAGCAGCACTCAGAGGTTTGTGACGCTTTCACCCTGACTCAAAAGAACACTGACAAGTCAGCTCTTAATAAAGGAAGCCAAATTGTCAGTGTTTTCCCCTTTTGATTGTTTTATTTCAGTTCTGGCCTCTGCGAGCGAGCTGACGATCCATCATAATCAGGGCATGTCCCTTCTCTCCGGCCATTTTCAGGGTTTCAAGGATTGCTGATGCCGAGGCCTCTTCTTCTACCTGCTCAGCAATAAACTCATGTAACAGCACTTGAGCGGGATAGTCTTTCTCTTTCAGTGCCGATTCATAGAGCTTGTTGATGAGTGCTGTGATTTTTCGTTCATGTTTGAGGACTTCTTCGAAGAGGGCTGTTGGTGACTTGAATTCAAAAGGAGGCTGTTCAATTTTTTGAAGCTCAACACGGCCGCCTCTTTCGTTGACAAATTTGTAGAGTTTCATCGCATGGCATGATTCCTCTTTGGTCTGGATTTTCAGCCAGTTTGCAAAACCCGGAAGATTCTGCGACTCAGCGAACGCAGCCATGGAAAGATAGAGATATGAAGAGGTCAGCTCATGATTGATCTGATCGTTAAATGCTTTCTGAAGTGTTTTGCTTAGCATGGAAATGTCTCCTTACGATTGAATTTGTATTGACTTCAGTCCATTAGCAAATCAACGAAGGGAAAGCTGTATTAGTTTCTCGTATGCTATCTGTTCTCTTTCATGTAACTGCGGATTCTTTCTGCATGATCGCAGTCTTCCTGATTGAGCTGTTTAAAAATAGTTGAGGACAAGGAGTTCGTCGGGCTGTCAAGAAACTGCTGAAAATGTGATTCACCTGCAGCCAGTTCCAGATCGAGTGCAATTTGCAATGCATCTTTTTTTGATGGCGGTGTATCCGAATAGGTATTGATCAGGCCGGCAATTTTTATGTTGGTATCGATAAGGGATTGCAAGTCTGTTGATAAGAGGTTGTCAGGAAAAAATTCCATTGGCTGAGGCTGCTTTTTCTCCTGCTGAAGCAGTGATGCGTGTCCTTGTTCCTCCATTGCCAGTTCCCACCAGAAATCTTCATCCTCAAAAAAAGAGTCGTGAAAAAGGGTATAGAGTTTAGCAAGGTTCAGTTCCAGCTTTATTGACTCGTCAAGATGTTTTTGCAGTGTGGCTGGCATGGGCAATAAATTTAATTAAAGCATTACTTGTTGCGGTAGGAAGCGTATTCCTGCAGACTTTTAACACCGAACTCCTGATGGCGGATACAATCAATTGCCTGAACTGACGCCTCAGCAGCCTCGATTGTAGTTACAAACGGCACATTGCTCAATACTGATGCCGCGCCTATCGCCTCTTCGTCATGCAGGGCTTTTTCGCCTCTTGGAGTGTTAATGACAAAGTTGATCTTGCCGTGCTTGATAATGTCGAAAATGTTCGGTCGTCCTTCCTCACCCACCTTGTAGACTTTTTTGCACTCGATGCCGTTTTCTATAAGAAACTGGTGCGTGCCTGCTGTCGCAATCAAATCAAAGTCCATGCGGTAAAGGGCTTTAGCAATGGCGAGTATCCGTTGGTTTTTATCCTGATCGTTGACACTGATGAAAACCGATCCGGAAAGAGGGAGCTGCATGCTTGCTGCCTGATAAGCTTTGGCAAAAGCTTCAGGGAACTCATCGGCAAGACTCATTGCTTCACCGGTTGAGCGCATTTCAGGGCCAAGGTAGACACCTGATTTTACAAACTTGGAGAATGGGAAAACCGGTTCCTTGATGGCCATGTGCTTCATGCCGAGTTCGTCACAATCTTTCAGATCGTACTCTTTACGCAGGTCGCTGAGTTTTTCACCAAGCATAACCCGTGTTGCAATCTTTACAACCGGTATAGCGGTTGCCTTGCCGACAAAAGGCACTGTCCGGCTGGCTCTCGGATTGACTTCAATAACATAGACACTCTCGTTCTGCACGGCATACTGAATGTTCATCAGTCCCACTACCTTAAGGTTAGTCGCCAATATGCGGGTATAAGCCTTCATTGTGGCAATGACTTTCGGGCTGATGTTATGATAGGGCAGAATGGAGGTGGAGTCGCCACTATGGATGCCTGCGGCCTCCACATGCTGCATGATGCCGCTGATAACGCAGTCAGTGGTATCAGCGATGGCATCAATGTCAAATTCAACGGCTGTTTCCAGAAAACGGTCAATCAGCAGAGGATATTTTTCGGTAATGAAGAGAGCCTGATCGACATACTCTTTGAGCGAATCGTCATTGTAGACGATTTTCATTGCGCGTCCTCCAAGAACATAGCTTGGACGGACGAGAGCAGGGTAGCCGATTCGTTTCGTGATAACTTTGGCTTCTTCAAAGCTGATTGCCGTTCCGTATTCAGGATGGGGAATATTCAGCTCCTCAAGAAGTGCCCCGAATTTTTTACGGTCCTCCGCCATATCGATGCCTTTCGAAGAGGTACCGAGAATGGTTACACCGGCCTCATGAAGTTTTGCAGAGAGCTTCAGCGGTGTCTGACCACCAAAGCTTACAATAACACCAAGAGGTTTTTCGTGTTCTATGATGCGAATGGTATCCTCAAACGTGAGCGGCTCGAAATAGAGCTTATCGGCAATATCGTAGTCAGTTGAAACAGTTTCAGGGTTACAGTTGACCATGATGGTTTCATACCCGGCCTCTTTCAGTGCGAATACGGCCTGGACACAACAATAGTCGAACTCGATGCCCTGACCGATCCTGTTTGGGCCTCCGCCGAGAATAATGACTTTTTTCAGGTTGGAGGAAACAGATTCATTTTCCTCTTCGTATGTGGAGTAATGGTAGGGCGTTTTCGCATCAAATTCTGCAGCACAGGTATCAACGGTTTTAAAGACTGACTCTATACCGTAATGTTTTCTGAGCGCTCTGATGGATGGTTCTGCAGTATTAAAAATATTGGCAAGCTGAAAATCGGAAAAACCGTTTTGTTTGGCTTGCAACAGCCTCTCTTTCGGGAATTTACGGGAAAGATCAATAATCTCCTGTGTCAGGTCGGAAGCTTGGATGGTCATGCAGTCTCGATAGTTTTAAGAAGCTTCAGGATATAGCTGTAGTAAGGTAACAAATCACCTCTTTATTAAAAACCGGTGCATTATACAAAAATGCCCCTGCTTCTCAAAGTTGCTGTTTCCCACTCCTTATTGTTCTTTTTTTGGGCTCTGAAAATGGAACAGGAATTTTTTTACATTACACTGTCTTTCTGATACTGTCTGTTTAGAAAAAAGGGATAATAAGGGGTATGGATAAAAAGCATTTCGATACGATTGAAGCTGCCGTTGAAGATATCCGGCAAGGTAAACTTGTTATTGTCATTGACGATGAAGACCGCGAAGATGAGGGCGATTTTATAGGCGCTGCAGACCTTGTCACAACCGAGATGGTGAACTTTATAACCAAAGAGGCTCGAGGGCTTCTTTGCGTTGCTGTTACAATGGATCGGGCAAAAGAACTTCAGCTTGATCCGATGGTCCAGAGAAATACCTCACAGCATGAGACAAATTTTACCGTTTCAGTTGATGCAATTGCTGAGGGTGTCACTACCGGCATTTCAGTCTATGACAGAGCAATGACCATCAAGATGCTTGGCGATCCAGCTTCCAAGGCGGACGACTTTTCTCGTCCCGGCCATATATTTCCTCTCCGGGCAATGGAAGGCGGGGTGCTCAGGCGTGTCGGGCATACAGAAGCAGCGGTTGATCTTGCTCGGCTTGCCGGATGCAGTCCGGTCGGCCTGCTCTGTGAAATTCTGCATGACGACGGCAGTATGGCCAGGCTTCCCGACCTTATCAAGCTGAAGGCTAAATTCGGCTTGAAGCTCATTACCATCAAGGAACTTGTTGCCTATCAGATGAAACGCAACAAGCTTGTTCACCGTGCTGTCGAATCGAGACTTCCGACCATTTATGGTGAATTCAGATTGATTGCCTATGAAACATTCGCCGAACAGCAGAACCATATGGCTTTTGTGAAGGGGGACGTTACTACTGATGAGCCTGTTCTTGTCAGGGTTCATTCACAGTGTGCCACAGGCGATACGTTTGCATCTCTGCGATGCGATTGCGGCAACCAGCTCGCTTCCGCACTGAGGATGATAGAAAAAGAAGGACGTGGAGTATTGATTTATCTTATGCAGGAAGGTCGAGGTATTGGCTTGATCAACAAATTGAGAGCCTATAACCTGCAGGACGAAGGATTGGATACTGTCGAAGCCAACGAAAAGCTTGGATTTAAAGCCGATCTCCGTGATTATGGTATCGGTGCACAAATTCTTAAGGACCTTGGTATCCGTAAAATGAAGCTCATGACAAACAACCCCAAAAAAGTTGTCGGACTGGAAGGGTATGGTTTGGAGATTGTTGAGCGCATTTCGCTTGAGATTGCTCCCAATCCCATGAACCAGAGTTATCTCGATACCAAACGCGACAAGATGGGTCATATGATCGGGTGCTCATGTGGTACTGGTCATCGTCATCACGAACAAAAGAAATAATAATTAGTAAAACACACTCACACCAAAAACCGTAAACTTCCGTCAGGAAAAGGACTGAGATACCGATGGATACTGACATCCTTCAAAGGCAGGACCAGGAGGTCTTTGAGGCTATTGCCAACGAGACAACCAGACAGAATGAAACACTTGAGCTGATTGCTTCGGAAAATTTTACAAGTCGTGCGGTTATGCAGGCCTGCGGGTCGGTAATGACCAATAAATATGCCGAAGGCTATCCCGGCAAGCGCTATTATGGCGGTTGCGAATACGTTGATGTAGCCGAAAATCTTGCCCGCGACCGCGCAAAAAAGCTTTTCAGATGTGAGTATGTCAATGTGCAGCCTCATTCCGGTTCAAGCGCCAACATGGCGGTTCTCTTTTCGGTCTTGAAACCCGGCGATCGAATTATGGGGCTTGATTTGTCGCATGGCGGACATTTAACCCATGGCAGTTCAGTTAATTTTTCCGGTCAGATGTTCGAAGCCCACTCTTATGGCGTAGATCGTGAAACCGGCATCATCGATATGAACAAGGTTGAGGAACTTGCCCTTCAGGTTCGCCCGAAACTTATTATCTGCGGAGCCAGTGCGTATTCCCAGGGCTTTGATGTCAAAGCATTCAGAGCGATTGCCGACAAGGTCGGGGCGTTGCTGATGGCCGACATTGCACATCCAGCAGGGCTTATTGCCGCTGGTTTTCTGGGTGACCCAATGCCGCATTGTCATTTCGTAACCACTACGACGCACAAAACTCTTCGCGGACCAAGGGGTGGCATGATCATGATGGGCACCGACTTTGAAAACCCGATGGGTATTACCATCAAGACCAAAACCGGTTCCAGGGTGAAAATGATGTCGGAGGTTATGGATGCCGAAGTTATGCCGGGTATTCAGGGTGGTCCGCTCATGCATGTTATTGCCGGTAAGGCAGTTGCTTTCGGTGAAGCGCTCCAGCCTGAGTTCAGGGAATATGCTGCTCAGGTGATAAAGAATGCCGCCGCCATGGCTGAAAAGTTTGTCGGTCTTGGTTACAATATTGTAAGCGGTGGCACCAAAAACCATCTCATGCTGCTTGACCTGCGCAACAAAAATATTACAGGAAAAGTCGCTGAAAACTTGCTCCACCCGGCCGGCATTACCGTCAACAAGAACATGGTTCCTTTTGACGATAAATCACCCTTTGTCACCAGCGGTATCCGCATCGGCACTCCAGCAATGACCACACGCGGTATGAACGAAGCCGACAGCAAGCTCATTGCCGAGCTTATCGATAAAGTTATTTCATCAGCCGAAAAGTCTGATTCAGCAGATGTATGCCAGGCAGTCAGAACAGAAATCAGAGAGCTTTGCCTCCGTCATCCCCTTGAAGGATACGGTGCATTATAGTTGTTTGTTACTGCTTGTTTGTTTGATTTGACGTTAAAGCCCAGCTGCATTCCATGAGCAATGCAGCTGGGCTTTATTGTTGAGATGGTTTTAAGGAAAAAACCCAGGGAAGTAAACAAGAGCTGATCAATAGGCTGATTTCAGCTTTTTTCCAGGATGCTTGTAATCATCTTACCAAGATCTTGAGAAGTCTTTCGGATTTTTTTATCCAGCACAATTTTTTCCTTCAGAAGCTCAATCTCCTTCTCGGTATTGTTTTCAATCCGTATACGTTCTGTCAGCACTATTTTCTGATGGATCAACGGTTCGAGAATCAGGTTTTTGAACGCATCAAGGAACATCGTCAGACACCGTTTTGCATTATCAGCGTGAACATCAGATTTTTCAAGCCACTTATTGCTCACTGGTGGGTCAAGCAGTAAGCCGGATGCAAGATCCCTTGACGCCGGATTGCTGAAAAGACTTATTTCGGTTGTAATGTCGATATGCTCATTTGGACTGCCGGCAATGTCATTATTATAGCGTCGAATCATGTGGGTGAAAATCTGCTGGGCATCCTTGTGAGGCAACTCCAGCATTGCCTCATGCGAAGCCGCAAATTCCAGGACAACATTTCCATAAGCAGTGCTTTCAAGCAGAGCTTTTAAAAAGGTTTTTTCAAGAACGGATAAGTTTACCGGCTGTTGACGTGGTGATTGAACAGGGGAATGGATTTCTCTTGAATATGATTTCTTTGCCAGCAAAGCGCTCTCTTTTCCAAGCAGCTCCTCAAGGGCTTGCTGGCTTATCACAAGTTTCTCAGAGAGTTGCTGGAGGTAAAGTTCCTGCTGGATACGGTCTGGAATCAGCGAAATGGTGTGCGCCATCTCCCTGATCGCTTTTGACTTAATTTCAGGGTTTGAAAAATTCTCCGATTCCATAAAAAAACGGATTTGAAAGTCCTGAAACAGCAGTCTATTCTCTTCAACAAACTGCAGAAACCCTTCCCTCCCTTCGCGGCGAACAAAACTGTCCGGGTCATCACCCGTAGGAAGCATAACAATGAAGGGGGTTATGCCCTCTGTAAGCAGCGTATCAAGACCGGTCATCATTGACTTTTTGCCGGCAGAATCCGCATCATACATGAACAGTACACTTTTGGTGTGACGTTGCAGAATTTTTGCCTGATACCTTGTCAGAGAAGTGCCGCACGAAGCTACAGCATTTGTTATTCCTGCCTGGTGAAGGGCAAGGACATCCATATAACCTTCAACAAGAATTGCGGTTTCCATTCGCCGTATTTCATGCTTAGCCGAGTGGAGCCCGTAAAGAAGTTTTGACTTTTCAAACAAACTGCTTTCAGGCGAATTCAGGTATTTTGGAGTTTGAGGGTCGTCAAGGAGGGTTCTCCCTCCAAAGCCGACAACCTGCCCTCCAACGGAGAAAACAGGAAATATCACCCTGCTGCGGAAGGTGTCATACCATGAGTTCCTCTGTTTATTATGGGTTACAAGTCCCAGATCAGTAAGATGTTCCTGCGGTATGCCTGCCCGCTTTGCTTCGTTGAAGAGGCTGTCCCAGGCATCAGGGGCATATCCAAGACCAAAGGCTTTAATTGTTCTTTCCGAAAGTGCGCGCTTTGTAAGCAGATAGTCATGGCCAATTTTACCAGAATTGCTTTCCAGTGTTCTTTGGAAAAACTTAGCTGCCCAGCGTATGGTTTCGGTACGGCTGTCTTCAAGAGCAGGGTTGTGTTCTTTTTTTTCCGTAAACCTGCTGATATCTATTCCCGTTCGTTTGGCAACCAGTTCAATTGCTTCGGGAAAGGAGACTTTTTCCATCTCCATGACAAAAGAAAAAACGTTGCCCCCCTTGCCGGTAGAAAAACATTTGTAAATTTGTTTTTCGGGAGAAACGACAAATGAAGGAGTTTTCTCCTGTGTGAAGGGAGAGAGTGCTTTATAGTTGCGCCCTGAGGGTTGAAGCGTCAGGTAATCAGAGATAATATCAACAATATCTGCCGCCTGACGGATATCATCAACAGTCGAATGAGGGATCATGTGCCTGGTCTTAATTCTTTATATGATTTCAGGAACACTTTTTATTTTCTTTCTATGACCGATTACTGTTGAAGAATCACAAGCTTATTTACTAAATTTAACACTGTTATTTTAAAGTTGTTTTTTGCAGTCCGATGCAATCAATGAACATAACCTTCTACGAGTGGTGATTGCCAACGTTTTACATAAGAACTACACTATTTCAAATTCACACTCCGGTTTAACAATACCCCTTTTATTTTCTTGTCAGTCAAAACAAATAAGAGTTCTATGAAACATGGTTTTTTTACCGGGTTGCTCATTGCAATAACCTATGCGGTCTCTCTGGGGTTTTATTTCTGGATGGGCAGCACGCCACCGGGTTCAATGTTCCATGCGGTTTTCAATGGAGGACTGGTTGTCTCGGTACTCATGGCATTGATTTTGATGGTGATTGCCTATACCGTAGAACGTATCATTGCTCTGAATAAAGCTTCCGGAAAGGGAAATATTCCAGAGTTTGTCCATGGCCTCAAGCAGGATATTGACAACGGCTATATTGATCAGGCCATTGCAAAATGTGATGATCACCAGAGTTCGCTTGCAGCAGTGCTTCGCGCAGTTCTTGACCGCTATAAAAAGCTCTCTCAATATAATGTTACCGATCGGGAGAAAAAGATCAGCGAAATGGAAAAGGCTGTTGAAGAAGCAACAATTATGGAAATGCCTCTTCTGGAAAAAAATCTTGTATCAATTTCCACCATTGCCTCAATTTCAACAATGGTCGGGCTTCTTGGAACAACACTCGGTATGATCCGGGCTTTTGCCGCTATGGCTACCAGCGGAGCTCCCGACGCCGTGCAGCTTTCACTTGGCATATCCGAAGCTCTCTTTAATACGGCGCTTGGAATTCTTGGTGGTATTATGGGTATTGTTGCCTACAACGTTTTTACCAGCCGGGTTGACCGGTTCAGCTACACCATTGACGAAGCGGCGTTCTATATCATACACACTCTTGGAACCGGTAAAACTGAATAACTGCTGATGTCGAGGATCAAGGCAAAAAGGATTGGATTTCGCATTGATATGACACCGATGGTGGACGTAGCATTTCTGCTGTTGACGTTTTTCATGCTGACAACCAAGTTTAGGCCCCCTGAAGTGGTACAGATCAACCTGCCATCATCCCATTCGGTACAAAAGCTGCCCGAATCAAATGTTCTCACGGTAACGGTGAGCTCCAAAAACGCATTTTTCATGGGAGTTTCTTCCCAGCAGTCAAGGGAAAAAATCTTCAACTCAGTTGTCAAACCCAAGCTGACCGGAGCAGGAATGTCCGCAGGCGCAGTTGCTGATTCACTGAAAAAGTTTAGACTGGCCGAAAACTTTAATGTCGATCGTGATGAGCTCGACAAATTTGTTGTCATGGCGCGTTTTGCCGATCCCAAGCTTCGTCCGGTAGTCAGAGCCGATGCAGATGCCGGTTTTGAAGCAGTTAACTATGTCATCAAGGTTTATAAAAAAGCCAATCTGCTGACCTTCAACCTCATTACAGTCCTTAAAAAGGAGGTTCGCTGAGCTTATGGGTATTGTTGATTCTCCAAACGGACGTAGCCGCAAAAAAAAGGGGAGAAGGCGCTCTAAACGGATCGGGTTTCATCTTGATATGACTCCGATGGTAGATGTGGCATTTCTTCTTTTGACATTTTTTATGTTGACGACAACCTTTTCAAAATCCAATACCATGGAGATCAACACTCCTCCGGAAAAATTGGAAGTAAAGGTTGCAGAGAACAACGTCATGACAATGAGGATTGCTGGAGATGGAATGGCGTACTGTTCTATCGGTAATGACGCGCCCAAAAGAATTCCCCTCTATGACCCTAATGATACCCGTCAGCTTTCGATGAGCACGCAGTTGCGCACTCTTTTGAAGCAGCAGACTGCGGCCAACCAGAAACTGGTTATTGTGGTTAAGCTCAGCGACAAAGCAAAATATAAACAGCTTGTCGACATTATTGACGAGCTGAATCTTATGAAAATTGACCGATTCAGTCTTGACGATTATACTGAGCAGGACGCACTGGAAGTAAACAGAGCGGTTTAAGCATACCAATAAGTAAAGGAGTTCCTTCACGTGGCTTCAAAAATTGAAAAAACCCATAAGGATATTCTTCCTAAACGAGCTATTTCATGGCCGTTAAGTGAAGAGTTTCTTGACACGGACAGGTTAAGATGTTTGGATTACGGTAATCTCATCCTTCGCCGGCAGGCTCATCTTTTTCTAAGCCATGGAGTTGTTGCGGCAATTGCTCTACTGTTGTTTTTCTGGGTTATAACAGCCAACTGGCAGCATATCGGCTCATTAATTGGATTATTTGACAAAGATACCCACCCGATGGTAGAGTGTTATGAAGTTGTCACCAGTGTGACACAGCTTCCACCTCCACCTCCAATTACAGCTCCCGAGCCGACTCCTGTTACTCCTTCGTCCACTGTAGCGCCTCCGAATGTCGGAAAAATTAAAAAAGTCAACGAGGAGGACGCTCCTCGCGAACAGACTGTTGCCACACAGAAAGAGTTAAAGTCGGCTCTTCAGACGCAGGGTTCAGGAAGCGGAAGCGCATCAGGTGATGAAGTGCCGATGTTTGTTCCCTGTGAAAAAATGCCTGGATTTCTTGACCAGAGAAAACCCGTTTATCCAGAGATGGCAAGAATTGCGGGAATTACAGGGAAGGTTTTTGTCAGCGTCCTTATCGGCGAAGATGGTCGAGCCATCAGAGCAAAGGTTATGAAACGCATCCCCGCTGACTGTGACGTTTTCGATGCTGTTGCAATAAAGTCCGTCATGGAATCCCGTTACTATCCCGGCATTCAGAACGGCAGCCCTATCAAAGTCTGGTTTACGGTTCCAATCAGGTTTCAGCTTGATTAATCAGCTTTTCTCTTTCCTTGATGGTCGGTAAAGTACCGCGAAGATAATCCATCCATAGGCAGCTACAAGGCTTATGGGACTGACAAAAAGGGCGAAAAAGCCGTCAACATCCTTTTCGAGAAACATTATCCCATAGCTCCCGCCAATAACGAGTACCCCAAGAGCTATCAAAATATAGTTGACAGCTCTCAGGGGCATATCTGCAGCGTGATCAGCGGTACTACCCTGCTGTTTCTTCCGTAAAGATTTCATCAAGGACGATTATACATTGTTGAGCCTCTTCCCTAGTGATGTTCAGCGGTGGGAGAAGCCTGATAACGTTCTGGCTTGTAGCGTTGATGATAACGAACTTTCGAAGCGCTTTTTCGACATAATATTTAGCCTCTTTGTCAACCGTTATGCCAATCATCAGGCCATACTGACGGATATCGAGGATTTGCGGATGACGTGCTGCCAGTTTCTGCAACTCATCATGCATATAGTTTCCGATCTTCTCTGCATGTTTCATGAGCTGATCTTCCTCAATAGCCTTTATCATGGCAATGCCGGCTGCGCATGCTACCGGATTCCCGCCGAAGGTTGTGCCGTGGTTGCCGTAGGTGAGAACATCAGCGACCTTTTCGCTGCCGATTACAGCCGACAATGGCAGGCCACCGCCAAGCGGTTTGGCAAGGCATACAAGATCGGGATCTGCATCAACATGCATATAACTGAAAAACCTGCCGGTTCTGCCGCAGCCAGCCTGAATTTCATCAGCAACAATCAAAAAATTGAATTGACTCCGCAGTTCCTTCAACCGGTCAATAAACTGCTGAGATACCTGGTGAATGCCACCCTCTCCCTGAACAACCTCAATGAAAACAGCCGCCGTTTTAAGAGAAACTTTCTTTTCAAGGTCTGCAATATCGTTGAAGGCAATCATACCTGTTCCTGAGAGCAGAGGGTCAAATCCATCGACATATTTTGCTTTTGCCGTCAGTGACATGGCCCCGTATGTCCTGCCGTGGAAGCAGTTGCTCAGCGACAGCACCTCTTTTTTCTGATCGTCACCTGAGCGGCCAGCCCATTTCCTTGCCATTTTAATGGCAGCCTCAATTGCTTCTGTTCCACTGTTGGCAAAAAATACCTTGGAGAGCCCTGAAAGAGCAAGCAGTTTTTCAGCGAGCTCAAACTGGGGCTGCATCATGAAAAGGTTAGATGCATGGATCAGTTTAGCTGCCTGCGTACTAATTGCCTGCACAAGGCGTTGATCTCCATACCCAAGCGCATTGACACCGATTCCCGCAATCATATCGAGATATCGGGTTCCATTATCGCTGACCAGCCATAAGCCTTCGCCATGGGTGACCGCAATAGGAAAACGGGCATAATTATGAAAAAAAAGCTGCTGTTCGCTTTCCTGGTTTATAGGTAGAGGTGCCATTCTTGGTTTTGTTCATCTAAAGATTGTACTATCTGAAAATCAGAGCAACAAATGCTAGATAATAATTATGAAAGATGATGCTTTCAAACATTATTTTCAGCTTCTTTTCTGGCCAGAAAGACGCGAATAAACCTCCATATGCCATAAGCACCTGTCAAGAGTGCGTAAAGCCTTAAATCATCATGTGATACCTGAGGCAATCTATCGGTAAAAAACAGGACATACAAAGCAATCCCAATAAAGGTTATTGAGAGAAGTATGCCCGTGATCATCGATACAGTACCGCTTTTTATCATTCTGGCTTCTCTCTTTTTCCATGGTTTACACAGGGGTCAGGGTCAGCATAGAACCTCCACTCCTTGTTGACTATCAGGCGAGCGCCATAGCTGAACGTGAAATAAGACCATCCCCACTGCAACAGCACAAAGACACGGTGACGGAAGCTGGTCAGAAAATAGATATGCACCAGCAGCCAGGTGAACCAGGCCAAAATGCCGTCAAACCTGATATTTCCAAATTCAACAATGGCCTTGTTTTTTCCGATTGTCGCCATCTGTCCCTTATCGCGATACCGGAAAAGCTTTCTTGCTTTTGTTTTCAGGTCGAGTAGAATGTTTCTTCCGATGGTTCGTCCCTGTTGCAACGCAACTGGAGCGAGCCCGGGGAGGGTTTTACCGTTCTCCTGCGCAAAATTCGCAAGGTCGCCCCCTACAAATATTTCAGGATGACCTGGAATGCTGAGGTCTTCTCCCACAATAATACGACCGATCCGATCGGTTTCCACTCCGATGGTTCTGCCTATTTCTATGGCGGTAACACCGGCAGCCCAAAGCACTGTTGCAGCTTCGATCCTTTCCTTGCCGATTTGCACTCCGTTCTCATCAACGTTGCTCACCATGCTGCTTGTCCAGACCTGAACGCCAAGTTTCTCCAGTGATCTGGTTGCCTTGCTTGCAAGTTCAGGGTGAAAAGAACCAAGAATACGCGGAGCAGCTTCAACAATAAAAATTCGCGTAAGTTTAGGATCAATATTCCTGTAAAATTTTGAGAGGGTATAGCGGCTCATTTCACCGATTGAGCCGGCCAGTTCAACTCCGGTAGGCCCGCCGCCGACAATGACAAATGTCAGCAGTTTTTTGCGCTCCACAGGGTCTTTTGTTCTCTCAGCCCGCTCATAGGCCTCCATTACCCTTCGGCGGATCTCTTTTGCCTGAGCCAGGGTTTTCAGTCCCGGGGCATACTCCTCCCACTGATTGTTGCCGAAATAGTGATGCTGCACACCGCAGGCAAGAATCAGGTAGTCGTAAGAAATATTGGCGAAATCAGTAATGACGATTTTATTCTCAATATCGACATTGGTGACAATGCCCTTGAACACAGTAATGTTCTGGTAATTAGCCAGCATATTTCTCAGCGGAGCGGCAATATCACCCTCTCCCAGTGCAGCCATTGCCACCTGGTAAAGAAGAGGCTGAAAAAGATGATAGTTTTTCCTGTCAATGAGGGTAACCTCAATATCTGCTTTATTTCCCAGTATCCTTGCCGCATTGAATCCTGCAAAACCGCCTCCAACAATCACAACCTGCTTTTTCATATATACTTCCCAACGTAACATTTCATTAAATACATCGATGCTCCCTCATTTATTCTGCAAAATAGTAGTAATACCGAAAGAAAGTGGATTAAAGTATAAAAAAGAAAGAAATTTCAGTGAGTTATCGGCAATCAGCCCCGGAACCCATGGTTTCAGGTGAGGCGTTCGATGATCTCATGATGATTTGGGAATTTTTTCCCCAGAGTTATCCTGTCGGCAAACGTAAAGTCTCTGAATTCAAATCCAGGGGCGACGACGCAGCTTACTAAAGAATAACGTTCACGTTCAGGATTTTCCAGACAGGCTCCAAACCAGCATTCAGCCGGCACTGCGGCCTGCAGTACCTCACTTTTTTCTGCTGAAAGTCCAAGCGTAAAGCTTGAAGGCTCCGCGTTTTTTGGAAACATGTAAACCTTCAGGGGATCGCCCGCATGAAAGAACCATAGTTCATCCGAATGAATTCTATGCAGTTTTGAGTGATCGCCGCCTTTCAGCAGATAGTAGATGGCCGTCGCATAGGAGCGGGAGCCATTGAATGGGATGGTATTATTGAATGCATATGACCCGCTGCTCCGGTAGGTTTCCCGGTAGTAACCTCCTTCAGGATGAGGAAGAAGCTGCAGGCGATCTATCCAGAACTCAGCTTTTTGCATTCAGTTTTTCCCGGATTTTCGCGGTTTTCTGCCGTGATGCATCAGCAAGTTTTTTGCGGAACTCAACCAGAGCGGTCATCAGCTTCTCGTCAGAAAGTGCAAGAATCTGAATGGCCAGCAGTGCTGCATTTCGCGCATTGTCAATACCGACGGTAGCGACCGGAATGCCGGCAGGCATTTGCACAATGGAATAAAGAGAGTCCTGTCCATTAAGTTTACTGCTGAAAATCGGAACACCTACAACCGGAAGTACGGTAAAAGCCGCTGTAACACCGGGAAGGTGCGCAGCACCGCCAGCTCCTGCTATGATAACTTTCAGACCTCGTTCCAGAGCCGAAGATGCATACTTTTCGAGGTCATGAGGAGTCCTGTGTGCGGAAATGACAGAAATCTCAGACGTAATGCCGAATTCGTCAAGCACAATCGCAGCTTCCTTCATAATCTCGAAATCGGAGTCTGAACCCATAAGGATGCCGACAACCGGTGTGTTTTTTTCTGAAATGTTATTTGTCATAAAAAAGGATAGTTGACTGCCTGCTTTATAGCCTCTCAGAAGGCTAATGATTTATGAAATTGCCGAGTTTTATGTATTTTCACGAGACAGGAATGTAAAAAAATAATACTTGTAGAGGAAGATTAACAATGGCAACTAATCTTGCAGTAAAGTACAGTAATCCCGGACCTCGTTACACAAGCTATCCAACCATTCCTTCATGGAGCACCGATGGTGTGACCCAGGAGCAGTGGAAAGGGGCAATGGTCAAAGGTTTTAATGACAGCAACGAAACAACCGGAATCAGCCTGTATATTCACATTCCCTACTGTGAGAATCACTGTTACTTCTGTGGCTGCAACGCTCACCGTACTCAGGACCACTCCTATGAGACGCCCTATCTTGAGGCACTTCTTAAGGAATGGCAGATGTATATCGATGTTTTTCCCGGCACCCTTAATGTCAAGGAACTGCACATCGGCGGTGGTACACCTACTTTTTTCAGCCCTGAAAATCTGACCCGGCTTATTGATGGCATCTGCAAGGACGTCAATAAAATGGACAACTACATGTTCAGTTTCGAAACCAATCCCCGATCCACATCCAGGGAACATCTTGAAGCGCTTTACAAGGTCGGTTTCCGACGCATGAGTTTCGGAATCCAGGATTTCGACCCTGTTGTCCAGCAGGAAATCAACCGTCTCCAGTCATTCGAACTGGTTAAAGAAAAGGTTGATCTTGCCCGTGAGATCGGGTTCACATCGGTTAATTTTGACCTTGTTTACGGTCTGCCCAAGCAGACACTTGCCACAATTACCGACACCATCCAGAAGGTTATGCTGCTCAAGCCCGATCGTCTGGCCTTTTATGCCTACGGCCATAATCCTCATATGTATGAAGGACAGCGGAAGTTCAATGAGGCCGATCTTCCAGTTGGCGATGTCAAGCAGGAACTTTACGATAAAGGCAGTGCAATGCTTGAGTCGATCGGTTATCATGAAATCGGCATGGACCATTTTGCCTTGGAAGGCGACGCATTGTATATAGCAGCAAAAAACGGGACACTCCACCGTAATTTCATGGGGTATACTGAAAATACAACACAGATGATGCTGGCTATCGGATCATCATCCATCAGCGACACCTGGTACGCGTTTGCTCAGAATGAGCGCGAAGATGAGACCTATATTAAAGCCGTCAGTGAAGGCCGTTTCCCTCTTCATCGTGGTCATCTCCTTACCGATGAGGATCTTGTGCTTCGTCGTCATATTCTGAACCTGATGTGCAAACAGGAAACATCATGGCAGGATCCTAAACTTTACTGTGACGAGCTTGATATTGCTCTCTATCGTCTTGAGGATATGGAGAATGACGGTCTGGTAGTTCTCAGTGACAAAGGCGTTCGTGTGACCGAAGTCGGCATACCATTTCTCAGAAATATATGCATGGCATTCGACGCACGGCTCTGGAGTTCAGACAGCCTTTCAAAGGCATATAATGTTTCGCGCGATATTCAGAAGACCTATATTGAGAAAGCCCGGCTTGCAAAAGCTCAACAGGTTGGTTGATCAAAAGATTGAATCCAATGAAAAGGGTGATTTCGGTCACCCTTTTTTTATGTCCGTTTTATGAAAAAAACAGTAAAAATAGGGTTCATTGGTAGTGGATGGGCTAAAATAGCTCAAGCTCCGGCATTCTCATTGATGGATAATGTAGAGCTTTCGGCAGTGGCAAGCCCAACCGAACTGAACCGTCAGAAGTTCATGTCTATGTTTGGTATAGCCCAGGGTTTTTCCGATTGGCGCGACATGCTTAAGTGCGACCTTGACTTTGTCTGCGTCACGACCCCGCCCTCCCTTCATGCCGACATGGTAACGGGAGTGCTTCAAAGTGGCAAAAGCGTCCTGTGCGAAAAGCCTTTTGCCCTCGGTCTTCTCGATGCAACAGCAATGGTTGATGTAGCATCTAAATCTCCCGGGCTGGCCCTTCTCGACCACCAGCTCCGCTTTCATCCCG
>Ga0118677_10000715_pt1 | contig 71909 bp, 51 predicted proteins | sample AliMusrvi5mmetaG_FD_86154 | JGI IMG/M metagenome (GOLD analysis project Ga0118677, IMG submission 86154) | reverse complement strand
GGGACGCATTCGTTCTTCCCGCCGCCCCGAAAGGGAAATCCGGCACATCCGGTCGCGTGAGCGTCATTCTGGATGTGGAGCCGCCGAAAGCGGGAACGAAAGTCCTGACGGTCAATTTCACTTGTGACGCCGAAGCCCGCGCCTGCACGGAGGCCGCATCGCCCGCAAAGGTCCGAATCGGTAACCGGATTGCGACTCCCGAGCCGACGCCGCAACCGGCTGCCGGAAAAACGACTGCCGGAGAACCGGCTGCCGCTCCCGCGACCAGCGCGCCGCAACCGGCAAAAGAGGTCGAAGAGGTTTTCAACTCAAGCGACCCGGGGCGATCGAGAACGCTGAAAGTCAGGCTGGCAAATTCGCTGAATTTGGGCGAGACCGTTATCGTGGAGCCGAATTCCGGCGCGCCATCGGAGCTTGTCTATGTGGAAGCGGGCGAAAAAAGTGCAATTACCATGGATTCTTTCGATTCGAGCGCGACCCAACTGCACTTCAGCCTGGATTCGAAGGTTACTCCCCAGCTCAACATTCTGGATGAAAACGGAAATAAGCGGCCTTACGACACGAAGGTAACCTTCTCGTCGGTTCCGAATGAATGGGACGTTACCGTAACCACGAGGTGCGCCGCTCAGGAAATGAAGTGCCCTGCTCAGGAAATCGGTGCGGGCAAGCTTTCTTTCTTTCTGCTGGTCAACCGGCACCGAGTGGAATTAGGGGCGAAGGCGATTCCGGCCAAGCCGGCCGCCCCGGCGACTCCGGCCACTCCGGCGACCCCGGCAAGTCCGTCGACTCCGGCAAGTCCGTCGACTCCGGCAAGTCCGTCGACTCCGGCAAGTCCGTCGACTCCGGCAAGTCCGTCGACTCCGGCAAATCCGTCGACCCCGGTCTCGTTCGACCCGTCGACTATCGTGGAACCAGTCAAGCCGGGCTCTTCGTTCGACGTAATTCTCGGGCACCGGGTCAGCAATCCTCGCGGCGACCTGAAGGTTTTGGTAAATGACAAAGCGGCCGCCGTCCCCGACAGCGCGGCCGTGGTGAGCGATAATCCGCTGCGGGTTACGGTCAAGCTGGCCGCTCCGCTGTCGAAAGGCGACCGGTTGTCCGTTATGCAGGGCGGGGGGGAGGCGTCCAATATTATTACCGTGAGCGCCGCGGATGCGCCTCCGCAGCCTCCGTCGAATATTCTGCAGGTGACTGAGGGCGACAGCACGGTTTCCGGCGTGGGAGCGACGGGACTGGACAAAGTGCATGTGGAACTGGTGGAAGGCGACCAGTTGATCGCCGCCAAAGATGCCATGGTGGATGCCAGCGGCGCCTTCACGACGACCTTCGATAAGACGAAATTCAACGCCGACGAGCGGTTGCTTGTTTCCGGCGTAAAGGGAGCGACGCAGGGCGATTCCGTCAGTCTGCCCGTCAACCCGGTGGATTTCGATTTCGGGCGGATGCGCGCTTACTTCACGCTGGGAGCTCTGCTTTCGAAGAGCAGCGGGAACTTCGACAGCTGGGATCCGTTCCTCAGTCTCAATATGGACAAGGGCTGGATGCTCGGCCGGACGTCAATTCAACGCAGCAAGAAGCCCACGCTCGACCTGCACACCTTCTTCGATGCCCGGCTCACCGCGATTCCGGTTGCCAACCCGTCAACCGCGCCCCGGACGGCGAGCAGCGCGACGCTCGATACACTGGTAACCAGCCAGAAAGCCGGCTCACTCACGACCGGAGTGTACGCGCCGATTACGCTGACGCGGTGGCATTTCGCCGAGAAAGACTATTCGTTCTTTGTCGCGCCGCTCGGCAAGGTTGGTTTTGTGACGCCGACGACCACTTCCACGAATGGCCTCGACTCCAACCGGTTCTTCGTGAACTACGGTTTCGGGGCGAGGCTGGGACACAACCGCGAATACTCGTCGTGGGACGGAGCGCGGGACAGGAATCGCTCGCCCGAGCCCATGACTTACGTTGATTTCGTGGTGGGGCGTTTTGGCAATTTCGAGAATATCCTGGGGCTGCCAAGGCTGGATGCCACGGGGGCTCAGTTGTACCTGTTGGACAGCGCCGGAAAGCCGGTGCTGGATACCGCCGGTAATAAGACGGCTTTGATGAATTACCTGCGTTATCGCCCCTGGCGGCTTGGTGTGGAGGGTATGTTCAAGCTGCCGCACTCTCCTTTCCTGCTCGGATTCAGCGCCAACGTGGGGCTGCAGCGCATTCAGCAGCCTTACGGACCGCAGCATCTGAGCGGATACTCCGATATCGGGGACGACCTGCGGTTCCTGTTCGGCGCGCGTTTCGATGTGCGGAAACTGCTGAATAAGATCGGAGAACTGGGGTCGAATTAGAGCGCGTTCCGCGGGAAGACAGGTCTGTGTCCCGGGCGAGCGAATCGTCACCGGGGCACAGACCTTTTTAGTTTTATCAGTTGATTTCGGCGTTGCCCCGGTTCCGCGAGTTCTCACTCGATTCCGGTCGCTCCGGGTGCCATAATAGCTGCACTGGAATGAAAGGACCCATGACACGACGAAACGGTTTATTCCGCGAGAAGGCCGCTCTGGCCTCAGCCGTCATGCTGCTGGCGGTCACCGCGGCCACTCTCGCCGCGCCCCCCGGCTGGTTCCTTGCCGGAAGCAGACCGGCCCTTTATGAGACGGACGTGGATAAGTCCATGACTTACGGCGGAGCGCCGAGCGCGTTTCTGCGATCGAAGGGCCCGGTGCCGGAGGGGTTCGGCACGCTGATGCAGGAGTTCGCGGCGACGGAATATCTGGGGAAACGCGTGCGGCTGGGGGCCTTCGTGAAAGCGGAAGACGTCACGCGATGGGCGGGTCTCTGGATGCGGGTCGATAAAGGCACGAAGTCCGTGTCATTCGACAATATGCAGAACCGCGCGATCAAAGGCAGCACCGGGTGGATGCATTACGAGGTGGTGCTCGACGTTCCGCAGGATGCCACGGGAATGGCTTTCGGCATTCTGCTGGACGGGCCGGGCACTGTCTTGCTCAACAGCGTGAAAGTGGAGATGGTCGGGCAGGAAACGCCGGTGACCTCGATGGGTTCCCCAACGGCGAGTAAGCCCGTGAACCTGGGGTTTGAACAGAAATAAATAGCCGTTTGAGGCATCGCCATATACTGGCTGTGCTATGACGGACTGGACACGAAGAGGCTTTGTCGGGACGCTCGCGGGAGCGGCGCCGCTGTGGGCGCAGAAGCGCGCGGGGAGTGTCCCCATCAAAATCACGGATCTGCGGTGCGCCATCATCGGCGGCAGCCCGGTGGTCCGCATCACGACGGATCAGGGCGTTACCGGATACGGGCAGGCGGAAACGCGCAAGCCGTATCTGAAGCCAATGGTCCTGTTTTACAGAGAATATCTGCTGGGCGAGGACCCGACCGACGTGGGGCGGGTGTTGCTGAAGATCCGGCGGCTGGGCGCGTCGAAGCCGTGGGGCGCGGCGGTGAGCGCGATCGAGATCGCCCTTTGGGATATCGCCGGGCAGGTGGCCGGAGTGCCCGTTTATAAGCTGCTGGGCGGGAAGATGCGCGACCGGGTGCGCATCTACAATGGCGCGGTGCGCTTCCCGATGAAGGGCCAGATGCCGCAGGATTACGCGGAGAATATGGCGCGGATGAAGGAGTCCAAAGAGGGCTTCACGCTGATCAAGCAGGCGGTGGGTTTTCATAATCAGCCGATGATGGGCGCGGTGCCGAATGCCTGGTACGACGAGTCGCGCACGGGTGCGCCGCATCCGGACCGCGGGCTGATGACGGAGGGCGGGATGAAGCATGTGATCGCCTGCGTGGAGGCAATGAAGAAAGTGCTGGGCGATGAGATCGGGCTGGCGCTGGACTGCGGGCCGGGCTGGACCGTAAAGGACGCAATCACGTTCGCGCGGGCCATGGAACCGCTGCATATCACGTGGCTGGAGGATCTGATTACCGGCGATTACTCGGTGTCGACGAACGCGGAGCTGTTCCGCGAAGTCACGCAGAGCACGTCGGTCCCGATTCATACCGGCGAACAGGTGTATTTGCGCGAGAATTTCAAGGATCTGATCGAAAAGCAGGCGGTGAATGTAATCGGGCCGGATCCGGAAGATGTGGGCGGGATCGCGGAGCTGAAGTGGATTGCGGAGTATGCGGATCTGCACGGGATTCTGGTGGCTCCGCACGGAGTTTTCGACGGGCTGATTGGTCTCGCGGCGCATGTGCAGATGGGGGCGAGTCTGCCGCAGAACTATATTGCGTTCGAGTATCCGATCGGTCAGCCGGAGTGGTGGTACGACATTGTGGACGGTCTGCCGGATCCGATTGTAAAGCGCGGGTTTATCGATGTGTGGGATAAGCCGGGGCTGGGCGTTACGTTCCGGGTGGCGGCGGCGAAGGCGCGGCTGGAGGCCGGGGACAGAGGATTTTTCGATTAAACAGAGTTGTACTATTATGCGATTTATGTCTTCTATTTCGAACGGTAATCCCGATTACTTAACAAGAGCATAATATCTTGCAAATAGTCTCCGCTTAACTTACTGTTGTCTCCACTGCCATGGATCGTCACGGCACCTATGGAAAGAACTTTGGAGATACTTTGAGATGAAGACGCTTATCGCTACAGGAGTATGTCTCTGGTTTGCGGCGCTCGCGAGCGCCGCCAATTTGAATGTTAATCTGACCGGTTCGACACCGGTTTTTACCACGGATGCGAACTGGATTACGCCGCCGGCGGGATCCACGACTTCGACCAGCTTCACGGGTGTCTACTTCCCCACCACGACTGCCACGGGGACCCGGACCGAGGACGTTGTTGATACGACGACCGGCAATGTGCTGTGGGTATTGGCGATCGCTTTCAGTCCGACAGCGACCGGCAATGAGAATTTCAGCGTGAATGCCACCAAGCTGAATGACACAACGAAGCCGACGGCGGGAGCGATCATCATCAATGCCACGGGTTCGCCGGTCCAGTATATCTCGAATATTCCCGGTGTTCCGTCCAATATCACCGGCGACCTGACCGCAAATTCCACCGCTCCGGCCGCCACCCCGGAGCCCGCGACGTTCGCTCTGGTCGGTCTGGGAACGGCAGCCCTTTTCCTGACCCGGCGTTACTCGGGAAGTAAGTCCTCCTAAGAAATTCCGATGGCGAAATACTGAACGAGAGGCGTCGGCCGGCAGGCTGCCGGAAGGCGCGTTTCGTTCAGTAAACCAACAGGGCACTCACCATGGCAACCCCGACCCAGAACGTACATCCCGTGAAATCGCTGGCGATGCCCTGCTTACAGTGCGGCGCCAGAGAAATGCAGCGTACCCCGAGAAGCACCCTGCAGAAGCTGCTGGCGGTTTGCCGGAACGTGTGCTCGCGCTGCGGCTGGCGGCAGACGGAATTTCGGCCGACTCTTATTACAGCCGCGGGTTTCCTGTTTCTTGTGGTAATGGTGGCGGGAAGCATTTTTGCCTACACCCAAAACATCACGATCATCCGGCGCGGCGAGGACGCGCCTCAGAACGCGGCGGAAATCATGGCCCGCACTTCCGCGGGCGGCTTGTCCACGTTTGAGCGGATGATGCTCAGGAAGCCGCGGAACACGCTGAATAACGACAGCGTACTGGAACTCTGGCGGGCGAACGTCGGCTCCGAGATTATTCTGCGGCTGATTCGCACGTCGAACGCGGATTACGATATCAGTCCGAAATCCGTAATTGCATTCCGCGAGGCGGGCGTCGACAAGATCGTCATTCTCGCCATGATCGACGCTTCCTTCGAAGCTCCGTAAATCCACAATGACTTACGAAAAGCTCCTCCTATCCATAGCGGTGGCGTTGCTGGCGGGGTGCTCGGCCAGCCCGCGCGCCAGAGAAGCGGCGCACATGACGCGAGGCAGGAAGTTCGCCGCTTCAAATGAATTCCGGAAAGCGGTGATCGAGTTCAAGGTGGCCTCTCAAAACATGCCGAAGGATCCGGAGCCGGTCTATCAGCTCGGGATGACTTACCTGCGGGCCGGAGCCGCGGAGTTAGCGGTAGAGTCTTTCGTGAAGGCACTTCGTCTGGATCCGCGGCATGAAGGCGCGCGGTATCAGATGGCCCTGGTCGAAGTCAATTCCGATAAGCCCGAAGTCATACAGGAATCAAAGCGGGTTCTTACGGCGTTTCTGGCGACGCATCCCGACGATGGCGAAGCTCTGGGGGCGCTGTCGCTTGCCTTTGCGAGGTCGGGCGATAAACCGGAGATGCTGCGAGCGATCGGCATGGCGGAGGAGAAGGATCCGGCAAATATCCGCGCCGCCGAAAGACTTGTGGAATATTTCGTCTCCAGCGGCCAGCCCGGAAGCGCAGCCGAGGTAACGCGATATCTGACCGGGCGATTTGAGAAATCGCCGGACCTGGCCATCCTGAGGGCTCGCGTCGCGCTGACGGTGAACGACTCAGCCGACGCCGACGCACAGATTACTCATGCGCTGGCTCTTCAACGGGACTTCCGGCCGGCGCTGCAACTACGCCTGCGCCGGGAACTGACCAAAGAGGACAGCCGCGCCTCGGCCGAGGAAACCACCAGGGAGCTTGCCCAACTTCCGGACCGGCAAAGCTGGGGCAGTTACGCCCGCCTGCTGTTTGGTGAAGGCAAGGTCGACGAGGGCATCGCCGAATACAGCCGGGTGTTGAAGGCGCACAATAACGACCCGGAACTTCGCGACGAATACTCGGCGCTCCTGATCCATGCTTCGCGCAATAAAGAGGCCGCCGCCATTATCGCCGAGACGCTGACGAGAAATCCAAAAGACCGGCCGGCGTTGTTGCAACGGGCGACGACACGGATCGACGACGGAAATCTGACCGGAGCCGCCGCGGACATCCGAACCCTGCGCACAATGGGGGAAAATTCCGCCGAACTGAATTACCAGGACTCCCGCGTTGCCGGCTCGCGCGGTGAGACGACGAAGCAGGTGGAGTTGCTCGCGAATGCGCTGCGCTCCAGTCCGGGGATGCTGAAAGCGAGGCTCGAACTCGCCAACGCGCTGACCAAGGCCGGTCAGATGAAACTCGCGCTGAACACTCTGGAGACGGCGAGCGAGGAAGAGAAACAGAGTCTTCGGTATGCCTATTACCGGAACCTGACGCTGATCGCGGCCGGCAACTACGACGAGGCACGGCAGGGCATCAAGGCAGCGCTGGCGCGGTCACCTTCGGCCGGATTTCTGGGGCAGGACGCGATGGTTCGCATCCGGACCGGGGATCTGGCCGGCGCGCGCAAGTCTCTGGAATCGGCCATTCAGCTGGCTCCTGCCGACGTGGCGGTTCTCAACCTTCTGGGCGACGTGATGAAACGGCAGAATGAAGGCGCGAAGTTCGTTTCGCTGCTCCGGGAAGACGCGGCGAAACATCCGGAGTCGGCCGCCCTGCAGGAACTGCTGGGCAAACAACTGATGATCGCCGGCGACCGCGACGGAGCGCGCGCGGCGTTCGAAGCGGAGAGGAAGGCGGGAGAGCCTGGTAAAGCCGACGAAGCGATCGCCTTTCTGGAAATGCGGACGGGAGAGCCGGAAAGGGCGCGGCAAAGGCTGCTCGAACTGGTGAAGGTGCACGACAGCGCGCCGGCGCGATTCATGCTGGCGGAAATCGAGACCCAAAAGAAAGCTTCGGCCGAAGTGATCGCCGGACATTACCTGCGCGCGCTGGAGATGGAACCGACGAATGCAGCGGCGATGAACAATCTGGCCAACCTTCTGGTGTCCCGGCAGGGCAAATTCGACGATGCCTTGTTTTGGGCGCTGAAAGCGCTGGCTCTGGCGCCGGGAAATCCCGCGATCGAGGACACGGTTGGCTGGGTGTACTACAAGCTGGGAAAGGTCAACACAGCGCTGACTTATCTGAAGAATTCGCTGAAACAGGCGGACCAGCCGTGGGTGCACTATCACCTGGCCGGGGCGCTGCTGGCGGCGGGAGATCCGGGCGGTGGGCGCAGGGAGTATGAGCTGGGACTCAAACTCGATCCCGGTTCGGAAGTCCGGGCCGCGGTGGCGCCGTTGTTCGAAGCGAAGTAGCGGTTAGCGCCCGGAAGGCGCGGTCAATGACGCGGTCAGGTGGGCTGGGGGCTGCAAATGCCGAAACTTTTCAGGCATTTTTCAGCTTGCGCTGCTTCACTGGTAGACTGCCCATTCGAACGCTATGCGCGCCATCCTGCTTCCGTTGCTCACGTTCCTGACAATCGCTCCGCTGGCGCGCGCCCAAACACCGGCGGGCCCTCCGAGTATTTCGCTGCCCGACGCCCTGGCCCGCGCGCGCCAGTATGCGGGGCAGATCCAGAGCGCGAATCTCGCCGTGCTGCTGGCGAAAGAGGACATTACGCAGGCCCGCGCGGGCCGGCTTCCCACGGTTAATGCTTTCAATCAGTACATCCACACGGAAGGCAACGGGACGCCCTCCGGTGTATTCGTTGCCAATGACGGCGTGCACGTTTATAACGAGCAGGCGGTGGTGCACGAAGAGGTGCTCGCGATCTTCCGTAAGGGCGACATTAACCGCTCGCTGGCGGCGGAAGCGGTGGCGCGGGCAAGGGTTGAGGTGGCGTCGCGCGGCCTGAACGCGACCATTATCCAGAATTATTTCGCGATTGTGAGCGCGCAGCGGCGCCTCGGGAACGCGCAGACCAGTCTGCAGGAGGCGGATCGCTTCCTCGATATCACCGATAAGCAGGAAAAGGGCGGGGAGGCCGCGCATGCCGACGTGGTGAAAGCCCGCATTCAGCAGCAGCAGCGGCAGCGCGATCTGCAGGACGCGCAGGCGAATATCGAAAAGGCAAAAATCGCGCTGGGCGTCCTGATTTTTCCGAATTTCAGCGCCGATTTCAATGTGGTGGACGCGGGCACGCCCGCCGATCTGCTGCCACCCGATGAAGAAGCCCGCGCGAAAGCCGCCGCCAGTTCGCCCGATCTGCGCGCGGCGCGCTTCGGCGTGGAATCCGCGGGGTATGACGTGAACGTGGCGCGCTATGGATATCTGCCGTCCCTTTCGGTCGATTTCTTCTACGGGATTAACGCGAATCAGGTGGCCATCGATACGACGCGGCCGGGGGACCTGCCGCGGCATAATCTGGGCTACTCGGGGCAGGTCACACTGAACATTCCGGTGTGGAACTGGGGCGCGACGAAGAGCCGCATCGCGCAGGCGGAGTTGCGGCGCACGCAGGCCCGGCTGGATCTTTCGCTGGCGGAGAAGACGCTCCAGGGCAATGTGGCGGCGGCGCTGGCGGAAGCGCGGGCCGCGCGCGCGCAACTGGATTCGCTGCGCGGTTCGCTCGATCTCGCCATGGAAAGCCTGCGCCTGACGCTGCTGCGTTATACGGCGGGCGAGGCCATCGCTTTCGAAGTGGTGGACGCGCAGGCCACCGTCACCGGCGCGCGCAATGCTTATGACGACGGGCAGGTCCGCTATCTCATCGCCCAGGCCACTCTGCAGTCACTCACGGGGAGTCTCTGAATCATGAACGCGAAATACGCAGCGCTGTCGCCCGCTCTGGTGGCGATGCTCACGCCCTGCCTTCTGCTCATTTCCTGCCACGGCAAGGAAAAAGAGAAGGCAGCCGAGACCGAAGCTCCCACCCCGGTGCAGATCGAGGAAGCCCGGCGCGGTCCCATCGACCATATCGTCACGTCGGACGCGGTGCTTTATCCGATTAATCAGGCGAATGTGACGTCAAAGATCAGTTCGCCGCTGAAGCGCGTGCTGGTGAATCGCGGCGATCACGTAAAGGCGGGGCAGTTACTTGCTGAACTGGAGAGCCGCGACCTGAGCGCCGCGGCGAGTGAGAGCAAGAGCCAGCTGGAGCAGGCGCAGGCGAATTACGTGGCGGCTACGGGCGCGACGATGCTGGACGAGAAGACGAAATCGCAGGCCGATCTGGATTATGCGAAGCAGTCGCTCGAGACCGCGAAGCGCCTGTATGACAACCGCGTGGAACTGGTGAAGCAGGGCGCGCTGGCGCAGAAGATGGCGGACGATGCGAAGGTCGCCATGGTGCAGGCGCAGAGCCAGTTCGATACGGTGCAACGCCATCTGCAGACGCTCAATTCCACGGGCCAGCGCGAGCAGACGCGCAGCGCGCAGGCGCAGGTGGATGCGGCGAAGGCGCATCTGGAAAGTCTGAATGCGCAACTCTCTTACGCGGAGATTCGCAGCCCGATCGCGGGCGTGGTGGCGGATCGGCCCGTGTATCCGGGCGAGATGGCGGCGAGCGGCACGTCGATTGTTTCCATCGTGGATATTTCGCAGATTGTGGCGCGCGCGAATATTCCGGTGAAAGAGGCGCTATCGATTAAGGTGGGCAGCCCGGCGACGATTCCCGGGCCGGAGGGCGATATTGCGGGCAAGGTTACGGTGGTCAGCCCGGCTGTCGATCCTTCCACCACAACCATTGAGGTCTGGGTGCAGGCTCCGAACCCCGGAGAGAAGCTCAAACCAGGCGGCACGGTACACGTGACCATCAAGGCGGAGACGCTGAAGGACGTAATTCTGGTGCCGGCGGCGGCGCTGCTGAATTTCGACGAGGGCGGTCTGAAGGTGATGGTGATCGGGGACGACAATCTGGCGCATGAGCGCCGCATCACGACCGGCGTGCGCCAGGGCGACAATGTGCAGATCGCTACGGGCCTGCAGGAAGGCGAAAAGGTGGTGGTAGCCGGCGGCCTGGGGCTTGAGGACAAGGCCAAGGTCAAGATTGTGGAGGCTCCTCCGGCCGATGTGGATGAGGACGAGAAATAATGGACGAACAGCAGCAGCCGCTCCGTTCGGGCGATGAGCACTGGACAGCCCGGTTCTCGAAGCCCATTATTTTTCTCATCGTCGCGCTGGTCGGCATGGGCGCTTATCTGGCGCTGTCGATTCCGGTGGCGGTGTTTCCCTCCACTGATTTTCCGCGCATTGTGGTCGGCGTGGATAACGGCGTGTCTCCCATCGACCAGATGCAGGTGACGGTGACGCGCAATATCGAAGAGGCCATGAACAGCGTGCCGGGCCTCGAGACCGTTCGCTCGACGACGAGCCGCGGCTCGGCCGAGGTGAATCTGTTTTTTAACTGGAACGTGAATATGTTCCAGACGCTGGAGTTCGTCAACGCCGCGCTGGCGCGCGTGCAGCCCACGCTGCCGCCCACCGCGAAGCTGACGGCGAACCGGCTGACGTTCGCGGCGTTTCCGATTCTGGGCTACAGCCTGACGTCGGATTCCATTCCGCAGAGCGCGCTGTGGGAACTCGCGAATTACACGATCAAGCCGCGGCTGAACCGCGTGAACGGCGTGTCCATGGTGGTGATCCAGGGCGGGCAGGTGCCGGAGTTCGAAGTGGAGCCGGACCCGGCGAAGCTGCTGGAGACGCAGGTCACGGTGCCGGGCATTCTGGATGCAATCGCGCGCGGCAACATGATCGATTCGCCGGGGCTGCTGGAGAACAACCATGAGCTCTCGCTCGCGCTGGTGACGAGCCAGACGCGGAATCCGGCGGAGATCGCGAATATCGTGGTGAAGACCTCGCCCGCCGGCGTGCCGATTCGTATCGGCGATCTGGCGCGCGTGACGCCTTCGGTGATGCCGGTTTATACCATCGTGACGGCGAATGCGAAGCCGGCGGTGCTGCTGAACGTGTTCCGGCAGCCGGCGGGCAACACCGTCGCGGTGGCGGATCTGGTGGCGAAGGAGCTGGATGCGATTCGCGCCACACTGCCGCCGGGGGTGAAGCTGCAGGCGTTCTATGACCAGTCGCAGTTGGTGCGCGATTCGATCACGAGCGTGCGCGACGCCATCCTGATCGGGCTGGTGCTGGCGGCGATTATTCTGGTGCTTTTCCTGCGGGACTGGGGCAGTTCCATTGTGGCGGGGCTGGTGATTCCGGCGACCATCGCGATCACGCTGATTGTGCTGCGGTGGCTGGGCGAGAGCTTCGATCTGATGACGCTGGGCGGGCTGGCGGCGGCGGTCGGGCTGGTGATCGACGACGCGATTGTGGTGGTGGAAAACATCGTGATGCACCGCGATTCGGGGCAGTCGCGCGGGGATGCGATCCGGAGCGCGCTGAGCGAGATTCGCGTGCCGCTGGTAGGTTCCACGATTACGCCGATTGTGGTGTTTTTGCCGCTGGTTTCCATTACGGGCGTGACCGGGACGTTCTTCCGCGCGCTGGCCGTGACGGTGGGAACTTCGCTGCTGACGTCACTGGCGCTGGCGCTGACGTGGACGCCGGCGCTCAGCCATTACCTGCTGCGTCGCAAGCGCGCCGGGGAGCCGGTGGCGGATGTTCATGCGCATCCGACTACCGGCCTGATGGGCCGGCTGAATAAGTTCTATGTCCGCGTGCTGGGCGTGGCTCTGGCGCGTCCGCTGGTGCTGGCGCTGGGCTGCGCGGGGCTGGTGGCGGTGTCGTTTTTCTGTTACCAGTCGCTCGGCAGCGATCTGCTGCCGGAGATGGATGAGGGCGGCTTCGTGCTCGATTATCTGATGCCGGCGGGGTCTTCGTTAAAGGACACGAACGAGGTGCTGCTGGGCGTGGAGAAATTGCTCGCGAAGGTGCCGGATGTCGCGGGGACTTCGCGACGGACCGGGCTGCAGTTAGGCTTGTCCGCGGTAACGGAAGCGAATACCGGAGATTTTCTGGTGCGGCTGAAGCCGGCGGGGGAGCGGCGTCCTGTCGATGAGATTATTTCCGAGCTTCGCAAGAAGATCAACGATACGTGGCCGCAGCTCGATGTCGAGTTTATTCAGGTGCTGCAGGACATGATCGGCGATCTGAGTAATTCGCCGGAGCCGATCGAGATCAAGCTGTTCGCGCAGGATCCGGCGCTGCTGAAGAAGTGGGCGGCGAAGGTGGGCGATCGCATTAAGAAAATTCCCACGGTGAAAGACGTGAAGAACGGCATCGAGAATACGGTGAGCGGGTCGGCCGTGATTATGCGCGTAGACCCCGTGCTGGCCGCGCGTTCGGGCTTTACGCCGCAGGAAATCGAACTGGATGCCAGCGCGATTCTGCAGGGTGAGCCGGCGACGATGCCGGTAGTGGTGAACGACCGGTCGTACACCATTCGCGTGCGTTTTCCCGACAGCACGCGCGTGAATCTCGATGAGGTGAAGAACACCATGATCGTCAGTTCGACGGGCAAGAACGCGTCACTTGGTTCTCTCGCGACGTTCGAGGATCAGGCCGGGCAGACGGAAGTGCGGCGGGAGAATCTGCAGCGCGTGGTGGGCGTGACGGGGCGGTTCGAGGGGATCAGCCTGGGCAAGGGAATTATCGAGGTGCAAAAGGCGGTGGATGAGCTGAAGCTGCCGCCGGAGATTCGCGTTGTGTATGGCGGCACGTACGCGGAGCAGCAGCGGTCTTTCCGCGATTTGTTGTTCGTGCTGTTCGTGGCCGTGGTGCTGGTGTTCCTGGTGCTGCTGTTCGAGTTCGGCGCGTTCGGGGCGCCAATCGCGGTGCTGGCGTCGGCGCTGCTGTCCACGTCCGGCGTGTTTCTGGCGCTGCTGATCACGGGGACGACGTTCAATATTTCGTCCTTCATGGGGCTGATCATGGTGATCGGAATCGTGGCGAAGAACGGGATTCTGCTGCTCGACGCGGACCAGCGTTTTCGCGCGGAAGGTTACAGCGCGCACGATGCCATGATGGAGGCTGGTGAACGCCGGCTGCGTCCGATTCTGATGACTGCGATGGCGACGGTGGCGGGGATGATTCCGCTGTCGCTGGCGATCGGGGCGGGTTCGCAGATGCTGCAGCCGCTGGCGATCGCGGTGATTGGCGGCATTCTGGCGTCGATGGTGCTGTCGCTGCTGGTGACGCCGGCGGTTCATTATTATCTGGGAGGGAAAGAAAAGTCATGACCTTTTACGGCGCCAGTGAGCTGGCGCGATCGTTCCGCACGGTTCGGGAAAATACGATCAAAATTGCGGGGGAAATTCCGGAAGAGAGTTACGGATTTCGTCCGGCTGCGGGTTGCCGTTCCGTGGCGGAGACGCTGGTGCATATCGCGGTGATGCCGCGGGTGCAGGTGCAGATCCAGGCGGTGGAACGACGCGACACGCTGGTGGGATTCGATTTCTTCGGAATGATGGGCGAGCTGCACGGGGAATTGGCCGTGCCGCGCACGAAGGCCGAAATTCTGGAATTGCTGCGGAGCGAAGGCGAGAAATTCGCCGCGGTTCTGGACGGCGCGTCGGAGGAGTTTCTGGCTGAGCAGGTTACGTACCCGGAAGGGATGACGCCGCCGGTGAAATCGCGGTTTGAAATGCTGATGGGCCCGAAGGAGCACGAGATGCATCACCGCGGGCAGTTGATGCTGGTGCAGCGGCTGCTTGGCGTCACGCCTCATCTGACGCGGCAGATGGAAGAGCGGATTGCGCAGATGCGGGCGGCGGCGGCGCAGGCAGGCGCGTAGGGTTCAAGGGGGCCGGCGCGGGTGCGCCGGCCTTGCCGATCGGTTTAGCCGTGGTGCTTCGCGATCATTTCCCGAACCCTGGAGACAAGGTCGTGCGGGACGCTCATGACGGTTTCGGCGGGGGCGACGCCGGCTTCGTCCTCGGCCAATGCCTCTTCGGGTGACTGCTCGTCGTAATGTGCAATCACTCTTTTTACTCTGCTCTCGTCCCATCCTTCCGGTAACTGATTGTTCTTCATTGCTGCTTCTTCCGACATTCGCTTCTTGCATGCGGCAAGCGGTTTTCCCGTCAGATCATAGGCCGTGATCACGAACACGCCCTCGGGCTCGGGCGCAATAAACGACTTTCAGATACCTTCCGGATGCCGTCTGTCCTACGGCAATTCTGGACCCTTCCCTGCCAGCGCGGTCTTCGCCGGGTTTTTCGAGAATGTCGATAACCTCATGTTCGTCCACATGATGGTTGTATATGTGCGGCGCCCCGGTCGCCGTATCCACGTAAAATCGGGTTGGCAATGTACACACCGATTTTAGCTCTTTTCGATCCCGTGCCCGCTGCGGCCCTGATGGAGGGCGCCTGGATTTTACCGGCGAAAAACAATCAGGGGAACCGAGATCAGGCCGGCCGCCAGGTAAAGAACGCAGAAGATGATTACCGTAACGCGGAGATAACCATAGAGACCTCCATGTTCGGAAGCGAAAAGAAAGGGTCTGGCGGCCAGAACGGATAACGCGGAGATGACGCATGTCGGTATGACCGTGACCGCCACGGTAAGAATCGAGCGTAAACGAACCAACGAGAAGCGCTCGTCAGAGTTGGAGATCAGGCCCCATTTCGTTCGCTCCCATTCGCCCAGAACAGGGGGCTCAGGAAAATGTCTGATGATAAAGTGGTCGATAATGTTGGCGTGAATGCCGAATTCTCCCAACTTGATATCCAGCAGGAGCGCGATCAGTGGAAGTGACAGAATGGCCGCCGCGATCAGGCCCGGGTTCGAGGCGATCACCTCTGATCGCGCAGCGGCAAACACGACGATGGCGCCGAGTACAGTAAACTTCTGCAGCCAAATCGCGGAAACCTTTTCGCGATACATCTTCGACTCATCAAGAAGGGCCTTGTAGAGGTCGTCGGCAAGAGGCATGGGGACGATTCTCCCACATTCTACCTCCCCACTCTATCGAAGTTTCATCGGCTGGCCGCCTGCCTGCTTACTGCGCTGCGCGGCGTCCATGAACGCCATGATTTCGAGTGTTTCGGCATTCGCCACCGGTGGCGTGCCGGTTTCGAAAAAGCGCGCGATCTGTTTCAGCAACAGCACGTAACTGAAGGGCGGGACGTCCGTCTTTCCGTACCGAATCTCCTTCGCGCCGAACGACACCGCCCCATAACCGCCGTTCGGCCGCAGCACGCGAACCGTCCCGAGGCGGCCGTCTTTCCAGCGGCAGGCGATCACGTCCGTGCCGCTACTGTCGGTGCCGCCGGACAGACGCGTGACGGTTTCGCAGCCCGGTCCCATCAAAGTGAACAACATCTCCACCGGATGGATGCCGTACCAGGAGAGATCGAGTTCGTGGTGTTCTTCCACCGGGCCGGGACCCCATACGGTAACGCCGACGGCATCCGGAATTTTGGCCGACTGCACCAGTTCGCCGAAGCGCAGCGAGGACGAACTGAACCACGCGACATGTTCGGCCTCCGCCAGTCTCGCGATCTCACGGGCGTCCGCCAGCGTGGAGGCGAGCGGCTTATCGATGAAAACCGGCTTGTGCAGCGCGAAGGTCTGCCGGGCCTGCCTTAAATGCGCGCGGCCATCCACGCTTTCCAGCAGAATGGCATCCACTTTCCCGGCTAAAGACGGGATATCGGGAACCAGCTCCACATTCCATTTCGAGTGAATTTCGCCCGCGTACTCTTCCACGCGCGACGCGCTCGAAGGGATGTCCGGGCTGCCGCCTTTCACGGCGGACACCACGCGAAAGCCGGGGATGTGGTCGGGATTGGCGGCGTCGTTCAGCACGCGCGTAAAGGCCACCACGTGGGACGTATCGGTCCCGACGATGCCGATGCGCACCTCGGCGCGGACGATGCTCACACAGAAAAATGCCGTTAACAGAAGCGTTCGCATGACGTGGAAACCCTTTGCCCGATCAGAATACCAGCCGCGCGCCGGTTGTGATAATCTCTATCCGGGTTTGTTCGTCGCGCACACCCGGTTTCGTAATGCGCATACGAGCGGCCCGGGCATTTGATAAAGGAGTACCCGCTTTGAACAGAATCCTGCTTTCGGGCCTCGTCGCCGTTCCCGCGCTGCTTTCGGTCCTCTTCGCGGCGACGCACGACTTCGTTCCCGACACCATTTTCAAGGGCTCTTCCGTAGCCGGTCTGCGGACCCTGGGCGCGGCCGAGTGGCGCGCGAACAACGGGGAGATCACGGGCGTCCCGAAAAGCCCGGAGGGCGGCTGGCTGCTGCTCGATAAGAGTTACCAGGATATTCAGTTCTACACGGAGCTTCGCTGCGGCGGCGCGTGCAATGCCGGCCTGCTGTTGCGGGCCGAAAAGACGGCCGACGGCGGTCTCAAAGGTGTCTATGTGTCGCTGAGTGATGGCGACACCGACAGCTACGAAGTTGTGCTCGGCGCCGAGGGTAAGGAGAAGAGCCGCACGAAACTGGAGCGCGCCACGGCGCAGTTCGCGCGCATGGCGACGGGCGCGTGGAACAATGGTGGCGCGCAGGTTCCGGGTTTCGCGCGGCCCGCACCCACGCTCGCGGAGTACCAGGCAGAGTTGGCGAAACCGCCCGCTCGCCCGGCAACGCCGCCGGCGGGCGCGGGCGGGCGCGGTGCTCCGCCACGTCCTTCGCTGACGTCAAACGACTGGAACACCGTGCAGGCGATTGTCGATATGGACATGGTCTGGCTCACGCTGAACGGCCGCCGCGGGCTCTCCAACACGGCCACGAACGATCACATGACGGGCTACGGCCCGGTCGCGCTGCATGTCGCGGGAACGTCCGAAGTGCGGTTCAAAGATATCTCTTTCAAAGATCTGAATTTCAAGCGTGAGCCCGCGGAGGAGGTGTCGAAGCACTTCCGCATGCAGCAGCTGAACGACTTTTTCTACTCGTGGGGAGCGACGGTGGGCGATGTCACTCACGACGGCATTCCCGACGTGATCGCGGGGCCTTTCTACTATCCCGGCCCGGCTTACACGGAGCGCCACGAATACACGGCGGCGCGCAGTTACAGCGCCACCAGTAACTTCCCGGAAGGCATGGTTTATCACGCGTACGACTACACGGGCGATGGCTGGACCGACCTGCTGGTGGTCGATTCGCGGCCCGTTTTTCTGTATGTGAATCCGAAGGGCGAGCAGCGGCGCTGGGAGCGTTACAACGTGATCCCGAACGCGACTTCGGAGATCGAAGTCTTCCGGGATATCGACGGCGACGGCAAGCCCGAGGTGCTGTTCACCGGACCCGGCGCGGTGATGTGTTATGCGAAGCCCGATCCGGCGGACGCCACGAAGCCCTGGAAGGTGCACACGATTTCGGAACCGGGACTGGCGGCTCCGCACGGCATGGGCGTCGGCGACATCAACGGCGACGGGCGCATGGATATCGTGAACAGCCGCGGGTGGTGGGAGCAGCCGGCGAACGGCGCGGGCGAAGGGCTCTGGAAGTTCCATGAGGCCACCTTCGGAACGGGTGGCGCGGAGATGGGCGTGTATGACGTGAATGGCGACGGGCTGGCCGACGTGGTGACTGCCATTGCGGCGCACGGTTGGGGCCTCGCCTGGTTCGAACAAAAGCGGGACGCGCAGGGCACGATTTCGTTCGTGCGCCACGACATCATGGGCGATCTTTCCACGAAAAACGCAGGCGGCGTGGCGTTTTCCGAACCGCATGGGCTGGCGTTCGCCGACATGGATGGCGACGGTATTCCGGACATGATCACGGGCAAGCGCCTCTACTCGCATCTGGAAAGCCATCTGGATCCCGATCCCGACGGCCCGGCGGTGCTCTATTGGTACCGGACCGTGCGCAATCCGAAGGCGGAGGGCGGCGCGGAATTCGTGCCGGAACTGATCCACAACCGGTCCGGCGTGGGGTCTCAGTTCGTCGTCACGGATCTGAATGGCGATGGAGCGCCGGACATCGTGATCTCCGACGTGAAAGGCACGTTTATTTTCTGGAATCAGATGCGTCCGGCCGGGAGGAAGAAATGAAAACCAAAGCATTGACTCTGCTGCTGGCGCTGAGCGGCAGTCTCGCCGCGCAGCAGGCACGAACCTCCTGGAAGGAATATCTGGGCGGCCCGGATAGTTCGCATTATTCGGCGCTGAAGCAGATCGACAAAGCGAATGTCAGTAAGCTGGACGTCGCGTGGAGTTACGAGACCGGCGACGACCTGAGTTACACGTTCAGTCCGCTGGTGGTGGATAACATCGCCTATGTCGCGGCGAAACAGGGTTCGCTGGTGGCGGTGGACGCGACGACGGGGAAAGAACTGTGGGTCCATGCGTTTCCGTCCGCGGCCGGCGGGTTCGCGCGTTTTGGCGGCATCGCGGGACAGCGCGGCGCCAATTACTGGGAGAGCAAAGACCGGCAGGACCGGCGACTGTTCGTGCCCGCCGGCGGTGTTCTGTATGCGATCGACGCGCGCACGGGCAAGCTGGTGGATTCGTTCGCGGATCACGGGAAGCTCGATCTGAAAATCGGCCTCGACCGCGGCGACAGAGCGCTCGCGTCGCGCACGCCGGGACGCATTTTCGAAAACATTCTGATTCTGGGCAGCGCGACAGGCGAGGGGTATCTGGCGCCTCCGGGTGACGTGCGGGCGTTCGATACGGTGACCGGAAAGCTGCTGTGGGTCTTCCACACAATTCCGCGCCCCGGCGAGTTCGGCTACGATACGTGGCCCAAGGACGCTTATAAGTACATGGGCGGCGTGGACGTGTGGGGTGAGATCACGGTGGATGAGAAACGCGGCATCGTGTATCTGCCCACCGCGTCGGCCAAGTACGAACTCTATGGCGGCGACCGCAAGGGCGATAACCTGTTCGCCGATTGTCTGCTGGCTCTGGACGCGCGCACCGGCAAGTATCTCTGGCACTACCAGACCGTGCATCACGACCTGTGGGATTACGATCCGAACGCGGCGCCGCAACTGGTCACGGTGAAGCACGACGGCAAGACCGTGGACGCGGTGGCGCTGGCTTCGAAGAACGGATTCCTCTATGTGTTCGACCGTGTGAGCGGGAAGCCGTTGTGGCCGATCGAGGAGCGCGCCGTGCCGCAGACCGACGTGCCGGGCGAAGTGACGTCGAAAACGCAGCCGTTTCCGACCGTGGTGCCGGCGTTCGCGCGCCAGGGCATGACCGTGAAGGACATGTACGACGGCTTCATGAATCCCGAGGAAAAGACCTGGTGGAAAGACCGGCTGGCGAGCGCGCGGACGGGTTTCTATACGCCGCCGGCGCTGGTGGACACGATCCTGCTGCCGAGCGTGAACGGCGGCGCGCTGTTCTTCAGCACGGGCGCGGATCCGGCGAACGGCATGGTGTTCGTGGAATCGAAGGACATGCCGTCGATCATCAAGCTTGTGCCGGCGGGCGAGTCGATCGCGGGGAATGCGGGCGGGCTGATTCCCGCTCGTCCGCGCAATCCGGGACGAGGCGGCGCGGGGCCACTGGCGATTCCGACGCCCGCGCAGATGGGCCGCGCGGTTTATGAGCAGACCTGCCAGGTTTGCCACGGCGCGGAACTGAAGGGGGATCGCGGGCCGGAACTTGAGACAGCCGTGAAGCGTCTGGGCGCGGAGGCGACGCGGGGCGTAATCGCGAAGGGGCGGGGCACCATGCCGGCGTTTGCGTCGATACCGGCGGCTTCGATGAGCGATCTGATGGCTTTCCTGGCTCAGCCGGAAGCGGCTCCGGTAGGCACGGCGGCATCCGCCTCGGCAGTGGCGATGGCGAGACTGCGCGCGGAACCGGATTATCCGGACGATGTTCCGCCGCCGCCTTCGCGCTATAAGACGGGATACGGGAATGAATCCTATGTAATTACGCCGCCGTGGAGCACCATTACGGCTTATGACCTGAATACCGGGAAAATCAAATGGCAGGCGCCCTACGGCGATCTTCCGCAGGCGGGTCCGAGCGAGAAGCCGCGCGGGAATGCGTATCCGAAGAGCGGGTTTGTCATCACGGCGGGCGGGCTGGTCTTATTCGCCGGGAACGATTCGAAGTTATACGCGCTGGATAAGGACACGGGGAAAATGCTGTTCAGTAAGGCGCTGCCGAACGGGTCGCTGGGCGTGCCGGCGGTCTATGAGGTGAATGGCCGCGAGTATGTGCTGCTGACGGTGTGCGGCGGGAATCCGTATCCGGCGGGGGCGTATGTGCCGCCGGGGGGCGTAACGCCGCCGGCGGTGTCGAAGAGTTACATTGCGTTCGCGCTGCCGGCTGAGCGGAAGCCCTGAGCCCGGCGACGACCCGTTTGAGCACTTAAGAACACGGTTCCGATCCACCCACGTCTCACACCCATGCCGAAGGCGCGGCTATAAGCCGCGCCTTTCACGCCCGCTCGCCAGTCTGCCCGTGCCATAACGGCGGCCAACACTCCTGCCCGGCTGGTCAATACACACAACCGAAAGATGCGGCCAAAAGATACCCCGGTCTAGACCAATGATTGCTGGCTAATCGACCGGCGGATTTCCAGAATAAGAGGCAGGAACTCACACGGCGCAATTACGCCGGGACTAATGCCGATTGACTTATTGCCGAGCGCTCTTGCCCTGACTTTCGGCCTTCTTGCGGCCGCGGCGCCATCCCGCGCAGCCCGGCTCTGGAGCGGCGACCGGATGCGCGATCTGCCGCCGGGAACTCGGATCGTGTTTCTGCGCTGGTACCGGGTGTTCGGCGTGCTGCTTCTTCTTGCCGGCGTCCTGCTCGCCGCCGACAAGCTGACAGCTCCGCGGTCTCACAGCCGCGGGGCTGGTCCGGTCGCCCGCCGTATGAGTATCTGAAGGAAGGGAATGATTCGGGCCGTCGTCGATTTCGCTTTAAATAATCGTTTTCTGGTCTTGCTGGCAACGCTTTTCCTGCTGGCGTGGGGCGCCGTCTCCTTCGCCAATCTGCCGATTGAGGCTTATCCGGACGTGGCGAACAACTACGTCAACGTCATCACGCAATGGCCGGGCCGCGCCGCCGAAGAGGTGGAGCAGCAGGTGACGATTCCCATCGAAATCGTGATGAACGGCATTCCGCACCTGACCAGCCTGCGCTCCAAATCGGTCTTCGGGCTCTCCAGCGTCACGCTCATTTTCGACGACGATTCCGATAACGACTGGAACCGCCAGAAAGCTCTGGAGCGCCTGTCCCAGGTGACGCTGCCCGGAAACATCCAGGCGCAGATGGGCACGGACTGGAGCCCGGTGGGACAGATTTACTGGTATACGCTGACCAGCACGAATCCGAGTTATGACGTAACCGAACTGAAGTCGCTGCAGGACTGGGTGCTGGAGAAGCAGTTTAAATCCGTGCCGAACGTAGTGGACGTTTCGAGTTTCGGCGGGCCCACGCGTGAGTATCAGGTCCGCATGGATCCGGACAAGCTGATCTCTTATGGTCTGGGTATCGGGCAGATCGAGCAGCAGCTGCAAAACAACAATGTGAGCGCAGGCGGCAGCTTCATTGAAGAGGGACTGCAGCAGGTGAACGTGCGTGAAGTGGGCCTTTACAGCAATGTGGAGGAGATTGCGGGCACGCTGATCAAATCGCAGCGCGGCACGCCGTTGCGAATGGGCGATATCGCCCAGGTGGAGCAGGGCCGCAAGATCCGGCTTGGCAAGATCGGCAAGGCGATTCACCGCGTGAACGGAACGATTGTGGACGACGGCGACGTGGTGGAAGGTATTGTGCTGCTGCGCAAGGGCGCCGATGCGGAATCCACCCTGAACGGCATCCATGAAAAGGTGAAGCAGCTGAACGAGCAGATCCTGCCGCCCGGCGTCAAGGTGGTGCCGTTTCTCGACCGCAGCAATCTGGTGGAATACACCACGGAGACGGTGCTGCACAATCTGGGCGAGGGCATCGCGCTGGTGGCCCTGATTCTGATTCTGTTCCTGGGCAATCTGCGCGGCGCTCTGATTGTTTCGCTGACCATTCCGTTTTCCCTGCTGTTCGCCTCGATCTGCCTGCAGTTGCGGCACATTCCGGCGAACCTGCTTTCCCTGGGCGCGCTCGATTTCGGCATGGTGGTGGACGGGGCCGTGGTGATGGTCGAGAATATCGTCCGGCACATGACACAGCACAGGGAGGACGCGAATCTCACCGTGCTGGAGCGGATTCGGCAATCCGCGCACGAAGTGCAGAGACCGGTTTTTTACGCGATCGGCATCATCATCACCGCGTATCTGCCGATTTTCACGCTGCAGGCCGTGGAAGGGCGCCTGTTCAAGCCCATGGCGTGGACGGTCGCTTTCGCGCTGCTGGGAGCGCTGTTGTTTTCCATGATTGTCGCGCCGGTACTTTCGAGCTTGCTGTTTCGCAAGGGCGTGAAAGAGTTTCACAATCCGGTGCTGATCCGGATCACGAACCGCTATCGGTACGCCGTGCGACAGGCGATCGAACATCGTTACTTGACTGTTTCCGTGGGCCTGCTGGCGGTGGGCTGCTCGGCGTATCTGGCGTTGAGCGGCGTTATCGGATCCGAGTTTCTTCCGCATCTGGACGAAGGCGCGATCTGGGCGCGGGGCACGCTGGCGCCGAGCACGGGCCCCACGGAAGGCACCAGTCTGATGGACCGCGCGCGCGTGATCCTGGCGTCATTTCCGGAAACCCGTCTGGTGGTGTCGCAGGTGGGGCGTCCCGACGACGGGACCGACACGGGCGGCTTCTTCAACACCGAGTATTTCGTGGATCTGAAGCGGAAAGAGGAGTGGCGTCCCGTATTCCATCAGGACAAGGAAGAACTGGTGGCGGCCATGAATCGCGAGGTGTCCAAACTGCCCGGCGTGCTCTGGAACTTCTCCCAGCCGATTGCGGACAACATGGAAGAAGCGGTGAGCGGCGTGAAGGGGCAACTGGCTGTGAAGGTTTACGGCGACGATCTGAAGACGCTGGAAGCCAAGGGCGACGAGATCGTCAACGTGTTGCGCGGCATTCCCGGCGTGGAAGATCTCGGGCTGTTCCGGGTGGTCGGGCAGCCGAATCTGAACCTCAAAGTGGACCGGGCCGCGGCGGCGCGGTTCGGCATCAATGTCTCGGATGTGCAGGACGCGGTGCAGACGGCTATCGGCGGCAACGCGGTGGGTCAGTTGCTGCTGGGCGAACAGCGTTACGATCTGGTAGCGCGTTATCTGCCCGCTTACCGCGATTCCCGGGAGGCCATCGAACAGATCCGGCTGCTTTCTCCCTCCGGTGAACGCGTTTCGCTCGCGCAGTTGTGCGACGTGAAGACGCTGGACGGCGCGTCGGAGATTTCGCGCGAAGCGAATTCCCGCTATGTCGCGCTGAAATACAGCGTGCGCGGCCGGGATCTTGGCAGCACGGTGCAGGAGGCGATCGCCGCCGTGGAGAACAAGGTGAAGCTGCCCTCCGGGTATCGCACGGAATGGGCGGGCGAGTACCAGAGCCAGAAGCGTTCTTCGAAGCGGCTCGCGCTGGTGCTGCCGGTGACTCTGCTGATGATTTTCCTGATTCTTTACACGATGTTCAGCTCATTCAAGTGGGCCGGGCTACTGTTTATCAACGTAGCGATGGCGCCGCTGGGCGGACTGCTCGCGCTATGGCTTTCGGGGACGCATTTCAGTGTGTCGTCCGGCGTGGGTTTTCTCGCGCTGTTCGGGGTCGCGGTGCAGACCGGCGTGATCATGCTGGAGTACATCAACCAGATGCGCCTGCGGGGACACACGATTGAAGATTCCGCGATCGAAGGCGCCGTTCTGCGACTGCGGCCTATCATGATGACGGCGCTGGTGGCAACGCTCGGGTTGCTGCCCGCCGCCACATCGCGCGGCATCGGATCGGACTCGCAGCGGCCGTTCGCGATCGTGATTGTGGGTGGCCTGATGGCGGCGCTGCTGTTGAGCATTTTCCTGCTGCCCACCATGTATGTGTGGGTGGCGCGTGACGGCGATAAACTGCCGCCCATCGAAGAACACGGGTGAGATCCAACTTTGGCCAGGGAATTGCCTGTATGATGAATTGAGTTTTGCTGGCAAGCGGCGAATCCACCCATGACGGACCCGGTCGAAGCGCCCATCGAGCGTGAAGAGGAGCCGTCTCCGTTCGACCGGAGCGCGATCCACGCTCTGCTGGGCATGGCGCGCCAGTACAAACGTCAGTTTATTGTCGTCAGCATTTTCTCCTTCCTCTATACCGGGCTCGATTTGCTGCAGCCACTGGTTTACCGCGAGGCCATCAATGCGGTAGCCGGACTGTTCGTGATCAACGCCCCGGCAGCCGGACCGGGTCTGGGCGTCGTGGTGGCCCACACGCCGGAACAGACGCTGCGGACGCTGATGATCTCGGTCGTCCTGCTGTTTGTTATCGCCGTAACTTCGTATTATTTCTACCAGCGCGCCACTTATTACGGCTCCCGCGTGGCGAGTTACATGGAATCGAAGCTGATTGTCGATACCTTCGGCCATGTGCTGCGGATGCCGCTGCGCTTCTTTAATCACCAGGCCAGCGCGGGGCTGGCGCGGCGCATCGATCTCTGCGATCAGGTCTCGCCGGTAATCCACGCCGTTTCCCAGCAGATTGCGCCGGAAGCGGTGCGTCTGGTGGCGATTTGCGCCATCATGCTGACCCAGAACTGGAAAATGTCGCTGGTGGCGATCTCGCTTTTGCCTCCCTATATGTGGCTGGCGCGGCGGGCGGCGATCCGGATGCGTTCGAATCTCGATCCTTATTACCAGCTCTGGGAAGACATCTCATCCCAGATCGCGGATGCGATCGGCGAGGTGAGAACGGTGAAGCTCTCGGGCGCGGAGGCCCGCGAGGAAGAAAAACTGCGCGGCAAGTCGATGGAAGCGTATGAGGTCTATCTGCAGCGGATCCGGACTTCGCACAAATACTATTTGTCGCAGGTGGCGCTCAGCAATCTTAGCAAGGCGTTCGTGCTGGGTTATGGCGGATGGCTGGTTCTGCGGCACCGGCTGACGCCGGGAGATGTGGTGATGTTCGCGGCCTATCTGGACCGTCTGTACTCGCCGATCGACGCGCTGAATGGGCTTGCGGTGACGCTGCAGGAGCATCTGACGGCGATTCGACGCGCGGTGAAACTGAAAGATTCCGGGGATCCCGAGCCCGCCGGCGCGTCACTCCGCGAGGGCAAGGGCCGGGTGGAGTTTCGCGACGTGCGTTTCGGATACACGCCGGAAAGAGAAGTCCTGCACGGCATCAACCTGACGTTGCAGCCAGGCAAGGTGACGGCGCTGGCCGGGCCCTCCGGCGCCGGCAAAACCACCACGGCCGATCTGCTGCTCAAGCTGTTCGAGCCGTGGTCGGGCGAGATTCTGCTGGACGGACAACCGCTGAGCGAGGCCGGCGCTTCGTCGGTGCGCGCGGCGATCGGCGTGGTCGCCTCGGATGGCGCGGTTTTCCGCGGCACGCTGGCTGAGAACATCCGGTACAAGCGTCCGGGCGCCACGCTCGAAGAGGTTCATCAGGCGGCGTTGTCGGCAGGCCTGGGCCGCGCTCTGGATCGCCTGCCGCAGGGATTGCACACGGAGGTGGGGGAAAACGGCGTGGGCCTGTCTCTGGGCGAGCGCCAGAGGTTGCAGATCGCGCGGATGCTGGTGGATAAGCCGCGACTGCTGGTGCTCGACGAGGCGACGGCGAACCTGGATTACGCGACCGAACTCGACATCCGCGCGGCGCTGGAGGCCATCTCCCCGCGCCCCACCATGCTGGTGATCGCGCATCGGTTCACCATGATGAAAAACGCCGATTACGTGTACGTGCTGCGGGACGGCGAGGTGGCCGAAGAGGGGCCGCCGAGCGAGTTGACGAAGACCGGGGGCTGGTTCGCGGAACTGGCGCGCGAGTCGGGCGAGGTCCCGACCCTGGTATGAGATTAAATCTCAGGCTCCTCAAACAGGCGGCGGCGCTGGCGAAGCCGTACTGGTCTTCCAGAGAGGGACGGAAGTCCTGGTGGCTTGTGGCACTGCTGATCGTTCTGCTGCTCGCGGATACGCAGCTGAATGTCTGGTTTAACTCGCAGTCCGGGGAAGCGACATCGGCGCTGGCGGCACGCGACGGCGCGCGCTTCTGGCATACCATCCGGATCTATTTGTTGCTGCTGCTGATCGCCGTTCCCGAGTATTCCGCCTATTATTACGCGCGTGACCGGATGGGGCTTCGCTGGCGGCGCGCGCTGACACACCGGTTTCTGGACAAATATTTTCGGAACCATGCGTTTTACCGGTTGCGGACCGATCCGCAGATCGACAATCCGGACCAGCGCATGGCGGACGACATCGATTCCATCACGGGCCAGTCCGTCAATTTCCTGCTTATTCTCGCGGGGGCGGTGTTTCAAATGGTGGCTTTCGGGCATGTGCTCTGGCGAATATCCGGTTACCTGATACTTTTCCTGCTGGCCTATGCGATTGTCACGACGCTGCTGACTTACGGAGTTTTCGGACGGAAAATGGTCTCGCTGCATTACCAGCAGCGGCGCAAAGAAGCCGATTTCCGGTTCGGCCTGGTGCGCGTGCGGGAGAACGCGGAGTTTATCGCGCTGTATCGGGGAGAGCGGCAGGAGTTGTCGAAAGTGCGCGGCCTGTTCAGCGCCTTATACGGCAATTACCGCAGGCTGATCAACTGGCAGTTCGGACTGAATTTTTTCCAGTACACGCACAGTCTGCTGATGCTGGTGCTGCCGAGCCTGATTATCGCCCCGCAGGTGCTCTCGGGGCGGTTTGAAGTGGGCAAAATCGTGGAGGCCACGGGCGCATTTTCCGCGATCATGTCGTCACTGACCATTCTGATCGATAACATGGAAGACCTCAGCCGGTTCGCGGCGGGCATCAGTCGCGTGCGGACGCTGAACATCAGTCTGAAGCGCGCCGGCGCGCCCGCCAGGCCGGGCAACGGGGAGATCGCGACCATCGACAGTAAGCGCCTGCATTTCGAGAACGTGACCCTGCGGACTCCGAACAGCGAGCGCGTGCTGATCCGGGATCTTACCGCGTCCGTTCCGTGTGGCGGGAGCCTGATGATCGTGGGAGGCAGCGGCCTGGGTAAGAGCTCTTTGCTGCGGATGATGGCGGGACTATGGAATTGCGGCGCGGGGTCATTCGAGCGGCCGGGTGCGGAGGATCTCTTATTTCTGCCGCAGCATCCGTATATGATCGTCGGCACGCTGCGCGAGCAGCTGAACTATCCGAATATGGACCAGAACTGTTCCGACGATGAGTTACGGAGTGTTTTGATCCGCGTCAATCTGCCCGATCTGGAAGAGCGCTGCGGCGGTTTCGATCGCGAACTCGATTTCGAGAAGATTCTATCCGTGGGAGAGCGGCAGCGTCTGGCTTTTGCGGCGATGTTGCTGCGGAATCCCCGGTATGTGCTGCTGGATGAGGCGACCAGCGCGCTGGATCATGAGAATGAAGAGATGCTGTATGACGAACTGGCGTCCACGTCGGCCACGATTGTGAGCGTGACGCATCATCCGTCGCTGGTGAAATACCATTCCCATATTCTGGAACTGAAGCCGGGCGGGGAGTGGTCCTTTTATCCGGCTTCTCAGTTTCGGCTTACGGCGGAACTGGTTCAGTAGGTGGCTTACTTCGCCGCCATACCCGCCACTACCTCATACTCATACCGCACGAAATCGTAAAGCCCGCTCTCTTTAATCCGTTCGTTATCGCTGTGCATGGCATGCGTGACCATATCCTCGGTGGGCAGTTCGGCTCCGATTCCGTAGCACTGCATCCCCTTCAGCCGAAGCCCACGCATATCCGTGCCGCCGGTCACCATGTAGGGCAGTGTCGCGGTGCCGGGGAAGAGGCGCTGCTGCACCTTTTCGAGCATCCGATACATTTCGGTGCCCGTGGTGGAGGGCTGGGGCGACGGGGCCTGGAAGTTCCCGGCCTCAATGGTGATCTGCGGGTCGTCGATCACTTTCTCCATCATGGCCTTGAATTTCTCCATGTCCTCACCGGGAATGGCGCGGATATCCAGGGTCACCTCCGCTTCCGAAGGAATCACGTTCGACTTAAAGCCGCCCCCGATGATATTCGGACTGATGCTGGTCCGTAACATCGAATTCACTTCGATATTGTTCTTCCGGAAATAGTCCTGGGCCGCCTGCGTTTTGCCGGAATCGAACAGCGCTTTGTAACGCTCCGCTTCTTCCGGCGGCACCACCTGCGCCAGTTTCTCGAAGTAAGTGCGGGTCACGTCGGTCAGATTCATGGGCGGCTGCCACTGTCCGATCTTCCACACCGCGCCGCCCAGATGCATGATGGCATTGTCCATTCTCGGCATGGACCCGTGGCCGGCGGTGCCATGCGCCACCAGTCTCATCCCGCGGCCCACCTTCTCCGACAGTTCCACGCGCTGGTACAACAGCTTGCCGCCGGTGGAAACGAAGCTGCCCCCCTCGGTAAGACAGTACTCGGCGTCGATATCGGGCCAGTTATTCTGGATGATGTACTGAATACCGTAAGTCGGCTGCGCGCCGCGTCCGCCACCACCGCCGCCCTCTTCACCGGACTCCGCCACGAAGATCACGTCGCGATCGAGCCGGGCGCCGGTGCGCTTCAGAATCAGCATCGTCATCAGGCCGCCCGCAACCACGTCTTTGTCGTCGATGGTGCCGCGTCCCCAGATGTAACCGTCCACGAGTTTGGCGCCGAAAGGATCCTCGCTCCATCGTTCCGCCTGCACGCCCACCACGTCGGTGTGGCCCATGATGAGGATCGGCTTCTTCGCGCCGGAGCCCTTCAGGCGCGCGATCAGGCTGAGCCGGTTGGGATCCGAACCCACCAGCTTCGACGGGATGCCTTCGCGTTCCAGCACGCCCTGAATATATTTGGCGACCACGGTCTCGTTTCCGGGCGGATTGCTGCTGTTGATCCGGACCATTGCGGAGAAGTGCTCGCGCGTTTCCGCCTGGAGCTTCTTCCAGTCGGGCGCCGCGGTCTGCGCGGAAAGCAATACAGGCACAACAAGAAAGAAAGGGAATTTGGTCATAAAGTCGCTCCTTTGGATCGGACGACTCGGCGGGGAGAAGCCGGCGCGGGACCGGGGCGCGCGGCGGACTGTCTGTGAGTGTCGGTCAACCGGGCGCGGAATGTCAAGCGAACGGGCGTTGACAGTGAACGGGCCAGCGGAACCCCGCTGGAGATAAAATGATCCGGTAGCGATCAGGCTGAAAAAAGGAGCGAACACATGTGCGATCAGGATCATTTTGAAGACGACCGGCTGGAGTACGAAGCCCGCGGTCTGGTGACACGCAAACAGTTCGGCGCCATGCTGGGTGCCGGGATTTCCATGATGCTGCCGCAGGTTGCCAACGCGGCCCCGGTGACCGATGGCGACGTGACGATCACGACACCGGATGGCGCCGCCGACTGTTACTTCGTGCACCCGGCGAGCGGAACCGCCCCCGGCGTACTGATCTGGCCGGATATCTTCGGCCTGCGTCCGGCTTTGCGGCAGATGGGCAAGCGGCTCGCCGAATCCGGTTATTCCGTGCTGGTGGTGAATCCGTTCTACCGCGCGAAGAAAGCGCCGACGGCGGAAAATGGCGGCGCGACGCCGATCCAGTCCGTGATGCCGCTTGCGCGGGGCCTGAACGAAACCACGCACATGACCGATGCCAAAGCGTTCATCGGCTGGCTGGACACCCAGGGGTCGGTCGCGAAGAACAGGAAGATGGGCACGCAGGGTTATTGCATGGGCGGACCGATGGCGTTTCGCACCGCGGCGGCCATGCCCGGCCGCGTGGGCGCCGTTGCCTCGTTCCACGGCGGCGGTCTGGTAACGGAGGCCGAGAACAGCCCGCACCTGCAGGCCGCGAAGAGCAAGGCGCAGTTCCTGGTCGCGATCGCGGACAATGACGACAAGCGCTCGCCCAAAGATAAAGACGTTCTGAAGGAGACCTTCGCCAAGGCCAACCTGCCCGCGGAGATCGAAGTCTATACAGGCTGCGCGCATGGCTGGTGTCCGCCCGATTCGCAGGTCTACAACGAGCCGAATGCCGAGAAAGCCTGGAGCCGTCTGCTGGCGCTTTACGGTAAAGCTCTGGCCTAGTCCAAAGCCGGACAGAAGGCGGCGGAGATTCGCTCTGCCGCCTTTCGCGTTCGACTAAACGCGCTCGATCAAAAGCACCACGGACCGGCCGTTCACCACGTACCGATTTCCGGTCAGCTTCACTTCCTGACCCGCGGCCCGCATGTTCCCCCACGTTTCCGCCGCCGATGAGGTGTCCCCCACCACGAACCAGCTGTTGCCCGCCAGAGGCGCGGGGATGGTCGTTGTAATCGGATCGACCCAGCCGTTGTAAGCCACGTAGACCGAAACCGCCGTATCGCCCGCCTCCGTGCCGTCGAGCCGGAAAGCGAGGAAGTGATTATTGGGATTCGCGAAATACGCCTGGTCGACTTCGGCGCCGGAATCGGTATACCAGGTCAGATCCTTCAGGCCGTTGCCGTTGTGGTCGGTCCCGGTGAAGAAATTGTTCGGACGCAGACAGGCATGCGCGCGGCGGAACATACAGAGATTGCGGGTAAAGTTCGTCAGAGCGGTCTGCTTTGCCGCCGCCGGCCAGTCCAGCCAGTTCGCCGAGGTGTCCAGATTAAAGGCGTTGTTATTGCCGAACTGGGTGCGGAAGAATTCAGAGCCGCCTGTGAGCATCGGCGTGCCGGCGGAAAGCAGCAGGATCGCAAGCGCGGTGCGCACTGCCTGGAGTCGCTGGACAGGGTCTCCGCTGTGATCCCAGCACATCTCGTCCGCCGCGCTGCGCCCGCCGTCGGAAGGTCCGAAGGGAAATGGCTGGTTGTTCATCGGCTGATTGAACGAGTACAGATCGCGCAGGGTGAAACCGTCGTGGCTCACGATGTAGTTCACGGAGTTCCACGGTTTGCGGCCGCGCGGTCCGAACAGGTCGTCGGAGCCGGCGAACCGAAGCGCCATGGCTCCGGGGGTTACCGGCTTGAATCCCAGCTTGTTCTGGGACGCGCGGAAGACGTCGCGAAAACGGTCGTTCCACTCGGACCATCCCACGGGAAACTTCCCCTGTTCCTGCCCGTTGCCGTTGGCCGTATAGGGCTCGGCGATCAGATCCACACCGGGACCGCCCGCGGCGGGGCGCGCCGGCAGTTCCGCCACGGCTCGATTCAGAATGTTGTGCGGGTCGTCCGCGCTGAAGGAGTAACCGCCCTTCGCGTTGGCGTTGCCCAGGACCGCCGCCAGATCGAAACGGAAGCCGTCGGCGCCCATCGCATGGGTCCAGTAGCGCAGCGAATCAATCACCAGATTGCGCACCGGCGTGGTGGCGCAGTTCAGATTCGGGCCCACGCCGTTGTCGTCCTCGTAAAAGTTCGGCTGCGAAGGGCTGCGGAGTTCGTAATAGTTCGGGTTGTCGAGCCCGCGCAGGGTAAATACCTTCCCGGTGGTGCCTGAGCCCTGGTCGACATCGTCCTCGTCGTGATGGTTGTAGACGACGTCGACGTAGACCTTCAGCCCGGCCGTGTGGAACGCCTTCACCATGGCGAGCCATTCGCGCGTAGGGCCGCCGGGCGACTGGTCGGCCGCATACCGGCGATCCGGGGCGAAATAACCGATGGAATCGTAGCCCCAGTAGTTGTGCAGCGAGGCCATGTGCGGCGCGTCGTTGAGAGCGTTCTGTGTGTCGTGAATCGGGAGGAATTCCACTGCCGTGATGCCCAGGTCTTTCAGGTAACCCGCGCGCAGCGCGGAGCCGGCGTAGGTTCCCCGCAGATGGGCGGGCACGGCGGGATCGTTCTTCGTCAGGCCGCGCAGATGGACTTCGTAAATGATCTCGTCGCGGAACGGGTGGGTGGGTTTGACGCCGAAATCGCCGGCGGGCATGTGGAGCACGATGCCCTTCGGCGCGAAAGGCCCGGTGTCGGTATTGCGAAACGACGGACCGGACAGGTACGCCGTGGGATCGGGATGCTGCGGCGTCACGGGGTTGTGGCTCACCTCCAGCGCGTAGGGGTCGAGCAGCAGCTTATTCGGATTGAAGCGATTGCCCTCGGAATCCACATCCGCGACGAAGCCGTGGGCAGTGCCTGGTGTCCAGGCGGCGTCGAAGGGCCAGTTCGGTCCCCAGGCGCGGTAGCCGTAGAAGATCGCGGCTCCTGGCGGGATGGCGGGCAGTTCCGAGACGGTGAGGGTGGCGGTCAGGGTTCCGTCCGGCTGGCGCGCGAGGGGACGCTTCAGAATCGGCGCCGCTTCCACGGGCGCCGCATAGATCCAGAGTTCCACCCGAGTGGACTTCGGCGACGCGAGAGTGAACGTCACCGAGGTGCCATCGGGGGAGAAGCGCGAACCTAAAATCGGCATGTCAGTTTGATCTGCGGATTATGACATGAGACAGGGGTTCCTGGCGAGTGCGAAGGTAGTTTTCAGTCCTTCATGGTTGTGCCGAATCTGGAAGCAGCCCCGGGGGCGGAAGGCTTCGCCTTTTTCAGATGAGCCTGCGAACTGTTCGGCAGCGGGTCGGTGAGGATCGCTGCCATGAAGAGAGTTCTGCGGGCGATGTCGTGAAAGTAGCGGTAAACCGTTTTTGGTTCCGATTTCGTACAGGTCCCATCGACCGCCCGGGGGAACACGTCGTAACTGAGTTCCACCGCGCTGACCGGGCCGGTGCCGTAGTAAAGGTCCGCAAGGTTTGGGTGAGCGGTGGATTCGTCCCGTCCTTTACCAGCGAGAAAGGTGGACAGCCTGGACGGCGTAGCTTTCACACCTGGTCCGTCCGGCACGCGATTGGCAATGTGGGCGAAGTTGGTCCCCGTCTCCGAACCATGACAGAACGTGCACTGCTGAATGGCAAGGATCGCGCGGTTTCCTTCCGCGTCACAGACTCCGCCCGGCGGCCTGACAATATCGTAGGCATTGTAGGTGATTGCGGATTTCGCCTGGATATCAGCACCTATGGGGACATGAAGCGTGCCTCCCGGCAGGATGCCCGGGCCCGCAGTGAACAGCGCAGGGTAGGGTTGCAGTTGGTCCGCGTTCGGGAGCAACTGGTCTTCAAGCCTGGCTTTGGCGAACTGGCTGTGCGCCGTGTCGTCGGTGGATTCCGGGTCCAGCGTGAGCTGCGAGAGACCCCACTCGGAGCCTGTCACCGAAAGATTGAAGCGAGAACTGACGCTTCGCAACCGTGTCGGCACTTCGGGCTTGTTCGGATCAGCGGAGAACCCGGCCTTTTGCAGGGCGTCCAGCAGGTCGGTTTGGTAGGTAGAGAGTGGAGAATGCGAAAGTTTCTCCCAGGTTGTCGCCAGATCCTTGAACTTGTCTGGCGCGAATTCGGGAAGGCGGAACTCCAGAATCACCAGTACTTCCGGAGCTGTGGTCGCACCTGGCGCGGGCCTGAGGCCGTACGCAAAATGGATTTCGGCGCCTGATCTCGGGTCCCCCAGTTGCGCCAGGTCCATGCGGTTGGCAATCGCCAGAAGCTGAAAGGGCGCCTTCCTCAGCGTGTCGAACGGCAGGACCGCGTCCTGAATCGGGTTGGTCAGGTTTTTGTACCACGCCGTGACCAGTTTCTCGGCATTCAGGACTCGCGGTTTTGCAATTTTCGCGGCCTCGCGAAACATCGACTCGAAACTAAATGCCGGATTGTCGCACCAGGACGGTTCCGTAAGCTTGCAGTCGTGAATGAGGATGCTGCGCCCCGGAAGAATGGGTTTGTAAGCGACCCCGATATCCGATTTATTGAGTTTTTCAATGATCGTCTGGTCGGGTTTCCGGTTCTCCGGCAGATCATGAACCTTCAGCGCTCGGTTAAAGTAAAGGTCCAGGATCTCTTCGGGATTCGCCGCGGAAGCGTGGGACGGACGCAGCCTGGAAATTGCGGCCGCGCCCATCAGAAACCCTGCAATCCAGTAGCGTCTATGGAATCGCACGTTCGCTCCTGTCCTTCCAGAAGAACATCTGTTCGCCGGTCCCTCGCTGCCACGGATTCCGGTCCTCCACCATTAAAAAACGGGAAGCTTTGATCAGGTCCGGATGCTCCGCGAAGTTCACCGCGATCTCCCGGTCTCGGGTTTCCCGCAAAACGTCGAATTCCGCCGCAACCTCTTCCTGATCGACGGATGGAGTAGCCAAATTGCCGCCGATGGCTCCGTCCATCAGAATTGCACCGAGAAAGGCGGGAAACGCGGGCAGCGAGCTTTCCGGGCCTGCATGGAGAGCTGTCTTATAAGCGTTACCGGCGAAGTTGATAATGTCTCGAAAAGTGCTGTCGGCGTGATTGCTGCTGAACTGTCCCAGTGCAAAGAGCTGGCAGAAGCGCCCGGCAGTGTAAATTCCCACCGGAGGGGCCGCGGGCGAAAAAGCCCGGATGAAACCGGCAACCGCAAGCCTCACGCGAGTCGCCGACTCCTTTTCCATGAGCCCGCTTCCCGGAACGTCCGGCAGTTCTGTTTCGTTGCCGTCCTTATCCGTCTCGATCAGCCGGCGCTTCACAAACTTATAGGTTGGTTGCGCCCCTTCGATCACATCCAAAAGGTTCGGCCGCATAATGGCCACACCCGTGGCGTACCAAAAATCGTACATTTCCTTTTTCTCCTTGATGACTCAGCTCGGTTTGCTTGTTTGGTAAATCCGCCCGGCCTGACTGACGATTGCGAGCTGTGGATTCAATCGTTGCCAGTGGTCGAGGACCTTTTTTGCGCACGAACCGGCGAGCGCGAAATCGTTGCGGGCCTGGGCGGCGCGGGCGCGGTAAAGCCAGCCCAGCACCAGCATTACGGGGCACCAGCCCTTCACAATCACGGTGCCCCTGTGAGTATCGAACTTGGCCCAGTATTCCGCGGCAAGCTCCCATTGCGCGGTGGAGGTGCAGAGTTCCGCCAGGTCGAAGAGAGCGGGGAGGGACCAGGCCTTCCCCACGGCGGCGGTAAGAAGGCGGACCGCTTCTTCCGGGGAGTTGGCCGCCCATAAATCCAGCGCCTGCACATGCGTTTCAAGCGCTTCCGTGCGGGCGTTCGGCCACTGCTTCGCGAGGGCGCTCACGGCGGCGCGGATGCGCGTCAGCGCGGGCCTGTCGTCCAGGCGGCGGCACCAGGAAGCCGCGCGGGCAAACTCGCCGGCCATGGTGGGATACACGGGAATGTCGGCCATCGCGGAAAGGCACTTCCGCGCCATCGCGAACTGATCCAGCGCGTAATACACGCCGCAGAGAAACTCGTTGCTGCCGGACGCGCTCAACGGGTCGATTCCGGAGGCGCGGTGCTCCTCCAGGGCCGCGGCGGCAAGCGCCAGGTTTCCCGTCAGAATTTTGACGAATTGTTCGTCGAGCGCGCCGCCATCCCACGCCGGCTGAGCGGCCATGTGCCGGAGCGCGGCCGGATACTGTTCCAGCGCAATCAGGGCGGAAGCCGCGCCGCTGTAGATCCATGTGTTTTCCACGCGCCGCGCAAGGGCGGCACGGAAGACCTCCAGAGCTTCGGAGAAGCGGCCGGCTTCCACCAAAGTGTCTTCGAGGCGAAGCACCTGCATCCAGTCGTCGGGAGCGAGTTCCAGCGCTTTCCGGCAGGATTCCACGGCTTCGGAATAGCGTCCGGAGACGCTGTAGGCCTGCGCCAGAAGACCGTGACGGCGCGGTTCGTCGGGCCGGTCGGCCAGGGTCTCGGTCGCGGTCTCGACCATCTTTCGCGGGTCTTCCGTGAGGCGATAGTAATTGACTTCGATGGCGACCCGCTCTTTGCGGGGAAGCTTCGCGGCGAGCGCCCGGGCGGTTTCCAGTTCGCGAAAGGCCTCGTCATAGCGGGACCCGTTCAGCGTCATGCCCAACATGCTGTGGGCCTGCGCGAAGGAGGGGTCGATCCGTATGGCCTCGCGGAAAAGGAGTATAGCGAGGTCCATGTTGGCCACCGCGTAATACTCCATTCCTTCGTAGTACTTTTGCAGCGCCTCGGGCGCGGACGACGTCAACGTCCGGATGTCCGACGGGCTGGCCTCGATGGATCGCGCTGACTCACCGCTCGCGCTTCGAATCCAAAGGGCCGCCGTCTGAGCCAGCGAGACAGGGCCTGGCTCGTCGCTGAAAGAGGCCTCCAGAAGGGTTTGCGATCCGGAGGAAAGCAGCCGCACGCCGAGTGAAAACCGTTGCGCGGACCGCCGCACATCGCCCTCCAGCCGGAATTCGGCCCTGGTCTCTTTCAGAACCTTTTCCAGAGCCTCTCCCGTGAGCGGCGCTCCGGCGCCGATTCGCAGCCGTGCCAGTACGGGAAGCAGATCGTCATCCGAAATGAAATGGCCTCTGTGCGTCTGCTGCAGCGCGGTGAGCATGGCGCCGCGAATCAGTTTTGCGGACGCGGACTCATTGGCCGGAAAGCGGAAGCCGTTGACTAGCACCCGGGCGTTGACGGGAAGGCTGAAGCCGAAGCCGCCGGAATGGCCGAAGGTGAAGCGGGAAGCCACCGCGGCCGCCGTCAGGGAAAGTCCGGCCAGCCAGTAACGCCGGGTCGGGCGCGGCTGCAGATGGCGGATTACATTTTCCAGACTGGCGGGCCGCCGGTCCGCGATTTCCTGGGTACACTCCTTCCATTTGCGGTCCGAAGGCAGAAGGTGCTCGGCGACCTTGCCGAATGCGTAGATATCGCTTCGAACGGTCGGTTGCTCTCCGGCGCGGAGTTCGGGGGCCATGTAGTCGAGAGTTCCCGCCTGCAGAGACAAACCTTCGTTGCCCGCGCCGAGCGAGGAATGCAACGTTCTGTCCAGTGCCCGCGCCAGCCCGAAGTCCATGATCACGGCGCGAGGGTTTGCCGCCTCGGGGCCGACCACCATCACGTTGGATGGCTTGAAATCGCCGTGCACCACGCCGGTCTGATGCGCGGCATGGAGCGCTTCGGCCATTTGTCGCACCAGGGTGACCGCGTTCGCCGGGGTGAGTGAAGCGATGGAGGAAAGCGGCGTTCCCGGCACGTATTCCATGCTGAAGAAGGCGACTTCTCCTTCTTCGAACAGTTCGTAGATGCGGCAGACATTCGGGTGCGTGATTCGGCGGGCATTCAGAACTTCCGCGGTAAAGCGTCTCCGTATCGGCGCCGAGGGGGCAAGCAGGCGGGCGATCGTCTTCAGCGCGACGCGATCTTCCATTCGGGCATCCCAGGCGAGATAAACCTCGCCCATACCGCCCGTGCCCAGCCGCGCTTCGATATGAAAGCGGTCCATCAAAATCTGCCCGATGGAAAATACCATGCCAACCTCGAAACCTACAGCCTCGGCAAGGTACTCTTCCGTTTCAGCGGAACAGTGGTGACGCCAGAGCGCCGCAACCTTCTCGCGGACGGCCTGGTCGGGTTCCGCCGCGAGAAGAGCCTCGGGCTCCGCGCCTTCGAGTAAACGTTCGAAGAGCCTGGTTACCCGGTCCCAGTCCGATCTTTCCATCGCCGGATCCACGGGTTTCAGGAAACAGACGAACTGAGCTGTTCGTGGAGCCACGCGCGCGCCAGCAGCCAGTCGCGGCGAACCGTGCGGATATGTATGCCCAGCGCGGCCGCGATTTCCGCCTCGTTCAGACCCCCGTAGAACTTCATCTCGACAACCTGGGCCTGCCGGGCGTTGAGTCTGGCCAGTTCCTCGAGGAGTTCATCCACGCGGACGGCATTGTCGGATTGTTCCGGAGCGATCACAATCGCTTCATCCAGAGAGCAGAGCGTGCCACCGCCGTTGCGTCTTGAGGCGCCCCGTTTACGCGCATAATCCACCAGGATTCGCCGCATCATCCGGGCGGACAGACGGAAAAAGTGCGCGCGGTTCTCAAACTGCCGCCCGCCCGCGCCGCAAAGACGAAGGTAAGCTTCGTTCACCAGCGCCGTGGCCTGCAGGGTGTGTCCCCGCCGCTCGGTTTTCAGGCGTGAAAGAGCGAGGCGGTGAAGTTCGAAGTAGACCCGTGGCAGCAGGGCTTCCTCCGCGTCCCTTTCGCCGTTCGAAACGCGATTCAATAAAAAAGTGACTTCGCCCCGCGCCGTTTCCGCCCGCCCTGTTTCCATAGGAGAGTAAACGTAGCATACACCGGTGCTAAAAAGTCCATCCCGGTCAGCCGGGCCGGGGTGAGCCCGGGCTGCCGCGTCCTGCGCCTGTTCAACCATCACAGATTGAAGCGCGAAAAACCGGCCGGACAGGACAAGCGCGAAAAAAATAAATATGCAGTGGATGGAAACCGAACTTTTTCAGTTCGGTCTGCTCACCACGTACCAGTTGCCCTGGTTGTCGTCGGTGTGTTTGTGGCCGGCCACGTAGTAAACCAGATCGAATGCCAGCGGCGTGTCCCAGGAAACGCCCAGTTCACCCCCCGGAGGCGTCCAGACCTTCTTGTCCCCGTCCGCGGCGGGCGTGAGCGGACACTCGTGCCGCACCGAATTGATGGCGTTGGCGTACCGCCAGCGCAGCAGCACGGAATCCACCGTGCCGACGCTTTCCACCCGCAGCCGGAAAAGATCCTGCGCTTCATTCGCGCGGGCCTCGATTTCCGCCTGCTCGATCCGAATATCGTGAGACGGGAAGCGCAGCCGGTAATTCGCGCCCATCGCGCTGTCCCAGAGGGTGTTGCCGCTGTCGTCCACATACGAGAACCAGCACTCCAGTTCGTCGCATGCGTTCGGGACTGGGCAACCTGTCGTGAGCATGGTGCCGCCTCCCGTGGAATCTTCGTCCAGCAGCAGCGTGGCGGCCGGGGCAAACCGCATTTCGCCTTGCCACAGCTCCCCGCCGGGGAGGCAACGGACGAACGCCGTCACCGGTCTCTGCGTGGCAGGCAGTTTCCGGACCTCGCTTTCGGGGACGATCCGGAGAGGGTCGTACTGGATGGCGCAGGTTCCCGGCATCAGGTCGCCCCGAACGAGCTGATGGAAATCGGACGTGAAAACGATCTTGGGCCAATGGCCTTTGCCGCTGAGTATGTGCATATTGTTTTCTCCGCTGTTAGCCGTTCGTTGGTCAGTACGAAAATTTCACGGTGGTGTCCGGGCGATTGTCGAAGATCTTCGCAAAAGCGATCTGGATGGAAGGATTCCAGTACCAGGCATCGACGGGGGACTTGCCCAGGCTTACGGAATCGCCCACGTTCGTCAGCGTCGCGCCGTCGCGCTGCACATGGACGGGCGAGGTGATGCTTCCCAGAATCGCTACATAGTAGAACGCAGCCGCGGGCGTGTAGTTGTCATGGACACGGGCCACGCGCACCTGACGCGCCACCGAACCGCCGCTCTGCAGCGTCTGCTGATAAATGCGCGACAGCCGGTACGCCCCGGCGGAGGCCGCCTGCGTGGTGGTGCCGTCGTCCTGATAGAGCTGATACGCCTGGCTGTCGGTCGCGCGGTCCGGGCCCGGATAGCAGTTGAATGTCAAAGGATTCGCCGGCAACTGCCCGACCCACTGTTCGAGTTCGCAGAACGGCAGAATGGCGCCGGCGCGCACGTAAATCGGGACCATGCTCAGCGGCGCGGGAATGCCGATGGTCTGACCGCCGGTGATGGCGCCGGTAATGGGCTGCGTGTTGTCCATGAACTGGTACCAGTTGCTGCCCGCCGGCAGATAGACGGAGCGGCCGGGCGATTGCGGCGGCGTGAGGCTGACGAACGGATTCACTACCGGCGCCACCAGAAAATCGCCGCCCACAAAGAACTGGTCGTTCAGGTTGGCGTAGACACGCGGATCGCCCGGATCGTTCAGAAACAGCGCGCGCGCGATGGGCAGGCCGGTCTGCGTCCAGTGGTACATGGCGTCATAGTAGACCTGCATCATGCGATAGCGCAGTTCCACATACGCGCGGCAATTGGTGGGAACCGGCTCACCGTAAGCATAGGGTTCCTGGAACTGCTTGTTGTAACCGTCGTAGTGGTTGCGGTACCACGGCAGGAAGGAGCCCAGCTGCATCCAGCGCGTCAGCAGTTCGTAGTTCGTAATGCCGCCGATGATACTGGCGGACTGGAACGGCGTGCCCGCCACGGTGGAGTCCGGAAACGCGGTGTCGATGCCATCCACGTTGATCTTGGCGAAACCACCGATATCGCAGCCGCTGATGGGCACGCCGGAAAGGCCCAGATTGAGAACTTCCGGAATATTAATTCGCAGGAAATCCCATGTGGAGGCGGAATCGCCCGTCCAGAGCGCCGCGTAGCGCTGCATCCCCGCGTACCCGCCGCGGGCGATGATGAAATTGCGCTTCGCGGGCCGGAGCTTATTGATTCCCTCCCAGGTGGCGCGCAGCAGGTTCAGCACGTAGGAGTTGTGGAGTTTGGCGTTGGGCAGATATTCCACCTGCACGTTGCCGCCCGCGTCGGTGGCTTCCCGCGCCATCAGTAAGTCCTGCGGAAACGTCTTCTGGTACTGCACGTTGCCGGGCAGCGTGGAGTCGAGCGCCGGACACGTCATGTCCTGCCAGATCATGTCGAGACCGAGGTCGTTAATCAGGTGGGCGTATTGCCGGCCCCATGCGGTCCGCGCGGCTGCCAGGCCGAAATCCGGATAGCTGCCGGGCGATTTCAGCGGTATTTGTCCCTGATTATTGATCGTCAGCGGGGGATAGGCGTTGGCGTAAGGATTGTTGCCCCGGTTATTCCCGTAATTGACGCCGGCCGCGAAGACGGGCGGATTCGGGGGAGCGGTCTGCCCCGCGCGCTTGTCCAGGATGAGGGCTTTCGCGTTACTCAGATCCACGCGCGCCTGGTAAGGCGGCGAGGTTCTCCCGTTCTCGTCGAGCACGTTATTCGTGATGAGAGGCGTGATGTTGGTGCTCATCCGGAAACCGACCGAGTGCAATCTTTCGAACAGATGGGCGGCCTGAGGGAACTTGATCTCGCTGTGGGTGAAGGTCCGGTAGTTGTCCTGGAAATCGACATCGATATGAAGACCGTCGCAGGGAATCCGCGCCGCGCGATAGCTGGAGGCGGCCTGGGCGAGCTTGTACTGATCGTAATAGCCGTAAGCGCCCTGATGCAGGCCGAAAACATATTTTGGGGGCATCGGCGCGCGTCCTGTCAGCGTGGTGTACTGGCTGAGAATATCGCCCGCGCCGTTGCCCGCGAAGAAGTAATAGTCGAGCTCGTTATAGAGCGCGCCCATGTAATACTTCCGGCCCATGTCCGTGCGGCCGATATTGGCCATCACATTGATGAAGGTCTGCGCCGTATTGTCGAGAAAGACGCCGCAGGCGAACGCCGGGCCGGCGAACGCGCCGGACGGGGCGGGGTTGGTCTCCACCAGCAGCGGGATGGAGCAATAGAGCGGCTCAGTCGGATTCAGCGGGCCCGCGGCGCCGAAGGAAGGCCCGCCGTAAGTGAAATTGTCGAAATTGAAGTAAGTGAAGCTGAAACCGTTTTTCACGGTTTGCGAACCCGCCTTTTCTCCGCATCCGAAGTAAAGCGCGCCGGCGGGCACATCCTTCATTACCGCGATCACTTCCTGATTCGGGATGTAGAGGACGCCCTGGCCGGGTGCGTCGCGATGCAGTAACTGCCCGGTGGCGCTGCGGACCACGGAAATCGCGAACGGCGCCAGGCCTACTTCGATCCGGATGGTTCCCGTGTCGATAAACAATTGGGACGCGCTCGGGTGCGTCGTTGTGATGTGCACGCCGCTCAGCCCCAGATCGCGGGTGGTAACGGCGACCGAATATTCGGAGGTGTAAGCGGCCCCGGGCGCGGGGTTGAAACGCAACCGGAAAGCGCTGGGGCCCAGCACGGAGAGCAGCAGGGACCGCGTGCCGAAGTGCAGTGTGAAGTTGCGTCCCGCGGGGTCCGGCGCAACGCTGTCGATATTGCCGACAGTGCTCCAGGCCGGGGTGTTGGGCGAGAAACCGTCTACGGGAACTAAGGGGAAATCCATGCTTTTATCCTTTGGAATAGTCTCGCGGAATGTGGAATAGTCTCGCGGAGTGCTCCCGCTACTTCTTCGGGCTCTTCGCCTTCGCTTCCAGCTGCAGAAGCCAGCTGAAGTTGCCGTTGCCGGTTAAGCCGCCGTTGGCATTTTCTCCGAAGATCGGAATCTTATTGCCGTTGGCATCGAGAATTAGCTTGCCCGCGGAATCCTTCTTAAAGCCAATGCAGGCGCCGGCCGAATAGTGGCAACCGACGCAGCTTTCGGTCCCGAATACGGGCGTGGTGTCGAATACGGCGGAGGTACGGTTGTCCTGTTCCAGCGGGGCGGCCTGCTGATAGCCTTTCTGGAAGTAAGTTTCCATGGTCGAGTTCGTCAGATAGACGGGAACTACTTCACCGGGCATCTTGCGCGAAATACTATCCGGCGCGCTGCCCTGGCCGCCGGGCACGGATGGCGCTTTCGGGTGCTTCGGCCACTGGGTGCCGTTGAGTTCATAAAAACGGAGAACGGAGTCCTTCGAGCCCAGAAACGCCTGCGCCTGCACATTGATCTTCTGCGTTCCCTGGGGCGGAGGCACCAGGCGCAGCACTTCCACGGGAGGAATCGGCAGCGCTTCGTCCCAGTCCGCGGGCGGCGCGCCGCCCGTGGCCGGCGCATTAAAAGCGGGCAGCAGATTGGCGTAGGGAAGAGCCAGGGGATTATCCGGATTGGAGAGGCTGGGCTGTTTCGGCAGAGGATGCTTCGCGTCTCCGGAGGCGAAATCGAGCCGTGTATTGTCGATCTGCTCGAAGGTCGCCCAGATCCACTGCGGCGAAGAACGAGTCCGCATCGCGATGTGCATGCCGATGAGGCCGAGAGTCTCGGTCGGCGAGGCGCTTGTGCCGTTATCGGCGCTGCGACCGGAGAGATGCGCCGGCGGCATTGCGGCCGCCGTGGTGGTCGTCGCGGTGGTGGTCGCGGCGCCCGCCGGAATGTACTGCACAACCGGAAGGCGCTTCACCAGGAAACGGTTGCTCCGGACTTCGGCGGGCGTCAGCACCTTCCACGCCAGCTTGATTTCGATGGCCCCGCGCTTCGCGTCGGTATTGACCGGAAATTCGATCCTGCTGTTGCGGACGAAGGCCGCCTGACCCTCCAGGTTGTACAGTTCGTTCTCCACGATGTAATCGAACTCTTCGCGATTCATCAGCGAGACATAGTGCACCCACTTGCCGTTCTGATCGATCAGCGGCCCGGAGAACGCCTGTTTCCCTTCATTCACCGTGGTGGTCTGCCGCCATCCCGCTTTGAAGTGATCGAGCGCATGGCTCATGGAAGGCGACCATGCGGGCTTCTGGCCGTTCGCAAGAAAGACGCCCGATGTCGGCTGCCAGAACTCCCAGGCCAGCGGCGTGGCCGCGTCGATATTGCTGAAATTCTTTGAAGGGTCGGGCGCGCCGGCGGCGGTGGCGGGCCAGTTCAGCGCGACGAAAGCCCTCCAGGAAAAGATGTCGAAAAGCCGCTGGGCAGCGGGAAGATCGGTGTCGCTCATCGCTTCGAGCTCGGCTTGGGCCTTCGCCAAATCCAGCACGCCGCCGGTACGTTTCGAATCGAACTCCGGAAGATCGAAAACATCTTTGGGTAACTCGGAGGGCCGGGCAAACCACTGGGCCGGGCCGGCGCCCGCCGTTACCTGCCCGAAGGCGACGACCCCGATGGGGAGCAGCACGGCGGCCGCGCCCAGCGCTATTTTTCGTAATGCCGGGAATCCGGCGAGGTGAAACCGATCCGGTAACATAACGCGTTCTCCTTCCGGCAGGACTTCGGGGTGCTGCGCGAAATAGATTGTGGCACGAGACGCAGTTTCCTTACGATAAATATTTGAATAACCTGGATTCACAATTACATTGCACTTAGTGAATTTCCTCCTACGCCCGTAGTGCGCGGCGTAAGTATCCCCAAACGGGTTATGCTGAACGCTGCAGTACCTTCAACACAAATGTCGAATCGAACGAATCGGAGAATTTTCCTGCAGAGCGCCGCGGCCGCGGCGACACCCATGATGGCATCCGCCGAGCCTGCGTCCGGCGCGCCCGGACCCAATTTTCTCTGGCTCACGTGGGAGGACATCGGCCCGCATCTGCACTGCACGGGCGACGAGTATTCCACAACGCCGAACTTCGATCGCCTCGCGAAACGTGGTTGTGTCTATACAAATGCGTGGGCCAGTGCGCCGGTCTGCGCACCCGCGCGCACCGCGATCGTCACCGGTGTTTCCCCCACCTCCACCGGCGCCGAGCACATGCGCTCCATGACGCGCATGCCCGCCGACTGGAAGATGTTTCCCGGCTATCTGCGCGATGCCGGTTATTACTGCACCAATAACGGCAAGGAAGACTACAATCTGGAAAAGCCGGAGGGCACCTGGGACGTGACGCAGGGCGGCAATGGCGGCCCCGCGGTCTTCAATCCGGCCAGCGGCCACTGGCGAAACCGCAAGCCGGGCCAGCCTTTCTTCGCGGTGTTCAATAACATGACCACCCATGAGAGCCAGATATTTAAAAGCGCTCAGAATAAGAACATCGTGCATGACCCGGCCAAAGCGCGCGTGCCCGCCTTCCAGCCCGACGTGCCGGAAGTGCGGCGCGACTGGGCGCAGTATCATGACCTGCTGGCGGCCGAGGACGCGCAGCATGAGGCGCGCCTGGATGAACTGGAGGCCGATGGCCTGCTGGAAGACACCATCATCGTGGTGACCAGCGATCACGGTTGCGGCATGCCACGCTACAAGCGCTTCCCTTATGATTCCGGCCTGCACGTGCCGATGATCGTCATTTTTCCGGATAAGTATAAGCATCTGGCGCCGAAGGATTATGTGGCCGGCGGCAAAAGCGACCGGCTGATCGGGACCATCGATCTGGGTCCCACCATGCTGAGTCTGGCCGGGATCAAACCGCCGGCCTTCCAGCAGGGACAGGCGTTCGCCGGTATTTATCAGAAGCCTCCGCGCGAGTATCTGTTCGGCTTTCGCGGCAGGATGGATGAGCGCTATGACATGATGCGGTCCACCCGCGATAAGCGCTTCATGTATATCCGCAACTACAATCCGCATAAGATCTATGGCCAGCATGTGACTTATATGTGGAGCCTGCCGTCCACGCCGGTCTGGGAACAGATGTATAAGGATGGTAAGCTGAAGCCGCCGCAGACTTACTTCTGGGAGACGAAACCTCCCGAAGAACTTTACGATCTGCACGCAGATCCCGACGAGGTGAATAACCTGGCTGGCTCCGCGCAGCATACCGCCACGCTGGCGCGGTTCCGCAAGGCGCACCATGCGCATGAGCTGGAGGTGCGGGATCTGGGTCTGCTGCCGGAAGGCGAGATCCACGCGCGGGCCAGAGACTCAGCGCCGTATGAGATGGGGCAGGATCCGAAGCGCTTCCCCGTGGAACGTATCTTAGCCGCGGCCGACCTGGCGAGTTCGCTGCAGCCCGGTGTGACCGCAAGGCTGCGGCGCGCGATGCAGGATCCCGATAATGCGGTTCGCTACTGGGGTGTGATGGGCGTGCTGATGCGGGGCGCCGATGAAGTGCAGGCCGCCCGGGCCGCGCTGGAAAAGACGCTCGCGGACTCCTCCCCGTATGTGCGGATCGCGGCGGCGGAAGCGCTGGGCCGGTATGGGACGGCGCAGGACGTGGAAAAGGTGGTCCCGCTATTGGTCGCGCTGGCCGACGCGCCGAAGAATAATTCCTTCATCGCAATCCAGGCGCTGAATGCGATCGATGCGCTGGGCAAAAAGGCAGCGCCCTGGAAAAAAGAAATCCTCGCGGCGGCCGCGGTGGACCCGAAATCGCCGGAGAGGGTAAAAACCGAATATACCCAGAAACTGCTGGACCGGATGGCGGTGACGCTGTAAGCGCGTCAAACGACCAGAACTTCCACAGCCGGCTCCTTGGTCGGCGCCGTCGGCGTCGCAACCGGCATGGGAAGGATTCCGGCTTCCTGGTTTCCGTCGAGATCCAGAAGCTCGCGGAACGCCGCCTCGATCATCCGCACGCCGTTGCTCATTTCGTGCAGCCACGTGCCCCAGAACCGATCGATGGAAGGCACCTGTTTCGTATATTTAATCTCGCGCAGGATGTCTTTCTTAAAGGAGGGGATGCCGAAACCGCGCAGCATGGCGGCGCCCACGTCGGTAAAGTTAATCCGGTCGTTCAGAGCGATGGTGAGAAGGTCCTTACGGAACGTGTACTCCTCACCCTTTTTCGTGGTTCCCGAGATATGTTCCTGGAAGGTGATGGAACCCGAAAGAACTCTGGCCTCGCTGGTGACGTTGAGCAGCGTGGTCGCGCTGGTCGGTGCTTTTACGCCGATCGGCGGACTCGCGTCGTGCAGCAGAATCTGCGCGGGGCCGGAGATGCCGATCCAGAGATCGCTCGCCAGTTGGGTCATCGAGAAAAAGCTCCTGACGATGGACTCCACCTCTTTATCTTCCAGCTTTTCGATCTCGCTCGGTTTGAACCGTGAGGCCTCGTCGGCGCGCTTCTGGAAATCGCTCTGATACTGCGTCTTCTCATAAAGACGATTGAGAATTTCCGAGGGCCAGTTGGCGCGGCCGCGATAAGTCCAGGCCACGGGGAAGATATCGAGTCCCAGCAGTCTCAGGCGAACGGTGATCATCTGCAGCAGCTGCTTGCCGGTGCTCTCGATATAGACGCGGCCGTCGTTGAAATCGAGCAGCACCGGAACCTGTTTCCGCACCGGAGCATTGATTCCCAGCGTGTCCTGATCGATGTTCTTCTTATCGCCGGCCTGAAGAAATTTATAAGGTCTTTCCATCAGCCGGTAAGAACGCTGCTCTTTGATGGAGCTAAGATCGCTGACGTCTTTCCATTCATTGGAAACCGCCCAGAGTCCGTACCACGGCATGGTGGCGTGAAGGCGGAACTGCGCCTCGGTCACGCCATAGCCTTCGCAGTCCAGAATCTCGGCCGAAAGCGTGTGCGCGGCGCGTTCGTCCGGCTCCGAGGTCGAATAGCCCGCGAGTTCCGGTTCCTGTTCGGGAGCGAGGGGATGTTCTTCATCGAGGCGGGGACCGCTGAACGGATTAATCCCGACCGTGTCGACGCTGGAATACCGCGTGATGGCGGACGCCGCCAGTTGCGACGCCGCAACCATGACCGCCCGGTCTTCCAGGCTGGTTACGAAGGTCTCGAGCGAATCTTTCCCGAGCCCGTAGACGGCCCAGTTGCCACGTCCAAACATGCGCGTAATCCCTGATTTGGTTTGTTGTGGAGCGATCTGCGCCGGAAGCGCGCGGAATCGGCCGGGTGGCAATCGGAAGGTCTGCTCCGCGGAGGTTCGCGCCTGACCTCTCCACCTTTTTGTACCACGGTCGCCCGCGCGCCGCCCGTCGATTGCCGCATCCCACACCGGCTATTTGGGACGCGCGATCAGGCGCACGTTCGGTTTCAGATGCTATTTTCCTTGTGTGGAGAACGAAGCGCAACGGCTGCGTGGAGTGGTTCTGGCTTCGCTCGACCGGGAGCAGGATGCAACCGGGCTGGCCCGCCACGCTCATCGAAGCCGGACGCAGTTCTATCGTGTGTTCCGGGCCATGATCGAAGAGACGCCGGTCGCCATGCGGCGGAGACTGCTGCTGGAAAGAGCGGCCTGGCAGTTGTGCCGTACTCAACTGTCAGTAACCGATATCGCCCTCAACGCCGATTACGGATCGCTCGAAGCATTCACCCGAGCGTTCCGGAAAGCCTACAAAGTTTCGCCGAGTCACTATCGCCGTCTGGGAGTGACTTACACACAGCTTTATGCCGCGAACGGAATTCACCACTGCTCCGGCACGGACAAGAGGAAAGGAACCGATCAATCCATGGATCTTTTTGATATTTTTTCAGGCCAGGAAACCTGGCACACGCGGCGTCTTCTTATTCTTGCGGATGCGTTAAGTGAGGAACAGCTCGACCGCCCTTTGCAACAGGAAGTGCGGATCTTTCCCTGGGATGGCCCGGACCGCAGTCTGCGCCAGCTTCTCGACCGGATGGTGCAGACCAAGGAAGTCTGGGCGGCGGCGCTGACAGGCGGCAAGATGCCGTTACTGGACAACGCGCCCGCGGAGGATCGAACGCCTTCGGCCATGCTGGCGCGTATGGATCGGGCGGACGCGGCGTTCCATGGCGTGCTCGCGGACGTGCGCAACCGGAATGCCTGGCAGGATACCTTCGTCGATGCGCTGTGCGAACCGCCCGAGACATTTACCTTCGGAGGAATGTTCGCCGATGTGATTACGTTCAATGCCCACCGGCGGATGCTGGCTATCGACGCGCTGCAACGCCTGGGCGCGAAGGTGGAGGGTTGTGGCAGTCCGATCGAGTACGTCGCCACTCTGGCGGGCGAGTGACACTATAGCCGCTTCGTCTGTTTCAGGCGCTCCTCGATCAGCACTTCCACCGTATCGCCGGCAGACTTGCCGATGGTGTGTCGCAGCGTTTCTTTCAGAGGCAGTTTGTGTGTCCGTCGCCCAGAGCCATGAAGGAGCTCTGAAAGGAGCAGCCGTCGATTTTTCCGCGGACTTTCACCCGACCGCGAGTCCCGAAGAATTTCACGGATTCCGGCCAGATCAGGAAGGTCCAGCCGCCCTTGGCCGGGCTCTTTCGCCGCTGAGCGCTGAAGCGTACGGGTAAAGTGCCGAACATTTCTTCTTGTGAGGACATGGCGTGAGAGAATCCTTTGCCTTCATCTGTGAATCGATCCGCACCGTTCGGAATCGACGGCGGACGGGAAGTATTTTGTTAACCGCTCCAAGGCGGGCCAAATCCCCGCCCCGCCGCACGAAACCCGCAGGTCGGATAGAATTATCGCCGGGCGCCAATGGCTGCCGCTCCGAAGGAAATCGTATGAGTCACCGCAAAACACACCCGTTGTCTGAATCGAATTCGATGAACCGCCGCGCCCTGTTGGGCGGCGCCGCCACTCTCGGTGGCGCGCTCGCCGGCATGGCGACCGTTCCCGCCTCCGCTTTGGGCGCCAAAACCCCCGACGCCGCGAAGCCCGGAGATTCGCCGAACATGAATCCGCCCGTTGTCCAGGTCGCCAGCGGCAAACTGCGCGGCTTCCGCGAAGGCAAGACGAGCACCTTCCTTGGTATCCCTTACGCCGAAGCGCAGCGTTTCGAAACGCCCGTGCCCGTGAAGCCCTGGGAAGGCATCCGCAGCGCGCAGGCGTATGGCCCGGTCTGTCCGGTTCCCGCGCAGGACAGGCCCGGCGGCGATGAGTTCGTGTTCCCCCACCGCTTCTGGCTGGAAAACGAAGCCTGTCAGGTGCTGAACGTCTGGACGCAGAATGCGAGCGCCGGCGTGAAAAAGCCCGTCCTGTTCTGGATGCACGGGGGCGGCTTCACCAACGGCTCTTCGATGGAGTCCTACGCGTATGACGGCAGGAACCTGAGCGAGTTCGGCGATGTCGTGGTGGTGAGTCTGAATCACCGCCTGAATATCGTCGGAACCCTGGACCTTTCCGCCTATGGCGAGCAGTACGCGAACTCGCGCCACACGGGCATGGCGGATATCGTCGCCGCTCTCCAGTGGGTGCAGCAGAACATCGCACAGTTCGGCGGCGACCCGGGCAATGTCACCATCTTCGGGCAATCCGGCGGCGGCAGCAAGGTCACGCGGCTGATGCACATGCCCGTGGCGAAGGGTCTGTTCCACAAGGCTGTCGCGCAGAGCGGCGGCGGTCTGAACTATCGCACTGTCGAGCCCGCGGCTGCTATCCGGCGCCAGCAGGCAGTTGCCGCGGCCACGCTGAAGCAGTTGAATCTCGACGGTTCACAAATCGACAAGCTGAAGAAGGTCCCTTACAAAGATCTGATTATCGCGGGCACGGCGGCGGCGCGCGAAGTGGCGCAGGCGGCCGGCGGACCGGGTGGCGGCGGAGGCGGCTGGGATGTGATCGCCGACGACAAATACGTGATGCGCGAACTGTGCGACTGGGCCGACACGATTCCGCTGATGGCGGGAACCGTGTACAGCGAAATGCAGGGGACGCTCTCCCGCGGCGACGGCCGCAAGAATGAGTGGAGCCAGGCCGAGATCGACGCGAATCTGACGAAAGCGTACGGCGAGAAGAAGGCGCAGGTGGTGGCCGAATTCCAGAAGGCGTTCCCGCGGAAGAAGGTCCAGGACGTTCTGTACTTCGCGAACGGCTCGCGGCCCACGGTGAAACAGACGCTGGCGTGGAAGCTCGAAAAGAGCAAGACGCCGGTCTGGAATTATCTGTTCGCCTGGGAGTATCCGGTAAATGGCGGCATCACGTCCTTCCATTGTTCCGAGATCGCGTTCGTGTTCCACAACGTGAACGAGCCGCATATCAAACTGGCCACGGGCGGCGGTCCGGCGGCGCTGGCGCTGCAGGATAAGGTTGCCGGCGCGTGGCTCAGCTTCGCGAAGACGGGCAATCCGGGTGAAGGCTTCAAGCCGTGGACTGTAGCCGAGCCGAACACTATGGTGTTCGACGCGGTCAGTGAGTGCAGGCCGCTGCGCGACGATCAGCTGATTACGCTGATGGGCAATACCGGCGGTCGCGGCAGAGCCGGCGCGTAGGCAACAGCAGACGGAGGCGCGGCGGCGTTCCTCAGCTCGCCGCCCGCCTCACCAGAGCGGCGAGCCGCGCCTCCGCGTCCGCGGTCAACTCTTTCAGCGCGAAGGCGACCGGCCACATCACGCCGTCGTCCAGGTTGGCGGCGTGGTTGAAGCCAAACGTCGCGTACCGGGTTTTGAACTTTTGCGCGCTCTGGAAGAAGCAGATGACGTTGCCGTCTTTGGCGTACGCGGGCATTCCGTACCAGGTTTTCGGCGACAGCGCGGGCGCGCTGGTCTTCACGAGGGCATGCAGCCGCGTGGCCATGGAGCGGTCCGGTTCCGGCATCGCGGCGATGGCCGCCAGCACGTCGCCTTCGCCGTCTGATTTCTTATAGGGCGCCTTCAGTTCCTGCGCGCGCTCTTTTGTGGCGGCCTTCGACTTCATCGGGAAATCATAGCAACTGTTCTTCGGGACCGGCGGCGCACGGTAAAGCCACCAAAGCGGATACCATGAAATACAAGGTCAGAGCATGAATAAGATCACCCCGTTCCTGTGGTTCAACGATAACGCCGAAGAAGCGGCGGAGTTTTATCTCTCGGTATTTCCGGAAGCAAAGAAGGTGAGCGAACTACGTTCCGGTGGCATGGGGCCCTGGCCCGCCGGAAAGATCGCGGTCATCACCATCGAACTGATGGGCCAGCGAATGACGTTCCTGAACGGCGGTCCCGCGCAGACGCTCACGCCGGCATTCTCTTATTCCGTCACGTGCAAGGATCAGGCTGAGCTCGACGGCTATTGGGACAAACTGCTGGAAGGTGGCAAGCCCATGGCCTGCGGCTGGCTCACGGATAAGTTCGGCCTGTGCTGGCAGATCGTCCCGGAGAATATCGGAGAACTCCTGAAAAATCCCAAAGCGATGTCCGCGATGATGCAGATGGTGAAGTTCGACATCGCCACGCTGGAAGCAGCGGCGAACGAGTAGCGAAGCCGTCAGGATCCGAACCAAGGGAGCGGCGAGAACTCGGCAACAGCGGTCTTGAAGTATCGGCCATCCGCGCGGTCCACAGGGTGAAGGTTTCGCGAAGGAGGCACATTCCATGAACAGGAAGTACCGGATTGGTCTCGGGCGGGTGAGCGCGGTTGTCCTTGTTGGCTGGGCGACGGTGCACGCCTTTGCCCAGTCCCCGGTAACCATTAATCTCTGGCCCGGGGCCGCGCCCGGTTCCGAACAGTGGAGGCAGCCGGAAACCACCACGGGCCCGGCCGGCAACCGCCGCATCATGAACGTGAGCACGCCGACCCTCACGGCCTATCTTCCGGACCCCGCCACCGCGACCGGCACCGCCGTGATCGTCGCTCCCGGTGGCGGCTTCGTCTGGCTGTCCATCGACTCGGAAGGCCACGATGTCGCCAAATGGCTGGCCGCGCGCGGCATCGCGGGAATCGTCCTGAAGTACCGGCTCTTTCAGGTGGAAGGCAATGACGCCGCGCAGGTGTTGCAGGCCGCCACCGCGGCTCTCGGCGCCGTGACCGGCAACCGGAGCCTGATGGATTCCTACAGCAAATACGGCATCGCCGATGGAATCCAGGCGGTCAAGGTGACACGCGAGCATGCCGCGGAATGGAAGATCTCTCCCGACCGCATCGTCCTCGCCGGATTTTCAGCGGGTGCGATCGTCACCTCAGCCGTGGTCCTGCAGTCGGACGCGCACCCGAACTATGCGGCTCCCATTTACGGCGGCCCGTTCAACGAAGTGCCTCCGATTCCGCAGGGCCTGCCCCCCATCTTTCTCGCCGTCGCGCAGGACGACGCCGGCGCGGGCCCGCTCGTCACGCGCTTCTACGACGCGCTGAAGGCCGCGGGCTACAAACCGGAACTCCACGTCTTCAGCTCCGGCGGGCACGGTTTCGGCATGCGCAAACAGGGAAAATCCAGCGATCACTGGATCGATGAGTTTTACTTCTGGCTCGAAGCCCAGCACCTGACTCGCCCTTAACGGAACTGCAGTTCCGCCGCGCGCGGGATCCGCATCGGCTGCCTCTTCCAGTACGTCAGCGACCGCCAGCACCATTCCACCGGCCCAAAGCGATAGCGCCGCAACCAGATCGGGCTCGCCACCAGAGCGATGGCCCAGCATCCGGCAACCACGTAGTACATCTGATAACGCTCCAGCTTTCCGTACAGCCCGAATCCGTACCCGGTAAAGACGAATGAGCAGACAACCGACTGCAGAATGTAGTTACTCAGCGCCATCTGTCCGATAGCGGCCAGGCGGCTGGTGAGCCACCGCGCCGCGCCCGCCTTGCAGAGCGTCATCAGCAGGGCCGTTGACGCCAGCGCAACCGGCAGGCGCTCTGCATCGAAAGCCACGTGCGAAAACAGAACCGTGACGCGATCGAAATGCCTGTTCAGCGCGAGCCACGCGAGATACGAGTTCAGCGGAATTCCCGCCGCGAAGCCGATGACGGCCATCCACGTGTAAAAGCGGTAGGATCGCCTCGCGCTGAAAACTCCCGCCCTGAAGAGGCCCATCCCGATGAACATCATGCTCCAGATATCGAGAAACTCCGGGTCGTAAAACGGCACGGCGTGCCACGCCGCCAGAGCCCTGGCCCGTCCGCCGATCACCTGCAGCGGACTGCCCCGCCACGTCCGCGCTTCCTTCTCCAGCTCTTCAGCGGACGGATGCCGCTGCTTCCGCTGCGCCTCCAGAGCCCTCCGCGCTTCGGCCTCCGCTTCGGCCTGCGCTTCGGTTGATTGCCTTCCCGCTCTCTCGGCCGCATCGGCCGCTCTGGCCAGATCCCTTCGCTGCAGTTGGCCGAAAGCGACCACGGTGGACCACCCTGCGTTCAACAGAATGAACGCGCAGCCGATGAGAATCAGCCTCTTCGCGGCGAGCTTCCGGAACGGAAACAGAATGAGCGCGCACAGAGCGTACGAATAAAGAATGTCGCCCCAAAAGAGAAGGTAGGCGTGCGCGATGCCGAACAGGAGGAGCCAGAGGTTCCGCCTGTAGTAGAGGTCGGCAGCCTCGTTGGCTCCGGCCCGCCGCTCGGCCCGCGACGTCAGCAGGATGGCACTGGCTCCGAAGACCATCGAGAAGAGGCACCGCATCTTCCCCACAATCAGGATCCGAACCAGCGCCCACATCGCCAGGTTGATGCCGGTCGCCCCGCCGGCTACCGTCGGATCGCTGCCGGCAGACAGGTTCATCCCAAAGACGAGGACATTCGCGGGCAGAATCCCCAGCAGCGCAAAGCCGCGCAGCGCATCCAGGGAACCGATGCGTTCCTCCCGTGTAACCGGTCCCATCGCCCGCCAGACCTGGTACTAGACGCCCGCGGCCTTCAGCGCGGCCAGCACGCGTTCCGGCCGGAAAGGAACTCTGCGGATACGAACGCCGGTCGCATCGTAAATCGCGTTCGCAACCGCCGCCATCGTCGGTTTCAGACAGGCCTCGCCCGCGCCATACAGCGGCAGGTCGGGCCGGTCCGGATGCGGATCGCCATTCACGATCACGATCTCCATGCTCTCGGGCACGTCCGCATGCCGCAGCGTGGGATGCGAACCCCAGTCCACGCTCGTCCCCTTCTCGGTGTTGAAGCGGACCTCCTCATGCAGCGCGCGGCTCAGGCCGTGCAGCATGCCGCACTCCACGCTGGTCCGCAGGCTCTCCGGATTCACCACGAAACCGCAGTCGTGCGCGCAGACCATGCGCTTCGTCCACACATGGCCCGTCTCGCGGTTCACCTCCACCTCCGCGATCTGCGCCACCATGGATTGCCCGCGGAAAGTATAAGCAATGCCGCGCCCCGTCAGAATCTTTCCGGCGCCGCGCGGCTTGCCGGACGGCCGCGCATCCCAGCCATACTTTTGCGCCGCGGCCTTCAGCACCGCAATCGAGCGCGCCCGCCGGAAGCCGCTGTCGTCGCCGGTGCCCGCTTCCAGCAACCGGAGCCGAAACTCCACCGGATCCGCCTTCAGCGCCGCGGCTATTTCATCGATGAACGATTCGGAAGCAAACGCCGCCTGCGGTCCATTCGGATCCCGCAGATTCCCCGTGCGCAGCGGCGTCTCCCAAATAGCCGGCAACGCGACCACGTCACCGTTCATCCGCCGGTTCGGTATCGCATACATGTCCGAAGGCGTCGCGGCGCTGCCGGCCGCGGGTTTCGCCCGCCTCTGTCCCATCAGTTGCGCGATAAGGGTCGTATCCGGCTCGTTGTAGCCCAGGTGATTGTAATCGCAGGAAAGCGCGTCATACGTATACCCGGCCAGATTGCCCTTCGCATCCAGCGCCCCGCGCATCTTCACCAGAAACGCGGGCGATTTCGTGTCCCACGCCGTCTCCTCATCCCGCATCCACTGCATGCGAACAGGCCGGCCGAGTTCGCGCGCGATCCAGGCGGCCTCGCAAGCGGCGTCTTCCGCCGCCGTGCGCCCGAAGCCCTGCGAGCCCTGCATGTAAACCACGCGCACCGCTTCCTGCGGCATGCCGAGAAACGTCGCCACGCCCCGGCGCATCCCGTACGTCTTCATATCGTTCGAATAGATGGTCATCTGTCCGTTCGACGGGTCCGCCGTCGCGTGCGCGGGCCCGAAGGCCGTATGCCCCTGGAACGGGATCTCATACTCGGCTTCAATGGTTTTCGCCGCGTTCGCGAAGGCCGCCTCCGAATTCCCCACCAGTCCCTCCTGCAGCGGTGTCGTTCCCGCCGCGGGCTTCGCGTTGCGCAGATAACGGAACAGGTCTTCGGAAGACGGGAACGGCGCGGTGGCGGGCTTCTCCCAGGTGGTTTTCAGCTGCCGCGCCGCCTTCACGGCCTGCTCCTCGCGTTCGCACACCACCGCGACATAGTTGCCCTTGTTCATCACTTTGATGAAACCCGGCAGGCCCTTCACGGAGGCTTCATCGATGCCCGTCAGCTTCGCGCACGCGTAGGGTGGCTTCACGTTGCGCGCATGCACCATGCCGGGCAACTTCACGTCCACCGCCCACTTCGTGGTGGCGTCCACCTTTCCGGGAATATCGTCGCGATGCATCGGCTTGCCCGCGATCTTCAGTTCGGGAATCGTCTTCGTCTTTGCCTTGCCGCTGACGGAAGCCGCGTTGGCGCCGCTCAGCGTGACATTGAACTTCTGCCCGCCGATCAGTTCGCCGTACGTCACATGCTTTGACGCATCGGCCTTCACGGTGATCACGCCTTCGCTCACGGCCAGCCCATCCACTGGTATGCCGAAGCGCGCGGAGGCCATCTCCAGCAACACCCGGCGCGCCTCCGCGGCCACCCGGCGCATCGGCAGCGAGTCCCGTTCCATCGCGGTCGAACCGCCCGAGCCCACCTGATCCACCGTAATATCCGTGCTGCCCATGATGCACGTTGTATTATCGAAAGCGATATCGAGTTCGTCCGCCATCAGCTGCCGGAAGCCGGTGCCCGTGCCCTGTCCCGGATCCGTCTTGCCGACATAGAAAGTCGCCGTGTTGTTCTGATGAATCACGATCCACGAGTCGAGTTTCCGCGGATCCACCACCGGATAGGGACCCGGCGCATCGGCGGCGGGAGCATCCGGAGCGGCCATGCCAACGAACAGCAGGCCAGCGGTCTTCAGAAAGCCACGCCGGTTCGTGGAGAGGATTTCTTCCACCTGCGAAGGAATGTTGCCGCTCATGCCACCACCGCTTTTTTCGAAGCTCGGGAGCCGCCGGACGCGGCGCCGTGAGTCAGTGGAACCACCCGTTCAGCCGTGTCCGGCGGCTGAAACCCGAGCGGTTTCTCAAGAGCCCGTTTGATGGCTGCCTGGATCCGGTTGTACGACATGCAGCGGCAGAGCGTGTTATTCATGCTTTCGCGAATCTGCGCGTCCGTGGGATGTGGATTCTTATCCAGCATTGCCTTCGCCGTCATGATCTGCCCGTTCTGACAGAACCCGCATTGCGGCGCCTGTTCGTCGATCCACGCCTGCTGCAGCGGGTGCAGCTTGCCGTTGGTCGCCAGTCCTTCCAGCGTGGTGATCTCGCCTTTGACCGCCGATGCGGGCAGGATGCACGAACGCACGGCCGCGCCGTTGATAATCACCGTGCACGCGCCGCACTGGCCGAGTCCGCAGCCGAAATGCGGACCCTGCAAATTCAGGTCGTTGCGCAGAATGTAAAGCAGCGGTGTTGCCGGATCGACATCCACCGTGTGGGCGCCGCCGTTCACTTTCAGAGTGATCCTGCTCATCGGATTGGCTCCTTATAAAGAATCGGAATCAAATTGTATCCCACCCGCGGACGATGGTGCCGCCCATCAAAACTTATCCTGATCGTAACGGAGCCTTAGCCCTGTCACCCTATCCTTTACGTAAATGGACACGCGACAGGGAAGTATTCGAAGTCTTTACGCGGCAATTATGCTGGTCTTCTGCTGCATGGCGTTGCCCGCGCAGCAATCGGATCAGCCGGATCTGCCTGCGCCGCCGGCAGCTCGCGCGCCCGATAAACACATGTTCGGTGTACTGGCGAATTACCGTACAGCGGATCCCACGCAACCCTTTCGGGCGCTGAAGCCGCGCGAAAAATTCACCATCGCGCTGCATGATTCCTTCGATCCCCCGGGCTACTTCATCGCCGCCTGGTACACCGGGATCTACCATCTCCAAAACACCAATCCGGAATTCGGCCAGGGTTTCAAGAGTTATCTGCACCGCTATGCCACCACTTACGCCGACCAGATGCTGGGGAACTTTATGACCGAAGGCGCGATGCCGAGCCTGCTGCACGAGGATCCCCGCTACTACAGGCGGGCGCATGGTTCCATCCCGGTCCGCGCGGCGTGGGCGGTGTCGAGGATCCTCGTCACCCGCACGGACCGGAACACTTACGAGTTCAATTACTCGGAGTTTCTCGGAAACAGTCTCAGCGCCGGCATTGCCAACGCCTATTATCCGCGCAATCGCGCGTGGGGCGATAATCTGAACCGGCTGGGAACGCAGCTGCTCTCCGATTCCATTTCCAACTGCCTCAAGGAGTTCTGGCCGGATTTGAAACACGCCCTTCATCTGGGACCGTGGCGCAAAAACACCCAGGGCCATTCGTAAAGCTCAGGAAAAACGGCCGGCCTGCGCGAACCGGCGCCCGGCCCCGTGTACAAAGGAACGCCCGAGTCCGATCGTGAAGATGCCGCACCCGTAGAGCGCGTGCTCCGCCGCCGAAACGAACAGGGAACCGGTCTGCAGATAGCGGATCGCGAAGAGTGCGCCCGCGACGAAGGTGAGAACCAGCGCGAGCCGGTTCCGGAACACGATGTGGACCCACGCGAACGCGACCGCGCTGGCCAGCACCATCCCCCCGCCCGCGCCGAACAGTTCCCGGTAGCGCTGGAACACAAACACCCGATAGACAATCCCCTGCGGATAGACCGAAAGCACCGGATACAGCAGCATCACCAACGCCCAGAGCCGCGGATTGGAGCGCGGAAAGTTCAGGAAGACACCCGGCGCGAAACGCAAAACCACTGCGGCTCCGGCCACCGCCGCTCCGGCGAACAGGGCCAGGATCTGCGGCGCATAACCCGGAAACACGGCGGCGTTCCAGAGGCGCCCGCGGTCAAACCCCGGATCGCGCAGCAGAACCAACAGGCAACCGGCCGTCAGCACCCAAAGCGCAGGGATCGCCGGGATACGGTGGCGCGAATAAGCAAACAGCGCGGGCCCGGCGAAGAACAGCAGCAGAAACTCGATTGCGCGCAACGCCACAGGTGTCAGGATCGCATGGACGAAGACAAAAAAACGGGGCGGGATCCGGCTCCGGATCCCGCCCCGCGGTACCGCCGTCTGCCTCTACTGAATGGCGATCTGCACCGCGTTCGCCGCAATGCCCGCCGCCGTGAGTTGCAGCGCCACCGTGCCCGAACCGGCCAGCGACGCCGGCAACTGCACGTTTACCTGATCCACGCCGTCAAACCCGGACGCGCCGGCGAAAAGCACCGGTGTGTTGACTCCGTTCACGGTCACGGAGACTTTCGCCAGCCCGGCCGCCTGCAGGCCCGTGGCGTAAATCGTCAGGTAGACCTTGTCGGTTGCCGCTCCCAGGTTGATCTTCGCGGACGAGTAGGACCCCTGCGGGTTCATCACGTAAGCCGGCTGGATCGTCTGCGTGCCCGTCGCGGAGGTGCGCGTCGCGTAGCCCGCAACCAGACCGTTCCCGTTCACGGTGAAGACCGCCGGCGCCACCGGGGCAATCACCACGTTGGTGGCCGATTGCGACGATCCCGGAGAGGTCACCGTCACCCTGGCCAGTCCGGGAACCACCGTCGGCGGAACCTGGAAGGTGATCTGGTTCGGTGAAACGAAGACCAGCGGCGCGCTGGTGTTGATTCCCGCGGCGTCCAGGATATCGACCCTGGCGCCGAGGAACGAAGGCGTCGGTCCCAGAACCTCGGCGGCATCGGGCGCGAGCCTCTGCCCCAGAGCGAAGGCCAGTCCGCCCGGCGCCAGCGCGGTCACGCCCGGACTTGCGGCTGAAAGCACCAGCGGCACGCTGGGCGTGTAGATCCCGTTCGGAGCCAGCGACACGCCGCGCAGAACCTCGCCCGCAACGGCCGTCCGCAGCGTGGTGAAGACCGCCGACGCGGGAGCCGCGGTCGCGGCCAGCGTATCGGTGACGGACACCAGCTTATTCGGGTCCGCGCCCTGGTCGCCGTTGGCGCTTACGGTCGAAGTGACGGCGTAGACAGTAACCGTGCCATCGCCGTTCACTTTGCCGGCGATGTTGCGCAGCCCGCCGGTAGCGGGGTTCAGCGATGCCGGGTAATTGGCGATCGAATACGCCTGGCCCAGATTCAAGCCGTTCTGCAGCACGTAGGCCATCTTCCACGTGCCGCCCGACAGGACCCACTTCTGCAAACCGGCGGTCGTGCTGCCGGCAGCGTCGGCAAGCACGCCGTCGCCTTCATCGGCCACATAAAGTGTGTTGGCGTTGGCGAACCAGATTCCGAAAGGATAGAGGCTGGTCGGTCCGGCGGTCTTAGCCAGGCCGGTGGGGAAGCCCGGAAGCACGCTGATCGGCGCCGTGGCGGCGGTGGCCGGCGTCGGCAGAGCGCCTGCGTTACCTACCTGATAAACCGTATCGAGACCGTTGCTGCCGCTCCCCTTGGTGGTGTACAGCGTGTTGTTGAACACGGTAAGGCCGCGGAAGTTATTGTCTTTGCCCAGCTTGTCCGCCGCGTAAGGCGTGCCCGTGGCGGGATTGGTGATCTGGGTGATGCTGAAGTTACCCACTTCCACCGGCGCCGCGCTGGCCGGTTGCCCCGGCGTTGCGATCTGCACGCCCGTGGAGGCGATCACGTTGGCGGGCGTTGCGGCGCCGTTATTGGCGTTGCCGACCATATAGTAATATCCGTTCGCCAGAACCGCGGCCCGGCCATTGTTGCCGCTGTAAGCGTTGGTCGGCGTGACCTGAAGGGCGCCGGACGCGCTCACCTGCGCCACGGCCCGGAAATAACTGCTACCCGCCGGATTGGTCGGATCGTACACGCCAGGCGTGTTGGCATTCGACACATCCACCGTGTTGGGCGCGGCCACATAGCCCATGAAGGTGATCACGCTGCCATCGGTCGAAAGATTCAGCGCCAGTTCGGATTTCGAACTGAAGCTCGTCACCAGCATGTTGGCGGGCACGGCGAAGCTGTTGAGCGTGGCGCCGGCCGGAGTCAGCTGATCCAGAAAAATCGGCGTGGTGATTCCGAAGCTGCCGTCAACCTTATTGTTGTTAAAGATGTTGTTCGTGGTGCCCGTGGAAGGGTACAAGCCGTTGTCGGTAGCTTTGACCGCGCAGGCTCCGGCAGCGGCTGCGTTCGCGCTGGCCGGACAGACCGGCGGCAACGCCTGGCCAGCCGCGACCGAACCCGCATCGCCCGTATAGACGGTGCGCGAGAGGATCAGATTGCCGGGCGTAAAGCCGTTGAACGTATTCTGACCCGAGATCACGACATTGTCGAACCGCCAGTTGCCCGAGTTGTTATTCAGAGCGGTTCCGGAAGCGCTGGTGCAATCGGCGCCGGTCGCGGCGTTCACCAGTTCAATCGCGAATTTCGGATTGTTCGCGGCCAGCGGATCGTTGATCACCGCGGTCAGCCCGGTGAACCAGTTCTGTCCTCCGCCGGTGATCATCACATACGATCCCTTGACCGTATTCGGTGACGTGCTGTTTGTCAGCGACACCAGATAATCGTCGGAACCGGCCGGGTAAACCGGCACATTCTTCCAGCTCACGCCGTCCGTCGTGTAAGCAAGCTGCAGTTTCGCCTCGCCCTGATTCGTCGCATACCAGTCGAAACTGACCCGGATATTGGTGTAACCCACCGTGCTCGCCGCGAACACGGCGCCCTGCGTCCCGATCGGCGCCTCGCTCGACCATCCGTTCGCCGCCGCCCCGCCCGGACCGGCCTGCGCGCGCACCCGCCAGACCTGGCCGGTATTCGTATTCCCGTTGACACCGGTGTCTCCCGCGACGCCGGCCAGCACATCGTCGGTGGTGACTCCGACATTCGGGGTCCCGTAAGTGGCCATGCCGATCGAACTCGCGGCGCCCGCGCCCACCGAGGGAACAGGGTTGTTGTTCAGCGCGATGGCATTATTTTCAAACGTCCACGCGGTAATGACCTCGGCCTGAGCGACCGGCAGAAGGGCGGCAAGGCAGGCCGCTATCGGTAAAAATCTTTTGATAGTAAGTCGATTCCGGTCTCGCTGAGCGCAAAACGCAGGGAGACACGCACCCGCAAGTTATCACGCCTGGCGCTTAAGGCAGATCAACAAACGGTTACAATTCGGTATAAAAACGATGTTCGGATAGAATCGTCGCAGGCATCCTGCGGCAATGAAAAATACCCGGCGAGCAATTCCCCTTCTTTCCCTCCTCACGTTCGTTTTTCCGGCCGCGGCAGCCGAGCCCTCGCTCGATGCCGCGACCCTGAAATTAATCCCCCTTCGCATGCAGGAGTTCGTCGACCGAGGCGACCTCTCCGGCGCGGTCACGCTGGTGGGCCGCAATGGCAGCATCGCCGCTCTGGACGCTGTCGGATTCGCCGATATCGAAAACAAAAAAGCGATGCGGCCCGATTCCATCGTGCAGGTGATGTCGCAAACCAAGACCGTCACCGGCGTCGCCGCCATGATTCTGGTGGACGAGGGACTGCTCGACCTCACGCGCCCGGTGCAGGATTATCTGCCGGAGTTCCGCGGCATTCAGGTGGCCGAAAAGCTGGCCGACGGGAGCGTGAAGGTGCATGCGCCAAAGCATCCGCCAGCCGTTTGGGAGTTGATGTGCCACATTTCCGGACTCGGTTTTCTGCCTGAAACCGGCGATTTCGCGCGTATCAACTTTACGCTGGACCACACGCTCGCCGAGGCCGTCCGCGCCTATGCCGGCGAGAAACTGGTATCCGAACCGGGCACGAAATACCTGTACAGCAACATGGGCGTCGCCACCCTGGGCCGTATCGTCGAGCTGCTTTCCGGCCAGAAATATGAGGATTTCGTGCAGCGCCGCATCCTGACTCCGCTCGAAATGAACGACACGTTCTACTTCCCGCCCGACGCGAAAAAATCGCGCATCGCCATGATCTACACGCCTGGCGACGCGGGCAAACTCGTGCTCGCGCGCGAGAAGGCGCAGGGCGGCGATCCGGCAAAGTATCGCGCGGGAGCCAAATACCCCGGCCCCGAACTGGGCCTCTTCTCCACCGCGAGCGATCTGTTTAATTTCTACTCGATGCTCGCCGGGCGCGGTGTCTTCCGCGGCAGGCGCATCCTCTCCGCGCAGGCGGTGGAAGCGATGACCCACGATTACACGCCCGACCATCATGGCTACGGCCTGACCATGACCGTGGCGGCGGGCATCATGCCGCTACTGACCCTGGTCAACCCGGGGACTTTCGGCCACGGCGGCGCCTTCGGCACCAACGGCACCGTGGATCCGAAAAACGGTCTCATCACGATCTTCCTGCCGCAAATGGTGGGCGGAAACGCCAAATTCGCGGGCGACGTTCTGAATGCCCTGGCCGAAGCCGCCGTGCAATGACGGCGGCGGGCAAAGGCTGTTGACGTTTACTGAAAGTGTCGCGAATTCAGGCGGCCGGCGGCGACTCCGGACGGTTCATTTATGCAACAACGGCGATGCGAAACACGCGGTGAAATTAATAACGGGAAGCAGGACCGCAGCTGGAAACCATCTTCTGAGTACGGCGACCAACGCAACTGAAGCGGGGTAAGTGATAGTCGACCAAAAGAATACGTACGCTTCAGCGGTGGCGCCTCCATCAAAGGCCATTGCGGAAAGGGGTCCGAACAGCATCCAGGGAATCAGGAGGACAAGCCAGAAAATGAATACCACCCGTGCCGCGGGGCGGTCTGCTGTCCTTGAAACTTGTTCCCCAAGGTCCAGAGGGTTTTTCCCAGGCGCAACATCACGATGTCGCGATCACGTTGAGAACTAACCGTAAGGGCCGATTAGTGATCGAAGCCGTCCGACCAAACAGCGCCATCGTCAAAAGACCGCCCGGAAGTGTCAGGAACCAGGCGCCGTTGATCGCCCAGGCGACTGCAGACGACGCGCACGCGATCAGGACTGAAATTGCAACTGCTCGCTTACGGAGAAGTCGTGGCGGCATAAGGCGAATAGTGCTTATTATACCCGTTCGCAAGCTTCAACCCGAGGGGCTTTCGATGCCAGCGGAAGGATAGACCCGAAAAACGGACGATCTTTCTGCCGCAAATGGTGGGCAGAAACGCGAAATTCGCGGGCGACGTTCTGAATGCCCTGGCCGAAGCCACTGTACAATGATTGCGGCCAATCGGAGTAAGATTCAACTATGAGCCGCGTGGAAGCACTGGAGAGCGAGATCAAAACCCTCTCTCCCGGCGAATTTCGGGAACTGCGAGCCAGGCTCGCCGAACACGACGCCGATGTGTGGGACCAGCAGTTTCAGGCCGACGCTGTCGCAGGCCGACTGGACGCGATTGCAGACCAGGCCCTGAAGGATTTTGCGGAAGACCGCTCCACGGACCTTTAAGACATCCCGCACTTTCCGTTGAGACTCCCGACGGTCGACTGTGATTCCGGATGGGCGCCCCCGGCAGCCAATCCACCAGGAGAATCAACGCTTTACCCGATTCGCCGTGATATTATACGCTTGCAGCCGGATTCCGCCCTCGCGGCCGCATTCTCTCTGCACTCACATCCGTCACTCACCTCTATGAAGCTCACCTTGACCAAGACAGACGAGGCGCCGGCGCTCGCGACCTACGCCCTGCTGCCCATCCTGCGGGCGTACTTCAAAGGCACAGGCGTGGAGATCGAGATCGCCGACATCTCCCTCGCCGGCCGCATCGTCGCCAACTTCCCGGACCGTCTCCGCGACGACCAGAAGATCCCCGACGAACTGACCCGCCTCGGCCAGCTTGCCAAAACGCCCGAAGCCAACATCATCAAGCTCCCCAACATCAGCGCCTCCATTCCCCAGCTCCGCGAAGCCATCGCGGAATTGCAGGCAAAGGGTTACAACGTCCCCGACTATCCTGAAGCCCCTTCCACCGACGAAGACCGCGCCATCCAGGCCCGCTACGCCGTCGTCCTCGGCTCGGCCGTCAACCCCGTGCTCCGCGAAGGCAATTCGGACCGCCGCGCCGCCGCCTCCGTCAAAGCGTTCGCCCGCAAGCACCCCCACAAGGGCATGAAGAGCTGGCCGCAGTCCGGCTCCGTCACCCGCGTCGCCCACATGAGCGACAAGGATTTCTACGGCAGCGAGAAATCCCTCACCACCGCCGCCGCCACCGAAGTCCGCATCGAATACGTGGACCCCGCCGGCGCCGTGAAAGTCCTCAAGCCCAAAATTTCCCTGCTGGCCGGGGAAGTGCTCGACTGCGCCGTCATGAACGTCGCGGCGCTGCGGAAATTCTGTGCCGAACAGATGGCCGCCGCCAAAGCCGACAACGCCCTGCTTTCCCTGCACGTCAAGTGCACCATGATGAAGGTCTCCGACCCCGTCATCTTCGGCAACTGCGTCTCCGTCTATTTCGCCGACGCCCTCGAAAAGCATGCCGCCGCCATCCGTGAAATCGGCGCCAACATCAACAACGGCCTTGCCGACCTTCTCGGTAAACTCGACCGCCTGCCCGCCGCGAAGAAAGCCGAAATCGAGGCCGACATCGCCGCCTGCTACGAAAAAGGCCCCGGCCTCGCCATGGTCGATTCGCGCGCCGGCAAAACCAACCTGCACGTGAACAGCGACGTCATTGTCGACGCCTCGATGCCGGTCATCATCCGCGACGGCGGCAAAATGTGGAATAAGAACGACGCGCTCGAAGACACCGTCGCCATGATTCCGGACCGCTGCTACGCCACCATCTACCAGGCCGTCATCGAAGATTGCCGCGCTCACGGGCAGTTCGACCCCTCCACCATGGGCAGCGTCTCCAACGTGGGACTCATGGCCCAGAAGGCCGAAGAGTACGGCTCGCACGACAAAACGTTCGCCGCTCCCGGCCATGGCGTCATCCGCATCGTCGACGCCGCCGGCGCCACCCTGCTCGAACAGAGCGTCGAACCCGGTGACATCTTCCGCGCCTGCCAGACCAAAGACGAGGCCATCCGCGACTGGGTGAAACTGGCCGTCACCCGCGCCCGCGCATCCGGCGCGCCCGCCATTTTCTGGCTCGACCCGGATCGCGGCCACGACGCGCAGATCATCCTCAAAGTCAACGCCTGCCTGCCCGAACACGACCTCTCGGGACTCGATATCCGCATCATGAAGCCGGTCGACGCCATGAAGTTCTCGCTCGAACGGATTCGTCGTGGCGAAGACACCATCTCCGTCACCGGCAACGTCCTGCGCGACTACCTTACGGACCTGTTCCCGATCCTCGAACTCGGCACCAGCGCACGCATGCTCTCCATCGTGCCCCTGCTGCAGGGCGGCGCCATGCTCGAAACCGGCGCCGGCGGCTCCGCCCCCAAACACGTGCAGCAGTTCGTGAAGGAAGGTCACCTGCGCTGGGATTCGCTCGGCGAGTACTGCGCGGTGGTCCCTTCGCTCGAACTGATGGCGGCCAAAAGCGGCAACGCGCGGGCCGACCTCCTGGCGAAAACGCTCGACCAGGCCATTGGCCAGTACCTCGAAGACTCCCGCTACCCTTCCGCGAAGGTCAACGAGATCGACAACCGCGGTTCCACGTTCTATCTCGCCCTGGCGTGGGCAAATGCGCTCGCCGCTCAGGACCAGGACGCGGAATTGAAGCAGCGCTTCACTCCCCTGGCCGCCGCGCTGACGGCAGCCGAGGGCCGGATCACGCAGGAACTCCTCGCCGCGCAGGGCAAACCGGTGGACATCGGCGGCTACTATTTCCCCGACGAAGCGAAGTGTGCCGCGGCCATGCGCCCCAGCGCGGCGCTGAACGCCATCATTGACGGAATGTAGTCTCTAAAACGGGCATCGCTTGTCCCGGATCATTTTGAACTCGAAGTTGCCGTTCCCGAGCATCGGGTCGAAGTTCCGGGGCTGGTAACAGGGTTTCGAGGCGACGAGTTTTACGTTGCCTCGCCTGGCGCCGGGTACCGTGAACGCAAATCTTCCGAACCGGTTCGTCCTGGTTTCGAAACCGAGTTCGGGCAAGGCAACCACCACGCCCGGCAGCGCGGCTCCCGTCTCGGCGTACACCGTGCCGTCCAGCCTCAGCGCCCGCGTCCCGTGACAAAAGGAAGCGTACCCGGCACCGGCGGTGAGCAAAACCATCGCCGCCGGAATCAGTACTTTTGCACGGCTGACCCGTGGCCCGAGGAATGGACGCACTGCCTGCAAAGCACGCTCCGGTGTGGCCGAGTCCAGCGCGTCCAGCCCTTTCAGCACCGCGCCCCGGGGAGGCGCATCGCGGGCCGTCGCGGCAAAACGCAGCGACGTGGTCAGCTGGTCAAGGCTTTGCGGCCCAAGCACATGGACGCCCGCCAGCGCAGGCGGCAGCGGCGTCTCGTCGAGTTGCAGAATCACCACCCGCTTGCGCAGCGCCACCGCCGTGGACCATTCGAACTCCACCCATTCCGATGACGACGCCCCGGCCGACCAGATCAACAGCAGCGCCGACGATGAGGCAATCGCATCGCCCAGTCTCACCGGCCAGCGGTCGCCGCCGTAAAGGCTGGCCTGATCGCGCCAGAGCGCGAAACCATCCGAGAGCAGTCGCTCCTCGACTTGAACAATCGCCGCCGCGTCAGCCCGCGAGTAGCTGAGAAAGACCGACCTCGATGGTTGCGCCGCCGCCGACATTCGTCCATACAATAACGCATCCGCGGGGCAGTCAACTTCCGGCCCCTTCAATTCCGGAATGTTCAGCACGCACCGTCGGTGAGCTGTGTGAGCGCTTCGCTTAAGCGCTCCGCAAGCTCCCGGTCGGCGCTCCGGATCTCGCTCAGCAGCCCTTCCGTCACCAACCGGAACGCCCGCCGCAGTTCGGCCGTGTCGAGTCGCCGGATCAGCGACTCTTCCAGAGCCCCCGTCACCTCGCCCGGCAACTGATCGATGCCGCGCCCGTGCACCGAAGAAAGGCCGTGGCGAAGGCAGGCCAGCGCCAGCACCAGGTCGCGCATACCGCTGATCATGTATTCGGCCTGCCACGGTTTCCCCCGCGCAATCGAGCTGCGGGCATGCAGCGCATACAGCCATGCCATCCCGATGAAGTCCGCAGCCTGCGCCGCCGGAGCATGCCGCGGCTCATTCGCCCGCCCCGACACCAGCCGGAACGTCGGCGCCAGCGCCCGGAAATCCGGCTCCGGGACAAACGCCAGATCCACCTGCAGCGTCCCCGTCAGCAGGAACACCCGGTAGATCCACGACCCGGACCGCACGTCCAGATGATGCAGCGTGCCGTGCTGCTCATACATGCGCGCGGTCCAGTCGGCGAGGACCTCGGGCAGTGCGGCGGCATCCGCAACCCCGAAAGCCAGATCGATATCCGACCACCGGTCTTCACCGTCGTTCGCGGCGGACCCGGTAATCGCGGCGCCACTGATGCGCGAATCGCCGGCGGCGTTTTCAAGCAGGGCCAGGCGCAGACGGGCGCGCTCTTCCGGCGTAAACATGGGATTCTCCTGATTTCGGGGGATTCCTTCCAACTCAGCGCGGCTGCTGCAAAAAGACGGCTACCGAACCCGCGCCTTCCGAGCTTACGCCGACATCCGGTTTGCGATCAAGATTGAAATCCGCGACACACAGATCGGACGGCGTATACCCCGTTGGAATCGCCACCGGCGGCCTGCCTGATGGCCCCCCTGATGGCCCCCTTGATGGAAAAATCCAAAGCTCTCCGCCGGTGCGTCGCCAGACCGTCGCGAAAATCCCGGAATTCCCGTCGCCGTCGAGGTCGGCGATCCGGAGGGCGCTTACCGCTCCGGGCACTGTCAGCGACGCCAGCGCCCGAAAGCCGCCATCGCCGTTTCCGGCCCAGGTCCGGATTCGGTGTGCCAGCCGGTCGAAAAACGCCAGATCGGTGTTGCCGTCGCCATTCAGATCCCCGGCGCTGACCAGCCCTGAAAACGCCTGTCCCGCGACTGCCGAAGGCGGGGCAAACGTGCCGTCTCCGCGCTGCATCCTGACCGCGGCGGAGTTGCCCTCCCGCGTCAGCAGATCCGGCCGGTGGTCCCCGTTGAAATCGGCCACCAGCGCAACGTCGCACCGGCACGCCAGTACCGGTTCGTCGAAGGTGGCGTCTCCCCGGCCCCGGAACACCAGGAAAACCGACCGGTACGAGCTGACCGCCACATCCGGTTTGCCGTCGTGATCGAAATCGGCGATAAAAACCGCGCGCGGTTCCTCCGCCAGATCCGAGACGTAAGAGGTCTGCCCCGCCCCGCTCCGCGATCCCGGAAAAATCCACAACCGGTTTCCTTCGCCATGACTCTGCGCCCTCGTAACCAGTGCGATATCGGCAATTCCGTTTCCGTCGAAATCGCCGGCCTGAATCTGCTGGGGCCTGGCGTTCAGGCGGATCACCGAAGCCGCCGCCGCAAAAGTGCCATCGCCCCTGCCCGCGAAAAAGGAAAGTTCGTTCGAAGACTGCTTATTCCCGACGCTGCCCGCCACCAGGTCCGGCTTCCCGTCTCCGTTGAAATCGCCGGCCGCGATCGTGACCGGTATGTTCTCTTCGTGGTGAAAGAGCTTGCCCGGCCCGGCGGGGCGAAGCCGAAGCTCCGCTTTCAGGCGAAAGACGGGCTGAGAGGGCGCCGCGATCGACACCAGCGACACGGTCAGCAAGGCAATCAGGGTGATTCTGCCCGACGCGACTTTTCGATGCTCCATAAACCCGCCGCCGCCACCGCGCTGAAGAAAGCCCATTCTACGATTTGGTCGATCCGGCTGCAACCAGTGGCCCGGATTCAGCGGGTTACACTCAGAACGGTTAAACTCAGAACGACGTGCTCAACCGGGGCTATGCCTACACGACAATCGTCAGCAGCAAATACCAGGGACAGAACCTGCTCTCCCACCTGGCCACCCTTTATCCGCACTCAACGCCGCAAGCCTGGCAGCGGAAACTGGACAATGGCGAGGTCACGCTCGATGGCGACGCTGCCACCGGCGGCGAATCGGTCGCTTTAGGTCAAACCCTGGTCTGGAACCGCCCCCCCTGGACCGAACCGGACGCCCCCCGGCACTTCGAAGTTCTGTTTGAGGACGCCCACCTCTTGGCCGTCGACAAACCCGGCGGACTCCCCACCCTGCCCGGCGGCGGTTTCATGGAAAACACGCTCCTGCGCTTGGTGCAAATGCGAACACCGAACGCGAACCCTGTTCACCGGTTGGGCCGGGCCACCTCCGGCATCGTCCTCTTCGCAAAGACACACCAGGCGGCCTCAAATCTGTTCGCGAACTGGAATACACCTAAAATTCAAAAGGTCTACCGGGCGCTGGGTCAAAATATTGCGCGGCATGACTTCTATGAAATCGTCACACCTATCGGCCTCGTGCCGCACCCGCTCATCGGTTCCGTCTGGGCCGCCAGCCCGGTCGGCAAACCGTCGAAATCATTGGCGAAAGTGATCTCACGCGACAACGGCGCCACGACATTTGAGGTGAGTCTGATGTCGGGCCGCCCGCATCAGATCCGAATCCATCTGGCCTCCATCGGCCATCCCCTGGCAGGCGATCCTTTATACGGCTTCACCGGCCAGCCTCTCGAAAACCTCCCCGGCCTCCCCGGCGATGGTGGGTATTTCCTGCACGCCCAGTATCTGAAATTCCGCCACCCTATAACCGGAGAGCGGATCGATCTGGAGGCCGCTTTGCCGCCAGGATTTCCGTCAAACCGATAGGCGAACTCGAAGCAGATCGGTGAAGCGCGCGTCCGCTCGATCTGGCACCGAAAAAATGCCTGCCGACACCACCAGCGTGATACTCTACCGCTTTAGAACATTCCCGCAAAGTGTGGGAAGAGGAAATGGATGCCAAAATCCGGAGGAATCGGCGTCAATTCCGAGGTTTATCGGGATGTCGGAACTCCGATCGGCAAAAAATTTTGACAATCAGTCGGTGGCCTCATTGAAACCATCCGGGTCGCTGTCGAATCGAACGACTGGTAGTATGCCACGCAGCTTTACGCGGAGCCCCCACGAAGCGGGCGCTCGCAAGATTAGCAGCCGATTTCAACATGGAGCATGACGTCGCTCTGAAAACGATGTTTCCGGCGCGGCCGGATTGCATGGCCCGCTTCCCGTCCGCCTGCTCCATGTATTCACGCAGGAGGGATTGAATGCCGGCGCTGGTGCATCTCGTCTATACAAGCATCGCGGCACGGGAGTTTTCCAAAGAAGATCACACCGAGCTCCTGAAGAAATCGCGCGCCGCGAATGAACTTCTCGGAGTCACGGGCATGCTCCTGTTTTCCGAAGGCAATTTCTTCCAGGTCCTTGAAGGTGAACCAGAGGTGGTTGACGCGTTGTACACGAAAATCTCCCGGGACCCAAGACATACCATGTCGGCGACAATCGTCAGAGAGGCGATCCCGAAGAGGTTCTTCGGAGACTGGAGCATGGGCTTTTCCGATGTCACCGAAACTGAGCTTGCGGAGGTAGTCGGCCTCAACGACTTCTTCCATGGCCGTTCGTGCCTTGCCGAACTCGACGCCGGACGGGCGAAAAAGCTGTTGGAGGCCTTCGCGCACGGCCGGTGGCGCGCGAGACTGACTCCGGCGCCCCGCGGTACGGCGGCATGATTCGGGAGAGCGAAGACAGAGCTTTCACGTTCGCGTTTCAGCCGATCGTCGATGTCGCTTCCCGCCGCGTTTTCTCTTACGAGGCGCTGATCCGGGGGACACACAACGAACCTGCCAGTTATCTTCTCGGGGGCTTACCCGCCGAACCCGTTTTACCCTTTCCCGTTCCTGCCGTGAAGGGCCTCAAACCTGTGCCCGCGGAGCTTCCACGTGCAAAGACCCCGACATGGGTCAACTTCTTGCGCGTGACTCACTGGGTGCGGCACCATTTCGGGCAGCTTTGTTAGATCCAAGGGGCGGCGTATCCAGCTTTCGCCGATACCAACGGCAGAACAGAATCGGTGCAGATCCGTCGGCCCGGTGGAAAGCTTCGTCCCTTTCGAGGATTGTGCTGCCTTTTCCCGACCCGCCTTCTCCCGTCTTGTCGTGCAGTTCTCCGGGCGGGGTGCGCGGGGCAACTTCAAAGCGTAAGGACCGTGAGCCCAATTTCCAACCTAGTGACAACATTTTTCAAGAATCTTGAAGGGCTGCAAGCTTAACAAAACAAAAGCCGCACGCCCTTCCATCCTGCCAGCACCTGCTGTTTCCCCAACCCCGATCCCTCAAAATCAAATCACCGATGAAAACGCTACATCCGAACCTCGAAAAC
>Ga0118677_10000714_pt1 | contig 71934 bp, 41 predicted proteins | sample AliMusrvi5mmetaG_FD_86154 | JGI IMG/M metagenome (GOLD analysis project Ga0118677, IMG submission 86154) | reverse complement strand
GAGCAACAGGCACTCGTTTTTCGTGAAGTAGCGCGACTGCTCCCGATCAATCATGTAACAATCGTGCCGGCCGTTCGGATAGGTCCAGAAAAAGCCCTGCTGCGGATTCTTGGGCAGCCAAATGGCATGGTCGCTGGTGTTGCGCACCTTGACGCTGAACACGGCAGGCTTATCCAGTTGGACGACGTTGGCCGGCGCCGTGAGGGTCAGCGTGATGCCGTCGCAGCCCTGCGCCTCTGCCAGCGGGCCGATCACCTGGGGGTGATAGGCTTGCTTCACGGTGCCGCAACCGGCAGCTGCCAAGCTCAACACAGCCAAAAGATGTAAATTCAATTTCATGTTACAACTCCAAAGTTCGCGTCATGTTCACTGGGTAGAATAAGCAACAAGCATGCCAAAAATGTGACATTTAAGCGGTCGCCTAAGTAAACCTGTCGGAGGGACCGATCCGACTGCATCCAAGCGTGGCGCAGGTAGGAAGCAAACAGACTGCTCCTCCAACACCTTGCGTTTCGAGGTCAAAAAGCCTCAGCGAATGCTGGACACATTCTTGAACGGCACCATTTGCAGCCCATAGGCGTTGGAGAGCAAGCGGCCGGACCAGAAGGGCGTCAGTTCAGGGTTCGTATTCCTGGCCACATCGATCTCGGCGAGGAATTCGGTGATGCCCGGCCGGTCGTAGGTTGTTTCCACGAGGCCTGACAGGACAATTTCACCGTCCGGCTTCAGCAACAGGCACTCGCTTTTCTTGAAGTAGCGCACTTCTTCGCGATCAATCATGTAACAATCGTGCCGGCCGTTCGGATAGGTCCAGAAAAAGCCCTGCTGCGGATTCTTGGGCAGCCAGATGGCATGGTCGCTGGTGTTGCGCACCTTGACGCTGAACACGGCGGGCTTATCAAGTTGGACAACGTTGGCCGGCGCCGTGAGGGTCAGTGTGATGCCGTCGCAGCCCTGCGCCTCCGCCAGCGGGCCGATCACCTGAGGGTGATAAGCTTGCTTCACGGTGCCGCAACCGGCAGCTGCCAGGCTCAACACGGCCAAAAGATGAACGATCCATTTCATGTAACGACTCCGATTTGCGCACCACTAATGCCAATAAGAAATAAGCAATAAACGTGCCATAAGCGTAATTTTCGATGAAAAACGGACATCAAGCGAACAGGCGCAGAGAACTTATCGAAACATCAGCCCTTGGATAGTTCCACGGGCGCAACGCGCTACCAGCCCCACCCACCCTGTCAGCCGCAGCGGTTTCATGCTATGGTCCTGTCGCCAACCCCTTCCGTCAGGCCTATCCGGGAGGGCGGTGGCGGGGAGCAACCCGATGAAGCATGTGCTGGTCTACATCACCGCAGCGGACCGCCGGGAGGCGCAGCGTCTGGCCACCGCCCTGCTCCGTGAACGCTGGATTGCGTGCGCCAACCTGGTCGGCCCGGTCGAATCGCATTACTGGTGGCAGGGGAAACTGGAAACCGCGCGCGAATGGCTGCTGCTGGCCAAGACCCGCGCCAGCCTCGCCGCGCAGCTGATCGCCCACGTGAAAGCGGTCATGCTTGTCGCGAACATTTCCGCTCCGTTGATGGTCGTGCGTGGTGATGGCACGCTGATGAGCGAGGAGTTGGCGCGCGTGACCCCGGTGGAGACCATCCTGTCCGGTCCGGCCGCCAGTGTGTGCGGCGCGCAGGTGCTCTCCGGTGTGCGCGATGGGCTGGTAGTGGATATCGGTGGCACCACCAGTGACATTGCCTTGCTCATTGACGGCAACCCGGTGGTGGCCGCGCGGGGCGCCCGCGTGGCGGAGTGGTCCACCAATGTGCGCGCGGTGGATATTGAGACCGTAGGCCTGGGCGGCGACAGCGTGGTGGCGCTCACCCGCGACCACCGGTTGACGATCGGCCCACGCCGTGCAATCCCGCTGGCCTTTCTGGCCCACGAATATCCACAGATGCTGGCGGAGCTGGAGCGCTTATGGGAGACACGCGAGACGCGTTCCACGCTCACCCAGCCGGTTGAGTGTTTTGTGCGAGTGAAATCCGCCGCGGCGTCGGAGTTGGCGCCCAGCGAAGCGCGCACGCTGGAGGCCCTGGCCGACGGCCCGCTCTCTCGCGACACCCTGGCGGCGCGCACCGGGGCGATGGATCCCTCACTGGTGCCGGTGACGCGGCTGGAGACGCTGGGCATCATCCAGCGCGCCACCTTGACTCCCACTGATGTCCTGCATCACACCGGCGTCTTCACCGCGTGGCATCGCGACGCCGCGGAATTGGCGTTGCGCATTTTCGCTGAGCGCGCCGGCACGGAGGTTGACGCGCTGGCCGCGTTTGTCCTGGATACGTTTTCCTACTGGATGACGTTGCATCTGATGCGCCGGCTCATCCGCCACACACGGACGATTCCTGATCTCCCACACGGCCCGGCGGACCGTGCGCTGCTGGACATGCTCTGCGACCGCACGAATCTGCATGGGTTGACCCTGACCGCACACTTCGACCACCCGCTGGTGGCCATTGGCGCGCCGGCAGGCGCGCTGGCCGGACTGGCGGCGGAGAAGCTGGGCGCCACGCTCCACATCCCCGAGCATGCCGAGGTGGCCAACGCGGTAGGGGCCATTACCGGGACCCTGACTTTGATGGTCGAAGCGGTGATCATTCCGGATGACGAATATTACATCGTGCATTCCCCGCTGGAACGCCGCATCTTTCCCAGTCTGACGGAGGCGCGCGCCTGGACTTCCGCACATGTGCTGGCGCTGCTCGAAACGAAGATGACGCAGGCGCAGGTGGGCGGGTTTCCCTTCCATCGTGAAGTGACCTGTGTGGACCGCAATGGCGACACCACGATGGGCTCCCTGTTTCTAGAGTGCCGTATCCGTGCCACGGCGGTGGCGCGTCCGGAATTTGCGGGGTTAGCCGCCCGCGAATAAATCAACGGACGGCACACAAGTGCAGAAGGATGAAAAAAACGGGGAGCGAAGGTCGCTCCCCGTTTTAAGTGTCGTTGTTGATCGTCTTACGCGACTCCAGCCGCCGCGGTGGCGTGCCGTCCGGCGAAGTCGGTGCGTGTGCATTCCCAGCGATCCGGGTGGTTTTCGGTGGGCGCCTGATGGAAACCGCACCGGGTAAACAGTCGATGCGCGGCCAGATTGGCCGGCGAGGGTTCCACGACGACTTTGCGCACCGCTGACGCGGCAAACAGATCGCGCAGCAGAATGGAGAGCGCTTCGGTGGCGTATCCCTGGCCCCAGACCGTGGGCGCCAGTTTGAGGTCGATGCGCGCGCGGTGATCCGCGTCGATGGAGTAGGCGAGTTCGCCAAGAGGCGTGCCATCCAGGAGTTCGATGATACTGTGCGGGGTGGAATACGAGGTGCTGTGTTCAGTGTCGTGCGCTTCGGGCGCCATTGCCCACCAGCGCTCCATGCACGCAGCGGTGACGTGCATGCCGTCGGGGTACCCTTTGTAGCGCATAACCGTGCCATCGTTCCACAGCGTCTGCAAGAAGGACAGGTCGTGTTGCTTGGTGGGACGAATGCGGATGCGCGAGCCAAAGACATTCATACGCCGAATTCCTCCATATTGTGAATGGACCCGTATCGTCATTCTCCCCCTCAGTTCGGCATTTGTCAATCTCTTGCACGACAATTATTCGCCCGCTTTTTCGCGCCGCGAAAAGGGATTCGGCTGCTAGCCCGGTGGTTGTGCTGACTAGTCCGGATTAGTAATGAACGAATTGATTGCCGGGCTGACTTTGGCATTATTCGGAATATTATCAGGTTTTTCGCTTCCGCTTGCTCCGGGAGTTTAGCCCTTTTGTCGCCAGTGATCTCACAGAAACACCGAATTGTTGCCGTTCACATCCTGGCTCGCGCGCCAGTTGTGTGCTGATGATCGTCTGTAACTGCATGATTGAAAAGGGCTAAACTTCAGGGGTAACGGCAAGACGCTCGCAAGCGCAAGACCTGTATGATGAATAATGCGGGCTTGACAGAACCCGCAATCCCCGGTGTAATGACGTGACAGCAATGATGAAGCGGTGAGCATGAAACACGAGGACGAAAACCAGATGCGTGGTGGTATTCCCGTGTCCTGAAGGAGCTGGCATGATCCCGGAGTTTCCTATCTTTATTCCCCTGGCCCTGGAACACCGCGAAGCGCTGGAAGCGTACCTGCACCAGCATCCCCCGCTGATGTCGGAATATACCTTCACCAATCTCTATGCCTGGCAGCCCATCGCCGGGTATGCCATTGCCCGGTATGGCGACGGATTTTTGTTGTGCAAAGAAGGTGTGCGGGGCCCGGCGTTGCTGCAACCCCTGGTGTCAACCGCGGTGGAGGACGCCGTCCGCGATGGGTTGGCCTACTTGCGCACGCAGACCGCCACCCCGCGGATCGAGCGCGTCGATGAGGCGTTCATCCAACAGGCGGATTGGACGGCACGGGGTCTGACGGTGTGCGAGGACCGGGATAATTTCGACTACGTCTACCGTGTGGATGAGTTGGTGGAACTGAAGGGGGAACTCTTTCATGACAAGAAGAATTTGCTCAACCAGTTCGTCAAGCGCCAGACCTACACCTACCGTCCTCTCACCACGGAGCTCATCGCGCAGGGGTTGGCCCTCGGGCATCAATGGTGTGAGGAACGCGAGTGTGAGAAAAACGCCGGGTTGGCGCAGGAGCAGTGCGCGGTGCACCGCATGCTCACCCACTTTCCCGCGTTGCGCGCTACCGGCGGGGTCATCGAGATCGACGGAAAACTCGTCGCCCTGACACTGGGCGAAGCCTTGACTGCCGATACGCTGGTCATCCACATTGAAAAGGCCATTGGCAGCTACCCCGGGCTCTATCAGGCCATCAACTGGGAATACCTGCGCCACGCCGGCGCCGGTTTTACCTACGTCAATCGTGAACAGGACCTGGGCGCCCCCGGTTTGCGGAAAGCCAAGCTCTCCTATAACCCGGCATTTTTTGTGCGGAAGTTCGTGCTGGAAGGCTGCTCAATACGAGGACAGACTACTTAATACCGAGTATTCCTATTGTTAAAAAAAGATAATAACAATACTGTGCATGACACCAGTAGGGAGAATCAATAATGACAGATATCACGTTTCCTATTATTATATCGTCTCAAGGCGCACTGGGTTACTTTGAAGATGAATCAGCATTGAAATGTTCAGCTACTGCCTTCGCTAATGGTTATTATCACAAAATGATTATTATTGACTCAAATTGTAATAAATATATTGTGACACAAGTAAAATTGTTTGATGATAAGAAATTATCATTAATAGATATGTTGTTAAACAGAATAGTTAAAGTATCTATCTCTACAGAACTGATTTGCAAAATGTCTCTTTCTGAGGTTAAAAATTTAATCTATACAGTTGATAAACGCGATATTACCGCAGAAATGCGTTTGCAAATTATGAAATCCACTACCATTGAAAGCGTTGTAAAGATAATAAAGGATAAGTTTTATTAAATTAATGGGGTCAAAGCCTTTTTAATTGACACTTCTCAACAGGCAGGCTATCTTTTGCTATGCTCAGGAAGTTACGTGCCATTGCCGTTGGCGTCCCGCACTATCTCACCCAGCGCGGGAACCACCGCAAGTCGGTCTTCTTCACCGACGCTGATCGGCAACAGTTTCTTTGACCTTTTTCTATTACCCGGATTATTCATGAACGAATTGACTGCCGGGCTGACTGAAGCATTATTCGAAATGTTATGAATAATGCAGGATTATGTGGGCAGGCCATCGAGCAGGAAATCTTGCCAGCGGAGGAACGCGACTCCGGCACGCACGGCGCCATCTCGATAGGCGTCCTCACCGATAACCAGTGGCGAAAAATCCCGGTGCCGTTCGCAAAAGGTCAGCAAGCCGATTAGATCGCGTGCGGTGAAGTCGCCACTCTTGATTTCTATGGCATACCGGAGGTCTGGGCCATCGACAACAAAATCGACTTCATGCCGCTCTTCTCGCCAATAGTTGAGTTGATGGCCTTGATTGTAGGCGGTGGCAATACAAGCATTTTCCAACCAGCGCCCCCAGCGCTGAGGATCGTGGACCGGTGTCGGCGGTTCAGCAGACGAAGACATGGCCAGCAGTGCATTCGAGCAGGTGACGAGTTTGGGCGGTGTGGCGCGGCGGCGAATCTCGGACGCTGAATACTTCTGCAGCCCGATGGTGAGAAAGGCGCTTTCTAGTAGCATCAGGTACTCGGCAATCGTCGCCAGATTGCCCGCGTCCGTGAGGCTACCGGCGATCTTCTGTAACGAGACGATCTCGGCGGGATGCCCAAGGCAGATGGCCAAGACCTGACGCAATAACGCCGGTCGGCGCACCGGGTGGAGCATGAGAATATCCGTTCCGATGCTGGGATCAACGATGGCTTCGCGCAGATAGGTTTTCCAGCGCACGGGTTGCGATAACAACCGCACCCCACCGGGGAAGGCCCCGTACCGGATGATCATGGCGACGGCCTCGTCTTCGGTCAGGGCAAAGGCGCGCATCAGGTCACGCGCGGTCCAATGCCGCAGGTGCAGGCGCTCAAAACGCCCGGCCATCGTTTCGCGCGTGCCGTCGGTGAGTTGAAGAGACGATGATCCGGAGATGACGATTTGGAGCGGAAGTCGATAACGCTTGATCTCATCGTACGCGCTTTTGAGGAGAGACGACCATTCGGGTAGGCCATGCACCTCATCGAGAATCAGCAGACTCGGTTGTGTTTTCGCCATGCGGAGCGCGTCCTGCCAGCGTTGCGGCCACCAATCGGGCAATGCGGCCTCTGGCGAGTCGGCAGCCAGATATAAGGCGCGTTCACCCCAGGCGTCGGCGATCTCCAGGAGCAAAGTGGTTTTTCCGACCTGACGTGGTCCGGTGAGAATTTGAATATATCCTGGCGCGGCTTCTTGAAGTCGAGCCGCTAATTCATCGCGGATGGCGAAATATCCGGTTTTCATCAGGTACTCCTCAATATTTATTGAGATATATCATACAATATTGCCAAGTGTTTGTAAAGATGGAATATGGGCGACTGGAATAGGGGCAGCCCACCTATTAGTTGAAAGCCAAGCTCTCCTACACCCCGGCATTTTTTGTGCGGAAGTTCGTGCTGGAAGGCTGCTATCGTGTATAGCCCGATTTTATTCGCGAAGCGAACAAATCTTCGGCTATCTCTGTAAAACTTCGCACACCAAACGGTGAGATCAAGCGCAATCATATTCTTCAAAACAAGAGGGGACAATCATCAGCCGTGCTTGCCACTATTCGTGGCTGAAGCACATGGTGTACGATCGTCCCCTGTTTATCATATTTCCATAATTGTCGTATAACTCGCGCCGTCTCTCGCCTACCGTTTCCCGTTCCAGGTTCCCTTGTGCCCGGTTGTATCCGTAAACGTGCCGGTGAAACTCCGGCCGTCCGCACTGAGCGTCAGGTTTAGTCGGCCGGGCGCCACGCCGTTGACGAAGCCATACTCGATGCTCAAGGTGTGTCCAACGACTTTACTCCCCTTGGTGACGCCCAAGGCCTCGCAAGTTGGTGTGGTGACACCCGCGGCATCGGTGGTAAAGGTGATGGATGTTGTCGCGGAATACCCGCATCCATCGGTATGCTGGCGTGTCGCCGTGGGCCAGAACCCGTCAAACAGGCTGCTGCCGGTTGTCAGTTCGCGTTTCCCGTTCCAGGTGCCCTTGTGCCCCGTTGTATCCGTAAACGTGCCGGTGAAACTCGTGCCGTCCGCGCTGAGCGTCAGGTTTAGTCGTCCGGGCGCCACGCCGTTGACGAAGCCATACTCGATGCTCAAAGTGCGTCCAACGACTTTGCTCCCTTTGGTGACGCCTAAGGCCTCGCAAGTTGGCGTGGTAACGCCCGCGGCATCGGTGGTAAAGGTGATGGACGTCGTCGCGGAATATCCGCATCCATCGGTATGCTGGCGCGTCGCCGTGGGCCAGAACCCGTCAAACAGGCTGCTGCCGGTTGTCAGTTCGCGTTTCCCGTTCCAGGTGCCTTTGTGCCCGGTTTTATCCGTAAACGTCCCGGTGAAACTCCGGCCGTCCGCACTGAGCGTCAGGTTTAGCTGGCCTGACGCCACGCCGTTGACGATGCCATACTTAATGCTCAAGGTTCGTCCGACAACTTTACTCCCCGTGGTGACGCCCAATCCCTCGCTGGTTGGCGTGGTAACGCCCGCGGCATCGGTGGTGAAGGTGATAGACGTTGTCGCGGAATACCTGCATCCATCAGTATGCTGGCGCGTCGTCGTGGGCCAGTACCCGTCAAACGGGCTGGTGCTGGTTTTCAGTTCGCGTTTTCCGTTCCAGGTGCCCTTGTGCCCGGTTTTATCTGTAAACGTCCCGGTGAAACTCCGGCCGTCCGCACTGAGCGTCAGGTATAGTCGTCCCGACGCCACGCCGTTGACGATACTATACTTAATGCTCAAGGTTCGCCCGACAACTTTACTCCCCGTGGTGACGCCCAATGCCGCACAGGTTGGCGTGGTAACACCCGCGGCATTGGTGGTAAAGGTGATGGAGGTGGTCGCGGAATACCCACATCCATCGGTATGCTTGCGCGTCGTCGTGGGCCAGTACCCGTCAAACGGGCTGGTGCCGGCTGCGTGCACTGAAGCCATGGAAACTAACGCAACAAGCAAGAAGAGAACAATATGGTGACCAGTCAAATTCTTCATCTTTCCTCCGTTCAAATCAACGATACTCCTATTTCGCAGGCCTTGTCTACTTAAATGGCAATAATTTATTCAGAGTAACAATAAAGTATTGGTCGAATAGGGACATTGTTAAGCGGCGAGTGCAAAATAGTGGTTGAGTGGATCGCGAGCAGTTTTTCCCGTCAGCCAAGATTTACCTTTACCTCAAGAACCAGTTCCAGTATGCCGAAACCGAAACTGCCCGGCTGATTTGCCGTGTCTACTACCCCCTTGAGTCTCCGGCCCACCTGCGATAGAATGCGTACATGAATGAGGCTATTCGGCATGATGGGACGAATGAAGGCGGCGCGCGCGGTCCGGTGAAGATTGTGTTGATCGGCGCGGGGAGCATGAGCTTTGGCCGCGGGCAACTTGCCGATCTGCTGCAAGCGGAAGCCCTTTCCGGTCGACGCCTCAGCCTGACGCTGGTGGATACCGATGAGCCGGCGCTGGCCATAATGCTGCGACTGGCGGAGCGCATCAAGGAGCAGAGCGGGACGGATATTGCGCTGCAGGCCACCACTGACCGCCGGCACGCGCTGCCCGGTGCGGACTTCGTGATTACCGCGGTGGCACGCCAACGCTATCCGCTGTGGGAACAGGATTTCCGCGTGCCCCTGGCGTATGGCTTTCGTCATTGCCTGGGAGAGAATGGCGGGCCGGGGGCCGTCTTTCACACCATGCGCAGCCTGGATTTGATGTTGCCGATCTGTGCGGATATCGAGCAATTGTGCCCACGCGCGCTGCTGCTGAATTTCACCAATCCCGAAGCGCGCGTGTTACACGCCATCCTGCACCTGACCCGCGTCAACGCCGCCGGGATTTGCCACGGCATCGGGTCCGCGCTGCACCTGGTCAGCCAATATCTCGAACAACCGAGCACGGCATTCCGCGTGGTCTCCGCCGGCATCAACCACTTCTACACGCTTCTATCCGTCACCGAGTTAGCCACGGGCAAGGAACGCTTGCCGGAATTGGTGCGTATGGCGGCCGCCGATACGTCGCCGCGCACCCCGGTGCTCTTCAGAAAAATGGCGCAAATCTTCGACGTCTTTACCTTCCCCTCCGATGATCATATCGGCGAATACCTGGCTTATGGCGCCGAATACAGTGGCGTGAAGTGGCATTATGGCCAGGAGTGCCGCCCGGTCGCCGTACAGCAGACCACGCCCCTGGCGACGCTGGCCGACTATGCCGACGGCGCCGCGCCGCTGGACGCGATGATCCTGGCGCCGAGTGGCGAATTCACGGTGCCGATTATCACGGATATCCTGCTGGACCGCGCGGCATACCGTGAAGCGGTGAATGTGTTGAACACCGCGGGGTACATCCCCAATCTGCCGACCGGCGCGGCGATTGAAGTGCCGGCCATGGTGGATGCCGCTGGCATTCACCCCCAGCACGTCGCGCCGATCCCTGAACCGGTTGCCGCGCTGATGCGGACGCAAATCACCATTCAGGAATTGTTGACGGAAGCCTACCGCACGCGCTCAAAGAAACTCCTGCTCCAGGCGTTGTTGCTGGATCCGACAGTCAACAGCATTGAAGCCGCCGGCGCCTTGCTGGAAGAGATGCTGACGTTGCAGCGCGAATTTCTGCCGAAATTTAGTTAAAAACAACCTTTCGTGAAGCTAACCGGAACACGAGGGGACTCAGAAAGGCCGGACATGAAACACGTTCTCTGCTGCCTGGTACTGCCGGCGCTGCTGGCACTCACCTGCTGGTCGCGCGCCGCGGAACTCGCGATTACCGACCCCGCGGAGGGCGCCGTTATTAAAGATGCCGTCACCTTTACGGCGTCGGTCACCGGCTTGCCCACGGTGGTGGCCGTCGAGTGGGTGCTCAATGGCCGTTCGGTCTCCGGCAGCCTGTTGACGCCGCCGGACTATGCCTGGCACTGGCATCCGGCGCAAGTCTTCGATGGCCCGATGACCCTGCAGGCACGCGGACTTGATGCTGCCGGCATGGTCGTGGCCAGCAGCAAACCCCTGCACTTCTCCGCCAGTCTGGGACCCGGGACGATGAAACTCGTCGCCCCGGCGGACCTGCGGATGCCGCTCTCCGGGGTCGTGCCCTTTACCGTCACTGCCATTCGCCCGTTGACCGATGCCGAACGGAAGGAACGCAAGGATGATCCGAATTTCGACCAGTCGCAAATGAACAAAACCGTGGAAGCCCTGCAATTCTTCGTGGATGGACGATTGGAGTCACGGCAGTTCGGTACGCCGACCGCCACGGTGACGGTTGATACTACCCGTCTCCCCAATGGGCTTCATGAGTTGCAGGTCAGTGCCTATGGCTGGTTTAAAGGCGTGCCGCCGATCGGCATGTTGCAGACCACCTTTATCACTAACAATGGGCATACCCCCATGACGCTGCTCTCGCGCTGGCAGACGTTGTGCCTGCAACCCGGCAACACCAGCAACCTGTCCCCGCGTCTGGCTTTCACGGATGGCCAAAGCGAATTACTGAAGAGCATGCCGGTGTATACGAGTTCGCAACCCGCGGTGGCCACCGTTGATGCGCAAGGCCGGGTGACGGCCATCGGCAAAGGGATGGCGACCATTACGCTGGCGCTGTCGGCTGCGTCGCCGCTGCAGGAGGGGAGTAAGCCGGCAAAACCATTCAACGCCGAGGTGCAGGTGATCGTTGGTTTGCCGGATGGCCTGCCGCATTTTTCACGCAACGGACGGATATTATTAAAATATGATCCCCACCAATCGGTCTTCGTCCGCTCCATGTTCACCCTGAGCCCGCGATATGTACTGGATACCCCGGGACTGGCTGCGCTGGTGAAGGACGCGGGGGTGAATACCGGCGAAAGCGGTTTTTTCCAGAACCCGAATGACGGGTCGCACGTCGACAACATCGACCGATACATTGCAGGATGGGATCCCTGGTTCACCGACAATATCACCACGTCGGCACGCAAGCTGGATGTGGGCATGATCCTCTCCGGCGACGACTGGGTGCGGACGACCAATGAGTTGAAGTGGACTGCGGCAACCCCCTGGGCTCTTGATCTGGCGAAACATATCTGGACAAAACTGCGCGACAGCAATACGGTGACCGCGGTTGAAATGATGGATGAGGCCAGCTTTTTGGGGGATAGCCCGGCGCCGACCGACGGCCACTGGGCGAAGGCTGATCCGGCCATTCATGATGATGCGCTGGTGAATCTGATCAAGGCCATTCGCAGCGTGGACCACTACACACCGATTTCCTGGCCGGTACTCGGGTTGGCGGGGCCGGACACCGCGGGACACTGGATGGGCGATGCGCGCTACGCGGATTACGCCAGCCAGTACTGGACAACCATGGATTGGCGTCCGGCGTACCCCTGGAGCGTCAGCGGCGCACAAATGCGCAGCGACCTGGAGCGGGTCATGGTCGCGCGCTTTCCCCGGATGCAGTGGGATAAGCCGCAGTTGATGCTGGTCAGCGGGTGTGGCCCCTATTATACCAAACGCGTCGCCGGCGATCATTTTCAACCCGGACTGGATGAAGGCACACCCGGTGAAACACCCGGTGCGCTGATCGCGGACCAACCACTGTTCGCCGCGCTCAGCGGCGCTGCCGGCGCACGCATGTATTCGGTAGACTTCTGGTGGAAGCCGGAGCGCGCCAATGCCCCATTGGGCGCGGGTGGCCTGCAGACCGGCGCCAGCCCCTTTGGGGCGGGCAGCGACCGCTGGCATGCGTTGTCCGCTGCCTACAATGTGTTAGCCCGGTTGGAGCCCTATCTGCTGCAACCCCAGACCAATGCCGTGGCCGTGGGGCCGGACTTCAGTGTCGGCGCGCGCCAGGGTGCGGAGAGCCGGTTGTATATGGCGCTGAACTGGTCGCAACAACCACGCACCGTGACCGTTGATTTAACCCCGTACCAGATCGCCAGCGCGAAGACCATCATCCGCTACCATGTGTTGGGCGCCAGTTCACATGTCGCCCAGATGCCCAACACCGCGCACGATACGGTCACTTTTCAACCCGGTGAATTCGTGGCCTGGGTGATCACCCCACCGGGGAAAAATATCGACACCGTCCCCCCCGCGGTGCGCCTGGTGCTGCCCAACGAACCCACGATAGCCGGCCCCTATACGCTTCGCGCGGAAGCCCGCGACGACCGGGCGCTGAAGCAGGTCGAATTCTTCGTGAACGCCAAATCGCTGGGCGTGGTCACCAAAGCGCCCTATACCGTAAACTGGGATGGCGCCACCACGCTGCGCGGTGAATGGCACGGGCTGAAAGCCGTCGCCACTGATCTGGCCGGCAACCAGAGCGAAGCGCGCGCGATGGTGCGGGTCACTCCACCACCGCCGTTGCCAGCCCATCGTCGCGACTGAAGGCGCCGTACCCGGTGGGCCACCCGACGGGGGCGAATAGATCGCCGCCGACCACGTCGTTATCATTGATGCATATGCCCAACAGGAAGGTCTTGCCGGACTGGAAGGTGACCGCGCGGTCGGCGGGGAGGCCGGCAAGGGCGGCCTTGCCCAGCTTCATCTCGATGACCATCACCTTGCACTGGCGCATGTCGGCTCCGGTGGCGGCTTCCAGCAGCTTGCGCTCCGGGACGTCGGTGGCATTGTCCAGGATTTTGATCACCCGCGGTGCTTCTTCCGGGGTGAGCAGGCGGCTTTCGCCGAAGAAGCGGTCGCGCAGGATAATGTCGTTCTTCCAATCCAGGCGCGTGACATTGTACTTCCATCCTGACCAGAAAGTGCCGATGTTGAACTCGATGCCGTCCTGCTGATAATGCCGACCCGGTTCCGTCTGGTGGAAGGTGAGGAAGTTGTCGAATTTGATAACCTGTACGAAGAGCGCGTCCTCCGCGTAGCCGATGCGCACGACCGCGCTGTTGTCGGTGGGATCGTCGGCGCTGATGATGATCGGCGTGATGCCCAGTGTGCGCCATTTGGCCAGGTCGCCGTCGATGGGCAACGCGGCGGCCAGTTTTTTAATGGTCACGTGCGGCGCGGGCGGTACCGGCCACACCGGCACCGGCGCCGGATCTTCTACCAGCAGCATGGCGGCGGTGGCCGGCGTGATGGTGACGGGCAGCGCCTGATGCAGCAATTGACGGGAGCCGGTGAGCGCCAGCCAGTGGTAGCTCTGCTCGGCATAATCGCCGACGATGAGATAGGGTTTACCGTCGTTGCCGGTGAATCCCTGGACCTGGCGGTGGTTGTCCAGCCACATGCCTCCCCAACCGAAGGCGCGCGGGGTGCCGATGACGCCGGTACCCAGCCCGTCGGCATCCATCGTTTCGAATTCGCACAATTGCCCACGCCCCGCCACGGTGATGCCGTCGATGTTGGTAATGCCATGGAAACCGAGTTTGAGGCCATAGGGATTCATCGGGGAAAACCAGCGCAATTGCCCGTTGGCATCGAAACCGGCCATGCTGGTGCCGTTGGAGTGTTCCGTGGCCGGATCAGGACCCGGCCCGGTGGCGGTGCGGATAGCAGCGACATAGCCGCCATCGGGCAGGCGATACAAATCGTTGCCAATGGAGATGGACTCCCTGGTTTTGAACTCGTAGGGCGAAATGTAGTTCGGTGTGCCCTCCACTTGCCCGGGTACATTGCGGCGCTGGGCAAAGTCGTATTGCGGTACGCCGGTCGCGTCCAGCCCCCGCAGTGGGACATCGAGCAGGCCATTGCCGGTGATGAGCGCCAGACTGCCGTCGCGGCGCGTGTCGGTGTTGAAGAGACCGTCAAAAATATGCGTGGTCAGGCGTTTACCATCGGCTTCCAGCACCGGCGTGCTCGGATCGGTATCTTTGATAATACCGTCGCCATCAGTGTCGCGCTGGGCGTACATGCCGTCGGTGTCGAAACCGTAGCGCACCAGCGCGCGCCCCGTGCCGTCCGCTTCCATGCGCGCGATGACCATGAAGACGCCCTTATCCTTCACATTTTGCTGGAAGATGCCGAAATTTTTCCCGCCCGTGGTGAAGTAAAAGATGGGGGCTATGTCCATGGTATAGCGCCAGCGCATGCCCGGTTCCCAGGCGCGATGTTTGGCGTCAAGCAGGATGTCGTACCCGCCGTTGATGTTGAAGAAGCGCACACGCTCATCGCCGGCAAACCACCCATAGGCGATGGCCTGGCCCCACATGCCCAGATGCAGCTTTTTCGCGCTGCCGTCGGCGGCAAAAAAGCAGGTGCGCGGGGGATCGGCGACGGCGATCTCACCACTGGCGTTCATGGCGATGGCGCGTGGACCCCAGAAGCGGTCGGCCTGAATTTTCCCGTATCCCTCGTCGCCGGTGCCGATGGTGAAGAGCGGCTGCAGGCGTGCGGGGTTGCTGCAGTCGAAGACATGAATTTTGTGCGTCTTTGTGGAGTAGACGGCGAGTCGGCCATTGTTGGCGGCCAGCAAACTGGGCGCCGCGACGACTTGCCGGCGCTGTTGCACCGCGCCGGCGGCGTCCATCGCCACCAGTTCTTCTCCGCAAATGGTCCAGAGCAGGCCGGTTTTGGCATCCGCGGCGGGTTGGCAGACGCCAGGCAACTCCACACTGCCGGTCACGGCCAGATCATCGCCGCTGAGGATCACCAGTTTGTTCGCGGTGGTGTCGGCAACATAGAGCCGGCCGTTGTACCACGCCATGCCGTTGATGCCTTTGAACGCCTCGCGATAATTATGCGTGGAACTACCGTCACTGAAGTCGGCTTTCCCCCCGGTCGCCGCCTCCAGGCGCAGCAGGCTGTCGGGACTGCGCATCACCAGCAGGCGACCGGCGGTATCCACCGCCATACCCACCACGTTGCCGCCGCCGGAATAGGACCAGGCGAATTTGCTCATCGTCGCATCGTAGGCGCGCACGTGTTGCCCGCTTTCAAAGCCGTCCTGTCCCACGATGAGGTGACCGGTGGCATCAAAGGTGACCCCGATTACCCCCAGCGACGCGCGTTTTTTTACACTGCCCAGTGAGGTAGTGCTCATGGCCAGGTCACCGTTGCCGGCGGCCGCCACATAGGCCAGATTCAATCGTGATTCCGTCAGTTTCAACCGGTATTTGCCCGCCGGGATGGGTCGCCCCTGCCAATCACGCGAGGGCAACCAGTAGGCATACTTACCTTTGGCCAGGGGCAGGTTTTGGAAGAGGTAGCGCACGCAGCGATCGTTCGACGTAAAGAGTCCGGCACTGGTAACGCCGGCGCCGGATTTGACGGAAAAGACGCCATCCGCCATGCGCGGCGCGGGAAAGGTTGTCTCATACGCGCCCAGATCGACCGCGCCGTCGCGGGGGGCGCCGTCAATGTCGGTTAGCGGCGCCTTTACGCCCGCCAGCTCCGTAACGCCCCAATCAGAGGAGGTGGCATGCGTGGGCGCCCAGGAAAGTGGGGAGACGGGATGGAAATCACCGCCGGCGGCGTCCTTGAAGGTCAGGCCGATGGTCAGCGAATGGGTGTCGTAACCGGTCAGACTGGCCCACGCTTCCACCTTCTTCCGCGTGGCTTCGCCGTCTGTTTGCCCGACAAAGTTGGCGATATACAGATTATGGTCGATGGCGCACCCGGGGTTGTCGCCATTGACGGAAACGCCGGTGGCGGCATAGGCGAACACGTTGTTGAAGACCGTCACGCGTGTGCAGCGTCCCAGGCGTAATGCGCAACTGCCGGTATTCGCCACCGTGGCATTCACCACCACGGAATCAGTGCAGTGGGTGAGATTGATGCCGGCGTAGCAACCGGCGATGATCAGATTACTCGCCTGGAAGCCGGCGGCATCGCGCGCCAGCAGACCGCTGCCGCAGGAGCGTACGCGTATGCGTGCAATGCGCACTGTGGCGACGCCCTCGACCCAGAGACCCGCCTGCGCGGCGTTGGCGATGGTCAGATCGCTCAGGACCGCGTTATTTCCGAGTTTGATGCCGAACTCCTTCCCCGCGGCATCGAGGAAGGTCTTACCGTAGCCGGCGCCTTTGAGCGTCACGCCGTCGGGCACCGTAATATTCCCGAGGACCAGCGTGCCCGCCGGCAGTGCAACAATGGCGCCCGGTTGGGCCGTGGTGATCCGCTGCAGCGTGGTCGTACTCTCGTCAGCCCCACAGGCGACGGCGCACAACAGCAGAATACAGCAAACGATTACCAGGAAGCGCTGCATAACAAACTCCTTGCATAGACCGATTGGAATTCACGGCTCAGGTCCCGAGTGGTCCGGGACCAGCGAGTCGTGCGGAACAGCGTCATCATACAGGAAATGGTGTCGGCGGTAAATGCGCATAACAGGCGCTATTTAGAGCCTGTCCCAAAGTCCGGAAAATTTCCTCGCGGCATCTTTTTGCGCCAGGCTTTGTCGCGATTTTCTCGTGTGTCTCCGCGCGATATAGTCGAAAATCGCTTCGCGCCTGACCCAAAAATCTGCGCGCGATGCAACATCCCGGACTTTGGGACAAACTCTATTTACACATCTCCCCCGCCGTTGATTCCCGCGCAATGACGAGGGGATCTCGCGGATGCATCCATAGGGGACCGACCCAGTCGGCGTGGGGGTCTTCCATCCAATCCAGGCAGCGGTGGAGGAAGGGGGCGGCGTCCGGGGCGTCCAGCGTGGTCAGGGAGGGGATAGTATAGGGCGCCACGCCTTCGCCGTCGATGGAGCACAGAGCGATCTCTGCGCCGGCGCGGATACCCTGTTCGTAAAGGGCGCGGTTCGCGCCAACAGCGGCCGGCAGTGAGGTGCAGAACAGCGCTGTGGCCGTGAGCGTGCCCGCGCGAAGGCCCTCGGCAATGGTCTGGTACGCCTGGGCATAGGCGCTGGTATGCACCGCGACCGGCGTGTTGATCAGATGCCCGTGATAGTGATGCGCGCTCATCCACAATTGCCATTGTTCGATGCGTTGTTCGATGATCGGGTTCATGGGTTGCACGTTGAAGCAGTCAATGTGCCGATGGCCGCGGGTGTCCAGATGATCGAGCATCGTCTGCACAAAAACCGGGGGAAGCAGGGTCAGTGACGGGATGCCAATATGTGACAGGTTCTCCTCCAGAATCACCAGCCGTCCGGCGCGTTGGAGTTGCGGCAGCACATTCGCCGGAATGACGCTGGGCAATGGCGCCAGGAAGATGCCGTCGAAGGAGTCCAACACATCGGTCAGGTGCGGGTCGTCCCAATGTGTATAGAGGACCGGGCGCACCTGCCCGCCGCGCGCGCTGACCGCCATGTCGATCGCGTTGCGCCAGATATCAAGGTTCAAGGAATGAAAGGTCGGCGTCAGGAAGGCGACCTGCACATGCGGCGACTGCTGGCGATTGATCTCCAATCGTCCGGTGGGTCGGCGCACCACCGCCGCCAGGCGTTCCAACTCCACATAGGCGCGTTGCGCGGTCACATAGCTGATGTCCAGTTCGCGCGCCAACTCCCGCACTGACGGCAAATTCTTCAGCGCATAATCGCCATTCAGAATGCGCTTTTTCATCAACTCCGCGGCAATGATATACTTTGCTGGCATAAAATCAATAATCCTATCTCATTTCGATATTAACATACTTGATCTTCCTCGTCAAAACACTACTCAGCATATTTCACGAGTTTATGCGCCTGGAGAAGGTTTGGCGGCTATCCACACAATTGATCTATCCGGGACCATGGGTACGGAAAAAACACTCCACTGCCCGTTGACAGGCACGGGAAGGCCTGCTACACTGGTTTGTGTATATCGTTATGATATAAACTAGTCGGAAAGGAACGCGAAGATGGCTCGATGGCTTCTGCTGTGCATCCTCCTCAGTGGGGCGCTGGCCCCGGCGTGGTGTCTGACATCGGTGACGGTGCAGGATTTCGAAACCGACGGGTACAAACCCACCTTTTGGGGGGTGGCATATCAGCCGGACAACGCGGTCAAGGTGGTGAATACCGCCCCCTTCTCCGGTCAGCGTTGTCTCAAATTGCACTATAATTTCGCGGACATTCCGGATAACTCGTACCTGGGCATTCCCATTCCGGTGAAGATTCCGGTGCCGATCCATAAAGTGATCGTGGCGCTCCGCGGGGACAACTCGCGCTGTCAACTCGGGATTCAGGTGACGGATGCCAGCGGCGAAACGCACCAGTTCCACGCCGGTGTCGTGGATTTCTCCGGCTGGCATGACGTGATTGTCGATACGGACCTGCCGCACGAGACGTGGGGCGGCAACCAGAACGGCAAAATGGACTACCCGATCACCGCCGTCACCCTCATCGTGCACTCGCCGGTGCAACTGCCCGCCGTGGGCAACCTGTGCTTCGATGCCCTCCGCGTGGAAGCTGATCGCAAATTCAGTGTGAATACCGGCGGCGCCGCTGGGCCGCTGACCAAAGTATTGGTACAGGATTACGAGACGCCGGAATCACTACCCTCTGTCTGGGGGGTGTGGACGCCCCCTGACAACGCGGTAAGCCTCTCCAAGGACGACCCATATTCCGGGAAACAGTCGCTCAAACTGCACTACGTTTTTACCCCGCGGAAGGGTGAGGAGTATCTGGGCATTCCCAATACACTGCGCATTCTGGCGCCGGTGCACACGCTCTCCATTGCCGTCAAGGGGGATAACAGTCGATGTGGTCTGGGAGTCCAGGTGCATGACGCCAGCAATGAGACGCATCAGTACCGGCTGGGCACGGTAGATTTTCGCGGGTGGAAAGTCCTGAACGTCAATCTGGACAACGGGCATGAAACGTGGGGCGGCGACAACAACGGCACCATTGATTACCCCATTTCGGATATCACGCTGACCGTCTCTCCTCCCCCGCGCAAAGATGACGGCAGTTTTGTCGCCGATACCGCGGAGACCACGCCGGCCATCGATCCGGATACCAAACCGGACGAAGGCGACGCCCCACTCAAACCCAAGCAGGTTAATGCCGTGGGCGATCTCTACTACGACGCCATCAGTGTAGAGTCCGAGAAGCCGGCAGAGAATACCGTCTTCCTCATCCCCAAAGGCGCGAAAGACGCCTTCGTGGACGGCGTCTTCTATGCGGTCTTCAGTCCCACGAAAGGCCGTGGCTATTTCTGGGGCCCGGACGACGCGCCGGCGCTGGACGTATGGATGAGTAACCAGACCGATACCGAAATGCCGGCGGAGCTGACGGTACGTCTTGCCGACCATCATGGCCACGCGCTGGGCGAGGTGTGGACGCAAAAACCCACCATCGCCGGGAACGGCATTTTTCATCAGATTGTCCCGCTGAAAGTACCCCGCTTCGGGGTCTATGATGTGGAGATCGCCGCGGGCAGCACGACGCGCCACCTGACGATCTGCTGGTTGTCCACCAAAGCGACTCCATGGATCGATGGCCCCTTCGGCGTCTGCACGCATTTCGGCCAGTTCAAGCACCCGGATATCCCATGGACCGCGACGACGATCCACGACGCGGGCATCGCCTGGGTACGCGACGGCGCGAACTTGAGCGTGGATGATAAAGGCGAGTTGTCGCTGCCGCCGTCCACGAAACTGTATCTGGATGCGCTCAAGGCGAACAACCTGCAGTTGCTCAGCGTGATGCTTGGGAATCCGCTCTCGCACGATCCGTTAGCGCCGAAAACGGACGATGCCCGCGCGTTGTACATCCGCCTCTTGCAGTGGAATATCACACATCTGCGGGACTATGGCCGGGCCTTTGAAATTTGGAACGAACCGGATGGCGACTTTTGGAAACCGCGCGCCAACCCCACCGATTATGCCGCGCTGGTGAATGCCACCTACCCGGAGTTGAAAAAGAGCGAAGACGGTAAAAAGGCCACTATCCTCATCGGCTCGGTCTCCTGGTTCAACTGGGGATTCATCGACCCGTTGCTCAAATCCGGCGCCGCGGCGAATATGGACGTTTTTGCGTTGCATCCCTATGGCCTGCCCGGCGCGCCGGATTCAGCGGGACTTCAGGAGAAACTCGACCAACTGCGCACCCGCCTCGATGATGCCGGCGCAAAAGAGCACGACGTGTGGATCACCGAGTTCGGTTATGTCACCCAGCCGCCACTCGGTGGGGTGACCCCGGACGTGGCGGCAACCTATATTGTGCGCGAATACCTGCTGGCATTGGCCAGGCCGCGCGTGAAACGCCTCTTCTACTATGATTTTCAGGACGACGGCGATAATCCGCGCGATAATGAGTGTAACTTCGGCCTGCTCAAAATCGATGGTTCGGCTAAGCCGGGATATGCCGCCTATAACACCATGGCGCGCCTGCTTGATCGGAAAGTCTACACGCGCAATCTGGCTCAGGCGGATGCCAGTCAATGTGAAGAGTTTACCGGCGACGGAGGAAAAACGCTGGCGGCGTGGGCCCCCGAAGGCGCGGGCACGCTGGCCTGCTCCGTGACCACGAAAGCGGTCACGGTGACCGACCTGATGGGCAATGCCACGCGCATCTCCGCCATCGCCGGGCGCATCACCATTCCGCTGACCGCGGAACCGCTCTTTGTCACCGACTACGGCGTGGCCGCGGTTGCCGCACCGTTAGTAACCGTGGGCGGGATGGTTAAGGCGACTTGCGGAACGCCGGTGCAGGTAACACTTACCGCTGATCCGGCCTTCAACGGCGCTGCCTGGCAGTTGCACTACCCGGCGGGGTGGAAAATCACCCCGGTAGAAGGAAAACCGTTGAGCTGGACACTCACCGTGCCCCCCGCAACGACCCAGGGACGGGATTACGCGCTGGTCCTGGCTACGGACACCGGCATGGGCACCGGCGTGCAGGTGGCAGTCAGCGACCCGCTGGAAATCCATACCGCGCTCACCGCGGCGAATACCGTGACCCTCACCCTGGCTAACCCCTTCCCTGCCGCGGTGAAGGGCGCGTATCAGGTATCTCAGGGAGAGGCGGAGTCGCCGGAAGTGCCGGTGGAAGTGGCCGGCGGCAAGACCATAGAAGTGGCCATCCCGGTTCACAGTGAAACGGACGCCGGAGTATCCAGCGTGCCGGTCGATGTGACGGTGCGCGTCGGCGATGCCTGGCAACGCTTCTTCCGCACTGTGGGCGGGTTCACGCCGTGTTATCCGGTCAAAGGTCCCATTGATGCCGACCCTGCGAAATGGGCCGGCCATAAACCCTGTCTGCTCAACGCCCCCTTCCAGGTCACCAGTCTGAATTTGGGTGGGGCGACCTGGGGCGGCCTCGACGACTTGTCCGCGCGTTTCTGGTTGGGCAATGACACCACCAACCTGGATCTGGCGGTCATGGTGCGCGACAAGAATCAGGTGCAGACCCACGACGCCGAGGGGATGTGGATGGCGGATTGCGTGCAATTTGCCCTCGCCATCGCCGACAAGCGCTATGAGTTCGGCATCGGGTTGCACAACGACGGCACGGCCCTCGTCTTCCAATGGAGCCCGGCGGACGCCAAAGTGCCCGCGGAGAAGATCATCGCCGTTGCCAAACGCGTCGGCGATGAGACGCACTACGAAATCGCCATCCCCTGGGCCGCGCTGGGCATTACCCCCGGCGCCACTCCATTCCGCTTTGCGCTGGTCATCAACGACGATGACGGCAACGGGCGCCGCCAATGGATCGAATGGTTCCCGGGCATTGCCAAAGGCAAGCTCCCCGCGCTCTACGCGCCGGTGCTCTGGGCGCCGTAGTGCAAGACCCTGCAGATGCGCTCCCTCGGATGATGCGAAGTCATCAGAGGGAGCAATCTGCTGGTGAGAACGACCTCGCAGCTTGCGAACCAGAAAAGTCGGTACAGCCGCCATTTGCCAGGCGCCAGTGCTTTTGACGCTAGCATCACACGAAAAGATCGGCGTCAGCGCCGACGAGACTTTATCCGTGGGCTGCTAGCCTGCCAACGATGAAAAAGCCGTGGAAATGCAACCCTCGAGCTCATCATACGTTAAAACTCATTATTGAATTGTACCCACCAGGCATTGTTGGCATCGGCGTTGGCCAGCGTGCCGAAACGACCATATCCGGCCACCAGCGTCGATTGCGTGTTAAGGATGTAGGAGGCATCGACAGCGTGCCAGGTATCCTCATCGCCGATTAATCCCGGGATTTGCCCCAACGGGCTCTTCTTCTGACGGATTTCATATGCCAGCAGCAGGTGTTTTGTCGGAATATAGGCGATATTGCCTTCAAAACTCGTCCGATATGTGTCGCTGAAACCGAGGAAACCCAGGTTAGCCGCTTTACTCTCGCGCAGGCCAAGGCTGGTGATTAAGGGGTGCCCCCCGACATGCGCGAACATTTTTGTTGCGGTCAGGGTCAGCTCCGTACCACTGCCACTATTGACTCCGATGCCGGTAAGCGCGCCGCCGAGAGCATGATCGATATCTTTAATATCATCATTTCGCTTGAAATGAACCCCAACGGTTATAGCCGGAACCTGTGCCCCTTCTTTTACAAATAAATAACGCGCATTGATGTTATATAACCATACGTCGCTATGTGCAATATCAACGGTCGTCGCGGTGCGAATCGCACTTGGTAAGGTACCCAGCCCCAGTCGATCGGCGCCGAAGCTTAGTTCAAGCCGACCGAACAGCGTTTCAGAGGCCGTCAAAGCGTCCAGGTTTTTTCCCCCGAGATTGACGAAGGATGCAGCGAAGGCCGGTGCGCCAAATACGCCATGCACCGGTGTCGGATTGACAAGGTACGCCATCGGGGTAATTGCGCCCCCGCCATACCCTTCAATCGTATGGAAGGGAAGAGGTGGAGAAGTGTCCTCGGCGCGAGAACGTATCGCGCTGGAAAACGTGACCGCCAGCAAGACCAGGGTCAGGGGCAAAGTGAACGATCGCAACAAGTGTGTCATGGGGTGTCTCCTTAATTTCCGTGTATTCTGGTCGGAATACTTCGGTAATACATATTCTGCCAGAAAATTTCGGAGAGTGCAAGGGGGTTCAGTTATAATTTTCAAAAACACGGAGGGATAGTTCCTGCGCCTCCGTGCGCTTTGCCAAGCTCCCAGACAACAGCGCGCTTCAGCGTGCTTGCCAATTAGTAGCCACATTCTTTATCCGCAGGCTGTTCGGGATATGACGGCGAGGGGAATAGGGGATGAAGGATGAGCACGGAAGGTTGTTGACATTCCCCACTGATAATCCTGGGGGTATACTGTATAGACTCCTCATCGTGACGGGTGCCGTGCTATGTATTTTCGGAAAATCGATCATTTTAACGATCCGGGGCGCGTTGATCTCGATACTCGCTCTTTTCAATGCTGGTTTTTTTCTGATGCCGAGGATGAGATATCCTGGATGTTGAAGGCCGGACCCGACCCCTCGGCAGATGCAGGTGTGAATCGCGGTGGATCTAAAGTGCGATAGGGAGCTGTTTCCCACGGTTGCACGTCAGCGCGCGTCGACCCTCTTTCCGTTCCCTCTGTCGTGGTCTTGCGGTCCGATCTCCTCCCAGGGTAGTTGGGCGAAGCCCAGGGCCAACGCCGGGGAGTCGTCCCGCAAACGGAACCTTTCAGTAGCGTCATCGGCAAATAGGGGGTCAATATTCACCAGATTTTCGCAAAGGGTCAGGGAGTCGTCGGGTGCTTCACCCCCCCAAGAGAACAGCCACTCCCCGCCGACACTGATGTTGTGCGCGACCCGGTTGTTGCCGCTCGGGACCCCATGATCCTGCGCATAATAGGCCTGCAGCGCCTCCAGTTCGGGATACCGTGTGTGATACGGTGGTTCCAGGTAGCGCATGGCTTCCAGCCGTTCTTTCATGGTGCTGTTTACCATCGTTTGCCACACGGGATTGGGGTCTATGCCACGATTGTCGTAGCAAATGCCGCGTGGACAATTGAGGAACAGATTATTCTCAATAATGAAATCGCGACCCCCACCAAGCCAGATGCCGTCCGATTCTTCCAGGATATTGCCGCGAATTTCATGTCCACTCACACAGTCGTCCATATAAATGGCCGCACACCCCATCCCGACCCCACCTAGATGGTGGATATAGTTGTAGCGAATGACATTGCCGCGGAATGAGTAATCGCGCCCGGTGTAGATGGCGCCGACGTCGCCGGATTCCAGGCACACGCGACTGATGTCGTTGTATTCGATGGTGAAATCGTTGCCCCCATAGAGAATGGCGTTGTGCGGTCCATCGTGGATGGCGTTGTGCGCGAGGCGCATGCCGACCCCCTCGGCATGGATGCCCGCTTGATAGGAGCGCGACCAACGACCAAAGTGGTGGATGTGGTTGTGCGTCGCGACATGACCGCACGGCGTTAGCGTCGGACGATCACCGCCAGTCAACTCGAGACCCCCGTCGCCGGTACCGTAGATCGTGCACCCGGTGACGGTATGGCGCGTGCCGCCGGTAACGACGATCCCCCAGTTGCCCATGTTGCGCACCGTGCAGTCGGCAATAGTCACTCCTTCGCCGCCGGTGATCGTGATCCCGTGACCGCGTCCCGCTTCCACGGTCAACCCGCACAGTGTCAGATGGTTGGCGCCCTCGATGCGGAGTAACGGTTCCGCGCACACGGAAACCAGGGCCTCCGTCACCGCATGCGTCGGCCAGCAATAGAGAAGACCGGCGGCGGAGTCGAGATAGTATTCGCCGGGTTGGTTCAACTCCTCCAGCACGTTCAGAAAATAGAAACGCTGCCCGCCGCGGAAGTAATAGATACCGTATGGGGCGTCTGTTTCCACCACACCTTGCACCGGATCGAGATGGCGAACGTGCTCGTAGCTGTTCGCCCAATCGTAACCCCAGTAGCCATGCACCCAGATGTCCCCATGCGACGCCCAACGCGCCGGACGCTCACCGGTATAGGTGAAACCACCCTCCAGTTTCCCGGTGATATTCCCCCATTCATCCGTCATCGGCGCGGTGACTCCGGTGATAGTGATAAATTCCCCGGCATTCGGCCATTGTGCCGGCGTCAACGGTTGGTCGTCGATGAACAATTCCAGATGCGCAGGCGTCACCGGGCGAGAAAATCCCCGAGAAGAGAATGCGCCATATTCAGTCACGCCGGCGGCACGCAGATCAGCCTGCAGGACGTGCCCACGCGCGTCGATATCCAGGCGGTTGCGCACGCCGGGATCGGTGAGCGGAACAAAGGTGACCGGACAACCGCCGAGAAGCCGGAATGTCTTTCCCGGCACTACCTGATACCGTACCGGTGCGTCGGCCGTACCGCCGTCCTCCGCGGTAAAGACCAGACTCTCCTCCAGGCGGCAGGCGCCGTCCGCGATCCATACGGTCACGCCGTCAGCCGGCCATGACCCCTCCCGCTTGCGGCGTCGCAGCGCATCACGCGCGCCGCTAATCGTGGCGAACGGCTCCTCTGCGCCGCCAGTACCGGCGTCATGGCCGTGAGCATGGACATAGAGATCAAGATGCTGCTTCATCGCGCAACGCCCCCGCAACTGTTTCTGGATACTGCTTTCTCGCTACCGGCACGAAATTCCTGTCTTCAGGACTGATCCTTGTGGAGCAGGTGAAGTCGGGCATGAATACATGTATCGTTTCCAAAGAAAGATGGCGCGAGGTTAGTTCTGGCGTGTATGGGGGAACAGAACGGGTCAGGTTCCGCGCGGATGCGGAACCTGACCCGAGAGGTAATTGGAATTAGTAAGAACGAGCGCCTTTTTGCGCGAGCAGGCGTTTTGAGTAATGCTCGGGACGGGAGATGCGAGCAGCGCGGGTGGCGAGGTGCAGGCGTATTTTGTAATGCTCGTCCATGCGCACGATTATTTCCAGACGATCCCGAAAGGTCAATTCGAGCACCGGCGTGTCCTGGGCGTCGTAGAAGAGCTCATCCTCGTCATCCCCATCCAGGGAGTATGTGGCTTCCACGTCGCCCGTGCTTTTCGCGTGGACATGGACAAAACCATCCGGGTCATATGTGAGGCGCAACCCGTAACTGGTCAGTTCACGCTCCGTATGACCGGTGAAGTCCAGCACGCCGTAGTCGCTATGTTGTTCCGACCAGTAATAGACCTGCGGCTTCCTGTTAATGGGCAGCCATTCCATAATGTACTGGAAATTCAGGATAACCAGCACGCCAATAATGATTACCGCCAGGGAGAAGCCAATCACCGTGAAGACGGCGTGCAGATCCCACGATGGTGTGAAGCGGACGGTGGGCAGCAGGGAATGACCGGGCGTTCCGGGTGTCCCCCTTTGCTTATGGTTGAGTGCAAGTACCGAGGAATCTTCCTGCGGTGCTTCCCCTTGCGGGGTCTGTCGGCGTTTCAGTGAGGTGAGCAACAGATAGCGATGCCCCTTGTTTTTGGGGATATGCAACCGCCCGCGCAACTTACCTTTGTCGTAGGAGAGTTCCGTGGTGGAAACTACTTGTTTTGTGTCACGGTCGTAGACCTGCGCCACGGGTTGATATTGCTGCATCATCTGTTGCGCTTGCTCAGGTGGCACCTCCTGCCCATCCTGCATCAGTTGCTGTGTGAGCTCCATCTTCTTGCCCGGCTCCACCTCGGGTAGGCCGTCCGGTGGTACTTGCATGTAGGGTTGCGATGTGATGGGGAGTTTCGTAGGTTGCTCCGAGGTGACTTGCCCGTCCACCTTGGTTTGCATCTTCACTTCCATCTCCCCTTGCTTCGCGGTTGACGCCGGGAGCTCTTCAGAGTTCATCATCCCGTCTTTCACCTGCTCCGCGGGGAATTTGATCTGATGCGGGGTAGGGTCGTCGGGCGTTTTCACTTCCGCGGTCACCTCCATCGGATGCTGCGGGTCCATCGGCACGGGGGTGCCGTCTTCTTTCGTTAATTGCGCGGCGAGTCGCACCGGTTTGCCCGCCGGCTGTTGGCCAATAGGCGACACCAACCGGGCGCGCAACGGCACGCAATTGCGCACCACGCGCACCGGCGTGTTGCTGCGGGCTTGATACGACCAGACGCCCGCCGGTGGGTCGGCGACGCTCAACTGGTCGCTGGCCAGCAGGTGTTTGATTTCCGACACGCCGGGATCAGCGCCCGGGTGCACCTCCGTGCCGTCCGGGCGGGTGAAGGTGATGGTATACGTTGAGGTGCTGAAGACGAAACAGTCCAGCCGCTCCTGATACGGCGGAACGGTGAAAGAAACGGGCGCGGGCGCCGTCGAGATCGATTCCTCGGCGCCGGCACGGACATGTTGGAGCCGCTGAATGATGGTGGCAAACGCCAGCTTCATTTCCTCCATGGAGCGTACATGAATCAACCGGTCCGCGGGGACAAACTGTTGCCAGTAGCCCGAGGAGGTGCTCCAGCGTGCGCCGTTGGCATCGATGCCGATGACGAAAAGGAGTATGTCGCGCGGATCCAACACTTGTCGCACGTAGTTTTGCAGTTCGGGGAAATAGCGCCGGGCGCCCAGGTGACGGCTGTCATCCGGTTCGCCGTCCGTGAAGAGCACCATCGCGCGTGTCGTGTTCGGCCTGCTTGGCGTCCCGAGCAGCGCCACCCCTTTCCGCATGGCCGCCAGCATATTGGTGTCACCCATATCGAGCGGTTTAATAATCTGCCGGGCTTGCGGGGCTTGCGCGCCTTGCAAGGCAGCAACGTCGGTCAGCGGCAGATTGTTATCTGACACCGTGCTGCCGAAATTGACCAGACCGAAGCGGATAAACTGTGTGGCGGAGATATGCCCGGCCAGGAAGTCGATGCATGCCAGACTCCCCGCAACACGTAAGCGAGTGGGGTCTGTCGCGGAGCGCCCGCGACTCATACTGCCGGATTGATCGAGCAGCAGGACAAGATCCGCCGCTTCTTCCTCTTGCGCCAGCATGGTGGTTGTATTACTCACCAATACCGTGGATACCGGCTGAGGCGTGGGACGCAAGCGGTGATAGCCTAGAAAACCGAACCAGACCGCCAACGCTGCGATAACCAGGACTCCGCTGATCCAAAGAAACCGTTTCATGTTAGACCCCTTACCCGACCTGGCCGGAACCAGATTCCCCCCCTGGCAAGTCGATGATGAATCGGATGACCGTTCGTTCACAACCTTACGCGCAAGGTAATGAGAGCTATGATATTGTTATTATACATCAGATATTTATAAATATTCAGAAAATAAGTAGCGTCAGATATAAAGATATTATAAATATTCTAATTATTTCTATAGCACCAATCGCGACAAAGGCAATAGTCCACGTTGAAACAACGAAGGTAGACATCAGCAGCGTTTGACATAAGAAGCGACGGAAACTATGATGATAAAAGGATGGAATTGGGTATGATGCACGCCTCCGCGTGCTTGCCGGAGACGGTCAGGATGTTCGGAATGCTGAACTTGACGTGTATTTCCTTAAGGAGGCAACATGTTTAAAGAATTCAAAGAATTCGCTATGCGCGGCAGCGTACTCGATTTGGCCGTCGGCATCATCATTGGCGGCGCCTTTGGCAAGATCGTCAGCTCATTCGTCGCCGATGTGCTCATGCCGCCGTTGGGGCTCTTGATGGGCCATATGGACTTTTCCAATCTGTTTATCAGCCTGAATGGCCAATTCTACCCCAGTTTGCAAGTCGCGAAGGCCGCCGGGGCGCCCACGCTGAATGTCGGCATCTTCGCCAATACGGTCATCGACTTCATCTTCGTCGCCTTCGCCGTCTTTCTCCTGGTACGTGGCGTGAATCGCCTGAAACGGCAGGAGGAGGCGCCACCGGCGGTGCCCACAACAAAAGACTGCCCCTTCTGCCTGTCGGCGATTCCACTCGCGGCCACCCGTTGTGCGCACTGCACCTCGCACTTCGACCTTCCCGCCGTCAACACTGAGCAGCCCGTATAACTCGCAAGGTGAAGAAAGCGTCGGCCACTCCGCGTTATGCATCAACGCATGAATAATGCCGGATTTTAAGGCAGGCTTTACATGGCGGGATGACCAGAACGAAATCTGTGATATGATATAGACGGCAGTCGCAAATCGTGGACGGTCAAACAGCGCGCCAAAAATCGTAAATGAATATTGTGGTGGGCGGCATTATGTCGATGTCCAACGGAAAGGAGGAGACATCATGCCCGACAATTCCAGCGCCACGACATCAATGGAGACTTTTTTACACGCACTCCTGGCTCTCGACCGTGTCACCGCGGATCGCATCTTCCGTGAGACCGATGCACATCTCCCGCAAGTCGCCCGGATTGAACAACTCATCGTGCCCGCTCTGGCCCACATCGGCGCCAGTTGGGAAGCCGGCGAGGTCTCCCTTGCCCAGGTATACATGAGTGGGCGGTTGTGCGAAGAGATGGTTGATCGTCTGCTGCCCCCCGCGGATCCCCGCCGCACCGATTATCCCCCCATGGCCATTGCCGTACTCGAAGATTACCACTTTCTTGGCCTGCGTCTGGTCTATTCCGCACTGCGCGCCGGAGGTTTCTCCCTGCTGAACTATGGGCGCTGTGACGTCGAGCATCTGGTCCAACAGGTAATCGCCGATCGGATTCGTTTTCTACTCATCTCTACGCTCATGTTGCCTTCCGCGTTGCGCGTGAAACAGGTGCGGGCGGCGTTGCACGCCGCGGGACATGCGGTCACCATCATCGTGGGTGGCGCGCCATACCGTTTCGACCCCGATCTGGCCCACGAAGTGGGGGCCGACGCCACAGGCGCCAGTGCCGGTGAGGCTGCCGTCATCCTGCGACGGCTGATTGCGGAGGAGTAGCGATGGACACCGACGCCATGACTTCAACGCAACGGATGGGCCTCGCGCTCAACCACCAGGAAGCGGATCGCGTGCCGTTCTTGCTGCCGACCGTGCTGCAAGGCGCGCGCGAGTTGGGCATGTCGATCCGGGAATATTTTTCCAGCGCTGCCGCAGTAGCCGAAGGGCAGTTACGCCTGCGCGCAAAATATGGGCACGATGCTGTCATCGGTTTCATGTATGGCGCCGTGGAAGTGGAAGCCTGGGGAGGCGAGGTTATCTTCCGCGACAATGGGCCGCCCAATGCCGGCGAACCATTTCTGCAAACCCCCGAGCAACTCTGGCGCCTGACTCCGCCGGTGATCGACGAGGCGCCGATTCTCCGGCGCGTGCTGGAGATTATCCGCCGGTTGAAAGCGCACGTGGGCGACGATGTGCCGGTGATGGGCTCCGTCATTTCCCCCTTTTCCTTACCAGTCATGCAAATGGGGTTTGACCGTTATCTCGATTTGCTCTATGAGCAACCGGCGCTCTTTGCGCGGTTGATGCGCGTGAATGAGGAGTTTTGCGTGGCCTGGGCCAATGCGCAACTCGCGGCGGGAGCCGGCGCCATCGCCTACGCTGACCCGGTCTCCTCGCCGACCATCGTCCCGCGCGAACTGTATCTCCGCACCGGCTTCCCCCTTGCGCAACGCGTGATCTCCCGCATCGAAGGAGGGGTGGCGATCAGCTTCGCCTCGGGTTGTGGGCTCCCCATTCTTGATCTGGTCCTGCAAACCGGAGCGGTCGGGGTGAGTGCGAGTACTCTGGAGGATCTGGCGGCAGTGAAAGCCATCTGTCGGGGACGTTTGGCAGTCATGGGCAACCTCAATGCCATCGCCATGCGCCGGTGGACGCCGGCACAGGCGGAAGCCGAAGTGAAGACCGCGCTGGCGAAAGCCGGCCCAGGTGGAGGGTTCATCCTGACTGACAACCACGGCGAAATTCCCTGGCAGGTTCCTGACGAGATCCTCCAGACCATCGCCGAAGCAGTGCAGACCTGGGGGCGCTATCCCCTGACCTGGGTGGAAGAAGATGGAAAACAAATTACGAATACTGGTGTGTCAACAATTCTTTCGTGAAGCGCAGGCGATTGCGCAAGAAGCAGAGTTTGCTGAGATCATCGTCGGCGTCTATCCTGATCTCTGCGTGCATCCACAGACCGCGCGTGTGCCCCCCATCATGAGTGCGGACGAGGTCGTTGAACCTGAAATCCACACCCTTATCGTCGGGATGTGCGCGCTATCCGGTCAGGCGTTGGCGCCGGCAGTGGCTCGCGCGCACCACGTCCATCGCCTCGATAATTGTTTCTATTTGCTCGCCGGACACGAAGTAATCGATCAATACCTGCAAGAAGGCGCCTACTTGCTCACGCCGGGGTGGGTAGAACACTGGCAAGGCCACATCGCGCGCTGGGGGTTTGATCAGCAGACCGCGCGCGCTTTCTTCCAGGAGTGTGCGTCGCAACTGGTATTGCTCGATACCGGAGTCGCGTCAGCGGCGTCCGCCTGGTTGCAGGAATTTTCCGCGTTTCTCGATATTTCGGCGACGGTGGCGCCCATCGGTCTGGATCACTTCCGGTTGTTATTGCGCACTCTGGTGCTGGAATGGCGACTCGATCAGCTTCAGCAAAAAACCTGTGCCGCGCAAACAGAGCACCAGCAGCTAGCCGAATACATGATGGCGTTTGATTTGTTGGTGCAACTCACGCGGATTATGGATGAAACGGAGGCGATTCAGACCATCATGGCGCTGGCGGCCATGATTTACGGCGCGGGCCGCATCTATTACTTGCCGGTGGTGGCCGGATGCCTTGGCAAGCTGGTGACCCCGGACGGCTCCGCGGTAGCGGCGGCAGTCGTGCCCCGCGAACTGCATACCCTGGTGCATGAACGCAGCGTGTTGGAACTCGCGCAGGGGTTCTGCGTGCGTATCGCGTATCAGGGGGAAACCGTGGGCATCTTCGGTATTGATGAGATCCCCTACCCGGAACGCATCCAGGAGTATCTCAATTTGGCGATGACCATCATTCCACTGTGCGGCCTGGCTATCGCCAATGCGCGCACACTCACCGCGCGCGAGCGCGCCGAAGAGGCCTTGCGCGAGAAAAGCGCGGCGCTGGCACGTTCCAATACCGAGCTCGAACAATTCGCCTATATCGCCTCGCACGACTTGCAGGCGCCGTTACGCAAAATTATCTCGTTCAGCGACTTGCTCATCAAACAGGCCGGTGGGCGACTCGACGCGAAAGGGGCGGATCTGCTGGCGCGCATCTGCCATAGTGCGGATCGCATGCGCACGCTTATCGACGATCTGCTGGCCTATTCCCGTGTCGGCAGAAGCGACACGCCTTTCGGTCCGGTGGACCTTGCGGCGCTGCTGCCCCAGGTGCTGGATGACCTGGAGCAACAGATCGCGGATGCCGGGGGGGAAGTGGTGGTCAATCCACTGCCCATCGTGGTGGCGGATGCCCGGCAGATGCAGCAGCTCTTCCAAAACCTTATCAGCAATGGGCTCAAATTTACGCGTTCCGGCGTCCCTCCTGTAGTCACGCTCACCGCGCGCCAAGTTGATGACCAGCAGGTCGAGATCACGGTGCGGGATAACGGCATCGGTTTCGATGAGCAGTTTGTAGAACAGATTTTCTTGCCGTTCCGCCGTTTGCATTCTACCGAGGAATATCCCGGCACCGGTATCGGTCTGGCGATTTGTCAAAAAATAATTCTACGGCATCACGGCGTCTTGCGGGCGCAGAGTTGCGTCGGCGCCGGCGCCGCGTTCATCATCACGTTACGCCAGTACGTCGCTGCGACCGATTCGGTGAACGTGGACGACGACGCAACCTATTTCGCCTATTGACGCGCGAGGAGAGATCCGCGGAGATAAGGCGGGCAGGTATTGCTTTGACGGTGGAGAATAGTGTGCCCCATGCGTATCACCGGCACGTTTCTTGATGAAATCACCTTCGATATTCCTTCCGCGAACTGGGGGCCTGTTGAGTGGGCGGCGGATTTTGACGCGATGCGGGCCATCGGTATCGATACCGTCATCCTCATCCGTGCCGGATTCAAGGACCGCATGACCTTTGACTCGCGCGTGCTGGCCAGGTATCGGCCCATGCGCCCCGCGTATATTGATCTGGTCGATATCTACCTCACCGAGGCAGAGCGTTGCGGCATGGACTTCTACTTCGGCACCTATGATTCGTATGAATACTGGCGTACGGACCCGGAGCTGGAAGTGCGCATCAACATGGAGTTCGCTGACGAGGTGATGGCGCGCTATGGGCAGCGGGCGGCGTTCAAGGGGTGGTACATCACGCAGGAGGCGGTGGCCTTTGATGAACACCTGCTGACCATCTACGAGAAGCTGGCTTATCACCTGAAATCCCTCAAGCGGATCCCCACGCTTATTTCACCGTTGATGCTCAAAGAGGTAGAGGGGGTCTTCGATGACCTGCCCGGCTATGAGCGCAATTGGGACGCCGCCTTTGCGCGCTTCAGCCAGTACATTGACGCCGTGGCTTTTCAGGACGGTTATGTGGCCTTCACCGAACTGCCGGCGTACCTGGAAATCGACAATCGGCTGGCGCGCAAGCATGGCATTCAGTCCTGGTCCAACGTGGAGAGTTTTGAACGCGGCATGCCGTTGGACTTCCTCCCCATCGACTGGCGCAACCTGCGCTATAAAATGGAAGCCGCGGCACAGTCGGGCTGCGACAAACTGATTACCTTCGAATTTTCGCACTTCATGAGCCCCAATAGCATGTGGCCTTCGGCGCGGAATCTCTACCGACGCTACTGTGAGTGGCAGGGGATTGCGCGGGGATAGCCCTGTGCTTGTGGCGTGCCCGGCAGATATACCTGCCGGGGGGTGTCCGATCTGGTAGAAACCCCCTCACTCATCCAGCGCCGCGCGCACACTGCGAGCCAGTTCCGCGATCGTGAACGGTTTTTGCAGGAAGTGGACTCCGTCCTCCAACACGCCATGATGCGCGATGATGTCCGCGGTGTAGCCGGACATGAAGATGCGCTTCAAATGCGGGTAGCGCGTACGCAGGCGCTGTGCCAGGTCGCGACCATTCATCTCGGGCATGATTACATCAGTGAGCAAGAGATGAATTTCCCCCGCATGGGTGTCGGCCAACTGCAGGGCCTCGCTCGGAGTACTGGCCGTCAACACCTGGTAGCCCTGCAGGGCTAAAACACGTTGACCCAGACTGAGAATCGCCGGTTCATCTTCCACCACCAACACGGTTTCGTGACCAGGTGGGCAGGGAAGCACGGGCAAGACCTCCGGGGATGGCGCATCCGGTCTCGCACACCGGGGAAGGTAGATTCTGAAGGTGGCGCCCTGTCCGGGTTCGCTATACACGTAAATGAAGCCGTTATTCTGTTTGACCACGCCGTACACCATGGCCAGCCCGAGTCCGGTACCCTCGCCGACCCCCTTGGTGGTAAAGAAGGGTTCGAACAGGTGGGAACGCGTCTCTTCAGTCATGCCGCACCCGGTATCGCTCACCGTGAGCAGCAGATACTCGCCCGGGAGCACGCCGGCATGCCCCGAGCAGTAGGCCTCATCACACTGGACATTGGCAGTGGTGATGGTCAGTTTGCCGACCCCGCTGATGGCGTCGCGCGCATTAATGCACAGGTTGACCAGTATCTGGTCGACCTGAGCCGGGTCGATATTGACCGGCCACAACTCGGTGCCCGGTCGCCAGGTCAAATCGATATTTTCTCCGATCAGTCGCTGCAGCATTTTGAGCATGCCGGAGATTATCTCATTCAGATCAAGCACTCTTGGCGCCACCGTCTGCTTGCGGGCGAAGGCCAGCAGTTGCCGGGTCAGGTCGGCTGAGCGTTGCGCGGCCTTTTTGATCTCGGCGAGATCGGCTGCGAGTGGATCGGTGGGCGCCAGTTGCGCCATCATCATCTCGGCATTGCCCAGAATGACCCCCAGCATATTGTTGAAGTCGTGGGCGACCCCGCCGGCCAGCCGGCCCACGGACTCCATCTTAAGTGCCTGAGCCAACTGCGTCTGCAACGCGGCGCGTTCGGCTTCCGCCTTCTTCTGGTCGGTGATGTCCAGAAAGACGACGATCCCCGCCGTGATCTTTCCTGAGGCATCATGAATCGGCGCCGCATTGGCCCAGACGACCACATCATCGTTTGCGGCGCGACGGATGATGAATTCCCGGGTGCACATTTCACCGTACAGAATTGCCCGCGCCAACGGGACATCTTCGCGCTGCAAGGGGTGGCCGGCCAAGTCCAGTAGTTGCCAGCTATCCACGTAGTGTTGAAGGTCAATGTTCTGAACGACTTCCTCCGCGGGTTTTCCACGCATGAATAATCCGGCCTGGTTGACATAGCGGAGTTTCCCCTCCGGGGCCTCGGCAATCGCGATGCCGGCCTGGCTGTTGTCCAGCGCGGCCTGCAGGATAGCGCGCGTTTCCTCAAGCTCCTGCTCTGCGCGCTTGCGCTCGGTGATGTCGCGCATGGCGACAACCGCTCCAAGGAGATGGTGCTGGGCGTCAAAAAACGGAGCACCGCCAGCCAGAATATGGCGCGGAGGTTGCCCGGTGGCTACGATGGTCATACCAGCGTCATGGACGGTTTCACCGCGGAACGCACGAACCAGCGGGATGGCGTCGGTGGGAAGCGGCGTCACCCCATCGGGGCCGAAGATATCATAATAGCGACCCCACTCGTCGGCCGGTAACGATAGTGCATCCAGGCCATGCCATTCCCGCGCGGTGCGGTTGAAGAGCACCAGCCGTCCGTTAGCATCACAAGCCACTACGCCGTCGGTAATATTATCCAGCAAGGCGCGCGTGAATTCCTGCTCATGCTGCAACGCTTCTTCCGCCTGCTTGTGCGCGGTGATGTCCCAGAAGATACCGAAGATGCCGATGATCTCTCCCAACTCATCCCGGACCGGCGTTTTGACGGTGTTAACCCAGATTTCCTTACCGTGCTGGAGATACCGCTCTTCGAAGTCGAGGGTTTCCCCGGTTTCCATGACCCGCTGATCGTCTGCCCGGTATTTGTCGGCGAGAGCCGGGGGAAAAAAGTCGTAGTCGTCTTTGCCCACCACATCCTCGGGGTTCACGCCAAGGTCCCGCGCCATATTCGCGTTGATCGAGATCCAGCGGAAATGGCGGTCCTTGGTGAATATTTTTTGCGGGATCGTCTCCACCAGCGTCCGGAAGCGCGCCTCGTTGACGCGCAACTGTTCTTCCACGAGTTTACGCTCGGTAATATCCTGGATCATCCCGGTCAAGGACAGCGGCGCGCCCTCCGCTGTGCACTGTACTTCCCCGCGCCCATACACCCAGTGCACGGCGCCGTCTGCCGGGCGCACGATACGATAATCGCGATCAAACGGTTGGTGCGCGGTGAGAATAGTCGTCTGCAAATAGTCCGCCATACGCACGCGGTCTTCCGGATGCACTAAATTCAGCCATCCCTCGGCCGTGCGGTCATAGGCGTCCGTAATGCCGAAGATGTGGTCCAACACCGGAGAACTGGTCCAGGTGTTCTCGACGATGTTGAACGCATACGACCCGACCCGTCCAATGCGCTGGGCTTCGGTCAACCGGGCCTCATTATGCCGCAGGGCGTCCTCCGCCTGCTTGCGCACGGTGATATCCGTGATCTGCGCGATCAAATATTCTGGAACGCCGTGGGCATCACAAACCGGAGCAATGGACACCTCTCCCCAGACGTGTTCTCCGGTGTGCGTAAGGTAGCATTTTTCCAGCGCTTGAACCGTTTCGTTGTTGGCCAAAATTCGTTGCATGGCCTGCCCACTTACGGTCCGGTCTTCCGGTGCGGTAATCTCCAACACCGTTTTTAGTAACAACTCGTCCGCGGAATAACCCAGGAAATGACAGAAAGCCGGATTCACCTGCAGGAAGCGACCATCCGGGGCGACCACCGCAGTACCTACCGCGGTCCCGGTAAAAATCCCGCGGAAGCGTGCTTCACTCTCCCGCAACGCCTCTTCAGCCTGCCGGCGCTCTGTGATGTCGATAATGGTCGACAAAATGCACGGGCGGCCATTGACAGTAACGGTGGTCATGGAAATCAGGCAGGTGAGAATGCGCCCGTTTTTGATACGAAAACAACATTCCTCGCAATACACACGCTGTCCAGCACGTAATTGCGAGAGCAGTCGTTCACGGTCGGCATAGTCGACAAACAGGTCGAGTTCGAGAGCGGTATGCCCGAGAACTTCATCACGTGTGTAACCGGTGTCGTGCAAAAACAGGTCATTCACGGCAACGAATTTACCATCGGACACTGTGGCCATCGTGATGCCGACTGGACTGCTTTGCACAATGGTGGACGACGTCGTCTCTGATTCGCGCAGGGCCTCTTCCGTTTGTAAGCGTTCCAATTCTCCCGCCGCGCGCACCGCTGCCAGCAGCAGGATCTTCTCGGCAAAGGCGGGATTGACCAACGGTTGGCGCCCGATGATCGCGATCAGTCCGATGGGGCGCCCGTCTGCGCTCCAGAGCGTGGTGCCGATATAACTGTCGGCGCGCATCTCCTGGAGCACCGCATCGTGAGGAAATAGCCGGCTCACCTCACGGGGAAAGATGCAAATGGTCTTCCCCACCACATCGCCGCACGGGGTATCCTGAAGGGAATAGGTGACATTCTCTTCAAAGTGGCCGTTATGGAAAACTGCTACCGTATGCGCGGTCAACCGGTCCCCGGTAAGACGATCGATGCAGACATAATCCATGCCCAGCGTTTCAGCCAGGAAGCGCGCCAACGACGGAAAGAAGTCCTCTCCGGAGGACGGCCACCCGCATTGCAGCAAGAACGAGAGCGCGTGTTCGGTCCGTTTCTGTTCGGTGATGTCGCGGATGACGGCCAGCGTGAAGTGTTTCTCCTGCAGCGTATAGGTCGAAATATGCAACTCCATATCGAAGGTGGATCCGTCTTTGCGTACGCCGGATGATTCATAACAACCGGGAAGCATCTCCCCCCGCGACCGCCGGGCGATATTGTCGAGAATGATCGGGCGTTCCGCGGGTGAAAACAGCGGAAGAATGGGGGTGCCGATCAGTTCCGCGCTGTTGGTATAGCCAAACAAGGCGAGAAACGCCGGATTCGCATAAGTGTGGATTCCATTGTGGGAAATGCCGATGGCATCGATTGAGGAGTCAAAGATGGCGCGAAAACGGATTTCACTTTCACGCACGGCATCTTCGGCATGCTTGAGGCGGAGGAAATCCGCCACGCGCGCTAACAGTTCGCGGTCGGTAACCGGAAGGGTGAGGTAGCTATCAGCAACCTGTCCGCAGTCAATGGACTGGTTGTCAAGGGGTGTGTCCATGTCGGATAGCAGAACAAGGAAACTCTGCGACAGCAACGCGTCGTGTTTTATCTGCCCGCACAACACATGACTATCCATATCCGGCAATCGGGCATCGAGCAGGATGATCTCAGGCTGGTGGGCGCGCGCCAGGCACAATCCCTCGGCGCCCGTCGCAGCCTGCAGCACGGCATAGCCGGCGGAGGTGAGCAGATGGGTCATCGCGCGTAGCACTTCCGGCGTATGGTTAATAATTAATATCGAACAGGAGATTGTCTCTGGTTTATGCATCGATTTCCTTCCCTTGATCATCCGCGCGGTGCCGACAGTGGGTGGAATTACTGATCCAGCACCTCGCGGACTTTTGCAGTCAATTCCTGTATGGTGAACGGTTTCTGCAGAAAGTGAACCCCTCTCTCCAATATGCCATGGTGCGCGATGACATCCGCTGTATAGCCCGACATGAACAGACGTTTCAGGTTCGGGTGGCGGCGGTGCAGGAATTGGGCAAGATCGCGACCGTTCATTTCCGGCATGACGACATCGGTCAGAATAAGGTCAATCTCGCCGTCATGATTTTCAGCCTGCCGGATGGCTTCCCCTGGCGTGCTTGCCGCCAACACCTCATACCCCTGTTGCAGCAGCAAGCGCGTGCCCAGCAAAAGAATTGCCTCTTCGTCTTCCACGAGTAGGATAGTTTCCTTACCGCCTTGGAGTGCACAAGCCGCGCCGTCCGGAAAGACAGAGACGGCAGGAGCAGGATGCCGGGGCAGGTAGATATGGAAGATAGCGCCCCGGCCTGGTTCGCTGGAGACATAAATGTAACCGTTGTTCTGTTTTACAATGCCGTATACGGTCGCCAGACCCAAACCGGTGCCTTGCCCAATTTCTTTGGTCGTGAAGAACGGTTCAAACAGATGCGCTTGCATCGCTGGGTCGATGCCACACCCGTCGTCGCGCACCGACAGCAGCAGGTAGTCGCCGAGAGTCGCTTCCGTGTGCGCGGTGCGGAAGGTCTCGTCAATGACCGCATTGTGCGTTTCAATGGTGACCTTGCCCACCCCGGTGATGGCGTCGCGCGCGTTGACGCACAGATTGGCCAGCACCTGATCGACCTGCGCCGGGTCGATATAGACCGGCCAAAGGTCGGCGCCCGGTTGCCAGGTCAGGTGGATATCCTCACCGATCAGCCGTCGCAGCATCCTGAGCATGCCCGCGATAGTCTCGTTCAGATCCAGCACTTTGGGAGCGACAGTCTGCTTTCGGGCAAAGGCGAGCAGTTGTCGAGTCAGGTCGGCTGACCGCGTGGCTGCCTGAATGATTTCGGTGAGGTCGTCATACACCGGATCCGCGGGTGTGAGGCGAGCCAGGGCTAATTCGGCATTCCCCAGGATGACCCCCAGCATATTATTGAAGTCATGTGCGACGCCCCCCGCCAGTCGTCCGACGGACTCCATCTTCTGTGCCTGGGTCAGTTGCGCCTGTAACTTGTCGTGTTCGACCTCGGACTTCCGGCGGTCAGTGATGTCGCGTGTGATAGACAGGATGCAGTCTTCCCGATTGATCTCGATGAGCCGCGCCGACATCAGGCAAATGCGAATAGTGCCGTCCTTACATCGGAACAGGGTTTCCTCGCCGATGACTTCACCCTTGGCGCGCAGGCCGGCCAACAAGCGTTGACGATCGTCGCTGTTCACCCAGATATCGATGGCACCCGGAAGTGACGATCGCCCGATCACATCATCCGCGGTGTAGCCGGTGAGCGCTGTGAACCCCGCATTGATTTCCAGATAGACCCCATCAGCCAGGCGATTGATGTTGATCGCATCCGGACTGATTTGAAAGGCTTTCTGAAACTTTTCCTCCGACAGCCGCAACGCCTCTTCCCGCTGCCTGCGCCGGGTGATGTCGCGGTTCAGGCCAATCATCCGCTGCGGAACGCCGTCCGCAGCGCGGAGGACGCTCGCGTTCGCTCTGAGCGTTCTGAGGGTGCCGTCAGGAAGCACGATACGGAATTCGGTACTATATTCCTGCTCTCCGCGCAATGCGGCATGGGCCGCTGCAATGGCCGCCGGCGCATCGTCGGGATGCAGACGGGATTGCCAGGCGTCGAATGTGCCGGGAAACGTCGCGCGATCCAAGCCATAGAGTTCGAACATCCGGTCGTTCCAGATCAAACTATTCGTGGGAATTTCCCATTCCCAGATACCCAGGCGTCCGGACGCCGTCGCGAGTTGCAGGCGCTGCGTCATCATGCGCAACGCCTCCTCCGTGCGCTTGCGTTCGGTGATATCAACATTGAACTCCGACGACCCGACGATCACTCCTCCGGCCCAGATCGGGCGCATGGACAGATCATAATAGCGCGATTCGCCATCGATCACCCAGGTAAATACTTGGCGGTGTATCTCTCCCGCATGCACGCGAGCCAGGACTTGCTGCCAATACGCTTTCTGCTCCGGTGGCAGATAGTCCAGGGTATTGGTGTCGTGCGCGGCGTCAATGTTGAAGATTTTCTTGACGATATTGGAGAAGGCCTCGTTGAACTCAATGGCCCGTCCTTCCAGATCGCGCGAGACGATGATACCGTCCGTGTTGTTGAGCAGCGCTTTTAGATTAGCCTGCGTGGTGGCCAGTTGCTCCTCCGCGTGCTTGCGTTCGGTGATATCGCGCGTCACCCCGATAAAACCGATCAGCTCACCAGTCGTGTCATACATCCCGGAAATGGTCGATTCGGTCCAGATCATGCGCCCATCTTTACACGGTTGCTCCAGTTCCACCTGATACGGCGCCACCGGGGCGTGTGTGCTGATGGCGTCCAGGGTCTGCGCGATGGCTTTCTGCACGATCATTGCCGAAGCCGGCGCGAGTACCTGATCGAGCGGCTGGTGCATGACTTCGGTGGGAGTGTATCCGCGCAGTTTTTCTATGGATGGGCTGATATAGGTGAAGTGTGCCTGTAAATCCATCGTCCAGATGACATCCAATGCATTGTCGGCCAGCAACCGGTGGCGCGTCTCGCTGTCGCGCAACGCGTGCTCAATCTCTTTTCGCCGGGTGATATCGCGGAGTGTCCCGCAGACTTTCCAGGGACGACCCTCCGAATCCATTACGAGCACGGCAGAGATGGAAAGGGGAGGTGTGGCGCCGTCTTTGTCGCGCAGTTGGATTTCGATGTCGCGGGCAGATCCGTGCTGCAGCAGCACGTCCAGCACCTGGTCGCGCGTGGCAGGATTTACATACAACGTGTCCAATGAAGTGCCGAGGAGTTCTTCGCGCGAATATTTGCTGATGGTGGAGATCGATGGGCTGACCTCCAGGATGACGCCATCCAGCGTGACTTCATAGTACACATCCTGCAGGTGTTCGAACATGAAACGGAAGTGTTCTTCGCTGCGACGCAATTCCTCATAACTCGGACGGGATTCGCTCATGCCATGATCTCCGATCACTGCTACCCCGCTTAATTCATGAACACATGAATTAGGCTAAAGCTAGCCGAGGCGCTATTCGCTTCGCGAATAACGCGGGCTACTCATCAACAGGAGCCTGATCAACTCAATTGATAGGGTAATACTTATTATAACATTCGTGAAGTGAATGGTCATTGGTTTTCGTCATTCCGTGGACTTCTCTCTGAAAACAGCGGCAGATATTTGGCAAGGTGCTGCATATGTCACGCATCTACTTTGGGACAGGCTCTACTTAATGATTGGACGAATGAATCGATGTTCTATTGTTGCGTGTGCTCTGGTCGCCGGGAGCAAAAAAGGAACTTCAAGGGGGGTTGCGAATAAGTCGATATTACTTTGTTGCGAGGTGTGCGATGGTACGCAAACTCATTTTTCCTGCGCCGGGGCAGGTTGGGTATGAAGAGGTGGCGCTTTCCGCGCTGGGACCAGGGCAGGTGCTGGCGCGCACCGTGCTCTCCGGCGTCAGCCACGGGACCGAATTGACGGCCTTCACAGGCAGCAGTCCCTTCACCACGCGTACGATTACCGCGGAGCGCACCTTCCGTGACAAGACTCCCGACGATGCCTCATTCTACCCCTTCTGTTGGGCCGGCTACGATGCAGTCGGGGTGGTGGAGCAAGTGGGCGAAGGGGTGACCCGGTATTCTCCGGGCGACCGCGTCTGGCGTCAGGTGCAGCACCAGACGGCATTCTGTTTCCCGGAGGATGCCGTCGACGCCTTACCGTTGCCGATACAAGTGGCGGACGATGAAGCGATCATGCTCAATCTGGCCAGCGTGGCGTTGAATGCCGTGCTAGACGCCGAGATCAAACTGGGTGATGCCGTGGTCATCACCGGCGGTGGGCTGGTGGGGTTAGCGGCCGCGCAAATGGCGGTCGCCAGTGGCGCACGCCTGGTGTGTGTCATTGAACCGTTAGCCGCGCGACGCGCGCTACTCGCGACCAAAGCGCCGGTGTGTCTTCTCGATCCGGCGGAGGGATCGCCCGTGTCGGCCATCCAGGTGCAGAATAATAGCCAACCGCCCGACGTGGTGATCGAGTGCTCCGGCAGTTATGCCGGCCTGCGCGACGCGATTGCCGCCGCCGGCGTGGGGGGAACGGTGATCGCCGCCGGTTTCTATGCCGGCAACGCCGCTGCATTGCACCTGGACGAAGAGTTTCTACACAACCGCATCACGCTGAAGGCGAGCATGTCGAAGTGGGGCTGTCCATCACGCTACCATTTGTGGGACGAAGGCCGTTTGCTGCGCGAAACCCTGCACCTGCTGGCGACGCGAAAGCTCGATCTCTCCGGCATCGTCAGCGCCGTCTTCCCCTTCGCGCAAGCGCAACAGGCCTATGACGCGATTCGTGATGACCCCCAGCATTATCTGAAAGTCGCGTTCAGCTATGCGTGAGTGCGTGCGGTGCACCGGGTTGACTACGACGCAGTATCCTTTGGAAAGGCTCTACGCGGTAAATCTGTTTATCCGGCGCATGAGCGCGAAGTCATGAGTTACAGCGAATAGTTCCGCGAAAAAAGATCATGGATGACCGGAGATCTTCTCACGTCCAGATAGACTTCACTGGAAATCGAGGTGTGCGATGGCGCCACTGCAACCAGATGTCTTGCCGGCACGACCGGCCCAACAGCATGGGATCGGGATTATCGGGGCCGGGGGCATTGTGCGCTATGGGCACCTGCCGGCTTATCGTCGGGCAGGCTGGCCGGTGGTGGGCATCGCCTCACGGCGCGAAGAGGCCGTGCGCGCGGTGCAGCAGGAGTGGGAGATCCCCGTCGGGGTGACGGAGTGGCGTGCGTTGCTCGATCTACCCGCAGTCGAGGTGGTCGACGTCGCCTATCCCTTTGACGAGGAACGGCTGGAGATCGTGCGTGAAGCGGCGTCGCGCGGAAAACACATTCTGATGCAGAAACCGCTGGCACATTCGCTGGAGGTCGCAGAAGAAATGGTGCACCTGGCCGCACAACATGGGGTGATCCTGGCGGTCAACCAGAATGCGCGTTGGTGTCCACAGTACCGCGCGGCGCAATGGGCGGTGGCGCAGGGTCTGCTGGGCGAACTCTTCTCCCTGGCCCATGTGATGCACAATAACCAGGATGCCCAGCCGTGGTTTCATGACCGCTGGTATGCACAGCAACCGCGGTTCCAGATTCTCGAATATGCCGTACATCACCTTGACCTGATGCGCTTCTGGACCGCCATGGAACCCACTCGGGTCTCGGCAACTATCGGCCGCAAACCCGGGCAGCTGTTGCGTGGGGAGATGCTCGCGAGTATTACGCTGGCCTTCCCCAATGGCGCCGTGGGAACGCTGATCGAAAACAATGCTGCGCATCCGGGGGTGGAACCCACCTCGTACTTCCGCCTTGACGGCGTCCACGGGATGGTTGATGGCTATGCCATGGGACCGGTCGGCTTCCGTCTCTTTTCGGATCGCCTGGACGATGCGGTGCAGGAACTCACGCTGCCCAGCTCCTGGTTTCCCGACGCTTTCATAGGCACCATGGGGGAGTTGCTGTTGGCCATCGAAGAACACCGCGAACCCTCGATCAGCGCCCGTGATAACCTGAACACCCTGCGCCTGGTCTTCGCGGCCTACGCCGATGCGGAGTGCGTTGAGCCTGAAGTTTCGCCCTTTTCAATCATGCTGTGACAGACAAACGCCAGTACTCATCTGGCGCGCGAGGACGAAATCGTTGGGAACGCGAAGCACGTTCGCGCAGGCGTCATCGGCACCTCACTCTTCCCTCTCCCGCTGGGAGAGGGCCAGGGTGAGGGAGACGGCGCCAGACAAGCCAGTCAGAGCCAACCCTCCTGCTGCGTTAATCGTGTTATTTCGTCGCGACGGCCGCCGTGATGCCCAGCAGGACGGGCACGGCGTAGGTCGCGCCGGTCCCCGTATAGGCGAGGTCGATAGTGGTGATCTCAACGCCCGGATGCGGGTTCGCCCAGATATACTGGTAGGCGACGGCCTGCTCTTTGGCAGCGTCATTCGGGAAGACCGAAGCCCAGGCAACTGTGCTGTCCTTGCCGGCCTCTGGGGTAGCGTTGATCCAGTGATTGACCCCCCAGCTCCAACGAATGGGCGCCTCCTCTGTCGTCCCGTCCGCGAAATGGATCACATACGTGAAGACCACCGGTGGGGTTTGCTCGCCGGCTGGCGCGGTCCAGGCTTTAATCTGGCGCGCGGTATGCAGGAAGAAGAGCGCATCGGCTTTCTTGCCCACCGGAATATCCTTCACCGTGGTGGGTAAACCCGCCGGCGCGCCCGCGCCACCCAGCATGATGCAGGAGGGAAGTGGACTGGTTCGGAAGTCGCGAATATTATACGCGACCCCTGAGAGCATGATATCGCCTTTGGGCAGCATGCCGAAATCGCGGGTCTCTGTCCACCCTTTGTCATGGGTCAGGAAGGCATTGCACTTCGTCCCCAGGTCCAGCGGGGTGAAGGTAAAACCGGCGCCGGCCGGCGTCGCGTCGCCGCCGGAGAAGGTGGCATTCAGGTTGCGCAGGAGCGTGGAGACGATGTTGCGCTTCTTCTGCGCATTCTCCGGGTTGCCTTCGTTCGGCAGGATGCGCAGATTGTTGAGGAGTATGCCGCCTTTTCCCATCGGATACTTCACCAGCGCGCCGATATTGAGCAACGGCTTCACACGGGCGTCGAAGTCCTCTGGACGTTTCGCGTACAACCACATATTATCGATGCCGATGATGCTGTCTTGGGTATCGATACAGTCCGGGAATTCGATGGTCACTACCCGGGCCTTGCGCGGGGCATCGAGGGTGATTGTTTGCCGGTCTTTCCAATTCTGCCCCACCAGATAGGTGAACGGTTTCGGATCGTTATCGAAATACAGATTCACGCGGCGCACCTGGTTGAAGATGCCGGTAAAGAGAATCTGCATCTCGGTGAATTCCAGTTCCCGTGGATAGGTCATCGTCCACTTGTACCCCGGATGGCCTTTCGGCGGCTGGAAGGTGAAGCAGTAGCGCCAGGAGTCGGTCAGCACAAAACCATTGAACATGTTGCGCGGCCAGCGGTCGGATCCGGGTTTCGCCTCCGGAATACCCCAGTATTCCGGACCCGGCACCGTGGCAAACGGCGCGACATCGTTGACGTCCACCACGCTGGTGAAGACGTCGTTGGCCATATATTTATCACCGCTCCACGGGTTGATCAGTTGACCGGATTCCATCACCACATCGCGCATGGTGAGGCCGGCGATCAACGGGTCGCCGGTCGGCGGCAGGGTGACCTTCTCCATTTCAAACGGCCGAATCAAGTGGTTGACGCCGACGATTGCATTATAGTCGGCCAACCCCTTGTCTTCCAGCCCCCAGAGCATGAGGTAACCGCCGCGGGCGGTGAATACCGTCAGCCTGGCCTTCGCCGCGGCCAATTTAGCCAGTGTAGTCACATCGGCGTCGGCAAGCACAATGTCGATCTTCGGGTTGCTGATCGCTTCCACGACATCAGGAATCGTCTGGTAGGCCAACCCGGATTCAGCAATGAGTTTCCCTTTCGGCGAGTCGGCGGACATCGTGATCGCCGTCACTTTGTGGATCGGCTGATAGCTCGCTGCGTAGTTGAGCAGGTTGTCAAAGAGTTGCTGCGCCACTGCGTTGGTGGCCAATTTTTCTCCTACCAGCAGTTGGCAGGGAATCAGCAGACCATTGTTGACCGCACAGGTCGCGAGGGCGGTAAAGCCCAGTTCTTGATCGCACTGCACCAGCGACGTGGCGCCGTGCGCGGCCTTCTTGTACGGATCGCGATAGACAAGGTGGTCGTTGGACCAGGTGAAAAAGTCCTGTGTCGCCAACCCGGCGAAGACCGGGTGCTCCAGATTCTCCGGGAAGGCGATGCGCCCGGCGAAATCACTTTTCTGCCCGGATTCCTGCGGGGTAACGAGCGTCAAGTCGGCGGGCAGCGCCTGGTCGTGTAATCGGTTCGTCTGTTCAAGCAGGATGACGCGGGCGCCGATGGAGGCCAGCGTGTTCCATTTGCGATCAGTGGCCTGGGCCGCAGTCAACGCGTCTTTTCCCACCACCACTACCTTCGTGGTCAACGGCAGTTCTTCGAAGCGTTTCACCTCAGTGAAAAGGATGCCGCGCTTCGCCAGCCGCGCCTTGACCGACCCATACGGATCGAGCACCAACAACTCGGTGGCCTTCAGCGCTGGCTTCTTCGTCAGGTCCGGCGCAATGACGACCATCTCCTTCACGTCGCGAAAGACCGTCCGGCCTTTCACGTCGCAGGTGAGCACGAATTGCAGCGGGGTGCGCTTCATCACTTTCGGCATCAGCAGCGCGATATCCCAGTCGGTCGTCATGCCGGGGGCGACGGCAAAGACCCTGGTGTCGCCGGTCAGGGTCTTCCCATTGGCGAGCAGCGCCCATTTTGCGGTAATCGGATCGGCGTAGTGCGTGTCATTGAAGAGACGCAAATTGCGCGTCACATTTTCACCACTGCCAAAAGTTCCGTTCCACTGACGGCAGAGCAGCGCGATGGGTTGCCAGCTATTGTAGTACAGGGTGGACTCGTCGCCGTGCCAGAAGTGGAAATTCACCTCACTCCAGCGATAGCCTTCTGAAAGCATCTTCGAGAAAATGCCCACCCCTTTGCCGGCCTCGGTTCGCCCGCTGAAGGCGCCTTCGCCCATGAAACCGGCAAACCAGGAGGGTGCGCCGCCGCGGGCAAAGAACGACTCCCCGAGCAAAATCGGTTTGTTGCGATCCATGGGCCATACCTGCCAGGTGTAGATGCCCGGCAGCATCTTCTTCAGCGTGTAGGCTTCATCGGGATAGTCGCGTTGCGCGGTTTCCTCATAATGACATCCGTAGACCGGCAGTGAATTATCCAACAACGCGCGCCCCCCATCCACCATGACCGGGCGGGTGGGGTCGATGGACATCACCAACTTGCCGCTTTCCCGCGTCAACGGATCAACGGCGGCGGTATACCCCCAGTTGCGCACGTTAATGTAGGTCATTTCATTTTCAATCGACCACAGAAAGATCGCCGGGTGGTTGCGATATTCTTTCACCCACGCCGCCAGATGTTCGTTCCAATGCGCATAGAGCGCCGGGGCGCCGCCCAGAAAATTCCCGTAGGCTCCGCCCTGACCATCGAAGATGCCGGTGTACCGCACGGGCATGCCGGCGGCGTCATAGACATCCACCAGTTCGGAGGTGGTTTCCAACGGACTGCCCCACAGACGCTGCATGGTGGCGCCGTTTTTCTTCATCTCGGCAATGCCCGCCGGGTCCGCGGTCATGTAGTTATGCAGGTCGGCGCGGCCATGGAAGGGCACGCCATTCAGCGTGAAATTCTTCCCGCTCCACTCCCACTCGCGGAAGCCGAATTTGGTGCGCACGGTATCCACCACCGCCCCATTCACCAGCACAGTCGTGATCGCCATATATTGTTGTGGGTCATCCGGCCACCATAATTTGGCCTCCGCCCACTTCGTCGCCGGACGGACCACTAACGCACCGCCGGCCGGGATGGTGGCGGCCAGGGGCGCAAAGCTCTTCTCCACTTTCGTGCCCTTCAGGGGGACAATGTCGTTGTGGATGATCACCGACACCTCGGCGCCGGTTGGATTATTGAGAGTGGTCTCCAGCGTGAGTTGCTGGTTCTTCACCGACGGAATAGCGAAGACATCCGACGCATACGCCGGGCCGGAGACGATGAGCGCCGGGGCCTTCAACATCCCTGACGCGGAGCGTCCGGCTACCGGAAAGTCAAAGTGCTCCGTCGTCCACTGGGCATCCCAGTGTTCGGTGGGAATCAGATACATGAATTTCGGGTCAAGGTCCGGACGCGCGTAATAGGTGTCTTTGATGCCCACGCGGATGTCGTTCGATTGCCCGGGGGTGACCGCCCTGGTGATGTCGCAATCCCACGCGGCAAACGGCGCGCGGGTGAAACCGCAATACACGCCGTTGACGAACACGGTGGTGATCATGTTGTTGCAGGGGAAACGGAGGACAAAAGATTTCCCCGCCGCTTCCGCCGGTACGTGTATACGCGTACGATAGATGAGACGGTGGCATTCAACGAGCTCGAGGTTGGCATTTTTGTTGCCGGGTACGGTGATGCTCGACCAAAAGCACTCCGCATCCTGCGGCAGGGTTTTGATGGGGCCGGTGCGATCATCGACGACCGCTTCATTCGCGCGTGTCACCTGCCACGGGCCGGCCAGGGATGTTATGGCTCGCTCGCCGTTTTTCGGCACATCCGCCTGGAAGACCTGGGCTGCCGCCTGCGTATCGGCCTCCGTTTGCCAGGCGGCGTCGGGTTGAAAACGCCCGTTCGGCGCAAAATGACCCTGGTAAATACAAAAGGCGTCCGCCGTGAAGTTCAGATTCGACGCCGTTACTTTGCCGTCGTTGTCTTTGGCATACTTGCCGCGGATCTGCAGGGTGTGCTGCCCTGCCTTCAGTGTCTGCACGCCCAGTTTCCACCAGCCGACCTCGCAGAAGAATTCAATGCGTTGCAAATCCTGCGGGTAATCAGCACCGGATACCTCCTGCCAGGCGCCGTCGTCGAGTCGCCATTGGAACGGTTGCTTGAGGGAAGGCAATCCCACGCGGTCCCAAACTTCATACGCGCCGGCGGACGGCAAGGTAAAATCATAGCTGAACAACGCGCCGCCATCCGCCGGGAACTGCTCGGTTTTGATTTCCGCGTGCAGCCATTGCTTCCCGGAGAGCAGAGCAACATGCCCCCAACCGGAGGGATCGACATGGATGACGGAACGGGTCGGGGCTTCGGCTTCGATCCAGGCAAAGTCAGCCGCCTGCACCGCAACCGCCCCCAGCACCAGCACTGCCAGTCCGGCAAAGAGACTGAATGTTCGTGGCATAGTTGCTCCTTCATGGGCATCGACCCCGTGTTGTACTTAGAGCCTGTCCCAAAGTCCGGCAAATTTTCTCGCGGCATCTTTTGGGGTCAGGCTTTGTCGCGATTTTCTCGTGTGTCTCCGCGCGATACAGTCGAAAATCGCTTCGCGCCTGACCCCAAAATCGGCACGCGATGAAAAATGCCGGACTTTGGGACAGGCTCTATTTACTGATGATCCAACACCTTGCGGACCAGCAACTCATCAGTAAAAGGGTGTTGCAGGAAGTTTACCCCTGGCCCAGCACGCCAAGGTGTACTTTGACGTTGGTGGTGTATGCGGACAGGAAGAGGCGTTGCCGGTTCGGGTGCGCACCTCGTGAAGCTGACGCAACCGTGCGGCCCGGGGTACGGAAAGATTCAATGATGAAACTCCCTTAACCATGACCGATATTATACGCATGGTGAAGTGGGATGTATACCGGGTGCGCGACCGTTCATTAGCTTGCCTATAACGCGGGCTTGGAGTTAATCCGTATGAACTGTTGCAGTCGTTTGACGATACTCATTCCACCACTTGTATTCAAGGTCCAGCACAGTAGGGAAGCCAGTTGCGAAGGTGCGTAAGTCTGTCTGAAAAGATTGGTATTCCTGGTGGTTGTCCCATTTAGACCATGGTACACTGGGTGGCACGATGGTGGTCTTTATTTTAACGACGTCAAGGATGATACTATCAACCGCGATATGTGCTGCCGGGAACCACGGCTTCAGGAATGGTAAGTCACTTTCACCGAACAACCAGCAATATTTCATCGTCATGTTGATCCACTTCTGTGCTTGCCCATAGGTCATACAAAAGGATATATCTGCAACTCGGTAGTGTTTTTGTAATTCAAGGACCAATGTGTGATGCCAGTGATCGAATGCCTCACGGAGGGTGGGGAGATCGTCTGGGACTGTGACCTTCTGAAGCTCGTTAAAATGCGTGGAGAGTATCGTTTTAGCGCCTTGGTGGATTGTGTGGTCCGGATCGATCTGTGCGATGCCGTGTAGCGTCCTGTTCATGTCCAGGTAGGCGCGGGAGATAAAGCGTTCGAGATTATCTGCCCCGTCCGTTCCAAAATAGACCATGAAGAGGAAATCCGATGCCTGCTTGTTCATCGTTTGCATTTCTCGCCTCCAAGTTGGAGTTCGATGCTCGTTATTCCTGATATGCTTACGGTTTCAACAGCAGCGTCTGCCGGGTCGTAATACCGGAAGCCAATTCCGTGACCTTCAGCGTCCATGCCCCGAACGGGTCATTAACCGCCGGCGTCCAATGGAACGCATAGCGACCGGCCGTGGTCGCCCGAACACCGGAGAGGACGCTGTCTTTTCCCTGCGGGTCGAGGAGGGTGCATTCGACGGGGATGGCGCCGTTGATGATCGCCTTCCTCCCACGCACTTCAACCGCGGCCACGACCTCACGCAATGGGCAAACTTGCCCCGAGACTTTCAGCGAAACCGCGGTGATGGCCTCTGGGTAGAAGGCCACCAGACAACCGCCGAAGCGCTCCATGGAGAGATCAAGGGTATAGCCCATGGCGGTTTTGTGCACCGGGACGGGTTTGCCGGCGACCAGATCGTAGGGCACGCCGGGCAATGTCGCGTAGGTGACAGTCGTGGTGAAGCTCCCGGCACTCATCTCCTTCTTTTCCCAGGCCATTAGCTCAGCTATTTTCTCCGGGGTATTCGCACCGGGATGACCGGCGCCCATGCGCTCGCGGCAGAACATGTATTCCTGGCCGGTGTGCGCATTGACAAACCAGGTATAGGGCACGCTGTCCGCCTCGAAGCGATTGGCGACCAGGCGAATCTCCGGGCAGTAGAAGTTCGGTTTCACGTGTGGCGACAGCGCCTGTTGAATAACGGCGATGCGGGCGGCATTGCCGTAGTCACGTATACCTGGCGTGGAGGCATGCGCACCTTCGGGGGGAACGCCGAGTGCTTGTTGCTTGCCCATGCCGGTGTCGATATTCACGCGCTTGGCGCCGGGAATTTCGAAGGGGATGGTGTTGTCCAGCAGCACCGTGCCTCCCGCCGTGGCATATTTTTGCAACGCGTCGAAGACCGGCTTGCGCAACCAGCGCACGTTATACAACAGGATCGCCTTATAATGGCTGGCGCGCCCGGTGAGGATTTCCTCCTCGCCCACCGGCTCCACGTCGAAGTGCGCCTGCATCAGGTTCTCATAGGCATAGGCCATGCACAGATCGTGACCGGCATCGAAACAGTCGGTGGTAAAGGAAAGCAACAGGCCGATATCTTTCGTATCCGCCGGTTGCAACCGCCCCTGCACGGGTCCGAAGCGGCGCACCTGCGGAGCCAGGTGCTTCACTTCCGCCCAGGTATCCGGGTTGTGACTGCCATACACGAAATAGGACAGGCCCTTCATGCCGCCGGCTAGCAGGTGGAACAGGTTGTTACGCTGATAGCCCGCCGTCATAAAGATATCCGGCATGCACCACTCGGGGAGGTGGCGATTGCTCATGCGCGAGATGTCGCCCCAGTAGGTATTGGTCATTACCGGTTGCCAGTAGGTGTTGTAATAGTAGAAGCAGAGCAGGTTGAAGCCGTTCTTGCCGAAGTTGAGTGGTGGATATTGCGACGGCTCCCACATCATGATGAGCGGGATCTGCATGCCGCCGGGGATGGGCCCGATGTGGATATCCGAGCGCGCCGCGAGGGCGCCGCGCGTCTCCGCCCGGTTCGCCCCGCCATCCACCTCTTTCAGGGTGAACTCAAACCAGCGCAGCCATGGGTTGTTCTCGTCCACCACGCCGAAGGGCGGCAATTCCATTTTGGTGGGTGCGTCCAGCCCGGTCTGCTCTTTGAATTGCTGCACGACGCGCGGGGTGAAATCCGAACCGTAGTACACCGACCAGTCGTCGTTGGTGATGACATACGGACGGAAGCCCGGATGATTGGCGACGGTCTTGAGGGCATTGTACATGCCGCGTTCCAAATTCGCCAACACCTCCGGATGGCTGATGCCCGGGGTGGGACGCCCACCGGCATAAGCGGAAGGAATCGGCTTGCGGTTAATATCGAGACGGAAGAACTCCGGGTTATGTTCCCAGGTGTAGCTTTTCCCGCCGGCAATGTCCGGGTCCGTGCGGAGCGTGCAGCCCATGTTCTGCCGCAGCACAGCGTCCATGCCGACTACATCAGGGCCGATGAGCGGTTCCATGCCGACTGCTTTGATATCCGCGAAGTACATATCGCGCCGGATGATGTTGGTGGCGATTCCCGTCAACGACTGCCAACTGAAGCCGACGGGGGGCACGTACCGTATGCCGATCGCCTGCGCGCCGGTGATCACTGTTTGCGCGCGATCAAGGGCCGTCGCGCGCAATGTATAGCTGCCGAAAGCATATGGCGCGGTAGCAATCCGAAACGTGGCGCCGAGTGGCTTCCCATCGGCGCTCGTCGCCGGTTGCTCCCAGAGGGCGATGAGCTTGTCATTGGTATACAATAATGCCAGGCGTACGGTCGTCGCTTGCACGGTGGGGGCGAGGGTAACGACGGCGCTCACCTCTTCTCCGCGCGAAAACTCGGTGCGCCCCGGGATGCCCGACGCAGTGAGCTTCACGGTGAGGTCGGGTGCTTTCGGCGGCGCCCAAGCGGCGGGCAGCGCGGGGATAGCAACCGGCTTGCCCACATAATGAGCGGCGCGCCAAACGTCGCGGAGAAGCGAGTCGTTGGCGCCATCGAAGCTATGGCATAGTTTGACCAGTCCACTCCAGGGCATGTCCGGGCGGACGTTGATCATCCACGAAGCCGCGCCTGTCTTGCCGGTCTCCGGTATGCTATAGACGCCAAAAGGGATAGAGATCGACTCTTTCGCAAAGCCGATGACTGAGACGCCCACATTTTCCAAGCCCCACGCCTTCGCCTGGGGAGTAGGTTTCACTTCCAGGTCGCCGCGGCCCCAATAGGGTTGGTTCCAACCACCTTGCAACCCCAATACACTGTAACCGTGGTTTGCCACGATCGCGGGCAGCGGGCGGGCATCAGGATACTCGAAGTACATGAATGGCACGACACAGACGCCGACGATACGACCGCCCCTCTTCAGGTACTGGAGCCAGAGGATATTGTCGTCGTCCCCATCCGCAATCTGCGCGGGTTCGAAGCCCATCGGAAGTACAGCCACGCTGCCATAGGCGTCACCGGCCTTCAGGCGTTCTTCCATCCATGCTGCCAACGCCTCGGATTTCACCTGCTGAAAACCATTGGCGACCAGCCAGTGCACCAGTCGTTCCTGGTGTATCGCCTGGTTGGCCGTATCGATCCGTTCATCCCAGAAGACGACGCGCCGGGTCATGGCGTCCAGCGGCTTGATCACCGTCGGGGACGCCGTCGCTTCCCCCCCCGGGGTGGGACGTTGCGCCGCGTCGGTCACGAAGCCGAACTGCCGTAGCGATTCCTGCTGTTTCGCCCAGGCGTCTTTCTGCTCATTGGTAGCCGGCAATAGTGCTGGCACACTCACCACCCCGTCGCCAAAAACACCGAGGAGGGGGGACGCGTCACCGCCGGGCCAGTCGAAGAGGAAGCCATACAATCCCCAGGTAGTATGCAGTGGCTGGGTCCGCTCATCGTTGCCCGGCACTTGTAGCAGCAGGTCGCCGCTCCCTTTCGCCCACACGGTCAACTCATACAGACCTGTGGGCAATGTGAGATGCTGCTGGATGGCGGCGGGTTTATACGAGCCGTCAGTCGATTTCAACTGCACACCCGGCTTGCCTTCGCGGCCGGGCGCGGTTTTCACCAGGCCGGGCTCACCTTTCAGCGCTAATACGGCAGGCGTCCAGGGACCGCCGGGTTGACCATATATGGAGAAGAAGGGGTCTTTCAGTAAATTCTCCGCGCTGGCGGAGAGAGTCAATACGAGTATAAGTAGGACTAACAGAAGAAAGCGTGACATCTATCAACCCCTTTTCAGAACAATTTGTCACCTGAAGAGCACGTTACGAAGTTGGGCTGTCTCCGTCGCAATTATACTCTGAAAATCATCATTGTTATTCCCACCTCCCACGGATTATTCATATAATAGTAGACAGTCATTATTTAGTACCTGACTCGTCAGGTACGTAACACATCAACAATCTAATCCGGCCCTCAAGAAGCACGAACGTTGCTCCTTGCACCCGGCAGAAGAGACAAAAGCAACGTACCTTTTCGGTTCCGGTTAAGCCGGGTTAGGTCAGATTACCAGCATTTTTCTCGCTCCGCATCTCCTCCGGGTGACATTTTTCGGGGATGGTCGACGGGGAGCGGGTGCAGGCGGAGGCCCAGGAGACCCTCCAATCCATCGAGAAACGACCTTCTGGCGGATATTCCGCGCTGGGTGATGTGAAGTCCTGGGATAGTGACACGCGCTTTACGTGGCATCGTGAGGGGCATTATTTCAACAAATATCGATAAATGGTAGCCGTACCCTATATTGCTGTATCACTCATGAGGAGGAGATCATGTTTCACGCGATCTCAAGAGCCATGCAAGAACGCATGCGCAAACTGGAGGATATCGATGCGACTGACCGGTGTGACGGCACCGCACGCCTACAACGCCTGCGTCAGATTCCACCAGAAACCGGTAAGTTTCTGGCCCTCCTCGCAGCAACAGCTCCAGCGGGAGAGATCATCGAGATCGGGACCAGCGCCGGTTACTCGACGCTGTGGTTGGCGCTCGCCTGTATAGAGACTGGCCGTACCCTGACGACCTTCGAAGTGTTGCTGGAAAAAGTTGCGCAGGCCGCGGAGACGTTCCGGCAAGCCGATCTGAAGGAGGTGGTAAACCTTGTGATGGGTGACGCTCGTGACCACCTGGGCGCGATGTCGGAAATCGCCTTTTGTTTCCTTGATGCCGAGAAAGAAGTATATGCCGACTGTTATGAACTGCTCATTCCTCGCCTGGTGTCAGGCGGTCTTCTGGTCGCAGATAATGCCATCAACCATGCAGCCACATTGCAACCTCTGATTGACCGCGCACTGGCCGACGAACGCGTCGATTCCCTCGTGGTGCCTATTGGCAAAGGAGAATTAGTCTGTCGGAAGCGCTAGCCCGCTTTTTCGCGAAGCGAATACAGCTTCGGCTAGCTGTAGCATTATTCATGCGTTCATGAATAATGCGGGATAAAGGAAAAAGATTAGCGTTGCGACACCGGTGCTGAGGCGAGGCAAGAGGAGACAATCAACTACCATACTAGCCGCCCTCCGTGGCGGAAATAACACCAGCGATGAAATCCTGACGAGTTTCCTGACAGTGTCATGCGCTTTACGTGGCATCGTGAGGGGGTATTTTTTCAACAGATTTCGATAAATGGTTAGCTGTACCCTATATATAGACTGTGGGACACGCTCTATTTCGCCATCACCGGCACACAGACGACAGCCCGCATCGCCTCGCCTTTCGCAGTCGGGGGATAATACTCGTAGCACGGTCGACTGAAGTCGATGGCCACGGCAGCGGTCTCGTGCCAGGCGCCATACAGGTAAATCCAGGTCGCACGCAGGTAGTCCAGCGTGCAGTCCACCATCGCATACTGTCCGCCCGGCACCGGGCGGGCGACCAAGCCATCCGGCGCCGCGGTGTCCGGCGACACCAGCATGCCGGTAATCAGTTCCATCATCTCCGGGGAATCGATTGGGAAAAAGACCGCCACCGGCCCGTCATCCACCGCCAGCGCCTGCATCTCCGGCTGCCGGGGAGCAAATTGCTCCTGCCAGATCGCCCGATAATCGGCGGTCATGGGGTTGATGCAATGGAGCAACCCCAGCACCGTGAACCCCTCGCGAGTTCCTATTGTTACGTCCATCATACCCTCCTGTCATACTTCAGTAGGCTATCCCTGTTTTTCGCCTGCCGCCGGCAGTTTCCTGTCGAGTAGCCGGCGGATGCAGTATCGTTCTGTGTTCGATACGCACGATCTCAGCTTGACACACGACTCGTACCGGCCATATTATGCACCATGACCGAAGGGGGAGAACACGCATGTTGAGCCGACGGGAACAGGCGAATTTTGCTATCCGCGACAACGCGAGGCGGCCACGATAAATGGTAGTTGTACCAAAAATACTGTTTACTTAACGATATTTTTCTGTTATACTTAGCAAAAATAAGGAGGCAGCCATGGCGCGCAGTTGCACGACGACTTCATCGCTCCCGCGCCCGGTGCTCTTGACCAGTGTCGGTGTGCTGATGAAACACGTGCCACTGGCCACCGTCACCCAGGTCTTAGCGCAGCACGGGAAATCCGGGCAGCGCGATCGACTCTTACCGGCCCCCTTCGTGGTCTACTTCATCGTGGCCTTAGCGCTCTACATGACGTATCCCGTCCGCGAGGTGCTGCGGTGTGTGCTCGATGGCCTGCGCCACCTCCCTCTCCCACGTCTCCCCTGCTGTCCCATCGCCTCGCGCGGGGCGATTTCGCGCGCGCGCGCGCGACTGGGCTGGGAGGCCCTCGCCGCCGTGTACGCCCACGTCGTGCACCCACTCGCGACGCCACACACGGTGGGCGCTTGGTATAAAACCTGGCGGGTAGTGGCCCTCGACGGGACGACCCTCTCCCTGGCGGATACGCCGGACAACGTGACGGCCTTCGGCCCCCAGGCGAGTCGCCTGGGGGAGGGCGCGTTTCCGTTGCTCAGACTAGCCGCCCTGGTGGAAGTGGGCACGCATGCGGTACTCGCCATGGCCTTTGACGCCTGTGCCGTGGGCGAACGCACGCTCGCCGAGCGCTTATTGCCGTCACTGACGCCAGAAATGTTAGTGCTCGAAGATCGTGGGTTTGTGGGCGATGACTGGCTGCGCCGGGTGCGCGCCACCGGGGCCCACGTCCTCTGTCGCCTGCGGAGCAATATGCACTTCCCGGTCCAGCGCCGGTTGGCGGATGGGTCGTTTTTGAGCGCGACCCGTCCGCCCGTGGGGAGCGAGGAGGCGCCCCTCGTGGTCCGCGTGGTCGAGTATACCCTGCGCGGCGTCCCGGGGGCCGCGCCGGTCTATCGGCTGGTGACCAGTCTCCTGGACCCGGCGATCGCCCCGGCCACCGAAGTCGCCGCGCTCTATCATGAGCGCTGGGAAGCGGAAAGCACGTTTGATGAGTTCAAAACACATCTCCGCGGGGGCGCCGCCATTCGATTGCGCAGTAAAACGCCCGACCTGGTGCGTCAGGAAGTCTATGGCCTCCTGTTAGCTCATTATGTCGTGCGGGCCGTGATGTATGAGGCGGCGTGCCACGGGGAGGCCGATCCCGATCGGCTGTCCTTTGTCCATACCGTACGGGTCTTGCGTCGCTCACTACCGCGGACGGCGGGTTTTCCCCCCGCGGAGACTCCGGCAGTTCTATAGGCGGCTCATCGCGGAAGTGCTGGAAGAACGCGCCGGCTCCCGTCGGGGACGACAGGTGCCACGGGGAGAACGACGACGGCTGTGCCGATCGCCGATACGCGCGCGCGGGTATACGACAGTCGCGAAAAACATTGACTATCGGCAAGCCGTGGTGATTATACAGCTTAAGTAAACAGTATTGGGTCAATAACTATCTTTATCCCATGGAAAACACCATAAATATGAGCCAATGGATGGAAATGAATACCATTCGTAATCACATGAACGATCATCGATATTCGTAACTCGCACAGACGAAATCCTGGCTCCGATATCTCGGTAAGCCTTGAACGGGACAGAAAAAGGAATGGACACCGTAAATGATTGAGTACCAGTCATTGTGAACGTATCAGATGTCACTGTTGTAAATACACTTGTGGAGCCATTATTCCAATCCGAGAATACAAAATCGAATTTAAATGAGACACTTTTTATCACATCAGCACACATTTTTAACGACTCACCCGGAATAACTGTTCCGAAACAACTCTTATTATTATAATTTACGTGCCCTCCCTGTTCAACATAAACCAATGCACCTAAACTCTCAAACGGTAATGGACCGTTTGTTCCCGCCATAATATCGTTGCCATCAGGTGATCCAGAACCTTCTCCTGGTAAGGTGGCATCAAGCTTAATGTCATACCTACGTGCTGCTGCTGTTAGGAAAATTGTCTCAGTATAATATTTATACGACATTGTAAACGGAATCCTGACAGTAAGCGTCCGATTGCCTTGCGGCGCAGATGGAAATTCATAATTGCCGTTCGCATCGGTCGTATCCGTCATATTTCCATCGAGGGTGACGATAGCGTTTGCCAAGGGGCCTTTTGCCGAACGTACTGCGCCGTAGAGCCGGGTCGATAACGCGGTCAGACTGATATTACGTGTGAGCGCCGGACTGGGGGTAATTGTGACAGTCTCCTGGTAACTCTCATAACCCGTCAGGTTGGCGAGCAACGTTTGCACACCGGCTGGCACCCCGGAAAGCGTATAGAGACCATCAGGACCTGTGGTGTAGACGATACCGCCACAGGACACCTGGACGCCGCTTAAGGCGACAGCGGTACCGGCAATGGTGATCTTCCCGGTGACGGACCCCGTAGCCGGTGCGTTGGCATAGGTCACGGCGACGGTAGCGATATTGCTGCCGGTGGTCGCCGCGAATGCCTGGACATCAATGGTATTGGCGCCGGTCGACAAGGGCAGTGATAACAACCAGCTGGTCGTGCCACTGGCGAGTTGCCATGCTCCGCCATTGATGCGCACATTGACCGCGGTAATGATGGCTGGGGCGTCAACTGCGGCAGTGCCGGAAATTGCGATCATGGAAGTGGCGGCGGTAATTTGCTGGTTATTCGCGGGTGTGAGAATACTCACGGTTGGCGGTGCTGTCAATGTCGGCACATAGCTGATAGAAGGCGCTGGAACCGTTCCCGTTGTGACGGTGATTGGTGTTGTCCCTGAAGCCACCAGGATATTGGCAGCATTGTAGGCTTCCGCGCGAAGAAGACCTGGTCCGACTGGCACATGCGGAATAGTTCCGGTGGTTGCCGGTTTCGTGAGTGTGGTCGACCCCTGCAGCAATCCGCCTTGGGTCAAGGAGAACGTCACATTCGTCGCATCGGGAAGCGTGGTCCAATTCACAGAGACGCGCACCGTAGCACCACTGCTCTCGGTGCCGCCACCGCCACTGCCGCAACCACAGATAAATACGACGAGAAAACTTAGCATGACGCCAACGATCAGGAAAATAGGATACACATTCCGCATGGGACACCTCCTGCATGACGACGATATACAAGTGATTATCTCACTTCATGTACCGTGGACTCATCCTCTCCCGCCAAGGTCTTCTTCGTTACGCGAAGAAAACAGATTCTATGCTTCATTCAAGGTAAATAATGAATCACCTTCCTATTATGGCGCACGCGACGCCCATAAATGGACCATAGACCGCCAGGCCATGGGGAGCAGCGTCGCCGACGGCGTCGAGGTTGGTGATGCCGAGCTCAACGGCAAGACCATCCTGCCGGAGGTAGCGCGTCGTCATTGCGGCGACGCCGTGCCGGTCATGCAGTCCACGTGTCTGGTACTCCGCGCAGAACGCCAACCCGTTGTGGAAATCCACTACGGCAGACAGGAACGCGCGCACGGCGTTGGCGTCGCGTGTGCCACTCACGGTGGTCCAGTTTACCCCCAGACTGCCGTGGAGCGCGGGAACACCGGCAATGCCCGGTGAGAAGGCGCGGGTACTCACCAGGTAACCCTGGACAGAGGACGCGTGATCCGTGGAGGAACAGGTGAAGACCACGCCGGCGGAAAGGTCGGCCTGGTCGATGGTGACCGGAGAGGCATACTTGGCCTGCACGGTCCACCGGGCATGACCGGTGTGTAGACCACAGCCACCGCCGACCTCCAGATCAGGCGTCAGGCCATAGAGCGCGCGCACGGATGCCGGGGTGACGCCGCCGGTATGGCAACCATCCACGGCAATGTTCAGCGTCTCTTCGGCTACGATAGCGGCATCGGGCACTACCGCCGTGCCAGTCGGCCCGGTCAGCGACGGGTAAGCTGCAACCTGTCGCATTCCGAGCAGCAGGCCGAGGATCACCAACACACGTTGTCCGCTACTCATCAGCCACCTCCCCGAGCATCAACAACAAGCGGGAACCGGTCGCCTGCCGCACGAAGCGGACGTGACGAGCCCCAACTACGCGGCTGACATGCGCCAGTTCCCGCCTCTTGCGATGCATTGCTGGAGCCGGTCGATAAGCCGGATTTTGTCGCGGGTAGTTATCTATCTGGGACGGTCGTTACCGGCCGCCTCGGTGCGGGACACCCGGATGTCGACGGCGGGCCACCGTTCCCCCGCAAGCGGGGGAGCATCCCTACAGTCCCTTGCTCCACGTGGGGTTTACCAGGCCGGCGTGTCACCACGCCGCCGGTGCGCTCTTACCGCACCGTTTCACCCTTACCGCTCCTTTGGTGCGCGAACGCACCAGAGGAGCGGCGGTTTATTTTCTGTTGCACTTTCCGTCGGGTCACCCCGCCTCGCCGTTAGCGAGCACGTTGCCCTGTGGAGTCCGGACTTTCCTCCCCGAGAAACTCGGGGCAACTACCTGACCGACTCCGACCTTTATTGTACCACGGGAGCGTCGAATGCAGCATGCCCTATGGCGAATTGCTGGCCTATCTCACCAACGCTGCGCACGCGATGCCGACACCGACCAGCGCCCCGACCAATGCGAGCAGCAGCGTCGCACACCCGCGGGCGGCGGTGGGTGTCGCGGGCGGCGGCGCCGGGGAGAGCGCAGCGCCGGCGGGCACAATCTCCACTTCGGCGCCGGCGGCGTGCAATGCGGCGGTCGCCTGTTCCGCCTCCGCGCGCGTGATGCCGGTCACCACCGTCCGCGGCGGACTTTCGACCAGATCTTTGGCTTCCTTCAACCCCAGAGGGGTCAGGGTACGGACGACTTTTATCGTCTCGATCTTCTGTTGCGGCGCGCACCCGCGCAACACGACCGCGCATGCCGTCGCCTCCGCGCCGTCACGTCCTTTCCCACATTGCCCGCAAAACTGGTCGTGATCATCGGGCACCGTATGCCCGCAAGACTGACATAACCACATGGTCCTTCTCCGATCGGTAAGGAGTATGGAGGGTCTGCCGTTAGCCCGCAAACCGAAGTAGTATTCAGGTGTTCATGACTACTGCGGGTTAAAAGCGGTGCAGCACCAACACCTGGTAGGCCAGCACGGCGGCGTAGATGGCCAGCAGGGCGATGATAGCGACGAGAAGCCCAATGATCCAGCCGGGGGTCTTCGCACGCGTGCCGGGAGTGACGAGGATATTACGGCAGATCGGGCAGACATACACCTCGGGCGGGTATGATTTGCCACAGGAACGGCATTCGCGGGCTGTCGGCGGCGGACTCGGCATACTCCTCTTTTTCGTTTCGCACTCGCGGCTTCCTGCCGAGGCGACATCGCGGTGGTGTATCGGCAGATGGCGTAGGAGCGGGCTATCGATGGATCGACTGGCCTGGCGGGACGGTGGAGGCGCGAACCGCTAGTTCCACCGGCAGGAACGTTTCTTCCGTGACGAGTCGGCCGTTTTCGATCTGGGCAATTACACGGGTGACCGCCTGCTCTCCAATCGCTTCCAACGGCACCCGGATGGTGGTCAGGCGATTTTCCATACGCGGACCGGGCATGGCATCCGTATCGTCGCAACCGACGATGCTGATTTCTTCCGGGATTCGATAGCCGGCGCGTTCCAGTACGCACCAGGCGTTAATGGCATTCGCGTCATTGATCCCCACTACGGCGGTGATCTCCGGATGCACGCGCAGATAGCTGACCAGCGGATGCCGTCGTGCCACCTCGGGAGTGGTCGCGTGTTCCGACTGGTAAGTTGCCATGCGGGCAGGATCCGTCATGTCGCCCCTGCGAAAAACCAGGGGATGAAGATAGTTATCCAAATTCAAGCCGTATTCACGGTACGCCCGCACCGCGCCGCACAAGCGCAAACGTGTACTGACAGGGTTGTTGTCATATACATAATGCACCAGATGTCGATGTCCAAGCGACAGCAGGTGCGCCGCGGTCAAATAACCGATTTGTTCGTAATCCGCGGCAACTCGCGAGACATCGCATAATTCGGTATGGAGGCTGACGATCGGTTGCGCGCGTAATGCCAGGCTGCCGGCGCAACTCCGGATCGCATGCCCGGCGTGTTCGGCACTGAGGCTCGCGGAGATGATTAAGCCGTCGATTTCGCCACGCGCCAGCACGGGAGGCAGGCAGACTTGCAGTTGAGTATCAACGAATTCCCGGTCGAAATACACGACTACCAGCGCGTACCCGCGGGCATAGGCGGCATGCCAGACCCCCGCCAACAGCCGGGAGTGATAGTTGCGTACCGGCTCATCCGGATCCACAATGACGGCCAGGACGTGATTGACCGGTGATTTCCCATATTGGCGCATCGCCAGTCGGCGGGCGTTGTGCTGGAACGCGGGGTCATACCCCAACTCCTGCGCCACGCGCAAAATGCGCTGGCGGGTCGATTCCTCTACCTGCGGGCTGCCGTGCAGCGCCAGTGACACCGTCGAACGTGCGACTCCGCACCGGCAGGCGATATCGCGCTGTGTGATCGGTTTTTCCGGTGGCGACCAGATCGCGGGTTTCTTCACGCTGTTTCTTTTCGTGATGGCAATTATTTCTCCTCCCACCATTCGTTTTGCGAATGCTGTAGCTTACGAATTGCGCGAACTATTGACAACCCATCGCCTATCATATATTCTTATTCAAATAATCGACGCGAGTCGATGAATCTGCTTGTCGAAAGGAAAACCCATGCGGAACGCTCGTGTACAACGAGGATTTACCCTCATTGAGTTACTGGTTGTAATCGCGATCATTGCGATACTCGCCGCGATACTCTTTCCGGTCTTTGCCAAGGCACGCGAAAAAGCCCGCCAGACCAGTTGTCTGAACAATCAGCGCCAGATCGGCTTGAGCGCGCAGATGTACGCCCAGGATCACGACGAGACTTTCCCGTCGTATTCCGCATTCTGGGGAGCGCTCAGTGTGGATAAAGGCGTTTTGAAATGCCCCACCAGCGCACGGCTGGCGAATGGCTACGGCGTAAACTTCTTCATCGGCGGCCTGGCCCTCGGGCAAATCACCAATCCGACCACCGCGGTGATTACCGCAGATGCCGCGGCGGCAGCGTCGAACCTGTTGATCTCTTCCGGCGACATGGACCTGCGCCATGGCAGCAAGGTGATGGTCGGGTATGCTGACGGGCACGTCGCCCTCGAAGCGACCGCCCCGTCGTTGATTATGCCCGGCATCGGCACCAGCCTGATGACAAATCTGCCCTCCGCGCCGTCGCCGGACAGCAGCCCGGATTTTTCCGTATCCGGTACCGATATCCCGTTGACCGGGTCCGATTGGGTGCGCGCGCCGAATCCCCCGCTGACCAGCCTGATCGAATGTCTGAAATCTGGCGATCGCGATCCCATCCAGATGGTGAACTACACGGCATTCGGCACCGACAGTTTTATCAAACTGTACCACTGGAATTCCAACAACGCCGCCAACTATACCACGCTGTCCCGGTCGTTGGGGTCGAACAGCAACCTGAGCACCTGGGTGGTGCTGTGGAACATGACGAATGTCAATGCCTGGGCGTGCTGGGCAACCCCGTTAACCATCATCCGCGTGCTGGATAATGCCGGGCAGCCCATCGCCGAATTCGAAGTGGATTGGTCGGGCAGCAGTACCGCGCCGGACTTCCCGGTGAAGATCAACGGCACCTCGGCCGGCACCATTCCCTATGCGGCGTGGCACGTGGCCTGGCAGAATGCCTCCATCGCCTTTCTGCCGAATGGCAAAATTGCCTTGTCTGTGGGATCCGTCTCCGGCAGTGCGGCGCCGATGGCCGGCAGCGATCCCACCAAGCCGACGACACTGCGCATCCTCAATTACGGCTCCTGCAACCACAATGGGTGGGGCTATAAGGCCGTCTCGTTCTTCACCCCCGGTAGCTAAAGCACACCAACGATATTGCTTTGCTGCGACGGCCACCGATCAACGTATCGGTGGCCGCCGCGCTGCCGGCAGGAGTTTGCGCCGCCGGGGCGAAAAGACGACATACTCTATAACGTGAGGATATTCATGCGCGTTGGCATCGTCTGTTCCGGGGTGTCCTGCCTCGATTTGTTTCTCTATGGCACATCGCCGCTCTCCACACGGGAGAGTCTTTCTATGGTGCGTGAGACGCAATACCGCGCGGGCGGCATTACCTCTAACACCGGGCGGGCACTGGTGCGGCTGGGCATGCCCACCGCCTATATGACCGTCATCGGTTGCGACGCCAATGGCGATATCATGATGCACCTGTGGGCGCAGGACGGCATTGACACCCGCTACGTGGTGCGCACCCCCGAGGCCGGCACCGCGTTAAGCACGTTGCCCGTCTACCAGGACGGCAAGCGCGGCGTCTATTTCTGCCCCGGCACCAATGACATCATGGACATTGATAACCTTTTCGGACCGGATCGGGCATATCTGGCCGCGTTGCACGAGCGGCAAGTTTTTCATATCGGCTATCCCCCGCTCATGCAGCGCCTGCAGGGACCGGCGCTGGCCGACGTGCTGCGCGCGGTGCGCGACACGGGCGTGCTGGTGTCGCTGGATACCACGCCGGTGGCTGATGACGTCACCCTCTCCCGCATGCTCGGTCCCGCGCTGTCGGTGGCGCACCTCTTCACCCCCAACGTGATGGAAGCTGCGCAGGTGGCCGGACAGTTTACCCACCTTGCCGCGCGTGCGGCGGCGGCCACCCAAGCCCACGGGGAAGCCCTGGAAATTGAGGACATCATCACCCCGGAAGAACTCCTCGGCATTGGGGAGTTCTTGCTCGACGCGGGTCTGGCCCTGGTGGTCATCACCCTGGGTCCCAACGGCGTCTTCCTGGCCACCGGCAGCGTCGCCGCACTGCGCGCCATGCCCCTGGCCCCCGCTGACCCGGCGGCCTGGGCGAACCAGCGCCTCTTCGTGCCCGCCTACCGGGTGGACGGCCCGGTGAACACCACCGGCGCCGGCGACACCTTCACCGCCGGCATCCTCACCGGCCTTTGCCAGGGTATTTCGTCACTCCGCGAGATCGCCCAACTCGCACACGCCGCCAGCGCGCTGCACGTCGATCTCTCGCGCGGTGCGGCCACGTTCGCCGATGTCCAACGCGCCTTGCCCACCATGACCCTCCGCCCCCCGCGCAATCCGGACTTATTGCAGATCAACACCCCCGCGGCCCGCGACGCCAAATGACCACTTTCCTGCGTTAGCCCGCTTTATTCGCGAAACGAATAAAGCTCCGACCAACCGAAGCATTATTCATATGTTCATGAATAATGCGGGTTAGCCCGGCGGTCAATTACTTCATGAATAATCCGGGCTTTACATTTCTCCGCCACTCCGCTATAATATTTATACATGGGGCGTTGGTCTATCGGTTAGGACGACGGCCTTTCAAGCCGTAGACGACGGGTTCGATTCCCGTACGCCCTACCAACTTTACCGCCGGAGGTTACTCTCCGGCGGTTTTCTCTTTGGTCGGGGCTATTTCGCCCCACCACCCCCTTCCTTCTACATGCAAAGCGAAATTCGCCTGCACTGAAACCGTGGACGACCCCAAGCCGCAAAATCTCCGTTTTCGCCCTCTCAGCGCCCATTTCTCTCTCTGTCTCTCTGAAAACTGAAGACGACCCCCAAGGTCGTCCACAGTTTTTTTACGCTCAAAATGGCGGGAAGCGGTCGGAGGGTTCGAGGTTGGTGAATGGAGGAGCGGATAAACGGTGTGCGTGTGTTTCGAACTTTTGGGGTGGAAGTCGTCCTCGGTTATGCGCTGTAAGCTTCCTTGATCCTCGCAACACGGCGAACTATTCTCACGCTCAATTGCATGCCGGACAGGTCTCCCAGAGACATCCTGGGGTCTCCTACCTATGGTATAATGCTCCTCGGAATAGGTAATCGGCATGACGATAGACGACATTACAGCACTGGCAGCCCAAGGCGAAACAGCGCAGATTGAGTTCAAACGCACCACCGGTCAACGCACCGAAGCGGCAAAGACGGTCTGTGCGATGCTCAACAGTGCTGGCGGCGTCGTACTTTTGGGCGTGCGAGATGATGGAGAGATTATCGGGCAGCAGGTCACGGTGCGCACCGTTGAGGAAGTGACCCACGAGTTGCGGCGCATCGACCCTCCGGTGTTTCCGATCATCGAGACTATTCCGTTGAATGAGACACGGTCGATATTGACCATCCAGGTTGTGACCGGCAACCAGCGTCCCTACACCTTTGATGGGCGGGCCTACTTGCGCCATGGCCCTACCACCCAAGTGATGCCGCGCGCCGTGTATGAACAACTGCTTACCGAAACCATGCACCCCATCCGGCGTTGGGAGAACCAGCCGGCTCCTGCCAGCGTGCAACTGGCCGATCTCGATGACGAGGAAATTCAACGCGCGGTTACGGTCGCCGTGCAGTTGGGACGGCTGGAGCCGCCACGCGAGCGGGATATCGACAGTCTGCTGCGCGGCTTTGATTTACTGACGGAGGGGCAACTCCTCAATGCCGCCGTGGTGCTGTTTGGAAAAGCCGCGCATCTCTTCAGCGCCTATCCGCAATGCCTACTGCAGGTGGCACGTTTTCGTGGCATCAACCGATTAGCCGACTTTGCCGATAATCGCATGTTCACCGGCAACCTGTTTGAACTATTGCGGCAGGGAGAGCGGTTCCTTCGTGATCATGTCCCTATCGCCGGACGCGTCGTCCCCGGTCAACTGGTGCGCGACGACCGGCCACGGTACGCCCCACGCGCCACCCGTGAAGCGCTGGCGAACGCCATGTGTCATCGCGATTACACCATTGCTGGCGGCGCGGTGAGCGTCGCAATGTATGATGACCGCCTGGAGATCGGCAATCCGGGCACTTTGCATTTCGGCTTGACCCCGGAGCGTTTAACGCAGGCGCATGAATCGCGTCCCTGGAACCCGCTCATCGCCCAGGTGCTCTACCGCGCCGGCATCATCGAACGCTGGGGAACCGGCACGCTCAATATCATGGATTGGTGCCGCGAGAACCATGCCCCCGTTCCCAATTGGGAAGAGCGTGCGGGGTCCATTGTCATCACGTTCAGACCGGCTCTGGAATTCGAAGCGGACTTGGAGGGTGAGACCAACCAAGACACCCACCAAGATACCCATCATGATGACGACCATACATTGTTGCATGTCAGTTCGGAGGTGGCACGTATGCTGCCGCATTGCCAGTTACCGATCTCGCGGAAAGACTTGATGGCACTCCTCGGCTTGCGCGATATGGTGAGTTTTCGTCAGGCCTACCTGCAACCAGCACTAGAAAATGGTCTCATAGAGCGTACTATACCTGATAAACCACAAAGCCGGCATCAACAATACCGATTAACCGAGAAGGGACAACGCTGGTTGCGGAAGCGGAACCCCGAGGCATGAGCGCGCCTGACTCGAAACGATTACAGGCGCTCACTTCGGAGATCGACCGTCTACAAGCGCATCTGTCAGCACTGGACCGTGAACGGGTCGAGACTGAAGGCGCGATCTCCAGATTGCAGCACGAACGGCAGGAACTGCTGCGCGTGGAGACTGCCGGCCAGTTATTCCAGGATGCCCCGATCACCCTCAAATCATCACTTGCCGCAAAACACGCACTGATACGACGACTCTTTCGTGGACGCGAGGATGTCTACCCAGTGCGGTGGGAAAGTAAAAAGACGGATAAAGCCGGGTATCAACCCGCCTGTCGCAACGAATGGGTGCAAGGGGTTTGCCTGAAGCCGCGCATCAAATGTTCCGAATGCCCCAACCGCGATCTGCTCCCGTTCACGAATACTGTCATCGCCGCGCACCTGGATGGGAAGATTACCATCGGTGTCTATCCCCTTCTACCTGATGAGACCTGCTGGTTCCTCGCAGCCGATTTCGACAAAACCACCTGGCAAGACGATGCCCGTGCTTTCATGGAGACCTGCCGGCATTTTGCTATCCCCGCGGGGCTAGAACGGTCGCGCTCCGGGAATGGCGGGCATGTGTGGATGTTCTTTGCTGAACCAGTGCCAGCGGTGCTGGCACGCAAACTGGGCGCCTACCTGCTCACCAAGACGATGGAGCACCGCCCGGAAATCGGTCTCGATTCGTATGACCGCTTTTTCCCCAACCAGGATACGATGCCGCAAGGTGGTTTCGGGAATCTCATTGCCTTGCCGTTTCAAAAGACACCGCGGCAACACGGGAACAGCGTCTTTGTCGATGACGCGCTGACACCTTATCATGATCCGTTCGCCTTCCTGTCTTCACTTACGCCAATGTCACGCGATCAGGTAGCCACAGTGGTTGAGATGGGACAGCGAGAAGGGCATGTACTCGGTGTGCGTATGGTGGTAACCGATGAGGAGGAAGAAACGCCATGGGTGCTCCCGCCATCGCGTAAATCCGAGTCGCCATGTATTCCCGGCCCACTGCCGAAGCAGGTCGCCATCGTACTTGGCAATCAACTGTATATCGAGAAAGCTGGACTACCGCCGGCGCTCATCAATCGCCTCATCCGCATTGCCGCCTTCCAGAACCCGGAATTTTATAAGGCGCAGGCCATGCGCCTCCCCACTTTCGGTAAGCCGCGCATCATCGCCTGCGCCGAAGATTTCTCCAAGCATCTCGGGTTGCCGCGCGGCTGTTATGATGAGGTGATTCAACTCTTCACGGATCTGGGCATCACGGTGAACGTGATCGATGAACGCGTGAACGGTACGCCGCTCGAGGTCACGTTCACCGGCGTCTTGCGTGATGAGCAGCAGGCTGCCGTGGATGCATTATTGCCACACGAACTCGGCGTACTGGCGGCAACCACGGCCTTCGGCAAAACGGTCATCGCCGCCCGGCTGATCGCGGAACGCAAGGTCAATACGCTGGTGCTGGTGCACCGGCAGCAATTGCTGGATCAGTGGGTAGAACGGCTGACAACTTTTCTCGATATTGACCGCAAGCAGATTGGGCACATCGGTGGCGGCAAACACAAGCCCACGGGTATAGTTGACGTGGCGCTCATCCAGAGCTTGTGTCGTAAAGGCGTGGTGGATGATTTGGTGGCGAACTATGGACACCTGGTGGTCGATGAATGTCACCATATTTCCGCCGTCAGTTTCGAGCAGGTGGCGCGCGCCTGCAAGGCCCGGTATGTCACGGGGTTGTCGGCCACCACGGTCCGTAAAGACGGCCATCAGCCCATTATCTTTATGCAGTGCGGCCCGATCCACTATCACGTGGATGCCAGACAGCAAGCCGCCGCACGCCCTTTCGACCACCGGGTGATCCTGCGTGACACGGCGTTCACTTTCCCCATAGCAGAAGGTGAACACCCGGCCATTCAGGATATCTATGCCGCCATGGTCACGGATGCGGATCGCAATCACCTGCTACTCGACGACGTGGTGCAGGCCATTTCCACCGGTCGCTCCCCGGTCATCCTCACCGAGCGCACCGAGCATCTGGAGTGGCTGGCGGGGCAACTCCGTCCGCTGGTGCAGCATGTCATCGTGTTGAAAGGTGGCATGGGCGTGAAACAGCGCCGAGCGGTGATGGCACAGTTGACATCGATTCCTGAACATGAACCTCGGGTGCTGGTGGCCACGGGACGTTATCTCGGCGAAGGCTTTGACGATGCCCGCCTCGATACGCTCTTTCTGGCCATGCCGATCTCGTGGAAAGGCACGCTCGCACAATACGCCGGTCGCCTTCACCGGCTCCATGACCAGAAAACCGAAGTGGTGATTTACGATTATGCGGACTTTCAGGTGCCCATGCTTGCGCGCATGGTATCGAAACGACTGGCAGGCTATCGCGCCATTGGGTATGAAATGCACCGAGACGGTGATGAGAATAACCGCCAAGTGGCACTTGATGGTTCGAACATCAAGGTATGAGACAGCCCCGGTCTCCCGGGGCTGCCATCCGATCAGAATTGTGAGATGTCGGCACTGGTTCGGGCACCAGTGCATTCTTCTTCATCTCTCTCCTTCAGTTCCTCGCACATATCCCGCGCCTGCAGTAGCGTGCCAATCAACTCCTCATACGTCAGGCCGTGGATGAACTCCTCGGTGACAGCATGCTGGCGATCCGCATACAACTGCTTCAGGCAATACGCGAGGGTCTCCTCCAGTGGCGAGTCCGGCCGTGTCTCCTCCAGGTCATGCTGGGTCACGTTTCTCATGGTGTTCCTTTCCGTGTGTGTCGCTGGGCGCCTCAACAGTCGAGACGCCCCATGCCCGCCGCTGGTCGTCCCAGACGACGGGGAATTCTCGTGACAGCCGTTTGAGCGTCAATGCTGATGGGCACTGGCCGGCCATCACCGCCTCGATGATCTCCGGCGCCAGTAACGTCAGCCGGATGGTGCGGGCAACGTAGGCGGTATCCTGTTGCACCGCGTTCGCCAGCGCACGCACCGTGGGATAGGTGCCGTTATCCAGCAGATCCTGCCAGCGGAAGCCTCTGGCGATGGCCAGTGCCAGCGGGTCGGCGGTGATGTCACGCGGCACGGATGCCGTCTCACTCCCCGCGGGCAGGATAATCTGCTTGCGCCCCTGGCGTTTCGTCAACGTCATCGGGATATGCACCAGCATCTCCCCATCCATACTGGCCAGCGCCATGTCACTCATGCCGTCTCGTCTCCACGTAAGTCGTCCATCAAGGAATACAGTCCATCGGCGTGCATCTGCACATCTAAGCCGTGCTCCGACACGGTGACCTGCTTGACCATCAGTTGGAGCAACCGCGCCTGCTCAGCGGGATACAACTCATCCCACACGCCATCGAGCTGCCCGAGGTGTCGTGCCACGTCCTGTTCCCGCAGCGGGGCAGCGTCGCTCAACGCCTGCGCTTTCCGTGCCGTCAGGGCAATCATCTCCGGCGTGGTGAAGAACCGGCGGAGTTGCGCCACCACCGCCTGCTCAATCTCGCCTGCCGGCACGCTTTTTAC